>JRYF01000056.1_pt1 | contig 316364 bp, 243 predicted proteins | sample 235331 | NCBI WGS metagenome assembly JRYF01 (sample SAMN03074217, study PRJNA261475) | activated sludge metagenome | biome: Wastewater Treatment Plant; feature: Wastewater; material: Activated sludge; isolation source: activated biomass of a wastewater treatment plant treating hydrocarbon... ... | reverse complement strand
GCGCAGGAAGTCGTACACGGCGTCGACGGCCTGCTGTTGGTAGGGCCGCAATTGCATCATGAGATTCCGCTTCGCACGATCGGCGGTGGGCCGCACTGGCAGATGCGCACGATCACTTTGCCGCCCCGAACATTGCTAGACTTCTCGATCAACAACCAGACGATCTGCGAATCGTCAACGAAAGCGCCACCGTGCTCCAATGAGTCATTGAGGGCCTTCAGCGCGTTGTCTACATCGCGTCGCCGCGCATCGGGCGGAAACAACTCGATATGGATCGCCAGCGGCCCAAGCAGCGGTTTGACTTGCGTCGCCCGCACGATCGCGACGACGGCGTCGCGGTATTGGCGGCCCTTCCGACTGATCAACATTCGCCCGCGCCACATCCGCCAGTAGTGATTGACGCTGGGAGGCCAGGGCAGCGTGAGGGTGACCATCCGTGATCTCCTTTTGTCTCCATGCAAATCCCTCACGCCGCCTGGGCGAGGGGCGACGACTATTTCTTCCAGGGCGCCTTGCCGTTGTTGCCCGCGGTCGGCACCTTGGGCATGGCGGCATCCTTCCTCGCGTAGCCCTTGATGACGTTCGTGATCTCGCTGGTGTCCTGCCGTTTCTTGTGCGCGACGGTGATCACCAGCGGCAGGTTGTGCAGCTCGATGGAGTCCTTCGGGGCCATGACGCCGACGGCGCGGCAGATCGCCGACAGCTCGGCGCGAGCGATCTTGACCGTGGTCGCGTTGGGGTTGTCAAGATTGAGCCGGGCCCAGACCAGGCGGCCCTTGAATTCGCCCTCGAGGATCTGAAACGTGAGCTGAAGGAACTTGCCCACGCCCGACTTGGTCGGCTTCATCTCGCTTTCGGTGATAACCGCCAGGTACTTGCCGGCCGGGATCGGATCGAAACCGACGGCGGGCTCCACTTCATTTGCATTGAATCCGTTCAGGTTGGACATGACGTTTACGCTCCTTGCTCAACGGGTTGCTCTTGCTCTTCCGACTTGCCGTAGTCGGGCCAGTATTCGCGGATCGCCGCCAGCGCGGCCTGCTCGTCGCCCTTGGCGAATGCGCCGTAGATGCGCCAGTCGAGCGGCAGCAGCTCAGGTAGGCCGAGCCGGTTCTTGGCGACATGGGCCGGGCGCTCGGTCGTGCGGATGATCCGCTCGCCAGTGCCGATGCCCTGGACACGCTTTCGGCCAAAACCCTCGTCGGTCGCCTTGGTGTGGATCGAGTACGTGGCAAACAAGACTTCGTCGCACCACTCCTGGACCAGCGCCGAAGCCTGCTTGTGAAGGCGAGGCGAGTAGCGGTCGTAGGTGTCCGTCTCGGGGTTGGCGAACTTCTCGATCTGGGCGTGGGCGATCAGGATGATCGTCATGCCGCGCTCATTGCGCAGCGCGTCGAGGCCGGCCAGCACTTCGCGCCAGTATGTAATCGCGAAGACGTAGCCCTTGGCGTAGCCGATGTCCTCGATGGACTCGACGCCGCGATCCTGGCAGACCTTCGCCCAGATCAATCGCTCCAGCCAATCGAGCGAGTCCAGCACGACGCTGCGGTACTCGTGCGGCTCGGCGTACAGTGCCGACAGCGCGCTAACCACGTCGCCATAGGACGTCGCCAGCGGCAAGCGCTCGCAGTCGATGCCGCCCAGGCCATCCTCGGTCTGGATGAAGACGGGCCTGTCGGCCATCGATCCGAACGTCGACTTGCCGATGCCGTGCGTGCCGTACACCAGCACGCGCCGCGGAGCCGGCTGCACGCCGCGCTGCACTTGTTTCAGAAGATTGGTCATGTGTTCGTCTCCTTGCGTTTCAGGGTTCAAGTCCCAGGGGTAGAAATCCTTGACGTAGTCGGCTTGCCCCACCCGCACGAGAGGCGGGCGCGATTCGTTGGTGATTGGCTTCATCGAATGCCCGCCTCATCCAGGCGTCGGCCGACCTCTTCGAGGTGCTGCCGGCGTTCGAGCTGCCGGGGGGTGTGACGGCCGCACCGGCGGCGCGCAGGCCCGGCGCTGGCGGCGGCGGCCGCCGCCTGGTAGAGGTCGAAGTACTTCGCGTCCGCGTCGGCCAGGGTACGGCCGAATTCCTCCAGCCATTGGGCGGTGGTGTAGATCATCCCGCCCATGCGGACATGCTGGAGTCGGATGCGCTCGCCGGTGCGCGACTTGACGCCACGGCGGCACCATCGCCAGATGCAATTAGCGGATGGCCGTCCGGGGGCAATGTTCGCCGCCTCGGTCAGCGTCAGATGCGCGTTGGTGGAGTTTTGTTCTTGCATGCAATCCTCCCGCGGCTCTGGCCGCCTGGGTTGGTCATGCAAGTGATTTACAACACGATCTGAGGCGGTAACTCGGTAACTCCAGTTACCACGCCCGCCGAAGGCGACGAATTGGCGCAACCGCCGTCCGGCCGCTTGGTTGCGACATGAAAAATACTTGCCAGAAAAAACTGGATGGCTGGAATGGGTAACTCGGCCATCCAGTGCATCGCTGCGTCGGACCCGGCGTCAACCGATCTTCCTCATGATTTCGATCACCTTGGCGCAGTCGCGTTCGGCGTACACCGCGTCAGTGATCTGGGCGCTGGCGTGGCCCAGGGCGATCTGGGCCGCCTCCAGGCCGAACTCGCGGCGCAGGTTCGTGGCCGCGTTGTGGCGAAGCTGGTGGGGATGCCAGCGGTGCTCCTTGCGCCAGACGGTCAGTTCGGCCTTTTCTTTTCGCGAGAGCCGGGCCCGCCATTGGTCGAAGGTCTCACCAGGAAGCGCTCGCAGGTGCTCGGGCGGCGGGAAGGCCTTGTCGCAGGCGTAGTCGATGGATCGGCCGTAGGACTTGACGTTGTAGCAGTCATGCGGCTTTCGCATCGGGGTTTCGCGGCGATGGGTGCCGGGGCTGTTGCCGTACGACAGTGGCGTCGTGCGCGCGGCGTGGAGCTTGGCCCGGCGATCGGCCTCGGCGTCGGCCGGACTGAACAGGAACGCCGAGACGGACCGGCCGACGAAGAAGGGCCGCAGGATTTCCTGGGCGCGGGGACCGAAGTAGATGATTCGCTCCTTGCCGTGGTGGGCGGTCTTGTGTTCGACAGGTCGGAAGGTCCAGACGCCGGAGGGCTCATCGCGCTGCAGGTCGATGGCCCGCAGCCGGAGGAGTTCGCCGGCCCGGGCGCCGGTGAGGAGCTGCAACTCGGCCACGGCCCGAACCGGCCGATTGAGCAGCGGCAGCGTGGCATCCAGCAGGTGCTGGGGGACAGGGCCGACCTTCTTCGTCTCGTGGGCCAACGAGCGTCCGCGGCGCAGCGGCTCGAGCGTGCAGAGCGATTGATAGACCGAGACTGGAACCAGCTCCCGGGCAGCGGCCCATTTGAAGATGTGGCGGGTGCGCTGCATCTGCAGATTGATGCACGACCGGGCCCAGGGTTTGCGTGGCGGCGTTGCCTTGGGGTCGCCGCGGATCATCTCGTCGCGGAGCAGGCGCAGGTACCGGGGGCCAAACTGCGCCGCCGGCGTGCTGCCGTTGTAGCGGCGCAGCAGGCACAGAATGGTCTTGACGATGCCCAGGTGGCTGGGGCTGTAGTAGCCCTGGGCCCACTGCCAGTACTCGTGCACCACCTCATTGACGGTGATCACGTCAGGCTCGAGCGGGCCGGGGAGGGTGGCGCTGATCGTCGGGAAGCGCCGGCCATTGGCCTCCCATTCCGCGATGATGCGGTGATACAGTTCGCGGCTTTGCGGTGAGTCGTATTCGCCCAGCCAGTAGTCGCGGCGCTGCCGCGTGGCGGAGTCGGTCAAGGTGACCAGGGCCTGCGAGCGGCCGGGACGATGTCGATAGGCGGGAATACGGGTGCGGAAACGAACTTGCGGGGCCATCGGCGACCTCCGAAACGGCGCGCGCGGTCAAGTGACCGCGCGGTTTTACGTTTCAGGCGGCGCTGCCGACCGACGGCAGGTCGTACCAACCTTTGATAACGGCAAGCCTTAGGGTAAATGGAGCCGAAGGGAGTCGAACCCTCGACCTCTTGCATGCCATGCAAGCGCTCTCCCAACTGAGCTACGGCCCCGGGATTCCTTGATTTCTGAGCCAGGCATTAGAGACGACGGTCCGAAGCATGTCAAGCCGCGGAGCCGCCATGCTTCTTCATGCCGGCTCGAAGAAGCAGGACCACGGCGGCGGGATCCGTCGCCGCGACCACGGCCTGGCATACGGCCAGCGCGAAGGGAGGCCGCGCGCGAAGCTGCTCGGCGTTGGTCGCGGTGATGCCACCGATGGCCACGATCGGCAGATCAGTCACGCGGGCCGCCTGCGCCAGAAGCGCCAGCCCCTGCACGCTGACTTCGGGCTTGGTCGGTGAAGCGAACATCGGCCCGACTGCGAGGTAGTCCGGCTTCTCCTCCAGTGCCGCGGCGATCTCCTCGGCGCTGTGCGTGCTCTTGCCGACCAGCATGGTCGGTCCGGCAATACGACGCACTTCGCTGACCGGCAGATCCGTCTGGCCCACATGCACGCCGTCGGCTCCGGCGAGTCGCGCGATATCCGGGCGATCGTTGATAAAGAGCAGCGCGTCATGCGCGCGAGTCAACTCGCGCAGTTGGAGCGCACGATCAAGCAATTCCCGATCGGCAAGCTGCTTCTCCCGCAGTTGGATGACGTCCGCTCCTGCGGCCAGCACCTTCCTGCAAACCGTCAACCAGTCACCGCGCGTCAGCGATTCGGTGATCAGCACATGCAGGAGCGCTTCGCGGAGCCGACGGCGGCGCGGCGACGTGACGAACATCTCCTGCTCGATCGCATACAGCCGGTAGCGAAGCGATTCCACACGAACCGCGGCCGATGCATCGACAAGCTTGCCGTACTCTTCGATGCAACGGAGCGATTCCGAAAGCCGGCCGGCCGCTGCGGCGGCGACTTCCGCGACACTGCCGCGGTGCATCTCCGACGGCGTCGATATCGTGGTGCCGACATCGCCCGGCGTATCGCGGCATTCCAAGGCGCGCGGCCCGGCAAGAACGCCCGCGAGTTCTGCAAGATCGTGACGCAGCTCCTTGAGCCGTTCTGTCAGTTCGGAATCTTCCAGGGCAAATCGAGCGTGTTCTTCAAGCACGCGCACGCCTTCACGGGCACGATTGAAGTTGGCATCCAGTATCCGCAGTGCGGCGGGATCCATGACTGGATTCTATCGCGTCGGAGTGATTGATGCAGCGGACGCGCAGGGCACACATGCCGCAATCGCTGTAAGAAGCAGCGGGGCGGAACGCAACGACCTCACTACGGGCACAACGGATTCGGGTCGCCGATACCGAGCAGCTTGTCAACGAAGGCCAGCACATCGGCATCGGTCAGGGCCGCGTCGAGGTTCATGTCGCAGCAGTGGCATCCGTTTGCCGTCGCACTGCCGCCAAGATAGCAGGTCACGAACCGGGCCACGTCCCGGCTGTCCGTCCGGTTGTCATGGTTCATATCACCACGACACCACGGACATTGACACTCATCGGGGACTTCATCTCCGTTCACGTCTGCGCTGATGCCCGAAAGCAGGTCGCAGGCATCTCGCCGCGCGTTGGCGTTGCAGTCCGGACCGACGAACGTGGCAGGAATGATCTTGAAGATCTCGCCACCCAGATCGACGAGATAAAGCTCGCCGTATGCATCCTCACCGAAAGAGGCAATGGTGTTGATCTGTAGCGCGCCGGGAGGGTCCAGTTCGGCCGTGCGTTCCTCGAACGCCGACACGCTCACACCGTTGTAGCGGAACGACCAGATGCGACTGCTTTGATAATCGGCAAAGAAATAATACCCCTTCAGATCGGGAATGGCACAGCCGCGATAAACGTAGCCGCCGGTGATCGAGACGCCCAGGGCATGACCGTATTCGTAGATCGGACAGGTCAGCCCCGAACCCGATGGACAATTCATCGAACAGGTGCAACCGGTCATTCCCGTACAGTGGTTGCCCTCCATGCAGCGCCAGCCGAAGTTCTGGCCGCCCGGGCTGCCGGAAGGGATGAAATCGATTTCCTCCCACGCGTTCTGACCCACGTCGGCAATGTAGAGATGTCCGGTCTGTCGGTCGAAAGATGCCCGCCAGGGATTCCGCAGACCGTATGCAAAGATTTCATCCTCACCGGCGATTCCCACAAAGGGATTATTCGGTGGTATCGCGTAGAGCTTGTTCGAATCGGCGGGGAAAGCGTCGTCGTCCGCGTTGCCCATAATGTTGTCCGGGCCGTCGACATCCAGCCGAAGCAGTTTGCCTTGCAGGAGGTTGATATTCTGCGCGCGATTGCTCGGATCATTCTGTCCGCCTCCGTCGCCGAAGGTGCAGTACATGTAGCCATCAAAACCAAAATCCAGCCAGCCGCCGCGGTGGTTGGAATTGGGCTGAGCCAGGTAGAGGACCGTCTCGCGGCTGGCGGCGTCGGCGATGTTGGGATTCGACGACACACGGAATCGCGCGATGACCGAGTCACCATTGAGCGCGATGTAGTTGACGAAAAAGTAGCCGTTCTGGGCATACTGAGGGTGAAAGGCCAGGCCGAGCAGGCCGAACTCCAGGGTCGATGAATTGACGATCGAGCTGATGTTCAAAAACGGCGTGGGCAGCACGACCCCGTTCTCGATGATCTTGATGCGCCCGGCCTTCTCCACGACAAACAGACGATCGTAATCGCCCGGCACATATGTCAGATAGAGCGGCTGTGACAGGCCGAAGGCGATGCGCTCCGTTGTGAGCGGTGTGCCTCCGGCGTGGAGGGGCCGCGCCATCGCGAGGAAACTCCAAACAATAATCTGCGAGATCATTGCGGCGCGCAGCGAGTGCGTCCGCGGTGTGCCTTTGTACCGCGCGGCCTGCCGTGTCATGGTGGGAATCCCCAATCCGAAATGCTCCGAATCCTTACTTCTCGCCAGACGCATCTTAACGCCCTGGCAGGTCTGAAAACAAGCAAATCGGCTACCTACTTTATAGATGCCTGTTGCCGGCCGCTCATTCGGTTAAACAATGGTCCTTCACGTCGCCGACTCCTCGGCCGCTCGTTGCGGACTGCTCATGGTCGCCCTTAACATGGCAGCCGCTCGCCCCCGTCCGGCGGCGATAGACCGCTTGATGGACACCTGCCATGCTGCGTTTCGACGAAGTAACCCGACTTTACGACCGACGCGGTATCGCCACGCGTGCACTCGACGGCCTGTCGCTGCACGTAGAGCGCGGGGCATTTGTCGCCATTGTCGGTCCCAGCGGCTCCGGCAAGAGCACCCTGCTCCACCTGTCCGCGGCGCTGGACCTGCCGACCAGCGGGCGGGTTCTCATCGACGGGCTGGATACCTCGGCCATCAGTGAACTCGAACGGACCAACCTGCGACGCCGACGGATCGGGCTCGTTTTTCAGTTCTTCAACCTGCTCCCGACGCTCACCATCGAACGTAACATCTCCATGCCGCTTCTGCTCGACGGTCGGCGAAGCTCGCAGGCGGCCGCGAAAACGGCCGCCCTGCTCGATCGGATCGGTCTTTCCGATCGGGCCCGGTCGTATCCCGATGAACTCTCGGGCGGTCAGATGCAGCGCGTCGCCATCGCCCGTGCCCTGGTGACCGAGCCGGCCCTTCTGCTGGCCGATGAACCTACGGGCAATCTGGATTCGGCGACGAGTGCCGACATAATGGCACTCATTCGTGAGACTGCGCACGAGAGCGGCCGCACCACGCTGCTGGTAACGCACGACCCGCAGATCGCCGCAACGGCCGACCGGGTCATTCACATCCGCGACGGTCGTGCCGTGTCGGACACACCGCCGAACGGTCCCGCGAGTGAATCGAAAGCGACGACCGTCGACCCACAGAGCCGCAACATCAAGGAAGCGGCACGCGCGGAGGCAGGGGCATCGTGACGCTGCTTGCCGTTCTCCAGCAGATGCGATGTACCACGCCGGCGCACATCCGCCGCCACCCGCTTCGATACGCGCTGTCGATCCTGTCCATCGCCGTTGCCGTGGCCCTGTTCGTCTCCATGCGCATCACCCAGTCCAGCATCATCCACGCATTCCGCGACAATCTCGACGCGCTCGCCGGCAGTGCTGACCATCGCGTCACCTCGGCCGCGCCGATCCGATCTGACGTACTATCTGCCGTGGAGCGCGTCGATGGCGTACTCGCAGCACCCGTCGTTCAGGATGCGATCGTGCTGGCTCATCAACGGCAGACCGTCATGCTGCTGGGTATCGACGCTGTCCGGGAAAGTCGCCTGCGACGTCACCGCCTCACCGATCAGATCGAGGTCGATCTGCCTACCCTGCTGCTTCGGCCCAATGCCGCCGTAGTTCCTGAGCGACTGGCCCGGCGACACGGTTGGCGCATCGGCGAGCGGATCCCTGTCACCGGGCCTTCCGGCCGCACTGAGCTGACCCTGGCCGGACTGCTCAAGACCGAGGGCGCGGCGGCGGCACTGGACGGGAACATTGTTTTTATGGAAGTGGGCGCGGCGGCCCGGTTGCTGGCGCGGGACGGGGCCTTCGATCGCATCGAGATGGCCCTCAGCACGCCGGAGCGGATTGATGCCGTCCGAAAGGCACTCTCCGACCTCGACGCCTCGCTGCAGCTCGAACCGACCCTCGCCGGAGATGCCACCTTCGAATACATCTACATTCAGTTCCAGACGATTCTCGTCTGCGTCAATCTCATGGCATGCGTCATCGCCCTCTTTATCGTCTACAACACGATGTCGCTGTCCGTTGTCCAGCGCTCACGGGAGATCGGGACGCTGCGGGCCCTCGGCGCCCGCCGTGGTGAAATCCTGCTCGTGTACCTTTTTGAGGCGGCGCTGCTCGGCCTGTTCGCATCGATTGTCGGGGCGATCATCGGCTTCGCCGTCTCGGACAAGGCCCTCAACGCTGCGGCTTCGACCATGACCATCATGATCGAACTGGGAAGCGCAAAACCGGTCATTCCGTTGGATGTCTGGCTGCTGGCACCGATTGTCGGCATGGTCGCCGCAATTCTCGGCGCGATTGCGTCGGCTCGTACGGCAGCCAACATGCCGCCGATCGATGCCATGAAGCCCGGCAAGCTCGAGCAACAGATGGCCATCCACGCCGGATTGTGGATGTCCTGCGGAATGGTGCTCATGTGTCTCTGTGCCGCGCTCGTCTGGCACCCGCGAACGGAGTGGACCTGGACCGCGGTCGGTATCCTGTTCGGCATGTTCGGCATCGCCCTCGTCGGTCCGCAGATTCTGGTCTGGCTGACGCCGACGGCGCGCCGACTCGCCGACCGCATCTCAAGCATCCCGGCGCAACTGGCCGTGGACAGCATCGTCAAGTTTCCTTCGCGCAGCTCGCTCACCATCTTTGCCCTCGGCGGATCGCTCAGTCTCGTCGTCGCGGTCACGTCCATGGTCGGCGGTCTCCAGCACGAAACCGAGTACTGGATCGACGATGTGTTTGCCTTCGACCTCGTCGCGCAGACCAACGACATGACCACCAGCGCGTACCCGACGGGGGTCATGCCGGCGCACCTGCTCGATGAAGTGCGTCGCGATCCGGAATGCAGCGACGCCTACGGCGTGCGGATCCTCCGCCTTCCGCTGGGCGGCGATGAGGTCATGCTCACCGCCTACGAAGTGGACATCATGCAGAAGGGCCGCTTTGAGCGAGGCCGATCACGAAACCTGAAAGAAGACCTGCGTCGCATCGAGGCGCTTCAATCCGGCAAGGTCGACATCTCGCACAATCTGGCGCACCTGCAAGGGCTTTCCGTCGGCGATCGCATCACCCTGCAAACGCCGACCGGCCCGCACGAATTCGAAATCGACACGATTCAACGGGACTATTCGTGGTTTCGGGGTTGTATCTTCATGGACCTCGCCGTCTATCGGAAATACTGGGAGGACGACTCGCTCTCGTTTCTCGACATTCGCGCGCACGCGAATACGGACCTCGAGGGCTATCGGACAAAACTGACTTCCCGGTGGGCCGAGCGTTACGGATTGTTCGTCTACCGCATCGATCAGATGAAGGGCCACGCCTCCCGCTATCTGACAGAATGGTTCGCACTGGCCAATCTCCAACTGGTCCTTGCGGTCTTCATCGGCGGCGTCGGCGTGGCCAATACGCTGCTTGTCTCCGTGCTGACGCAGACGCGGCAGATCGGTTTGCTGCGTGCCATCGGCGCGACGACCCGGCAGATTCAGGGCATGCTCGCCGGTGAAGCACTCCTCCTTGGTCTTCTCGGCGGACTGGCAGGTTGCGCCATCGGTCTGTCCACCGTGAAGCTGCTGGTTTCACCGATGGCGATGAAGGCGACCGGCTACGACCTGGTGCTCGCCCTGCCTTACGGCCCGATGGCAGCTTCAATCCTGGCTGCCGTGGCCATAGCGTTGGGTGCGGCACTGCTGCCGATGCGAGCGATGAGACGCATCGACCTGATCCAGGCGATCGGATACGAATAACGAACAAGAATCGGCGATGTACGATCCACCCTGCACAATGCGAAAAAATCAACACGGCGGCCGAAGAAAGGCACCGTGCCGATTGCCTGCCGCAGGTGCCATCCTGCTGTTGCAAGCGAGTCTTATACTGTTCAGCGGTTGCGGAAGGCAGCCCCTGCACCTGCGGGTTTCGAAGGATGTTCATCGACCTCCGGCGTCCGTGGTGCTGTTCTTCCCGGATGGTCTCGATGTCCAGCGGATGGACGCTTTGCTGGCCGAAGGCAAACTGCCCAACATCGAGAAGCACTTCGTCCGCGGCGGTGTACGCGTGCAGCGCGCGATCAACTCCATCCCCGCGCTGACTTATCCGAACTCCGTCTCGCTCATGACCGGCGTCTTCCCTGGTCATCACGGCATCATGGGCAACCAGCTCTTCGACCGCCGCAACATGTACTGGGTTGATTACATCACCGCCGAAAGCTACCTCAAGGTCAACGACGACTTTGCCGTCCCCACGCTCTACGAACGCATACCCGACCACTTCACGGTCAACGTCCAGTGTCCGACGCACCGCGGCGTCACCCACACCCTGGACAACCCGGTCGAGACCGGCATCGCATGGTTTCTCGGCTGGCACATCGAGGTGGATCAGTTCGTCGCGTCCTGCATCGAACAGATTGGCCCGGCGGCCGAACGGGCCGGGCGCTGGCCCAGCGTGATCACCTTTTACTTCCCGGGCCTCGATGAGATCGGCCATCAAAACGGCTCGGGCAGCGCTGCCTACCGCGCGGCCATTCTCAACATCGACTATCAGATCGGCCGCGTCATCGATGCACTCGAACGTGCGGGCCTCCTCGATAGTTCGCACCTCGTGCTTGTCAGCGACCACGGTCAGATCGATGCGCGCAACCTGCAACGATTCGATCTGATTGACTGGCTCCGAAAGCACCGAGGCCTGCGGCTCCACTATGGCGACATCCCGAGAACGGGATATCCCGAGCGTGCCGCGTTTCTCGATTCCTACGACCTCATGCTGGTTGATGGTTCGGCTCGGCGATACCTTCTGCACGTTCGCGGGAAACAGGGCTGGGATGAGTCGCCTACCGAGGAGCGGATCACGCAGATCATCACCGGGCAGGCCGAGGCAGCGCAGTCTATTCCCAATGGTGGCGCGCCGCTCTACGAACAGCCCGGCGTCGGACTCGTCGCCGCACGGGCCGGTGAAGATCGCGTTCGGGTGTTCGCACGGGACGGTCAGGCAATCATCGAACGTCGAAGGGCCGGCTCGACGCGTGAGTACCGCATCCTGTCAGAGCGAGGCGGTGAAGATCCGCTGGGGCTGGCCGAAACGCCGGAATTGTCGCGATTCATCACTGCCGGGTGGCATGGATCGCGCGAGTGGCTCGCCGCGACAGCGGAGAGCCGGCACCCGGACTTCGTCCCGCAGATCGTCGAGTATTTCGACGCGATCACTTCGGGCGATATCGTCGTCTTCTGCGCGGAGGGCTGGGTCTTCGCCGGGGCCGAGCCGGGCGAGCACGGCTCCTGCCTGCATGAGGACATGCGCATACCGATCTTCTTTGCCGGGCCGGGTCTGCCGCGCGGCGCGTCAATCCCACACGGCCGGCTGGTCGATGTGATGCCGACGGTGCTGGACCTGCTTGGAGAATCCGCCCGATTGCAGACACCGCCGAAGATTGATGGCGAAAGTCTGCTGCCACAGCTCCGGACTGCGGATGCGGCTCACGGTGATCGTGTCGGCGTTACGACGGATGATCGTCCTGATCCGCTGCGGCGCTCCTCCTCGGCAATCAGGGCGGGTACAACTTCGCTCGATGACTGACGCACTCCTCAAGCTGCTGATCCGCACCTCGTTTTATCCGTCACTCTGGGTGAACCGACTGATGTGCGCCGCGGGGCTGTGGCGACAGGCCGACTGGGTCGACGACCATGTGGCGATCGGCAGTCTTCCATCGGCCGGGGAACTGCGTCGCTTTGCGGAACAGGGCGTCGGTGCCGTCGTCAACCTCTGCGAAGAATACGCCGGTGATGACGCCGCACTGGCATCCTGCGGCCTGCGGCAGCTTCGACTGCCGACGCTCGATTACCATTGCCCCAGCCGCGAGCATCTCCTCCGGGGCGTCGCTTTCATGAAGGATGAGATCGCCGCGGGGCGCAAAGTGCTTGTCCACTGCAAGGCGGGAAGGGGCCGCAGTGCTATTCTGGTCCTGTGCTACCTGATGGTGTCGCGGCGCATCCGCGCGGCCGATGCACTGGCCATCCTTCGCGCGGCGCGGCCGCGACTGGCGCGCGGAATTGAACGGTACGAGATCGTCCGCCAGATTGAAAGGATGGCGCTCGAAGCGCAAGACGATTGAAGCGAAGAATCAATAGGCGAGGATGCGATTGAGCAGGCGCTCTTCCATCGATGCATCCCGGCCGAGATGGATCCAGCGGCGCGTGTCGGCGGCGATGACCCTCTCGCCGGTGACCGTGGGCAGATCACCGCTGAAGCTGCGAATGCCCGCAGAACTGCTCGTGATCTGGTAATCCGAAGCGCTGAGCAGATAGACGTCCACCTGGACATCCATCGACCACCCCTCCTGCCGGATGAAGCGGATTGTTACCTGTCGCTGTATGGTGTGCAGAGAGGCCATCAGCAGCCCGTAGCCGTCGGCCACGTCCTGCCGCCAGGGCTCGTGCCATTGCATGCTCGTCGAGGGCAGCGTAGTGATGATGCCGGCGGTGCGATCCTGCCGATCCGGCTGAAAATCGTGTCGTCGCAGGATGCGAAGCGCGGCATCCCAGAGCGCGTCCAGCTCTTCGGCCTCCACAAAGGTAGCCGTTGGCTGAGTCGGCTGCGCCGGCCGCTGACACCCGCTGACTATGATCATCACGAAGAGAGTTCCGACCACCGATATGGCCCGCCCGGGCCCGACGGTAAGAACCCCCTCACCGACGTGTCGCATCCCTGCTCGCATGGGATTAGGATGCTAAATCCTCGAGCATGTATCGTCAAGGAGTTCACATGTACCATTACACGGTTGCCCTGCCGCTTCGATCTGTTCCCATGCGATTGACGGTCGCGCTGATCAGCTTCATATGGCCGATCGGCCTGCAAGCTGCCGAGCCGCAAATCGCCTATCCCGACAAGCACGAGGAGTGGTACGTCGTCAAGATTCAGGACGCGCGCTGCGGCTACATGCACTCCTTCTCCGATCGCAGCGGCGATGAAATCCATACGCGTGTGCGGATGAGCTTCAGGATCGCCCGGGCGGACGCGAAACTCGAGATTACGTCGGATCAGCGCTACCGCGAAACGCTCGACGGCCGCCCACTGTCGTTCTCCATGGTCATGTCGATGGGACAGATGCCGGTAACGAATCAGGGCGTGATCGCGGATGGCAAGGTCAAGCTGATCACCGAACAGTCGGGTCTCAAGCGCGAAGCAAGCTACGACTTCGATCCTGATGTGAAGTTCGCCTGGGGGCAATTGCTGGAGCAGCGGCGGCGCGGCCTCAAGCCGGGAACGAGCTTTACGATCAAGATCTACGAGCCGAGCATGAAGGCCGACGGCGCGATTCCACTGACGCTCAAGGTCCATGCGAAGGAGCGCGTCGATGTTCTCGGCAAGACGCAGGAGCTGTATCGCATTTCTTCGACGATGAAACTCGACCCCGCTGCGATTCTGGCCGGCGCGGGAAGCACTGCGTCAGATCCGAAGGATAAGAGCGACGTAACCGCAGTGCCAGCCGGCGCGATGGAAATCACCACGGATAGCTGGGTGGATGATGACGCCACGCCGGTCATTGCCACGCTCGACATGGGCATCATGAAGGTGAACCTGTATCGCACCAGCCGGGAAGAAGCCCTCACGACCGACGACGCGCCGGAAATGTTCATCAACACGTTCATCCACGTGGATCGAACCGTGCCGAAGACCGCGCAGGAAGTCGTCTATCGGCTGAAGCTCCCGCCTGGCGGCAAGCATCGACTGCCCAATCTGCCCGATACGACGATGCAGCGGTTCAAGCGCGTCAGCGACCGGGAGGGATTGCTGACCGTTCGGCGAATCGACTGGTCAGCCCTGCGATCGAATGCCGCTCGTGAGGATGCATCCAGAAACCTGTCACCCTATCTCTCCGCAACGACGATGGTGGATATCGACGATCGGCGCATCAAGCGACTGGCCAGAAGGTCCGTCAGTTCCGCGCGTAGCCCCGCCGACAAAGCGGACGCCATGCGGAAATTCGTCACCGACTATGTCAGTGAAAAGGGACTCGACGTGGGCTTCGCCACCGCCTCAGAGGTTGCCCGTACGCGCAGCGGCGACTGCACCGAACACGCCGTGCTGCTTGCGGCACTGGCCCGGGCCAACGGTATTCCTTCGCGCGGCGTCAGCGGACTCGTGCAGGTTCCCGCGGGCCCCTTCGGCGCCGAAGGCGTGAAGGCCTTCGGCTATCACATGTGGACGCAGGTTTACATTGGAGGTCAGTGGGTGGATATCGACGCGGCCTTCCGCCAGACGGATTGCGATCCGACGCACATCGCCCTTTCCCTCATGCCGCTCGGCGACGAAGGGATGATCGAGTCCATCATGGCGATGTTCCCGCTCATGGGGCAACTGGAGATCGAGGTCGTCGACATCCGGGAGAAGTCGAACGACGATCAATGAGCGTACGGTCCTGGATCACGTCCGCGCCGGTCAGCGCCGACGAAAGGCCATCCCCATTTTCTGGTTGGACCGATTCGGATTGGCGTTGGTGATCATCTCACGCAGCGGGTTGATCCGCCGGGGAGGACCGAAGATGCCCGGCAGCACGCCCTGACCGATGCCGAAATCTCCACCGGGCAGTGCCCGCGGCTGTCCCGAGCCGGTCCCGAAGAGCGAACTGGTGAGATTCTGAATCGGATCCGTGGGCGACGTCTGCGGCGTCGTGGTGAGGCCGTCGCGCTGGCTGGGTCCGCCGAGGATGTTCCACGGGCTGCTTCCGGCAGGCAGCAGGAAGCTGATACCGCCGCGATCATTGAGCAGGGCGAAGAGCTGATCAGCGCCGACGAGACCGTACGGATCGCTGACGAGCACTTTCTGATCAAAGGGCATGTTCTCAATCGCACGCATCATCTGCTGGCTGATCCACTGTCCCGGGGTGAGAAAACGCGACTGGACCTTTGAACTGCCGAACCCGCCTGCCTGATTGAGAATGCCCTGAACCAGACCGCGGCCCTGCGGTGAAAGGAACATCGTGAAGCGGCCATCGGCCTGAACCTCGAAACCAAAGATGTCGGTGCCCTTCTTTGAGAGTGTGGCCGTCGGAGACTCAATCTCCATGTCGCTGCGGACCTCTCCCTCGGCCACACCGGCCTTCACGGCACCGTAAGAGATCTGAAGCCGCTGCCGAGCCACACCCTCACGAAGCGCCAGTTCACTGAAATTGACCGTGCTGGAGGATTCGATCAGCAAGACTGTGGGCGGTTCGGCCGGGCGTGCCGTCAGCTTCACACGGCTGCGTACCGGCACACGCACCTGCTGACCGGCACGAATGAAATCACCCAGTTTGACAAGTGTCCAGCCGTCGTCGCGCAGGATATCCGTCCCGCTGGGCGCTACCCGCACGCGGCCTTCGATGCTGGTGACCTCGAAAACGAGCGAATCGTCTGGAGCGGCCGGTTGCGTGCCCGCGGCCTCCGTACCGAAGGCCAGCCCCCCTTGCATCAACAGCAGCAGACCTGTCAGCACCCCGACGGAGGTTTTCATGGTTCGTGGCATGTGTGTGTCTCCCTCGCTCACCAGCCGATACCAGCCCTTAACCATACGATACAAAGGTCTCGGAATGCAAATGCGGTTTTATCCGCTCCGGAACGGGCCTTTTCAGCCGGCAAGGACGTTTTCAATCTGCGAGGAACTGCCCCACTTACTTCGTGGGCGGGGGCACGATCAGGTTACCGCGCTCGTCGCGGTCGCCCTCATCCGTCAGATCAATCTTCTCTGATTCGTACAACCCCTTCTGCATCATCAGGTTGTCTGCCTTGCGGATCAGGTTGTGAAGTTCTGAACCGGTCATGTACTGATACTCGACCATCTCCGAGAGCATCTGGCGATAAATCAGCTCCCGCAGGGCATAACGTCGATCCCCGAAACCCCACGAACCCATCAGGGCCATGTTGACCCCACCACGTATCTTGCAGACCTGGCAGACCATGTAGGCCACTGAACCGGCATCGATTACATGATCGCCCTGCAGCTTCCACTGCGGCCGTGCGATTCCGCGGGATTCCAGTTCCGCCTTCCGCTCTTCGAATGTCGCCCTGCCGTCCTCGCCATCCGCAAGGATCAGCATCGCCCGGAAGGCCTCATCGACAGTCACGACGTCGACCTGTGCCAGGTAATGCTGGAACCCTTCGTCGCCGAGTTCCGCGGCGTTGACCTCCGGATGCTCCATGCGCGGAGCGGAACAGCCAGAGAGCACCACGACCAATGTCTGAGCGAGGATCAGACCAGGGAGAGACTTGCGAGGAACGGACACCCGTATTGTAGGCGCGAAGGCCCCTCGACTTCCACCTGCCGGGCAGAAGCAACGACAACATGCTGTCAGAATCCGACTTAGAATGACCATGTAATGCCCGTCAGGAGAAAGGTCCTCGTCGTCTGGTCCGAAAAAGCAGACCCCGGGAAAAAGGTGCCGAAGCGGACGGTCCACGCCAGATCGCTCAGGATTCGGTAGTTGGCGTAGTAATCCATTTCCCAACCCAGATAGCCGGCCTGTTCATCCGCCAAGGTGTCGCTGATGGCGGCGACCCGTCTGTTCTTCCAGAACAGATAGAAGTCGGAACCGAGCTCGAGGTCCTTCGCCAATTCTATGTCCGGCAGCGGGCGGAAGGTGCCGCCGAGCCGCCAGATGTGAATGTTCGACAGTCGTGGGGCCAGCGCCAAACCCGTATCTCGGAACCCGAAGCCGACAAAGCTGCGATCGACATAGGTCTTGGCCACGCCACCTTCGGCATTTGTGGGACTACCCAGGCGGTTGGAATCGCCGCTGGCAAACATGTACTCGCCAGAGATGACCGGCCTGCTCTTGTGCCGGAAGTAGTAGTCAAGTCGATGATCGAAGGCCCAGGCCTTGATCTCATTGGTGTGCAAAAAACGACGATCGCCGTAGCTGGAGCCGCGTTCGATCACCCACTCCGTTGCGTAACGGAGGTTCGAAATCAGCTCGCCCGTGGAGCCCCAGCCGATGTAGGTCGAATCATACTTGTAGTCCTGGAGGAGATTGGGCGGGTCTTCCCGCGTGTGGTCTTCCTGCCAGGCAACGTACACAAAAGGTTCGTGCCGGTCCCAGCCCTTGTAACGCTGCTCGATAATCCAGAAATTGCGATCGCTGTGATCCGCGACCGGCCGGCTGCGATCGATGTTCGGCGTGCTCGACGGCGTGCGTCCGTAGATGAAGGTCGTCTCGAAACCGTGCATGCCTCCCTGCACCTGAACATGGTCCAGCGGCAGACTGATGGCATAGCCGGTCCCGGCGTTGACCAGATCGCGACCGATTTTGACCTTCAGATCGAAGGGCGTCTGATTCAGTTCGTAGAGCTGCAGCGCCCGGGCCACGTCGAATTCGTACCAGCCGCGTTCGAGATTCGGCCCATCGAGATCGTCATCGTTGCCGGTGTAGCTGTCGCCGCTGTTCCAGTCGAGATAACTCGCCCGCATGCGGACGTAGCCCTGGTGGATTCCGCGGTCGGCATTGAGTGAGGCCCAGAGCCGCATTTCGTACTGTCGAAGCGTCCGGCTGCTGTCGAATCCGTCGTCGAACAGAAAGAAGTAAAAGTTCGTCCAGCCGCCGTAGTCGAATCGAATCTTCTGCGCAGCAGGCAGATTCCTCTGCAGCCGGGCTTCATTTTCACGAATGAGGGACTGTTGCCGCGTGATAAACTGGGTCTGGGCGTCGGGATTCAGTTGCATCTGGCCCGATGCTCGACTGCAGAACGGCTCCGGGATGGCGACCGAGAGCAGACAGGCGGCGGCGAACGCCGGCAGGATCGCGACTCGTGACTCGACTGAACGCAACGCTGTCTCTGCCTCCCTGTCTTTCAGCGCCGTTCGTCGGCAGCGCTAACCGCACACGATCACGACACCTGTACCCGCCCCTGACAACCTCGCGGCACGCGTCAACCGTGAATCGTTGTCCGACGATTCCGGATACGCAAGGGGCTGATTCCTCGCAGCCGGCATCCTCGGCCTCGATGAGTCGACCTACGGTCGGTCGCCCCGCCGCAGCCACGGTCGCAGGAACACCGGCACCATGACGTAACTAACCGTCTTCCATCTGATTACGTCGGCAGAAACATCACCGGATATGGACGATGGAAGTAACTCACGCTGCAACCTGTCGGCCGCTTCCTCGCCATTATCAGCGCACTGCCGAACGGGCCATCGCTCTTCGTGACGGCGACTTGGCACAGATCAATGCGCGAAATCATTGTTATCAGCACTGATATCGCAGGAACGTCTAGAAAGGCGAATGCCACGAGTGCGCGGCGTCTCTGTGGATTGAGCAAGGAAGGGAAGGAATCAACCGGGAGAGGGTGGTCTCGGTGGCTGTCGCCCGCCGCCACGACCGTCGGCACTTCGATCTTCCTCGCCCGACTCACTTCGGAGCGTGGGCGACTTGATCGACAGGGCAATCCCCCCGCGACGGCCGTAGACGATCATCGCTTCGACCTTGTGATTGGGCTCGAAGTCGGCGGCGTCAAGCGACTTGTTGTCCGCGTCCAGAAAGCGCGTCACGCCCTCCAGCACCCGCAGGCGAACCTTTCGAATCGGAACGGCCTTGGCCTTCGCCGTCGTCCCGCCGCGGCCGGGGGTCGTGGTGCCGGCATCGGAATCCGGCCAGAGCCGATCATGCGTCGGCCTGCCGCGGATGACCACATAGTCGTCACGGATTTCGTCGAGCGTGCCGGAAATTTCGAAGCTGTCGAAGGAAACGTTGGTCAGCTCCTTCTGCCGAAGGCGCACGGGCACCTTCTTGCCCTCCGGCGGCGGGATGATCTTCCAGGTGAAGCGACAATACAGGCCGCGCGTCAGGATTTCGGGATATTCCTCCGGCTCGACTTCCTTCTTGTCCTGGAAGTCGAACTTTACCGCCTGCTCACGCATGATGCGCAGCTTGATCGGTGCCGACTTTCCTTCCGGCTTGAAAGTGAGATAAGCGAGGACGTCCTCGTCTTCGCCTTCTTTGGGCGGAACATACTTCATTACCCAGCCGGTACCAGAATCGGTGGGTCGATCGTCGAAGGGCTGATCACCGCCCGGATCCTTCGGCTTCGGGGGCGTGCCCATGCCACCACCACCGCCACCACGTCCCTGTCCCAGACATGGCACGGCCGACCCGAGCAGCACTGCAAAGCACAGCGCGCAGACGAGATTCAGCCCCGTGGGCCGTTTGAAAAACGTCGCGTGCATGGATGACTCCTTGGGCCGGTGTCGCATTCGCACAGAAGGCATGTCTCAGGCGATCTCTGGTATGTCATCGCGGTCGCCTGACGGATATCCATTCGATTATAGCCGTATCTGACTCGGAGAAACCAGTGCCGGCACGTCCTGAAACATGCTATTTGCCGCAATAATCGATGATGCGGGCGATCTCGCTCCGCAGGCCGGCCCGATCGACGATCCGATCCACATAGCCGTGCTCCAGCATGAACTCGGCGGTCTGGAATCCCTCCGGAAGCTCGGCCTTTACCGTGTTCCAGATCACCCGCGGCCCGGCAAAGCCGATCATGGCCTTCGGCTCGGCGATGATCACATCACCCAGAAAGGCGAAGCTCGCGGCCACGCCTGCCGTAGTCGGGTCCGTCATGACAGTGATGTACAGGCCGCCGGCCGAATCATGTCGCGCGACGGCGGCCGAGGTCTTCGCCATCTGCATAAGACTGACAAGCCCCTCCTGCATGCGGGCGCCGCCTGAGCAGGTCACCACCACGACCGGGATGGACAGGTCGGTCGCCCGTTCAATCGCGGCCGTGACCTTCTCGCCAACCACCGCTCCCATCGAGCCCATCACGAAGAATGGATCCATGACTGCGAGGATGACCGGTCGGCCCTTGATGTAGGCCTTGCCGGTCACGACGGCTTCGACGAGACCTGTCTTTTCACGCGCCGCGGCCATTCGCTGGCGATAGGGCATGCTGTCCTGCCAGTTGAGCGGATCGCTGGAGACCAGGTTCTCGTTGAACTCCTCGAAGGTCTCAGGATCTACCAGTTGAGCCACGCGCGTCCGCGCGTCAACACGGTAGTGGTAGCCGCACTCCGGGCAGACCCGCAACTTTTCTTCGAGGACCTTCTTGAAGACCATCTTGCTGCATCCGTCGCAGCGCATCCACAGGCCTTCGGGTACTTCGACTTTCGCCATCGTTGGCTCTCATTTGCAAACGTTTTTGATCACCGGCCGGGGAGCGAGATCGCTTCCTTCGGGCCACGGGCTATGCAATTGAGGGCTATTATATCGCCCGCGGCAGCAGATGCGTAAAAAAGGAACAGGACCTGAACGTGATTCCACGCACAGGTCCTGCAACTGCTAGCAGAAGCAGATTGTCATTGGCCATCGCCGCAGAGGGCGACAGCCGAGCGAGGCACTCGATCTCAGACGTGCCCACAAGTCAATCAAGCCAGGTGTCTCGGGCACGCTTCACCCGATCATGGCCGCTGCCTCATACCAGAGTGGGCTCCCGGAGGGAGCACCACCCGTGGTCGACCATAACCGGCTTCACTGTGGAACTGATGTAACCGAACGACCGCGATTTAGCGGGTCCAGAACAGCAGCGCCCAGGAGAGCGGGGTGAAGATGAGGTCGAGCAGGGGGTTCAGGTCGATGAGACCAATCAAAGCTGCAATCACAATATCCCAAGTCATTGTTCAATCCTTTCGTTGAAGACTGCTCCCCGTCGGGTGCCACCGCCCCATGGTCGGTGGTCTTTCACCCGACTGAACAATCCGACTTCACTTCGCTTAGCGGGTCCAGAACAGGAGCGCCCAGGAGAGCGGGGTGAAGATCAGGTCCAGGAGCGGGTTCAGATCGATCAAGCCGATCAACGCTGCAATCACGATATCCCAAGTCATTCGAATGACCTCACTCGTTCCCGGTTAGTTGCTTACTTCCACAGGAGGCCCAGACTGGAACTGAACGGAGGGAACGGTTCCGAACAGTCCGTAGGGACCTCGACCTTGCCGCGCCTGAAGGACGAGGCGTATCAGGCTTTATCGCCCGATGTAGAGGGCGAAGTTTAGCTAGCCCTCGTTCGGGGTGTCAACAGCTTTTCAGTACAATCAAGGCGGTTTTTTTGCCAATTACCGGACCAATGCAGCGTGGGTTGCGTTCGCAGGTACGGCCAAGTCGGCGGATTTCTCCAAGAAGGCGCAAATCCTGCAAATCTCTAACTTTATATTAATCAAAATCTTGAGAGCAAGAATCGTGAGTTGTCTTCAATCGCTACGAGAGGCACCCAGTTTGCGGGACCAATACCACGTCCTGTAAGTCGCCGCATTATCGGGCGGCCAACTTCGTGAAAAAAATCGCAAAATTCTTTTCCGACCGACTACTTCCGAGGTCTGAGGCGAAATTGGGCGACCACCGGATTGTGATCCGAGCCGATGGTTTCCACTGTTCCATCGATGATTCGATAAGACTTCTCGACGTAGAGCTTGCCCATCGCTGGGGATGCAAGGATGAAATCGATGATCTGCGGAGCGTCCATCTTATTGTAGCTCCGGGTGCCCTCCGGAACATCCGCCAGAAAGTCTCGCAGCGCCGTCGCACCTTCGCCGCGGAGAATCTTCATCGGCTTGCTGTCCCAGGTGTCGTTGAAATCGCCGCAGATGAGAAACAGCGCATTCTTATCCTTTTCCAATATCTCCCTCAGAATCTTTCTCGTCTGCTCACACTCGCCCACGCGGTAACGCTCGGTATGCCCCCCGCCACCGCGCTTGCTCTTGAAGTGCACCACGAACACCTCGAACGTCGGGAAGCCCTCCGGTTCGATACGTACGCGCAGCAGATCGCGCCCGAACTTCATAAGCTCGCCGGACCCGTCACTGAACGTCAAGTGCCGATGCGATGTCACCGGTCCGACCGGCAGGCGGGAAAGCAGGGCGACGTCGATGCCGCGGTGGTCGTTGCCCTCGAAGTGGACGACGTGCTCATAGCCCATGTCCGGAAGCATGGCCCGAACAAAGCGTTCGAGATAACCGCGATTTTCCACTTCCTGCAGGGCGACGACGTCGGCATCGAGTTTGCGGATCGTGGCTGCGAGTGTCTCCAGCTCCTTCATCGGCTTGACTTCGGATCCGTCGTCACCGCGGTAGGGGTCTTCGTAGCTGTCGAACAGGTCGAGGACGTTGAACGAAGCCACCGTCAACAGGCCGTCGAATTCGCGCTGTCGGGCCTTGGGCGGATCGGGAATCGGCAACTCGTCGTCGAGGATCGTCACCTGCTCCGGGCGTGCGACTTCAATCTGCGGCCGGCCCTGGTAGGTCGTGATCTTGCCGTGAATGCGAACCAACTTGTGGGCGTAAAGCTCCTGAGGAGGCGTGGGGAACTTTTTGAAATTTCTTTCATGTACGACGGCAGTAAACGTTCGGGCACGATCGAAGTTCAGGAAGCAGATGGTGCCCGTGTTACGAGTGATGACGATGCGCCCCTGCACGATGACCTCTTCGCCGATGTGCTTAGCCGCATCTTTCCAGGTGATGATTGGCAGGCCCGCCTCCGGCGGCAGCCCTTGAGGCTGGGGCTCGCCCACGGCGAAGACGGGTGTCCAAAGGATCGACCAGATCGACAACCAGTAAGTTCGGCGATGCATCTGCTTCTCCTTCCTTGTTCGACAACCGCCCGGAAGGCGGTCCGGGTGCAGCGACCAATCCGAATGACCATCACCGCATGGAAAGGGCAGATTGTACTCGATTCGTCCTCGAAGGGCAGACGGGCGAGACGCCAGAATTACTCTGTAAGGGTGCCCTGTACTGACGGGCGGGACGTCCGTACCCCCCTGGACGTACCACCCGAAGCGTAGCACCCTGGGAATGATTATCCCGCGAAAGCGCATCGCCTCGTTCGGGTTGATGGTTGTTAAAGCTGCATAAGTCCGCTCCGATCGGAAACTCTTGGCGTAGTGGTGATGAACGAGCGTTTGCAGGCAGGAAGTCGGCCACGGTGTTACAATGCGGCGGTGCGTACGGAGACGCCGGTCAACTCGATCTTCCTGGCCAACATGGCGGCGCTGTGGCGGCAGGACCCGCGGCTCGCCCAACAGATCGACGACCTTCCCTTTGAGGCCGGGTTGACCACCGAGCCCAGCAAAGCCGGCCCGCTCACGGCCAGCGTGCAGACGTCGGACGGCCGCCGAATCTACCTTCACAGTCGATACGACCCCCAGCGCGAGGCGCGTGAGTTCGTCCAGCGGCTCGAACGCGACGAGGCCGCCTGTGTGGTGCTCTGCGGACTGGGACTGGGCTATCACCTGATTGCGATGATGGAGCACTTCGGTGAGCGAACGCTCTTTCTCATCAGCGAGCCGGACGTTGCAACGCTCAAGACGGCCATGGAGACGACGGACCTCTCCGCTCCGCTCTCCAGCGGCCGGTTGATATTCCTGACACGGCTGGACAAGGCCCATCTTCATGATCGGCTGCAGCCGCACGCGGCGGAGTTGATGCTGGGACTCGTGCTGGCCGTTCCGCCGGCGGCGCGCGAGCATCATGCCGATTTCCACGCCCAGTGCCGCCAGGCAGTGACCGACTTCGCCGCATTCGCGAAGATGTCGCTGGTGACGCTTGTTCGCAATGCGGCGATCACCTGCCGGAACATCGCAAACAACCTGCCCACCTATGTTACAACACCCCCGACGGATATCCTGCGAAACCGATTCAGCGGGCTGCCGGCAATTCTGGTTGCCGCCGGGCCGTCGCTGGCGAAGAACATGGAGCAAATCGCAGCACTGTCGGATCGAGCGGTGCTCATCGCCGCACAGACGACACTGCGCCCGCTGCTGGAGCGTGGCATCCAGCCGCACTTCGTCACCTCTCTGGATTTCAGCGATGCCTCCCGGCAGTTCTTCGAGAACCTGGAGCTACCCGACGATCTGGTGCTCGTCGCCGAGCCGAAGGCATCCTGGCACGTGGTCGACGCATTCCGAGCGGCGCGAAGCGATCGTCGCTTCGAGTGCGAGACAGCTTCGGCGCGAGGTCCGCGGCGCGTCATCCTGCTCGACAACGTCTTTGCCCACCGCTGCGTCGGTGAAGCCCTGGCAAAGCGAGCGCCAATGGAAGCAGGCGCGACCGTGATGCATCTGGCCTACTACCTCGCCCAGTGGCTCGGTTGCGATCCCATCATTTTCGTCGGTCAGGACCTGGGCTTCGACGGACACGTTTACTACGCGCCGGGGGTGGCCATTCATCGTGCGTGGAGCTCGGAACTGGGAAGGTTCGGCACGCTGGAGATGAAGGAATGGGAGCGCATTGCCCGACATCGGAGCATTCTGCGAAAGGTGAAAGACCACGAAGGCCGGGAAATCTACACCGATGAACAGATGTTCACCTACCTGCAACAATTTGAGCGCGACTTCGCCCGCAGCAGCGCTCGGATCATCGATGCGACAGAAGGCGGTGCCCGCAAGGTCGGCGCGGAAGTGATGACGCTCCGGGAAGCGGCGGAGCGATACTGCACCCGACCGCTGCCGAAGGATGCGTTTGAGTACTGCGGCATCCCCTGGCAACGGGCGGACCTGTTGACGAAGGCGCGGGAGGAGCTGGCAAGCCGTCGCCGGGAAGTGGACGACTTCCAGCGGCTCTGCGAGGAAACCAGATCACTGCTCACCACGATGCAGGGGCTTCTTGACGACCCGCCGCGGTTCAACGCCTGTGTGGTGCGGGTCGATGAGCTGCGCACCCTTGTGAGGAACCACGAGCGAGTCTTTCAGATGGTTCGCGATGTGGCCCAGTTCGGCGAGCTTCAGAAGCTCGCGGCTGATCGCAAGCTCGCCGCTCTCGAATCGGGTTCTGATCGAACACGTGCAACGCAGCAACTCGAACGTGATTTGCACTTCATTGAGAATCTCCTCGATGGCGCAACCACGCTGGCGAGCATTCTGGATGAGTCCATCGGGCGATTCGACGAAGAAATCGCCGGTGCGTCGGCGACGGAGGGCGCTTCATGAAGTGCATCGCCGCGCTGATGGTCGACCTGGAGCATGCTCCCCTCGGGACACGGAGCCGCCTTGCCGAGCCGTTGGCCGGTAAGCCCGTCCTTCGCCGGACGGTCGAACGTCTCCTTGCGTGCTCGCGGATCAGCAGCGTTCATCTGCTGACAACGCCTGCGCAGCGCTGCGGAGTGGAATCCCTGGTCAGCGGTTTGCGAGTGGAGATCGAGCCCCTGCGACTTCCACCATCGCCGTATGCCGAGTTGATCCGTGCCGGTCGATGGTGGGGACTGGACGGTTGGCGCGGCGGGGTGGGCGGGCTGAGCGTTTTCGATGAGGATGCGAACGTCGGCGCGCTGGCTGCTCTGGCGGCTCGGCAGGAGGCGGATGCCGTTACCGTGGCACCAGCAGCGGCGGCGATGATCGATCCCCGGCTGAGCGACGCCATGGTCGCGCACTTCGAGACCATCGGGCGAACCTTCGAGCTGACCTTCGCTCAGACGCCGCCGGGGCTTTCGCCGCTCATTGTCAGCAGGCGACTGCTCGAGGAACTCGCGCCCACGGCAGAGCCGATCGGGCTGATTCTGGGCTACAACCCGGATCGCGCGGCGCCGGACCTGACGGGCAAGGAGTGCTGCTATCGACCGGCAGGCGAAGTCATCGAGGCGAGCGGGCGGTTGATCTGCGACACGCGGCGAAGTTTCGAGCGCGTGCGGGAGCTGATCGAAGCCGGCGGCGAGGCGTGGGACGCCGCTCGGGTCGGTTCGTGGTTGCAGCAGCGCACGCGGACGCAGGTCGAACAGGTGCCGAGCGAGATTGAGATCGAGCTGACGACGGATGCGGGAGCTGCGGAGGGAAATCTGCTGCGGCCCGGCGGCAGCGAGGTTCCGAAGCGCGGGCTGCTCTCGTTCGACGTGGTGCGCGCCATCGCGGATGCCGTTCGCGACTGGGATGATGTCCGAATTGTGCTCGCGGGCTTCGGCGAGCCCTGCGCGCATCCGGCCTTCGGTGAAATCTGCCGCATGTTTCGGCCTGCCGCGGCGGCCCTGGCGGTGCGGACCTTCGCGCGATTCGGCGCGGACCACGTCAATGGCGGCGATTTGCAAACCAGTGAGGATGCACTCTTTGAAACGCCCGTGGACATCGTCGAAGTGATGGTCGATGCTGTTTCGGCGGAGACGTATGCACGGCTTCACGGTGTCGATGCGTTCGCCGAGGTGACGGCGCGGATCGAGCGTTGGCTGGAGCGGCGCGTGGCGGCGGGGAGGGCGCGGCCGCTAATTGTGCCGTCGTTTGTGAAGTGCAACGAGAACCTCGACGAGATGGAGCCCTTCTTCGAAAGCTGGCAGCGGCGGCTGGGCATGGTTCTGGTGACCGGGCACAGCCACTACGCACGTCAGCGACCGCATCGCGCGGTCACGTCGATGGCCCCGCCCCAGCGGTCGGCCTGTAAGCGCGTCTTCTCAAGGATGGTGGTGCTCGCGGACGGTCACGTTACGACCTGCGATCAGGATTATCGGGGTGCGCAGTCGTTGGGCCGGTTGCCGGACGCCGCGTTGATGGATCTGTGGAACGCGCGTCGGTTCGTGCAGATTCGTGCGAATGAACTTTCGGATGTGCCGCTGTGTGCGAAGTGCGATGAGTGGCATCGACCATAGCGCGCAGCCGTGCGGCGAAAAAAAACGGGCTCGCCGCAGCGAGCCCGCTCCACCCTTCGTTGAAATCTGAGTCGCCGGAACGCGCCGGCCGCTGGATTACTTTCGACCAGCGAGAATGCTCCAGATGCCCGTGCCGAGCACGAGGGCACCGAGCCCTCCGAACACGCTGTAGTGGAGGACGTCCTTGGCGACAAAGTCGAGGAAAGAAGGCCACACGCCCTGAATCTGTCCGGCCGTGGCGAGTCCGACGACGGCCAGCGAAACGATCGCGGTAATGATGCAGATGTTCAGCGGTACGACACCGGCCATCGCCGCAGCGGCAATCGGTCGCGGTGCCGTCATAACGGCAGCCGGTGCGGCGGCGACTTCTTCAAAGGCCGCGCCTGCCGGCTCTTCGGCGACGATTGCCCCGCTGTCTTCAACGGTCTCCTCGGCTTCTGACGAAAGCACCTCCGGCTCGCCCTCGGCGGCCGTCTCACCGGCAACTTCTGTGGGAGAGATCACATCCAGCAGGGCCGCACCGAGACTCGTGTCGTCGCTTTCCTGTGTGATATCGAGCAGGCCGCTGCCGCTGCCGACCGCCTCCAGCTCGTCGATTCCGGCCGAGATGCGCGTCTCGCCCATCGGATCGGCGTCGATCTGCAATTCGTCTTCGTCAAATACGCTGATGCCTTTCTTGCCGGCATCGGCCGCCGCGGGTTTCGCGGGACTCGGGGTGACATCCTCGAGCGTCGGCTCCAGACTGATAATGCTCGAACCGGAGAGGCCGAGATCGGGCACTTCCAGTTCCTGAACCCCGGCGTCTTCCGTCTCTGGTGCGGGCGACAAGCCGATGTCCGGCGAGATGCCGCCCAGAGGCGACAACCCGACCGCAGAGTCCTCTGCGGAGGGGAGCAGGTCGATCTCGCTGGTCAATTCCGTCGGCGCTTCCATCTCATCCTCGCCCATCGGTTCCGGCGCTGCTGCGGGCAGATGTTCCGGGAAGCTATCGGCCGTCAACTCAATCGGTGGCGAGGCGTCTTCGTCGTCGGCCAGCTTGAAGCTCGATCCGGACGACATGCCCACGTCGGGGACCTCCTCCGCCGCCAGCGCCGGACTCTGATCGAGAACGCCCATGCTGGAGGATTCGTCGGACAAGCTCGACAGGGCGCTGGAGAAGGAAGCGCCTTCCTCCGTACCGGTCTCCTCGGGCGGCGACAGATCGACGATGCTGCTGCCTTCCTTCGCGGCGAGCTGACGAATTTCGTCGCGACGATAGAAAGTCTTGCCGGCGTCACGCAGTTCGCGAAGCTTGCCTTCGGCAACCAAGGCCCGAACATCGGATTCGGACTTGCCGAGCAGTTCACACGTTTCTTCAAATGTGCAGTATTCGTTTTGCATGGCTGTTGCTTCCTGCCGCCATGGGGCCTCCGACGTCCTGCCCGCAAACCGGATGGACGCGATGGCCGCCTTGACGCGGCACGTTTGAATCCTGGCTTGTGCTTCCCTCTCCCGGGCCCCCTCGCCCTCTACCGGTGGCACGAGCATCTCGCCCGCTTCCGGGTGGTACGGGCGTCTCGCCCGTCACTGGTACCATCGACCTGCGTCCACACGTGCGTGTGTTACGATGATCGCGGATGGCCGGAGTGGAGTCGTGACGACGTTACGGCGTCTTTCCATCGACACCACGGGCGGCCTTGCCTTCCGGAAGGCCGGGCACCTTGATGCTCAGTGCTTCGTCATCTTCGGCGACGCCCTCGCGCTCCATGCGATCGAGCACCCGTCGCTGGTCGTCGAGCATGCCTTTGACCTCTTCGACGGTCGGCGTTTCGTTATTGTAGTTCTTCAGATAGCGATCGTGATCAAAGGAGCGCGTGGCCACCAGCTTCAGCCGCCTCGTCGCGGGCAGGTACTGGTAAATCCAAAGCGTTCGCGCATCGACGTCGATCATGAACAGGCCGTAGCTGTTCTTATCCAACTGGCCGGTAAAAGCCATGATGCCGCGTGCGCCGGTCATCGGCGAATCGGCGAAGGCCGGGTGTGCGAACGACACGCCGCTCGGTCGAACGAGCAGCGTTGTCGCGATCACGGCCAGCAGCAGGGCGATGACCCAGAGGACCGTCTGCCCGCCGGGAGTCACCGTGCGCGTTGAATACGCCGAGGAAGAATCGTGCTGATCCTGGTTCATAGACGTACCTTCGGCAAATCTCCCCCTGGCTGGCTACCCATTTGAATTATACAGCCGGATCGACCTCCCTCAAGCGCCGGGAACTCGCGGATTTGAGGGGATCGCACGCGTCCGAAAGCGGTCGCCCTGCCGAGCCATACCGGGGGCCAATGGCATGAATGCGGACATGAGGGCTATACTGCCCGTCTTCGATGACCCGCATGCACACCGATTCCACGATTCACTGGCTTTCCCGGACGATCCTACCGCCCGGTAACCTCGCGTCCCTGCGTCGCGCGATCGCCGGCACTCCGCACGGTGTCATGCTCGAATCCGTGGCCCAGGATCGGACGTTCGGCCGTTTTTCGATCTACGCATGGGACGCAGTCAGGATTATCTCCACGGCGGAAGAATCCGAGCGAGACATTTTCGGTGTCCTCCGAGACCAATTGCGTCCCGCCGCTTCCTTTGATTCGCCACCGGAGTTGCCGTTCGTCGGCGGCTGGATCGGCTACCTGGCCTACGAGTGCGGCGGATGGAACGAACCAACCGCCCGACACAACCCTTCGCATACGTCCCGTTTTCCGATGGCCCGGTGGATGCTGGTGGACACGGTCGTGGTCTTCGATCGACTGCGCAATGCATGGCATGTAGCCGGTGTCGAGTTGCCGGCACGCCTGCGCCCTGCCGATCGACCACCGCTCGCAGATCGACTGGATATCGCGGAATCGTTTGTCGCAAACTCTGACGTCGACGACCGGTGCGAACAGGTTCCCGTGCCCGATTCGTTTCTGCCGGTTCGTGCGAAGGTACACCCGGCCGGTCATTGGGCATATTCGCAGGATTTGTATTTTGAGCGCGTCCGGCGCGTACTCGAATACATCCGCGCCGGCGATGTGTTTCAGGTGAACCTGGCCCGCGGCTATCAGGCACCGGTGGCCGAGGCACCCATCGCGGTCTATGAGCGGCTCTGCCGCAAGAATCCGTCGATCTACGCTGCCTACTTGTCTGTCGGCCCCGACATGCCCGGCGCAGCGATCTTGTCTTCTTCACCAGAACTCTTTCTCAGTCTTCGTGGGCGGCGCGTGATGACACGGCCGATCAAGGGCACGCGCCCGCGCGGCGGCGATGCCGACGCGGACCGGCTCGCGGCGGAAGAGCTTTCCGGCTGTGTGAAGGACCGTGCCGAGTTGAACATGATCATCGACCTGGAACGCAACGACCTGGGCCGGGTCTGCGAGTACGGCAGCGTGCGAGTTCTCGACGACGGCTGCATTGAGTTTCATCCCACCGTTCTGCATCGAACGGCGAGCATCACCGGCATGCTTCGCCCCGAAGCAGGCGCGATCGACCTGCTCCGGGCAACCTTTCCCGGCGGCTCAATCACCGGCGCCCCCAAAGTCCGTGCCATGCAGATCATCAACGAGCTGGAGCCCGGACCGCGCGGCCCCTATTGCGGGGCGATCGGCTACCTCGGACTCGACGGTGATCTGCAACTCAACCTCGCGATTCGAACGCTGACGATCGCCGATCAGGTCGCCGAGCTTTTCGTGGGCAGCGGCCTCGTCGCCGATTCCGTGCCCGAAGAAGAGCTGGCTGAACTGGAGGCCAAGGCCGCCGGCATGATGGCCGCGCTGATGCCGGAATCGACTGCCATGGATACGGCACCTGATCGGTCGGCAATGCCGTGTCCCGCGGAGGTGCGGTGATGGCCGAGTACGTCTTTCTCAACGGCCGAATCGTTCCGGCGCAGGAAGCCACGCTCTCCGTCTTCGACGCGGGCTTTTCGCACGGCGCCGGGCTGTTCGAGACGATGCGCGCCTACCGCGGAAGGGTGATGCGATTCGATCAGCACCTCGACCGGTTGTTTCGCTCCGCGGCGACACTGGAACTGCAGATGCCCGCGGCCATCGAAGCCCAGGTACCCTCGTCGAAGGACGACCTGCGGCAGGGTGTTCATGCCGTGCTGGAAGCGAACAAGCTGCACGATGCCCGCATTCGGCTGGTGATCACGCCCGGTGACGTGCCGAGACCGGGTCAGCCAATCGAACATCGCCCGCCGCCGACGGTGCTGATTACCGCTTCGCCGGTGCAGGCATATCCTCCCGAGCTTTATCGCAGCGGCATGCGGGTGTGTATCTGTCCCTTCAAGCAGAGCCGGTACGATCCGCTGGCGGGACACAAGACCCTTGCCTACCTTCCGCGGCTCCTGGCGATGAAGGATGCCGCCGACCGTAAGTGCAATGAATCGCTCTGGTTCACGACGGAGAACTACCTGGCCGAGGGCTCGGTGTGCAACGTCTTTATCGTTTCGCAGGGGCAGATCGCCACGCCGCCGACGGACACGCCGATCCTTCCCGGTGTGGTACGAAGCTGCGTGATCGAGCTGGCGCAGGCCAACTCGATCCCGATCGAAGAGAAGCGAATCGACATCGAGATGCTGCTGGCGGCGCAGGAAGTCTTTTTGACCGGCAGCGTGCTGGAGATCATGCCGGTGACCTCGATCGAACGGCACATGGTCGGCGATGGTTCGGTCGGTGACATGACGCGCCGGATCGCAGAGTTGTATCAGCAACTCGTATCGAAGGAGTGTCCGGCAGGTGAGTAAGAGTCGTCGAAACGCAAGAGTCTCACGCGGCAGCGGCAAGGGGGCGGTGCGCAGTGCACGCGCCCGTTTGCTGACCATCGCGGCTCTTTGCGACGCGATGGAACAGATCACGCCGACCTGGGCGGCCGCTGAATGGGACAACGTTGGCCTGCTCGCCGGTGACCGAAAACTGCCGTTGCGACGATTGCTGCTCACGACGGACCTGACCGGCGCCGTGCTCGAGGAGGCCGTTCTCGGTCGGGCCGACGCCATCGTGTCGTACCACCCGCCGATCTTCCGCCCGATCAAGTCTTTCGTCGCTCACCACGGTTCGACCGAAGGACTGGCGTCGGCAGCACTAACCTGCGGGATCGCCATTTATTCGCCGCACACGGCATTGGATTGCGCGCCGGGCGGCACGAATGACACCATCGCCGCCCTCTGCGGTCTGAAAGACGTGCGGCCGTTCGAAGCCGCTCGTCGTGCCTCCAAAGAGGTGAAGCTCGTGACCTTTGTTCCCGTTGAGAAAGTCTCCGTCGTCGCCGAAGCGATGTTCGCGGCAGGCGCCGGGCGGATCGGCGATTATGAGAAATGCAGCTACCGCGTTCGCGGGCAGGGAACCTTTTTCGGAACGGACGCAACCAATCCGGCCGTGGGCCGCAGAGGACGTTTGGAACACGTTGAAGAGATACGCATCGAACTCGTCGTACCGTTGAACAAGCTCGATGCCGTCGTAGCCGCGATGCGCAAGGCACACCCATATGAGGAGCCGGCCTTTGATATCTATCCGCTGCAAGGGCATCCCGACCGGCAGCTCGGGCAGGGCCGGATCGGTCGGTTCGCACGACCGATGACGCTTCGCGCTCTGGCGCGATGGCTGGCGAGAAAGACCGGGGCGAGGAACGTCATGATTCTCGATGGGGCGAGGACACACAGAACGACGGGAAGCCGACGCATGACAGCCCCACGACTTGGGCATGCGCTTGTTTGCGTCGGCGCAGCCGGATCACTGCCGTTCGAGATACCTGATCGTCCCTGCGGACCCGGCGACGTGGTCATCACCGGAGAAATCCGCCACCATGATGCCCTGGCGTATCTCCGCTCTGGGGCCAGTGCCATCGCGCTGGGCCACTGGGCCAGCGAGCGACCAGCGCTCACGCCTCTGTCGAGTCGTTTGCGTGCACTGCTGCCCGGCGTTTCCGTCGTGGTGAGCCGTCGGGATGTCGATCCGTTTCAACCGGTATGAGAAAGGCAATTCGAATGACGTGGGACCGAAGTGGCAACATCAAGCCGGGACGAGTCGTCATCGTCGGGCTTTCAATCTTCCTGAGCATGCTATCGGCCTGCGAGACGGGAGGATCAAGTGCCTCTTCGGTCCGCGATCGGATGGCCGCCGGCGATGGCCCCTCAACTCCCGGTTCGGACGATGCCGCTGAGTCGACAGGTACATCGAAAGTCGACCGGCCCGCGGCAGAATCATCGAGTACACCCAGCCGACCGGTCGCCGTGGTGAACGGCGAGGAAATCGCCCGACGTGACCTGATCACACTGCTGATTGAGACGCGTGGGCTGTTGCAGCTTCAGCAGCTCGTTCTTGCGCGTCTGGCAGAGCAGGAGGCCCGGCGATTGAACCTCACGATCACGCCGGAGGACATCGAACACGAATACGAGCTGACGCTCGAGGCCGACCGCTTCAATGGAAAGGACAAGGACAAACTGACACCGGCCCGCAAGGAGCAACTCATCGCCGACTGGCTTCGCACGCGCGGCATCAGTCGCATGGAGCTGGACATCGCCATCCGGCGACAGGCCCATCTCCGGAAGATCGCCGAAGGCCACGTCCGAATCCTGCCGGAGATGATCGAGCGCGAGTACCGGATCAAGCATGGCCCGCGTGTAGAAGTACGACATATTCAGCTCGGCGCACCGCGTGCATGGCCTTCACTGAAAGAGCGCATCGACCGGGGCGATGATTTTGAAAAGCTGGTCCGCGATTTCAGTGAAAACATCCTCACGCGCGAAAAGGGCGGACTCATGCCACCGATTGCACGAGAGGAAGACCCCACCGTGCCACCCATTTTCGCGAAAGTGGCGTTTGAACTTTCTGCCGGCCAGGTCTCGAGTCTTTTCGAGGCCGAGGGCAGTTTTCATGTTCTCAAGGTCGAGCGTTTCATCCCCGCTGACGACGTGAGCATGGACTCCGTCCGGGCGGAACTGGAAAAGGCCCTGCATGCCCGATTGATCGCTCAGGAAATGCAGGCGCTGGGTGAGCAGTTGCTGACGCGCAGCAAGCTGCTGATCAACGACCCCGTGCTCAAGAAGCAATACGAGGAACGGCTGAAGAAGGGCGAGATCATCGGGCCGCCGCTTCAGTCGCGATAGCACGAAGGAAGTTCGTGCGGAATTCGCGACGTGCGCTAATCTCCAAAACTGGTACCGACGGCGCGGGCCGCGCGGACGAGATCATCCTCCACGGGAACGAGCCGCTGCTTTTCAGCCACATCGGTGATCGGAACGCTGGTCAGCGCGCCGTGCTGCACGACCACGAGCTCGTTGAAGCGCCCTGCCGCCAGCAGATCTGCCGCCTTGTGACCGAAACGCGTGGCGAGGATGCGGTCCATCCCCGACGGGCTGCCTCCGCGAAGGACGTGCCCGAGGATGACCGAACGAGCTTCCATGTGGCTGCACATTTCGAGTTGCCGGGCGAGAACTGGCGCGATGCCGCCGAGGCGAACCGGGTCCGGACTGTCCGCAATGGTCTGCTGGACAAACTGGTCGCCGCCGATCGGGCGGGCGCCTTCCGCGACGGCGACAATCGTGCTCCGCTTGCCCTCGGCCTTGCGGGCCTTGCAGAATTCGCAAAGCCGCCCGATGTCGTAGGGGATTTCCGGAATCAGGATTGCGTCTGCGCCGCTGGCCATGCCGACGAACAGTGTCAGCCAGCCGGCATTTCGCCCCATCAGTTCGACAACCATGATGCGATGGTGGCTGGCGGCCGTCGTGTGGACTCGGTCGATCGCCTCGGTACCCGTTTCCACGGCCGTCGTGAAGCCGAAGGTGATGTGGGTGTGCATCAGGTCGTTGTCGATCGTCTTGGGCACGCCGACGCATCGCACGCCGAGCGGTATCATTCCCGCAGCGCAGCTCATCGTGCCGTCGCCGCCGATGACCACGAGGGCATCAAGACCGTGTTCGTGATAATGGGCCGCGGCCTTTTCGCGCACGTCCTCGAAGATGGGTTCACCGAGCTTGTTCGTGCCGACCGCGAATCGCGCCGGGTTGGCCTTGTTCGAGGTGCCGAGGATCGTCCCGCCGCGCGTGAGGATGTTGCTGACATCCGCCGAGTGCAGTGGGTGAATCCGATTCTCGATCAGCCCGAGAAACCCGTCCTCGATGCCGAAACATTCCCAGCCGTGGTCGTACATCGCCGTCTTGGATACGGCGCGAATGACTGCGTTGATTCCCGGACAATCGCCTCCGCCGGTGAGGATTCCGATCCGCCTGATCGCTTTGGCATCCATCGTGTAAACTCCGCGCTGCGTTTACTCTACGTCGCACCGGACACTGCGTCGAGCGGTTTGAGGTGACCGTACCGACTCACGCCGGAGCACCGGTGCGCTTGCTCGCAGGGCAGGCGAGGCAGGGATCATGTCGTTTCACAGGTCTTCCAACGAAACCCCGCATAGCTCGACCGGCACCGGGAAGTGGCCGGCAGGCCCGGCACGCCGGGTCGTGCTGCTCGCGGCCATCCTGCTCATGGCCCGATTGCCGCTGCTCGGCCACCCGATCCCCGTGCATGGCGACGAAAACGAGTTCGTCGCCGCGATCGGATTTCCGGCAGCGTACCCTGTTCATCACCCCGGATATCCGCTCTGGGTCGCGCTGGGAACGCTGTTGGCTCGTCTCGGCCTGTCGCCCTATGCGTCGTATCAGACATGGTCAGTCTTCGCTTCGGTCGCAGCGCCGGTATTGCTTTACCTCGCACTGCGGCGGTCACTCGTACCACGAAGATCGGCAGAATTACACGGTGAACAGAACGCCGCTGAAGGACTTGCGTGGTGGACGGCCCTGGCGTTCGGGGTCTGTCCGCTGGTCTGGTTTCTCGGTACGACGGCCCTGAACTACTCCCTCGCCTGTGCGGTCGGCCTTTGGATCGCCCTGCTTTGTCTACGGGCTCGACATGCGGCGGGTCACTACACCGGCGAAGGCCACCCGTCGAGGCGTTCTCTCCCACTCATTCAGGCCGCCGCACTGCTCGCCGTCGCACTCCTGTTTCGCCCGGACCTGCTCCTCTGGCTCGGCCCGTTGCTGATCTGGGCAGCATGGCAATACCCGATGCGGACACGGATTGGTGCAGCCCTGGTCCTTGTGGCGGGCCTACTCGTCCTTCTCGTCGTGACCGGACTGTTGTACGGCCGCGCGGCCGAACCGGCAGTGACCCCGGACCTACGCCACACGCTGGATGTCATCCTGAACACCAGCATCTTTCGACTGGGGCTGATCGACGGGCTCGCACGCAGCGCGGTTAAGCTGACCGCCATCGTCGGCTGGACGATCGGTCTACCACTTCTGATCTGCCTGATCGGTGTGTGGACCGCACCGGCCGCCGCCGGCCACCCGATCCTGCCGCTGACTGCAACCCGCCCGGCGTGCACAATGCTTCTGGTCTGGACGGCGCCGCTGACGGCCTTTCTCCTGCTGATTCACATGAGCGAGGCCGGCCACACCATGCTCCTGATTCCCGCGGCCTACTGGTTCATGGGCGATCTTCTTCATCGCCGTCTCCCGCCGAAGCGCGCCGCCGGATTCGCCGCGGCGATGGCGATGGCCTCGATCCTTCAATTCACAACCTACCCGTGGTCCGCTGAGAGCAGCGGCATACGGCGCATTCTTGATGCCAAAGTCGGTTACCTCAGCGCTGCGGGACTTCGCCGGATCGATGAGCGCCGGCAGATTCACACACCGGGCGACTTCTGGAAGACAGGCGCCCACGATGCAGAAAGCGACGTGCACGATCAAGAAAAATGACGATCGGCCGATGCGAACCCTTTTCGGTCACAGCGCGTGCCGTTATCATCCTGATGATCGGGCAGTCAGCACGTTGGTAGGATCGGGAAGGAGCACGCACTTTCGTGGCCGTCAGCGACCGTACGATGTTCGAAATCTACCGCGAGTCCGACTACGGACGGCAATTCCGCGTTGTTTACTTTACCGAACTCGACGAACACAACAAGGAATTCGAAATCAACCGGGCGATGTCCGGCGAGCACTTCTTTGACGGCTTTCTGAGCGATGCCCGAAAGGAAGAAGGCAAGCAGCGCATTGATGAGATCGTTCGCCGACTCAATGCCGGCGAGAACCTGACGCCGGATGACGTGGAAAAGCAATTGACGGGATTGACATCTGGTTAACAAGCAGGCCGACGGATTGCAATCCATCGGTTTCCAGGATTGACAGTTACACCGAGCGAACTACGAACCCATAGCACTGCCCTCAATGCCACGGCGCGATGACATCCACAACATCCTCGTCATCGGCTCCGGGCCGATCGTCATCGGCCAGGGCTGCGAGTTCGACTATTCCGGTACCCAGGCCTGCAAGGCGCTGCGCGCCGAGGGCTATCGCGTCGTCCTGCTCAATTCCAATCCGGCGACCATCATGACCGATCCGGAGACGGCCGACCGGACGTACGTCGAGCCGATCACGCCGGACTTCGTCGAAAAGATTCTGGAATTGGAACAAACGCGCTGCCAGCCGGTGGACGCGCTGCTGCCCACGCTCGGCGGCCAGACCGGTCTGAACTGCGCCATGGAAGCCCACGAGCGCGGCATCCTGCTGGAATACGGCGTACAGATGATCGGCGCCTCGCCGGAAGCGATTGCCAAAGCAGAAGACCGCACGCTCTTCAAGGAGGCCATGCTTCGCATCGGTCTCGATGTGCCTAGCAGCGGTACGGCACACTCGATGGAAGAAGCCCGTGCGATCCTTCGGGAGATCGGCCTGCCCTGCTGCATTCGTCCGGCGTACACCCTCGGCGGCGAAGGCGGCGGGTTCGTGAAGACGATCGAGGAGTTCGAAGACATCGCTGCCCGGGGGCTCAAGCGCTCCCGCATCAGCGAGATTCTCATCGAAGAATCGCTGTACGGATGGAAAGAATACGAGCTGGAGGTCATCCGCGACGGCCGGGACAACGTGGTGGTCGTCTGCTCGATCGAGAACATCGACCCCATGGGGGTTCACACCGGCGACTCGATCACCGTGGCCCCGTCGCAGACCCTGACCGACCGCGAGTATCAGCAGATGCGCGACGCCGCCAAAGCCGTTATGCGAGAGATCGGCGTGGACTGCGGCGGGAGCAACGTGCAGTTCGCCGTCGATCCGAAGACCGGCCGGCAATGCGTCATCGAGATGAACCCGCGCGTCTCGCGCTCCAGTGCCCTGGCCAGCAAGGCGACGGGGTATCCCATCGCCAAGGTGGCGGCGAAGCTGGCGGTGGGCTACACGCTGGACGAGATTCCCAACGACATCACCGGCTGCACACCGGCAAGCTTCGAGCCGACCATCGACTACTGCGTGGTGAAGATGCCGCGGTGGACCTTCGAGAAATTCCCGGATGCCGATGAAACGCTGACCACGCAGATGAAGAGCGTGGGTGAGGCGATGGCCATCGGCCGCACCTTCAAAGAGGCCTTTCAGAAATGCATCCGCAGCATGGAAATCCAGCGGGCCGGCTTCGGCCTCGATAAGAATGACCGCTGGCTCGCCGCGGCGCACGACCGGCATGCCGTCGGCGACCACGCGGCATACCACCGACTGGCGCGGCGTCAGGAGTTTGCCTGGACGGCCGGTGGCGAGAGTTTAACTGCTCGAACAACGGCGCCGATGAGTTCATCCGCATCCAACGCCCGTGCGCAGGGTGGAACTGAACCTGACGCCGATTCTGATGCTGTCATCCTCGGCAGCCGGCAGGGCGAGGCACCGCCGGATGTAGATGAATCGTCAGCGACTCACTGGCCGATCGAGCCGGAGATCCTGCGTGACAAGCTCGCCACACCCTGTCAGGGCCGGCCGTATTACATCCGCTACGCCTTCAAGCTCGGTTGGACGGTCGAGCAGGTTCACGAATTGACGTGCATCGATCCCTGGTTTCTCGATCAGATGTCTCAACTGGTTGAGTTCGAGACAGAGCTTCTCTCCGGCGCAGACGATATCCGTGCCGCGCTGCGCGGCGAGTCCTCGCTTCGCGGCCATGAGCTGCTTCGCCGGGCGCGGACTCTGGGCTACACCGACGCACAACTCTCACACGCCCTGAAACAGGCAAGTGGTCGTCCGCCAGCGGAGGTCTGCGATGACGGCGTCTTTCGCATGGTCGATACCTGCGCCGCCGAGTTCGAGGCCGCGACGCCCTACTACTACTCCACGCATGAATCAACGACTTTCCGCGTCGAAGACGGTCGACTCGTCGCCGCCGTGGAGCAGGAGATTCGTCTCTCATCCCAGCCGCATGTCGTTGTGCTTGGCGGCGGGCCGAATCGGATCGGTCAGGGTATCGAGTTCGATTACTGCTGTGTCCATGCGGCGATGGAAGCCCGCCGGCTCGGCTATCGAACGGTGATGATCAACTCCAACCCGGAGACCGTCAGTACGGATTATGACACGTCGGATGTGCTTTTCTTCGAGCCGCTCACCGAGGAAGACGTTCTCCGCGTTCTGCGCACCATCTCCACCGGTTCGCAACTGCGCGGCGTGGTGGTGCAATTCGGCGGGCAGACGCCGCTCAACCTGGCCGAGGGACTCCAGCAAGCCGGGGCGCCGATCATCGGTACGCCACCCGAGTCGATCCACCTCGCCGAAGATCGCGACGAGTTTCAGAAGCTGCTCGCCCAGCTCAACCTCCGCCAGCCGGCCAGCGGCGCTGCCCGCAGCGTCGCCGAGGCGGCGGAGATTGCCGAGCGGCTCGGCTATCCGGTGCTGATCCGTCCGAGCTACGTGCTGGGCGGCCGGGCCATGGAGCTGTGCAACAATCGCCAGGACCTTGAGCGCTATGTCCGCAAGGCCTTTGCCGCAACCGACCGACTTGCGGCGGCTTCCGCGGCGCCGCCCGTGCTGATCGACAAGTTTCTTCTGGATGCCACGGAGATCGACGTTGATGCAGTCGCCGACTACCGGCGGCCCAACGACGACCGCGGCGATTGCGTGGTGGCCGGCATCATGGAGCACATCGAGCACGCCGGCATCCACAGCGGCGACAGCACCTGTGCTATCCCGCCGCACTCGCTGTCCGCGGAGATGGTCCGCGAGCTGGAGCGCCAGACGCGCCTGCTGGCCCGCGGCATCGGTGTCTGCGGACTCATGAACGTGCAGTTCGCCATCGCCGAGGGTGAGGTGTACGTACTGGAAGTCAATCCCCGGGCCAGCAGAACCGTTCCCTTTGTGAGCAAAGCCACCGGTGTGCCCTGGGCCAAGGTCGCAACGAGCGTCATGCTCGGTCGTTCGCTCCGCGATGTCCTCTGGGACCATGGCGTCGGGAAACGTCCGCGACCAATCATGACCGCCATCAAGGCACCGGTCTTTCCTTTCAAGAAGTTCCACGGCGTCGATGCCACGCTCGGACCGGAGATGCGCAGCACCGGTGAGGTCATGGGCATCGATGAGACGTTCGGCCTGGCCTTCGCCAAGGCGGCCATTGCCACCGGCCTGTCTCTTCCGGTCTCCGGAAATGCGCTCGTCAGCGTGAACGACCCCGACAAGCCGCGCATCATCCCCATCGCACGCGAGCTGCGCGAGATGGGCTTCAAACTCTTCTGTACGCTCGGGACGCACCAGGCGCTCAAGGCCGCCGGTATTCCGTCGGTCGTGGTCTCCAAACAGGCCGGCGCACCGGAGGGATTTCTTCTCGACCTGATCAATCATGGCGTGCTCGACCTGCTCATCAATACGCCGGTGCACTACGGCGCGGCGTGGGAGGAAGGACGCTGGCGCGCCGCCGCGACGGCTCGCAATCTGCCGCTGATCACCACCATCGCCGGCGCCCAGGCCGCCGTCGCTGCGATCCGCGCACTGAAGGCCCGCGGCGCGGAAAAGACGCTGGCCGTCAAGGCGCTACAGGACTACGGAGCCGGTTTGTAATGAAAAATGCCTCCTGTCATCTCGCGCTGGAAGACGGCACGGTGTTCATCGGTGAGCACTTCGGCGCTGAAGGCACAGCCGAGGGCGAGGTCGTCTTCAACACCGCCATGAGCGGCTATCAGGAAATCCTCACCGATCCGTCCTACTGCGGGCAGATCGTTGCCATGACCATGCCGCTGATCGGCAACTACGGCATCAACGCCGACGACATCGAATCTCTGCCACGAAAGACCGCTCGCGAAGCAGGCGGCTCATCGTCCATGACGGCTGCCCGGTCAGCGACAGCTCCCGTGTCCGCGTTGCACTTGTCCGGTTTCGTCGTCCGGGAGCTCGCCCGGCGGCACTCCAACCATCGCGCCACAGGCGATCTGCACGAGTATCTTCGCGAGGCGGGCGTCATCGGGCTGGCCGGTATCGACACGCGCGCCCTGACTCGGCGTCTGCGTGATCGCGGCAGCCAGCGCGGCGTTATCAGCACGGAGACGGCGGATCCGGTGGCGCTCGTCGAGATGGCCCGTGCCGCCGCTCCGATGGAGGGCCTTCAACTCGTTGAGCGCGTCATGCCCGAGGGCGAAATGCTCTATGAGCCCGCGGAGGGAGCGCGATCGCACGCAGCGAGCGACACAGCGTATCACGTCGTGGCGATCGACTGCGGCATCAAGCAGAACATCCTGCGTCGTCTCATTGCGTCCGGCTGCAGCGTGCGCGTCGTACCTCCGACCGCCGATGCCGAAGCGATCCTCCGCACCAGGCCGGACGGGCTGCTCGTCGGCAACGGCCCCGGCGACCCGGCCACGGTGACGGATGCGATCGACACGCTTCGCCGATTGATCGGTCGCCTGCCGATCTTCGGCATCTGCCTCGGAAACCAGTTGCTCGCCCTGGCACTGAGGGCGAAGACCTACAAGCTGAAGTTCGGCCATCACGGGGCCAATCACCCGGTGCTGAATCTCGATACCGGTCGGGTGGAGATCACCAGCCAGAACCACGGCTTCGCCGTCGACATCGCCAGTCTCGAATCCGTCGGTGGCCGCATGACGCATATCAATCTCTACGACCGCAGTCTGGAGGGCTTTTCCCATGCGTCGAAGCGCGTTTTCGCCGTGCAATACCACCCCGAATCCGCCCCCGGACCGCACGATTCGCATTATCTCTTTGAGCAGTTCGTGGCGATGATGGGCACGAATTGAAGCGGCGAGCAATTGCATCGACTTCGCAGGCCGTTGTGTACGTCATTTCATTCAGCTCAGATTCGATTCGACACGATCTTGCTCTGTCCTGAATCATGCTCCAAGATGTCTCCATGACGAATATGAGTGGTGTCCGCGCCCGATTCGCACCTTCTCCCACCGGCTATCTGCACGTCGGCGGCGCGCGGACCGCCCTGTTCAACTGGCTTTTCTGCCGGCGCCACGGGGGAACGTTCGTCCTGCGGATTGAAGACACCGATATCCTTCGGAACATCGAAGGCGCTGAGCAGAAGCTCATCGACGATCTGCGCTGGCTGGGAATGGACTACGACGAAGGCCCGGACGTCGGCGGTCCGTTCGGACCCTATCGGCAGAGCGAGCGGCGAGACCTCTACGACGCGGCCGTGAAGAAGTTGCTCGCTGAGGGCAACGCCTACTATGCCTTCGACACGCCGGAAGAACTTGATGCGATGCGGAAGGCCGCCGAGGCGAAGAAGGAGAGCTTCAAATATCCGCGGCCCGATCCGCTGCCGACCGAGGCCGATGCGGCAAGGGCCCGGGCGGAAGGTCGGCCCGTAGTGGTGCGTTTCAAGACACCGGATGCGCCGATCACCGTCCACGACGAGATACTCGGCGATGTGTCCTTCGAGACCGGTCAAATCGAGGACCTGGTCATCGTCAAATCGAACGGCTGGCCGACATACCATTTCGCCGTCGTCGTTGACGACGCGGAGATGCAGATCACGCATGTGCTTCGCGCCCAGGAGCACCTGATGAACACGCCGAAGCACGTGTTCATCCAGCGTGCGCTGGGCTATCCGACGCCGAAATTCGCCCACCTTCCGCTGGTCTTTAACATCGACGGCACGAAGATGTCCAAGCGGGACAAACACAAGGTGGTTCGCACGGCGGTGAAGGACCGTCTCAAGACGAAGCAGTGGACGAAAGAGACGGCCGCACAGATCGCCGAGTGCCGCGCCGACGCCTTCGATAAATGGCTCGACAAGGCCGACACGGAACTGGACATGGCCCAGGTCACGCGCCTGGCGGTCGCGGCGGGCGTCGTCATCCCCGAGATCGACGTTCACGACTTTCGCCTGTCCGGCTATCTGCCAGAGGCCCTGGTGAACTTTGTCGCCCTGATCGGCTGGTCGCCCAAGGATGACCGGGAGATTCTCACGCGGCAGGAAATGATCGAGGCGTTCCGGCTGGAGGCGATCAACAAGACCGCCGGTCGATTTGACCGTGAGAAACTGCTGGCGATGAACACGGATTACGTGGCGGCCGCCGCGCCGGACCGTCTGCTGGGGGCCTTCCGTGACTGGGCTAGTGTCAGCGGATCGGCACTGTCGAAGCTGGACGACGCCGTCGCGGCTGACCTGCTCGACGCCTGCAGAGGGTTTCGCACCTTTCGGGATCTGGAAGCCAAGGCCGGTGTCCTTTTCATACCGGATCATGCCGTCTCTTACGAGAAGGAGTCGGTCAAGAAAGTGCTCGAAAAGGGCGAGGGCCGCGGCTATCAGACGCTGCAGGCGCTTCTGCCGCAGTTAGATTCTCTGGAGCCGTGGACGGTCGAGACAATCGACGCATTTATCCGCGACTACTGCGAACAGTCCGGCGCCAAAATGGGCGACGTTGCGCAGCCCCTGCGCGTCGCCGTTGCCGGACGTCCCGTAAGTCCGGCCATCGGTCAGACGCTGGTTCTGCTCGGCAAGTCCTCCACGCTCGCGCGCATTCGACGGTGTCTTGATCTTCGGACGCGCGCGATGTGAGCTTCGCCTCTCCATCTGTCTCATAACCAATAGCAACGTCGTTCGTGTGCGTGCGATTGTGCGCGATAACTACCGCCGCGCGCCGTTGCGATTTGCCGGAACATTTTTTTCGATTGATCGCCGGCGCCATGGGGTCCTACGATTGCCTGAGGGGGATTGGGGATTCACAACACAACAACCAGAGGATCGTTCCTCCGGCGCACGTCGTGGTCATGAACCAGCTTGCGGCGGCTGCAATCTGATCCTCGTGCGTGAAGGCAGGCCACCCGCACCCCGGCCGGTGTGTATCCCGGCCACGAGGGTCTCCTGCACGCAACTGGCACACGGGGGAGGAAGATGAATATGAAAGGTTCGAGCAAGATCATTGTGGCGCTCGCGGTCGTAGCCGGTGGCGTTCTAGCGCTCGGCGCCTGCGACGCGCTGCGAGGCGTCGGCGGCGCTGCGGGTGACGTGCAGGTGCTCGGTGCGTCGCAGGGACGGCAGAACGCGGCGCGGCTGATCGATACCGGCGTGGGCAAGAAGCTCCGCGTGGACGTGCTGCAATACAACGGCCTCGGCGCTCAGCAGCGCTGCGCGCCGCTGGGCGGCGGCGGTGCGGATCCCTGGCCGAGCCGGATCGGCGGGCCGGCCATCTTCACGCCGAATCTCTTCAACATTCCCAGTGAGTACGACTGGCTGGCCACGCTCGGTGATACCGACTACTGTCTGGCCCTGCGCGTTCCGGTGGAGCCGATCTTCCCGCAGTTCTTCACACAGATCGAGTTCAGTCTGCGGGCGGTCAATCCGTGTGCCCGAGGTCATATCGCGGGCAACGACTACTTCATGACGCCGCAGGGCAGTCAGGCCGACTATCCGTCGAACGATGACGTGGTCGCCAATCGGAGTCTCATCGATCTGACCGGCGGTGACGTCGCCATCGTGGTGACCGGCATCAACTTCCAGTTCAATCCGACCAACACGACTGCGTCGATGAACTTCCTCGGCCCGACGGGCTGGCTGGCCTTCATGCGTGACAACGCCTATCGCAGCGGTCGGTTTTTCAACATCACCGGCGCGCTCAAGGGCGGACCGCCCGCCTTCTTTGACACGCCCGGCACGCACGATGACGGCGCGTTCGAATCGGTGCAGGTCAACGGCGACCATTTCGACGCCAACAGCGAACCCTTCGGAAACCTGAAGCTTCATCCCGTCCCACTGACGTGCGCCGGTTTCCCGACGAAGGCGTACGCCTTCCTCGACATGTCCAACGTGGATGAGCACTTCAACCCGTCGCCCGGCGAAGGTGGCTTCGTATTCGTGATCCGAAAGGATGCCTTCTTCGGCAAGGGCGTGGTTGTGAACCCGAACGTGCCCGGACCGGCGCCGGCGCCGATCGGAGCCGGTGACATCCTGCCGATCGTCCCGAGTTCAGGTTACAACGAGTTCCTGATTCCCGACATCAACTGCCCGGCGCCGAGCGATAACTTCGGCAACGGCGTGCCCGGCGTGCATGAGATCGGCTGGTCGGTCTTCTTCGTGCACTCGAACTGACCCGCGCACCGCGCATCAGCGCCCTGAGTCAATTGATTTGCGCGGGGCGTGTCACCACGACACGCCCCGCTTTCTTCATACGCAGGGTCGGTTGTTGATTGATTCATTCGCTACGGTGTCGTAAAATGACTTTCCGATGAAACGGCGTAGGCGGTCCTGAGCGTGCGATTGTGGCCTTCACGTACCTGATCTTCGCCGGCAGGTCCGCCGCGAAAACCTGCCCGGGGGACGACCGAATGAAACTTCAAGCCAGACTGATCGGCCTTGCGATCTGCGGCTGCCTCGTGTCGTGCCTCGGGCTGCAGTGCCCCGCCTTGCAACCGCAGACACCGCCTCCAACAGGAGAAGAGCCCGCCCCGGAGCCGCCGCTTCCGAGCATCAACATCGACGGGCAGTGGCGGCATGCAGCATCAGGCACACTGCGCGAGACCTGCATCACGATCGCTAATTCGCGCATCACTCAGATCGACGACGGCTGCAACGGCAACATCCTCCCGCTCGTTTCGACCCCACCGGCACAGGCGCAAGGCAATACGGGCATTTTCAGAATCTTCGCTTCGTTCAGTGATTCGCCGGACAGCTTCACGAACGGCGGCATTTATACATATGAGTTGATGCTCGGCGCCGGCGACACACTCCAGGGCAGCGGGACGCTGCGCAACGAACCCAACGGACCTATTCTGCTCGGCAACGTCGTTCTGGTTCGCAATTAGGCACTCGGCACCTGCAACCATCTGGTTCGGCTCTTTCAGGTCCGCCGTGCTTTCTTGTCTTTTCGTCCACATCCAGTCGCAAAATTCATCCTGTGGCCAGGCAGGCGAAATCTGACTATAAAATCGGGATGGCGACGGAATCCACTGAACACCGGCGGCTCGCTTGCGGCGTGGAGTTGGCGGTCCTTCCACTCGAGGGACGCAGGACGGTCGCTTACGAAATTCGCGTACTCGCGGGAATTTCCGACGAACCCGAGGAACTCGGCGGCCTGGCCCGCATCGTCGAGGAGACCATCTCCAAGGGGACACAGCAGCGCAGCGCGCAGGAATTGACCGACGCATTCGATGCGCTCGGGGCGCAAGTCAGCTCCGGTGTCGGCCGCGAGTCGATGGTCTTCCGATGCAGTTGCCTTCCGGAGTATCTCGATCACGCCCTGGGCCTGCACGCGGAGATGCTGCGCACACCGATTTTTCCGGAAGAGTACTGCGAAGTCGCCGTCGAGCTGGCGATACAGGATCTGCTGAGTCTCGAAGACGAGCCGGGCGAGCTGGCGCGAAAACTCATCGGTCCCCATGCGTACGGGCCGCGACTCGGTCGACACGAACTCGGCTGCGAGGAATCGCTCCGGCGAATCCGCCGTGAGCAAGTCGTCGACTACTGGAAGCACCACTTCACTGCGCGACGCCTGCAGATTTCCCTCGGCGGAGCCGTGGATATCGATAAGGCCTCCGCTCGAATTGATCAGCTTTTCACCGGCTTCGATAGCACGGACGATTCGACGGGAAATGCTCCCGGCACCACGCCGGGGCGCGCCGCGGAGTTCACCCCGGGAGCGCACCATCATCACAAGGAACTGGAGCAACAGCACATTCTGATCTGCTGGCCGGGCGTCGCCGTGCGCGACGATGCGTATCCCGTCGAGCGAATTGCCCTCGGCGTTCTGGGTGAAGGCATGAGTTCGCGGCTCTTTACCGAAGTGCGGGAAAAGCAGGGGCTGGTGTACTGGGTCGGCGCCTGGGACGAGCATCCACGCAGCGGCGGGCGACTCTTCATGGGCGCATCAACCATGCCGGCGCGGTGCGATCAGACCTATCGCACGCTGCTTCGAGAAGTGGATCGTCTCGAGGAGGACGTTACGGCTGAGGAGATCGAGCGGGCCAAGATCAGCATCATCGCCAAGACCCAGACGCACGGCGACATCACACGGGCACGGGTCAGCGAACTGTCGAGCGACCTCTATTTCCACGGTCGGCCGGTCAGCATCGCGGAAAAGAACGCCAAGCTATCGGCGGTTACCGTTGAGGACGTGCGGAAGTATCTCAGGAACCATCCGCGAGATCGCCTCTGCGTACTGACCCTGGGACCGCGGCCGCTGGAGGGTGTGGTATGAAGCAGATGGCAGCGAGCCATTTTGTCGACCGGACGCTGGACAATGGCCTGCGGGTCATCATTGAGGTCATGCCTCACGTGCAAAGCGCCGCTGCCGGCTATCTCGTGCGGACCGGCGCGCGTGATGAGATACCCGAACTTGCGGGTGTTTCCCACTTCCTCGAACACATGTGCTTCAAGGGCACGCCGCGGCGCGACTGGCACCGCATCACCATCGACTTTGACAACATGGGCAGCACCTACAACGCCTACACCTCGAAGGAGCGCACCTTCTACTTTGGATGGGTTCGCGTCGAAGATCTCGAGAAGCAGATCGAGCTGCTGGCCGACATGATGCGCAGCGTCATCCCCGCCGAAGAATTTGAAATGGAAAAGAAGGTGATCCTCGAAGAGATCGCCATGTCGGCCGACCAGATCGATCGCTGCGTGTATGATCTGATCCACGAACAGCTTTATGTGGGTCATCCGCTGGCCTGGCCCGTGCTCGGCACGACGGACACGATCTCGAAGCTCTCGCGCGATGAGCTGCACGGCTACTTCGAAGATCGCTACCACCCGGGCAACATGATACTGCTTGTCGCCGGCAACGTGGACCCCGACGCGGCCCTGGCGATGGCCCGCCGACACAGCGGCGACTGGAAGGCCCGTGCACCCCGACCACGGCGTGCCACACCACCGACACTCCGCAGCGGGACATGGTGCCGAAAAGTCGAGCGTTTCAAGCAACAGGCCGTTGCCCTGGCCTTTCCGGCGCCGTCGGCCACGGACCCCGATCGCGAGACGGCCGATGTCCTCGCGGCGATTCTCGGCGGGCACAATTCGCGATTCTTCTGGAACATCATCCAGGAAGGTATCGCCGCCCACGTCGCTGCAGGGCGCATCGACTACTGCGACGCGGCCATGATGATCGCCTTCGGATTCTGTGATCCACAGCGGGCCGATGAACTGCTCGCCGCCATGCGCGCGGAAATCGCGAAGCTCTGCGACAAGGGTGTCACCAACGACGAGGTGCAGCGCGTTCGAAATCGCACACGGACCGGATTGGCCACCGAAGCGGAGGCCCCCTATTACCGGCTGATGCAACTGGTCAACGACATCGACGCTCTCGGCCGGCCGCGTGATGTCACCGAACGGCTCGCGGCCATTGATGCCGTCACGCCCGATTCGATCCGGGCCTACCTGCGAAAATGGCCGATGAACGGCGAAGGGGCACTCACCAGTCTGGGACCGCGCCACTGGCCTGAGAAGGCGGTCCTGGTGGGTTGATGGGTTGCAAGCCCTGTTTTTCGGCGTTTTTCGCCGGACCGCTGCGCCTGTAGCCCCTGCCGGGAACCACCGATAAAGTCCTTTCGCTGATAACGTACCTCGCCTTACATACCGATATTGAAATTGTTTTGCGCAGCCGGGGTAATACTACGCTGGAAAGTGCCCACGTTACGAATGTCGGGCGACGAGTAACGCGGTGGGCGATGCCCACCCGACGAATGCTTCCGGAATGTCCTGATGTCCGATGTGTCTGCGAATGAAAACGGCGCCGGCCCCCTTCGTCTTGCGCCCGATCCGACGCCCGAGTCTGGCCCTGCTAAGAGCGGGCGAGATGCCCACGCCTCCATCGCGCCACTTGACGGCATCGCTCCCAAGACTGTCGCTGTTGTCCATCCTGCGCAGATGACTGTCACTTTTGGACCCGGCATGGACCCGGCACGCGCGCCGCGACCGGCCATGCTGATCTTCGGCATGGCGATTCTGATGATCGGTGTCGTGCTGGCCACGCTCCCGATTCGCACCTGGACGAATCTGGTCCTGATGCTGTCAACCGGAACGGTCGTAGCTGAGCCGACTGAAGGTTCAGCCGACGCCCTGACGCTGCCGGTTCATCTGCCCGCGTTCGTTCGGCACTTGTCGTCGGAGACGGGACGATGGATGGCCAGCGGTCTGCTTGTCGTTGCGGCGCTTTCTGTGTTGCGTGCCCGCGCCTTCGCGGTCATCGTCACCGGCGTGCTGTTCGCGTTGACGGTCTTCTCCTGCGATTCGCTGCTTGCCGGTCGCTTCTCGCGCGTCGCGACTGCATGGCTTGGAGCGGGATCGCCGCGCTATGTTCTTGCGATTCTTGCCGCCGCCTTCGGTTATCTTGTCCACGCATCGCCGGCCAACTCGAAGATCAGCATTCGCGGAATCATCGGGTTGCTCATTGTCGCCGTCGCCGGTTTCGGCACGATGCATAACTGGTACGACTGGACCCCGCTGGCCTCGTGGATCGGTCCGACGGCTTCGCAGTTGCTCTCCGAGTGGACTGACGAATGCACCTGGGCCACGGTTCTCATCCTCACGGCGATCGGAGTCGCCTCTTCTCGCACGCGGCCGGTTCATCTGCTGATCGCTCTCATGCTCATCGCGCTGGCCTGGCACTGCGTCTCTTCGGGACTCGTGCAGGTGCGAACCTTCCCCGAGCTGGCGGTGAAGGATTACGTACCGACCGTCGAGGATGTCAATTACCGCAATGTCGAGGCCTGGCGCTGGGTGGTGGCGGTTGAGCTGGCCGTGCTGGCGGCGGTGCTGCTGCATCTGTCACTGGGAATGGGGGCGCTGAACGTCGCCTTCGCATTCACCTGGATGATCGCCGGCCTCGGAATCTATGGCGCGGTGGGGAATATGTCACTGCTGCGGACGGCCAGTGAGGGCTTTACGGCAACGCGGTCCACCGGCATGCAGTCCACGCAGGCCTCGCAGGATCCGCTGGCAAACTGGGGATTGCCGATCGGTCCAACGCCGCAGCCGACGGCGCCAACGCAACGTTTACGACCGAATCCCAATGAGCCCGTGGACGATGAGCCGGCCCCTCGCGGCGAAGATTCAACTGTGGGTGGGACTGCGGCTCGGAACACGTCGGCGGTCGCTCGACCAGCCGTGACGCCGGACGCGACCGGTGAGCTGGACGAGGCCCGGATGCGGGCATTAGCAAGCATTCAGCGGCCGGCCACGGTGCGAGAAATCACGCCGCTGGTCTGGATGTTTCTGACGGCGGCGCTGGCAGGCCTGATTGCGGTTACCGGTGTCAGCATGATGACATCAAGCCGATCGCTTCGTCGCTTCGCCTTCTGCGTGCTGTGGGTTTCGCTGGGCATTGCCGGGACTCTGCTGTGGAGCGTCTGGCCGAAGGGTTCGGAAACCTGGCTCGGCTGGCTTGCCGCGTGGCGTTACTCGCAGCATCACACCAGCGCCATCTGGCTGACTTTCCTTGGATCGGCGGCAATCTTCGGCTTCTGGGCCCTGCGGCACGATTCGAACCTTGCAACCTGGGTTCACGCCAGCGCCGCAGCCGTGCTGCTCGCCACCTGCCTGACCCTCGGCGGCGTGGCCATCCTCATCTACTGGGGCGGCTTCCCTGCCCTGCCGACATGGGTCTATATCGTGATCGCCGCGGGGCAGTCGTCGCTCATGTGGGCGCTGCTGATGCACCAGTCACTGGCCGAACGCCGCGCCAGGCGTCTCGCCTGAGATCGGCTCCCATTGCTGCCGACGGTTCGGCCTGCCGATCCACCCGCGGAATCGCGGCTTTCTTCCTCGCTTTTCCCGATATCTACTAATATGAACACAAACCGCTCCCAGCGCAGATCGTCTCGCCCGAAGTTCCCGCCTCATCGCCGCATGCTTCGGCCATCCCTCCTTGCCATGATCGGGCTGCTGCAGTCCGGAGTCGGCTGCTCGCTGGCAGACCTCGACACACCGCAGCGCCGCGACAACGGCCTCGTCATCATCCTGCCGGGCATCGAAGGCCCCAGCCCGTGGAATTACAACCTTGCCCGCGGTCTGGCTGATGGCGGCGTCCGAAACTCCGTACAGATTTACGACTGGGGAACGCGCATCCCCGGCGGCATGCTTATCAACCTTGCTCACTACGAGCGCAACCGAGCGATGGCTGCTTCACTGCGAGATTACATCCTGGAGTATCGCCGAGCGAACCCCTCGCGTGCCGTCCACCTGATCGGTCACTCAGGCGGCGCCGGGATTGCCGTCATGGCCGCAGAGATGATGCCGGAGAATGAACGCATCACAACACTCATCCTGCTGGCGGCGGCATTGAGCCCGGACTACGACCTGCGTCCGGCACTTCGAAACGTGAGCGGCGGCATTTTCAATTATTACTCGAAGCTCGACGCGGCGCTGCTCGGCGTCGGAACCAGTGTCGCAGGAACGATCGATCGCCAGCACACCATGGCCGCCGGTGCCGTGGGCTTTCGCCGCCCGACGACCTCTGATCCATCCGAGCGAGACCTCTATCGCAAGCTCCACCAGGTGGAATGGCGACCGACCATGCAGCGTTATGGTCACATCGGCGATCACATGGGCTGGTCCGATCGCAACTTTGTGAAACACTATCTCGCACCACTTGTGATCGAGTTCAATTCATGGCCGAGCCGGCCGATCTCCGACCCGGACGCCCCGGAGCGAGCCAGCACCCTGATCGCGGATGGCTGATCGTCGCGGGCCGGCGCATGAAAATGCACGTTTTCCGCCCAAACCGGCCGCGGCGCGTCTGAAAAAGCCCCTTCGGACCTTTGTCCAAAGAGGCCCAAGCCGCTAAAATGTTTTAGCCGATTACTAGGGGGGTTCGTTACCACCGATGGCAGGCCACGACATGCCGCAACATCAACCGCGTACAGCCCGGCTTCGACGCCGCGGTCCCTCTCGCGCGGAGACCTTCAATATCTGACAGCAGGGAACTGACAATGGACCCGAACGTTGTGCCGCGAATACTTCTCCTTGGCCGTCCCGGCAGCCGGGCACACGAGATCGTCCAGAAGTTCGCCGAAATCGGGGCAAACGTTCACAGCGTCATGACGTTCGACGAGGCGCTCGCGGCCATGCGGGAATCTGCCTTTGACGTGGTCATCAGCGATCAGGGGGATTTTCTCGCGCTTGAGCGCGCCGCGGTCAATCAGCAGTCGGCCATGATCCTTGAGAACATCGGCCAGGGGGTCTGCATCGTGCACCCCTCAGGTCGCCTGGTCTGGGCCAATCCGAAGATGCGCAGCTATCCCGAAGATATGATCGCCCAGGTCTGCGGTATCTGCGTGAAGACGTTCGGCACGAGCGGAGCCGATTCCGGCAGCGAGGGGAAATCGTCCTTCGGTTTTAACAACGGCCAAAGCCGCTCGGCGCACCATCGGGCGCGGCGTGTCAGCATCACCAGCCCGCGCGACGAGCACTTTGAAGTCACGATTACGCCCGTGCTGAACTCCCGCGGCGAGGTCATGCAGATTGCCGCAGTGGTCTGGGACGTGACGCACAATCGGCGATTGCAGAAGAAGATCGACGCGATTGACCTTGCCGGACGAGAGCTGGTACGTCTCGACGCGGAAACGACCGCGGGAATGAACGTCGAGGAGCGGATCAGTCTTCTCGAACAGAAGATCCTGCGTTACATGCACGACCTGCTGCATTTCGACAATTTTGCGGTGCTGCTCATCGACAAGAAGACCAACCGGCTGGATTTTGTTTTGCAACACGGGATGATTCCTCGCTCGCGGGACTACGAGATCATTGCCTCGCCGGAGGGCAACGGGATCAGCGGCTACGTCGCCGCCACGGGCCGCAGCTACATCTGCCACGACACATCGAAGGACCCGCGTTATCTGCCCGGTCTGGAATCGGCGAAAAGCTCGCTGACGGTTCCGCTGCGATTGCACGACAAGATCATCGGTGTGTTCAACATCGAGTCAGACCGGGAGGCGGCGTTCAACGAGGAGGATCGGCAGTACGCGGAGATCCTCGCGGGCTACATCGCCATCGCGCTGAACATCCTCGATCTGCTCATCGTCGAGCGGAACGACTGGACGGGCCGGCTGGCGGAGGACGTGCTCGGCGAGATCGCCGGACCGCTGAACGACATCATCACGGAGGCGCAGACGCTGATGGAGGAATACATCGGCAATGACGATCTGCGGCATCGGCTCAGCGCGATCTGCGACCATGTGACGGAGATCAAGGAAAAGGTACGCGAGGTGGCCCGGCCGCGCGGCGGCATCCTGGGGCGACGAACTGGAACGACCGTCGATCCGCTGCTCAAGGGCAAGCACATTCTCGTGGCCGATGACGAAGAGACGATCCGGGAGACCATCGCCGGGGTGCTGCGGAAGGCGGGGGCCGACGTGGAAACGGCCTGCGACGGGGCCGCGGCGATCGAGGAGTTGCAGCACCATCCGTACGATCTGCTCCTCGCCGATATTCGCATGCCGCACAAGAACGGTTACGAAGTCTATGCCGCGGCGAAGGAGGGCAACCCGGACATTGCTGTAATTCTCATGACCGGCTTCGGGTATGACCCGAATCACAGCATCGTACGGGCGAAGAAGGAGGGGCTCAGCGCGGTGCTGTTCAAGCCGTTCAAGGTGGAGCAGCTCATCGCGGAAATCCGCGGGGCGTTCGCGGTGGGTAAGGCATAGCGACCAGGCGTTACATCAAGAAAAGCGAGCGAGACGCCCGTACCACCCTGAGCTACGACACTTCTGTACTCCCGCCGGCACGATTCGTTCACATTTGCCCTTCATCATTGTATTGCCTACGATTCACCTCATAACCAAGGTGGATGGGTTCGTTCGATCGGATGGGATCCGATGGGTTGCGATCCATCGGCTTCAGCAATCACTGCCTCCATGAAACTCCGTTGTCCCCGATGTCAGCAAAAGCTCAACATCCCCGACAAGTACGCGGGGAAGGCGATTCGCTGCCCTGCCTGTCAGCGCGCCTTTACGGTTCCCAGGCCGGCCGGTGACGGCGGGGCTACGGGGGCGCGACTTGATGCGGCGAAGCTCGATCTCGAAGGGCTGGCCAGTCTGGAGCGCGCCGCCTCGGAGATGGATGAGCAGGAACTCGCCGCTGCGCAGGAGCAGGTGGCTGCCGAACGAGCCGCCGAAGCACAGCGCGGCGACCCGACGATTCGCACCTGTCCGAACTGCCGGAAGCGAACCAAAGTGGAGGACCCGTACGCGGAGATGCTCTGTTCACATTGCTGGCAGCCGATTCCGGCGTTGATCAAGGGGGAGAAGATCGGTCGGGCGCGAGGCGGACCGGGCGGGGCGACGATGTTTTACGGCGAGCTGGCCAATGCCATCGCGTACCCGGTGCCGGCGCTGGCATCGCTGGGCACGGCAGCGGGCATAGCGATCGCGGCGGCGCTGGTGCCGGTGCTGGTGCTGACGGGACTGGCGAATGTGATGGAAATGGGGAACGTGGGGCTGGTACCCAACGATCAGTTGAAGGCCGACCTCAGTGGTGTGCAATGGATTCTCGTAGCCATCTTCGCCGCGGAGGTGGTCTTCTACTCGGCCGTCGCCCTGCACGTCTTCCTTGATGTGATCCGCACGACCGTCATCGGCAACAATGCGCCACCCAATCTCGGATGGAGCCCGGCAAGCTGGGGTAAGAGCGTGCTCGGCTACCTCGTGCTGCTGGGTTATTACATCGTGGCCGGTTCGCTTCTGCTGTACCTGACCTATCCGGGCGATTTGTTCGAGGATATTCGCCGGGGCGATGTGATGCAGATTATCAAGGACGCGGGAACGCCCTTCGGCGTGGGGATGTTCATCGTTTCGATCGGCGTGCCGATGAACCTGCTCGGATTCGGGCTGGGAACCGTGGTGCAGGCGATCAATCCGGTGCGGGTCTTCAAGTCGATCGGCCGGACACACGTCCACTATATTTTTCTTGTGATTCTGCTGAGTGTTTACGGCATCATGTTCGCGGCGGCATTTCTGGCGATCGTCTTTGAATGGTTCATCCCGCAAGTCGGCAGCATGGTGGCGGGGGCGAAGGAGGGCAACATCATCCAGGTGGCGCTGGCGCTCGTCGCCTGGGGCGTCGTCATGGCATTCTACTACTACGGCAATTACGTCATTGCCCGCCTGCACGGCATCTTCGCACGATCATTTCGAAAGAACCTTGAATTCGGAACACTGTGAGGAAGAAGGCCTGGGACACGGGACCTGAGGCCGGGTTCTGCTATCAGCTCAACTTCCGCCACAGCGCTTCAGGCAGTTCCACGGCCTCCACATCGCGCGGCTCGAGCTTGTAAAGACCGCCGCCGTAAATCCGCCGCTGGGCCGAAAGAGCCCGCTGCCCTTCGGGGCTACAAAGATAGGCATGAAGGGATTTGACGACCGCGGCGGTTGAGTTTCGCGGGTAGATTCCGTGATAGGCCGTCAGATTCAGCGCACCCGCCGAGTTGAGCACGACGCGAAAATCACCCCGAGCAAAGACGGCAATCAGGATCGGCGCCGGCTTTCGCTCTTCCGGTCGAAACCAGACCGGCCGGTGCGAAGGCAGGTAGCGGCGATCGATCCCACGTCTGCGTCCTTCACCCAGATATGCCTGAACTGCTGGACTAAGCATCTGACGCGGTGAGAGCAGGTAGAGCGGCTCGTCAGAAGCGATCAACCTGCGCATCGCCTGCCCGGTCAGTCGAGGTCCTTCGATCTGCCTAGCGCGGCTGATACACGGACGCACGTCGCGTGATGAAAGGCGGAGCTCGCGGCACTTGGAAGGTCGCAGCACGAAGAAATCATTGGCCCCGGTGGCAATGCCGCGCGAACAGGCGGCCACTTCACCCAGCCGGTGGTGAGCCGTTTGCAGCGGCGCATCCGACTCTATGATCGGCGACCACTTGCGCGTCGGCGACAGATCTTCCGCGCGTACACGGCGCGCATCTCGCAGCGTCTTCGACGAAAGCGAGCCGGCGTCCTCCGCCCGGGAAAGCCGAATCGACTCACACGGGGCGCGGCCGCGCCGCAGCAGCAGGATGGCTGCCGTAGTCAGCGCTGTCGGAAAGATCATCACCCGATGCGAGAAGTGTACGATGCCGTCGAGGACATTGCGCTCGAGGAGAAACGCCTTGAGCGGCACGCCGAAATCGGCATTGAGCCATTCGGCAGGCAGGATGATCGCCGCGCGACCGCGCGGCCCGAGGAGAGAAGCTATCCGCAGCATGAACAACCCGTAGAGATTCATCATGCGGCTGAGGCGGCGTCCGGCGAGCCGGTCGAACTCACCGAGCAGCTCGTCGTCGTAGTTCAGTTCGTGGTGGCGAACGTAGGGCGGGTTGGCCAGCACCGCATCGAAGGGCCGGCCGAAACGCACGCGAAGAAAATCCGCCCGGCGACAGCGCACGGTCAACCGCCGATCGGATCGATCGAGCCGCCCCGGCAGCCGGGGATCCAGCTCGCAGGCATGAATGCTCGGCCGCGTCCAGCGGGGCCGTCGGCGATAGAAGGACTCCAAGGCGTGAATGAAGACGCCTTCGCCCATCGCCGGCTCCAACACGCGGTGAGGTCGATGTGCACAGGCCCATGCGGTCATCCAATCGGCCACCCTCCGTGGCGTCGGCACCTGGCCGAGCGAGTCAGCAGATGGTACTGCATCGCGTGTATCAGTCTGAACACGGTGTGCGATGGTCGCGTTTTGTCGGGTGGAGCTGCACATAAAAGAGGCGGCGGGATGATACTCCGCCGCCTCGCGGGTTGCCAGAAGCTGCCTGAATCGCGCTTACGGGTTGAGCAGCAGATCCACGAAGACCTGAATGTCCATGCCGTCGGCATCGCCCTGTCCGTCCACATTGGCGCGGGCCATGAAGCCGGGGTTCGTCTCGGTGCCGATCAGGACGTTCACAAAATGCGGGATGTCGAGCAGGTTCGTGCTGCAATCACCGTTGACATCGCCCAGCGGGAGCGGATCGACGGTCAGAATCGCCGTCAAGCTGGTTTGCTGATTGCACTGGTCGGTGATCGTGCAGGTGTAATCGCCGGCATCATCCGAAGTGACGTTGGTCAGACTGAGCAGCGCGCTGTCCGTACCCACGATATCGCCGTCCTTTCGCCAAGTGTAGGTGAACAGGCCGCGCATGCCGGTAGCAGCGACGGTGAAGGAGACGTTTTGCCCTTCGCAGACGGTCTGGCTCTGCGGATGAGTATTGATGTTGATCGAGCTGCCGGAGCAGTTAACGATGATCTTGTATATTTCGCCCGGCACGTGTTTGACGATGTAAAGCTCGCCTTCGGCATCCTCACCGAAGGAGACGAGACCGGCAAGGTTCAGTCCGCCGATCGGGCCGGTGGGAACCAGCTCCGAGGCACGGTTGACGACCTGGCCCGCGGTGACCGCGGTGCACTGACCGGTGCTCATGTTGCAACTGCCGGTGTAGCGGAAGGACCACAGACCGCTGACGGTGGCCTGGATATAGTTGGCGAAGAAGTAGTGGCCTTTCAGATCGGGGATGAGTGAACCGCGATAGACGTAGCCGCCGGTGACTGCGGAGCCGCTTGTCCACGGATAATCCCAGACCGGGTTGATAAGCCCGACGGTGCTGCACGTGCTGCTGCAGAAACTTGAAGGTGCGTTTGAGCAGACGAAACCCTCGCGGGTGCGCCAACCGAAGTTGATCCCGGCGACGCCCGCCGGGGCGAGACTCACTTCTTCCCGGGCATTCTGACCGACATCACCGATGTAGAGATTCCCGTTGGCGCGATCGAAGCTGCAGCGCCAGGGATTGCGAAGGCCGTAGTGATAGATTTCATCAAGTCCGGCGACGCCGACAAACGGATTCGAAGGCGGATTGACATAACCCCAGACGGTCGTGTTGCCCGGATCCTGGTCGGCTGCGACATCGAGCCGGAGCATCTTGCCGAGGAGCGAGTTGATGTTCTGGGCGTTGCCGCTCGGATCGCAGCCAGAGCCGCCGTCGCCCGTGGCGACGTAGAGATAGCCATCGGGACCAAAGCCGATCCATCCACCGTTGTGATTGGCATTGGTCGGGTGATTGATGGTGAGGACCAGTTGCATGCTGGCGGCGTCCGCGGTGTTGGCCGTGGGGTCTTGACCGGTCGTCGTGTAGCGACGGACGTGATTGTTGCCGCCCTGGGTGATGTAGATGAAAAAGGCGCCTCGGTTGGGATTTGGCGCGTCGGCAAAGAAGTCGGGATGGAAGGCGAGGCCGAGCAGTCCTTCTTCGTTGCTGGTGTTCTGCCCAGTCGTGGTGAGGAAGGGCGTAGGAAGGAGGGTGTTATTGGCCATGTTGAGAATCTGGATTCGACCCTGTGCGTTGGTGGGAACCGAGTTGCCGATGCGCTGCTCGACAATGAAGAGCCGCGTGTTGTCGCCCGGCGGGCAGGCCACGAAGATCGGGCGGTTCAGTGCTGTCGGGCTGGCATTCGGCGGATAGATCCGAACGGTCGTCAGCGGCGTCTGGGCCTGCACGACGTGAACCAACAGCAGCACGACGGCACTCGAGAAAGTAGAAATCTGAATCATCCTTTTCATCCGCAAGACCTCCCTCACTTCCAAGTTCAACCCCACCTGAGAATCACGTCAGACCGCTTGAAGTCGTCGCGGCACGGTAATCGACGTGCGGACGGTGACGGTTTTTACCGGGCGGCATTGACGCTGCCCGGCGGAATCATCATGACCATCAATCGGACTAACGAACGTGGTCGGCGGGTAAGAATCCAATCGGCTCAGATAATGATTATAACGAGTAGAAAGCGGCATTGGTACCCTTGTAAACGCTCCTTTTTACGGAGAAAACCGCGATGGGGTGAACCTGGCCGGCCCCGATGATCAGAATAAGAAAGGGCCCGGAATCCGCTGATTCACGCGGCTCCGGGCCCCGATTCGTTCATCGCCCTTCGACCTGTCCGCGAGCTTATCGCAAGAGCGACAGGACGGTCTGCGGCGTCTGGTTGGCGATCGCGAGGATGCTGGTACCCGCGTTCATGAGAATCTGAGCGCGGGTCAGTTCGCTGGTCTCGCGTGCAAAGTCGAGGTCTCGGATGGTGGATTCCGACGCTGTCAGGTTCTCCAGGGTGATCTGGAGCTGGTTGACGTTGGTATCGACGGTGTTCTTTTCGAAGGCGCCGAGGCGTCCGCGAATCATGGACACCTGTCGGATGGCTTCGGCGATGATGCGTGAGGCCTGCGCCGCTTCGCCCTTGACGAGACTCGACGGACCGCCGCTGGCGATATCGGAGAGGTATCCGACGCCGGCGTTGCCCAGCCGCGAGGCCGCCACCGACTGGACACCAATGTTGACCTGCTGGTTGGAGTCGACGCCCGGTCCGAGCTGGAACGATGCCCCACCGCCGGTGATGGCGAAGGTCGTCGAGCCGACCACGTTGAAGGATTCCTGGAGCCGTAGCTCGAGCGACAGGCCGGTGGTATTGAGGAAAACGTCGAGACCGCGCCCCAGGGCGCTGGTGCCGTTGACGGTGACCGTCGCATCGCGACCGATGTCGCGGTTGACCGTGTTACCGTCGCCGTCCACGGTGGAAAAGACGTTGGGTGTCGTACCGATCTCGGTGACCTGCACGAAGGCGTTACTGCCGTACTCCATGGACGAGAGCACGATGCCGCTCGCGGCGTTTGCGTCGTTGATGAGCGAGGCCCTCACACCGGTCGCGTCGCTGACGAGATTGATCGCCGCGGCAATCGCGCTGGCGGTCGTGCCGGCAAGGAGCGGGAGACCCGTCACGCCGTTGGGGCCGGCCAGCTCGAGGGTCACGTCGGCGGTGATGGAGCTGGTGCGGAACTCGAGGGCCGCGTGCTGTGCCGACTGCAGGACGCTGACCGTCACGGGGACGTAGCTCGCCGTGCCGAACGACACGCCGTGGACCCGCAGGTCGGAGATGTTGGAGATGTTGACGCCGCTGGTGATGTAGCCCAGCGATCCGTTGAGCAGCTTTCGACCGCCGAAGGTCGTCGTGTTGGCGATGCGCGTAATCGAGGCAATCGCCGAGTCGATCTGAAGCTGGTTCGCCCGGATCTCGTCCTCGGAGACGGCACCTGCGTTGGCGGCCTCGACGATCTTCGCCTGGATGTCGTTCAGCAGCGAAGAGACCTCGTTGAGCGCGCCTTCCGTCGTCGCGATGACGTTTGAAGCCCGCTGTGAGTTGGTAATCGCCTGCCGGACACCCTGGATCTCCGAGCGCAAGCTCTGGGAGATGATGAGCCCTGCCGGATCGTCCGCTCCGCGATTGATCCGCAGACCGGAGGAGAGCCGTTCGAGCGAAGACCTCAATTGCTCGTTGGAGCGGCCAAGCTGGCGCGCCGCAAGTATCGAGGCAGTGTTCGTATTGATCCGAGCCATGTCACAATCCTCCCTGATTGATCATTGCGAAGAAGGGCATCGAAGCTCCTCTTTCGCCTGTCGGCGTCTACAACGCCGAGTCATCGCGGCGCTGGTCTGCGCCGAAGCATCCGTGCTTGTTGGGTTTCACTTGTCACATCTCACGCATTTCGGTCAGCGTCGGCGTCGCCGGCGACCTTCCGGCGTGGTTCCAATGTTCGCGGTCCGGCTCTCACAAATCCCTCGACTCTTCGTCCTTCTCCCGTGCTACGTTGCTACGTTCCGCCGCGCCCCGGATCTCGGGGCCCTTCCGGCCCTCGACCCCGATTTCCTTCGGCACCGCGGCCTCGCCCTTCTGAATTTCCTTCACCCCGTCGCTTCACAGCCGGGCCCTCCGACGGCAGATCCTCCGGCTTGATGTTCGCCGCGGCGCGGTTCTCGCGCTGGATGGCGTCGTAGACTTCCTTCCGGTGCACCGGCACATGCGACGGCGCCGTGATTCCGAGTCGTACTTTATCTCCACGAATATCAACGATCGTGATCTCGATGTCGTCGCCGATCATGATCGTCTCGTCACGCTGACGCGATAAGACCAACATCCCTGTCTCCTTGCTCTGGCAACGAGATTGCCCGTTATTCGCCGAGACATCCGTGTCTGGGCGTGCTCGATCCATGATCGCCCGATCCGTCGGACGACACGCTCCCGCGCTGTCGAGAACCGCCCGAGGCGGTCGACGCCCGCGCGGGGGTCGCCGAGAGATCGTAGGCCGGTTCGAGCAGGCCGGCCTTGTGTTAGCTCCCGCTGATCGAGGCGGATGGACGACGGCGCGCGACCCGGCTCACTGCCCGGTCGGCGGGCAAGGGGCAGGCGAAGGCCTGTACCCGGCCACGCGGCCGAAGCGACGTGCGAAAGTATTTCGCGGCAAAGCGTCATATCATCCTCTCGATCGACCACACCCGTATCAGGCCGTTCGGCTCATCGCCGCCTGACGCGACGGAAGCTGCATCAGCGGGTGCCGCGTCGTGAACTTCTTCTCGGAAAGAACCAGTTGCTTACCCACGCGGGTAGCCACATTGATCACAAGCGGTCCCTGTAGGTTTGCGGTCAGCGTGTCGTCCACCTTGTTGACGATGACGAAGACCTGGGAGCCGTGGGTATCAGTCAATCCGACCGACGCAAGGTCCTCGGACTTGATGGCGATCCGGAAGTCGGGAATGAACATCCGCGGATCACAGACCACGAAGGCCAGTTCGGGGCGATGCACGGCCTGCATCCAATAGAAGGCACTGTTTTCGCCGGTCTGAATCAGGGCGTAGTCCTTGTCATCCGGAAAGCCCAGCAGGCCTCGCGGAAAATTCAGGAATCGCTGATCGTCCACGTCGATTCCGCCAAACCGTGACGTCTCAATGATCATCACCAATTACTCCCGGCCGCCTCATGCGGCCATTTGCGCGTCGCGCGTCCACGTCCCGGTGGCCGGCCCGGCGATGGCCATCACCAACAAGCGTCACACGACATCCATGTCATCCTGTCGTCGCCCGCGATAACTCCGTCTATCGCAGGAAGTCCAACAACGACAGGTACTGCGTTCTCGACCCTGCCAGCAGACTCGCCTGCAGGGCGGTCTGCGCCTCCTGAAACCTGGTCACTGCCTCCGTAAAGTCCACGTCTTCCAACTCCGAGAGCAGGACGGAGGTGGCCGTCACGGCGTCCTCCGTCTGCTGAAGCCGGCCGCGGAGGGCCTGTGCCCGGGCGCCGACCTGACCAGCAACGGACGACAGGTGGCGCTGCATTTCGTTGATCTGTTTTCCGGCCTCGGTGATCTCGGAGGCGTTGTCCGCGAGGAGTGCGTCGTGCAACCGATAGAGGGCACTGAACACACCGGTCTGGTAGAAGGCCCCGACGTCGTCTCCATTCAACAGCGTCGCGCTACCAGTCTTGAGGATTCCCAGCTCCTCGGCCACCGGCGAAAGATTGAGCTTTTCGACGAGGATCGTGCCCGGTCCGGCCGGCCCGACGAGCTGAAGTCCGGCTCCGCTGTCAGAAACCGAGGCGAACAGCGTCGAGCCCGCGTTGTTGGCGGCGGCATTGATGGCATGGAGAAGATCGCCGATGATCTGTACGCTGCTGACATCCACCTCGAACGAAATCCCATTGGCGTCGGTGATGCGGAAATCGCTACCGCTGACCGGATGAATGCCGCGAAGTCCGTTCAGGCGCGACACGGGAACGGTATTGTCCAGCGTCTTGATGCCGAGTGTCGCAGCATCGACACCACCATTTTCGCCAATGACCAGCGGGCTGCCGGCGACCAGGTTCTGAACCTCGATGCCGTTGCCCGCCGCGTTGATCGAAGCACGAATCCCTGCGCCGGCACCGTTCAGGGCGTTGAGCACGTCCTGCAGCGTCGTTGCACCGGCGAAAGTGACCGTCTTCGATACTGTTCCGTTGGTAATCCGCACTCCGTCGGGCAGCGAAATGCCGCCGGGCGTAAGGTCCGCGAGTCTCGTCGTCAGCGTGGCCCGTCTCTGGAGATCGTCGCCTTCGATGTCCGTGGCGATCGCGGTTTTGCGAAGGCCCAGGTCCGCCGCGGCGACCCCCTGCCCGACGTCGCTGATCTGAATCGTCGCTGCGCCGCCCGAGCTAACACGAAGTGCACGGCCGTCCGCGGGACTGATTCCCAGCGTCGCGGCACTGCCGGCGGCCGCCGCCGCATCGTTGAAGCGGGCAACCAGGTCACCGATGGTCTCTGCACCGGCGAAGTCCACCTCAAAACTCATCGCCGGACCGGTCTGATCGACTCGGATTCGACCCAGCCGGACACCTGCACCGGAGGCGCCGCCCAGTTCGCTGATACGTGTGTCCGCTGCGAGCTGCGGCTCAAAGACCTGCAATCCGCCGACAACCGCGCCCTTGAGATTGAAGATGTCTGCGGCGTTGACATCGAACGGTTGCGTCATGTTCTGACCGACGAGCGTGCTGCGTGAACCGAGATCGCCCGCGAAGGTCACGCGACCGAGCTGCGTCGTGAATGGGTTCTGCTCGGTCCCCCGACCGCCGAACAGGAAGAGTCCTTGATACTGCTGATTGCCGATGTTGCGAAGCTGATCGATGAGACTGGCGACGACCGTGGCCTGCGCCGCACGCTCCTCGGTGCTTTGCAGACTGCCGGCCTGTTCACTGGCAATCCGTGAGGCCTGAATGAGCAGGTCGGCGACATCGGTCAGGGCGCTGTCGGCCGCAGAGAGCTGACCGTCGGCATGGCGCAGGTTCGTAAGAATCTGGTTCTGGTTCTCGCGCTGCTTCTGCAGTCGAGCGATGTTCGAGGCGGCGATGGGATCGTCACTGACTGAGAGCAGTTGCTTGCCGGAGGAGAGGCGCTGCTGCTCGGCGAAGAGGCGCATGGAGTTCTGGCGCAGGTTCTGCAGAAGCGTAAAGGTCTGCAGGCCGTGCGAGACTCGTGATATTCCGCCGCCAGGTATCGCCATTGCCGAACTTACTCCAGAATCTCCGGTTCTTTACCGGGAACGCAAATCCACTACCGCACAAGGCCGAGCAGGACCTGAAGCATGTCATCGACGACGCGCATGTAGCGCGCCGCGCCTTCGAAGGCCCGCTGATACGAAATCATTGAAACGGCTTCCTCATCGAGACTGACGCCGGATACCCCTTCGCGCTGGGCCGTCAGCGAATCGAAAATGATGGTTCCGGCTTCCAGCGCACTCTGCGCACTGGAGGAACTGACCGCGATCTGCGAGATCGTGGAGTTGTAGTACGAATTGAGTGAGACGCCGCCGAGACCGGCCAGCGCCGCATCGGCCAGCGCGGCCATGGCCGTGGCATTGCTGCCGTCGCCCGAAAGATCCGATCGGGCGGCCGCGATGAACGACGGCGTTGACGCCATCAGCGGGTTGACGCTGATTGTGGTGGCATCGGCGCCGGAAAAGAACGTGTTGATGCCCAGGGCAGCCAGCAGCCCGGAGGTATCGTCCGCGAAGGTGAAGCGGTAGCCATCATCGCTGACCAGTTCGAGACGTCCGTCGGGAAGAACAGTGGCTTTGACGTTCGCCACGTTGGTGGTTATGTCTGCAGCGATGGAACTAAGCGTGGAATCAGCACCGATGCCGTCGAGATCGACGTGGACCTGCGTCCGCACGATCGAGCCGGTGGCCTGATCCTTCACGTCGATGAAGAACGATCCCGTGCGCGGCAGGAATGCGATCCCGTTTTCAGCCGTAGACAACGGCATCGCAGGATCGTTTACGTAGGTCAGCCCTGTCAGCGTCGCGAAGCCACTGAGTCCCTGTCCGCCGGAATGGATCGTGTTGACCTCGCGAATCAGGGCCGCGGCGAGCGTGTTGAGTCGCTGTAGCTGCGCGCCGCCGTGGCTGTCTCGGGCCTCGATCAGTCCGCGGACGCTCCCGCTGGAGGCGATGACCGGTCCGTTGTCGATCTTGAATCGCACGACGGAGGCGAGAAGACCTTGGGCGTCCGTTTCGTTTACGGTCTTGAGCCCGAAGCTCTGCCCGGCCTGTATGAGCGACTGGCTCCCAATGTAGACGTTTACCGCGCCGCTGGGCTGTTCTCGAACGGTGATCGCGAAGTACTCGGATAGTTCCGAGAGCAGCCGGTCGCGTTCATCACGCAAAGCCGCGGAGGACCCGGCGCTCGACGCCTCGGCCGTCGTGATGCGAAGGTTCAGCTCGGCAATGCGGCCTGCCAGTTCATCGGCCTGTGCGACCTGCTGCTCGATCTGCACGTTCAATTCGGAACGCAGCCCGACGAGCTGGTCGCGTATTTCCTGGAAACGACCCGTGAGGGCCTGGGCGCTGCTGACGACGATGGCACGTGCGCCCGCGCTTTCCGGGGTGTTTTGCAGGTTTGAGACGGACTTGAAGAATTCGCCCATCAGCGAGCCGAGGTTGTAACTACCCAACGGGTCGAAGATGCTTTCGATGCGCGTCAGGTTGGAGCGCTGCGCGAGGGCCGACTGCTGATCGGAGCCGGCAAGTCGCAATCTGGCATTGAGCGTCTCGCTGACATGGCGGCGCACGGCATCCAGCCGAACACCGTTGCCGATCTGTCCGACCGTCAGCCCAGGACCAGGCAGCGCCGACAGGCGCGCCGACGCGCGGCTGTAACCCGGCGTGCCGGCGTTGGCGATGTTCTGGCCGACGACGTTCAGCGCGGCCTGGTAAGCCGTCAGCGCCGTGCGACCAATACTAAGTGCGGAGGACAGTCCCATCGTCTTATCCCACGGCATCCAGGACGCGCGGACCGCCCGTACGGGTCGCGCCGCCTGCCGCCGAATACACTTCCACGTTTTCCTCGTCCTGGGTCATCGCCGCGAAGAGCGCTTTGAAGTGCGCCAGCATTTCACGGCTGACCAGTTCCACGACTCGGTTGGCTTCCGCCACTTTGAGCATCCGCTCCCGAAGCGCCGCCGCGAGTTGAGCCAGACGCGGCCGCAGGGACGGATCCAGCCGGGAGAGAATCGAGCTGAGGCGAACCGGCCTGCCGCCGGCCTCCGGAGCGATCCCCAGCACCATACAGAGGCGGGAAACGATCTGCTTCCGAATTTCGTCGAGTTGCTCGGCCTTCGCGGCCAGTTCGCCCTCGCGGTGTGAGGCGGCAAGCATGCCGTCGACGTCGGATCGACGCATCGCTTCGAGCTTGATCGTGATGACGCCGTGCAGAGATTCCTGCAGCGCCGTCAACTCGCCAAAGAGCGCGGATAATTCGAGTACGGGTTGCATGGCCGGATTGTCAGGCATCGCCGCCCTCCCTGGCTGGCTGTGTCGTCGCATCCGAAGGTGCGTTGCGGCCAAGCCGGCGCTCGATGGCGGTGAGCATCCGATCCGCCACCGGGTTGTTTGTCGAACGGCCGAGCCGCTGCGCCAGTTCGATGCCGAGCTGTCCCTGAAAGACATCCTCTCCCCGGCCGCCGTGCATGTACTTCGTCTTGAAGCTCGAGGCCTGCATCTGCTTGATCAGCGTTCCGTAGAAGGTATTGCCGACAAATTCACCGATCGCCCGGCGAAGTTCCGCGCGCGGTCCGCTGAGTTGCGGAGACTTCGGAGGCGAAAGTGCCACCTTCGCGGCATCCGGCCGGATGGCGCTTAGCGGACTGACCTCGGTTGCAGCGGATACCTTCACGATCGATTTACTCCACGATCACCAGCTTGCCGGTCACCTTGCCCATGCGATGCAGGTTCTCGACGATCTCGATGATGTCCTTCGACGGAACGTTCAACTGGTTCAGGGCGTCCACCAGCTCCCGAAGCCGGGCACCGGCAAATTCCCGATTCGGCACATGGATGGAGGCCGCATACTGCTCGCTCACAACGGGCGTTTCCTCGGTCGGCCTGGGCGGCGGCTGCGTGGTCACGATTGACATCCCGTTGTGGGAGATGACAGCCGGGCCGATCTCTACCTGTTCATCAATGACGATGGTGCCGGTTCCCCGATTGATGACGATTCGCGCCTCGGTCGGCGGCATCAGCAGCTCGGTGGACTCCACGCGGGCAATGAAATCCGCCGGATGGTCACGATCTCCCTCGGGAATCGTTACCAGGACCATTTTCGGATTCAGTGCCGTTGCGATGCGGCGAAGCTGCCCGACCTCGGAGGCGTTCTCATTGATGATTTGCGCGATGACCGAAGCCATGGCATGACTGGCATGAACATCCTCGATGACCAGCATGATCTGCCAGTCTTCGCTGATGTAGTTGTGGATGATGTCCGCTTCCATCGTCGCACCGCCGACGACGAGCCCGCTGGTCTTGACCTTCGGATCGACCAGGCGGATCGGCCCGCTGGCGAAGGCAAAGATGCGGTCCAGCCCCGGTCCCTGCAGCGGCGTCGGCACGAGATGACCGCCGAGCAGACTCTTGCAGACGCCCGTCGAGTTGACGCGAACGTCGATCCGATCTCCCTCGCGCGCACCGTTTTCCGGAATCGTGGCCTCGATCATGACGATGGCGACGTTCTTGGTGTCGGCCAGGGCCGCCGGCGGAACCGGAATCTCGAACTTCATCAACATGGCGTGAAGCTGCATGATCGACGCCAGATACTTGCCGCCGTCGCCGGTGCCGGGCAGTCCGATGACCAGGCCGTAACCCATGAGCGTGTTGCCGCGCCGCCCCTGAAGATGCGTGACGTCGGCGATGCGGATCGCGTGCGCCGTCGGCGTCGCGATGAACAGCGCACATGCGACGACCGCCGCGACTGTTCGCAGACGAGGGGATGAAGTTTTCCTGTCAGTCTGACGTTGCATCATTCGCTTCACGGTTGGCCGCCGTTGCGGACCACTCGAACACTCAAATCTCCAGAAACACTTCCCTGCCAGCACGAAACCGAATTCCGGCAAAAGATCAGAACGGCTTTACGTCATCCACCAATCGCTTGAGCCAACCTCGATTGGCCAGGTCCTGCATTGCGCCGTCGTTTTCGGTAATGACTTCCAGCGCGTAGATCTTGTCGCTCAGGATGCTGCCATCCGGTGCGATATCACTCTTGTTGCACTCACCCGTAAGCACGATGAGCTGGTCCTCCTCGCCGATCTTCACCCGCGAGTGCGCACCCAGGATCAGGTTTCCATTGGGCTTGACGTCCATCACTTTGGCCATCACCCGCGTCTCGAAGACATCCTTGCGATCCGCTCGACCCTGGTTCTGCAGGTCGTTCTGGTTTCTCAGGCGTATGTCGGGCGTGCCGCGCTCAAAATCCTGCTGCGTCCACTTACGATCGTGAATGCGGAACCAGCCATCCAGCCGCGTCCGAAGGTTCCAGCGGCTCTGCTGATTCGTTCGTGCCTCGCTCTGGTAGCGCAGTCGATGCCGGACGACGACCGTGATCAGGTCGTTCACCTGGATCGTCGAGGGCTCGCTGGGCGTCATCGCCGTCAGCGAGACTTGAGCCAGAGCGGCGTTGCGAACGATTGCCGTCGACTGTGTTGCGCCGGCGTTGGCCTGCACGGCGCCGTTGGCCGCGGGCTGTGTCGTCGCTGCTTCGGCTTCGGCCTTCGCGGCCTGGCTGTGCAGAAACAGCGAGTTACTCTGCGCCGCGGCCCAGGCCGACGAAGTCAGCACCAGCATCAGGATTCCCAGCAGCATTCGCATTATGTCAACTTCCCGTAATCGGGCGCTTACACGGCGCCCGACCTGCATTGCCTTCATTGCACTTCGACACGCCGCAAGCCGACCTCGCTCGATTGCGGCCGGTGACTAACCGGCGCCAAGCGCCACTTGCGTCGGCTCGACGCTGACCGTTCCGGGACCGGTAACCACCGCATCGAGCAGATCGCTTTTGCGGCGCGTGCCTTCTCGTAGGACTTCGATCCGATCACCCAGACCGCCGGCGCCTTGTGCCTTACCGCTGGCACGAATCACCAGTCCGCCCTGCCGCATCCAGATGGTCACCGTCTGGCCGCGCGTGACCATCGGCTTGTCCTGCACGGAAGCAGATGAAAGCATCTGCCCGCCCTGGACGAAGCCGCTGCTCTGTCGGCCGATGGCCAGCGTCGGATCGGTCAGCCCGATTTCGCTCTCGTTCGTAAACCGTCGAGCTTCAAGCTTCAGGGCGCGTCCCTCGATCGTCTCACCGCGGTTGATGGCCCGCCGCGCGACGACGACTTCGCGTACCAGCGAGGCCTCCGCCACCAGTGGAACCGTCCGAACCATCGCCCCGTCGCGCAACAGATCCGCTTCCAGACTGAGCAGGCCGATCCTGCGATCGTCCTTCGAGCGGACGCGAAACTCGTAAGGTGGACTCGTGTGAGCGAGGGCCTCGCTGCCTGCCGGGCTGAAGCGAATCTCGATGCGACCTTCCACCGCGGCGGCTCGCATTTCAATGAACTGGCGCACCGCGGCCTCCAGCGTGTGATCTAGTTGTCGATCTCGTTCGACCTGCACTTCGCGCGGCTGGGGCTTTGGCGCTGCCTGCGATGGAACCGGCGCCTTCGGACGCTCGGGCTCGGGCTGCAGAGGTTTCGGTGAAACCGTCTTCGGTGGCAGTGGCCGTGTCACGGCGCATCGCGCGGAACCGACCATGCAGATGGTGGCCAGATTCGCGCCGGCCTCGACGAGAGCCGCGCGGATGTCTCGGACATGAAGAACGATCTCGCCACCGGGTCGCGGCGCGGGATAGATGACAATGCGGCCCAGGGTTTCTGACTGTGAGGGGTCCAAGTTGATTAAATCAGCAACGTGAGACAGCAGCACGGATTCGCCGTCGACGATCGCCGACGGTCGAATGCGCAGTTCTTCGCCCTGCGCGGCGGCGCATGTGCAGACGATCGCCGTCGCCCAAAGCACTCCCGCAGGTTGTCTTCGTCTCAACGTGTTCATGGTGACGTCTCCGCCGTCCCTCCGACTGTCAATCCAACGCCTGCCGCGCTCAGATCAGCTCCTGCGTTAGAATCTCCTGAGGTTGTTGACCGTCTGGAGCGTCTGATCGGCGCTCTGGATGGATTGTGAGTTCAACTCGAACGAACGCTGCGTACGGATCAGCTCGACCAGTTCGCGTACCGGCTCCACGTTGGAAAGCTCCAGCGTGTTGGCCAGGATCGCGCCCGTGCCGTCCTGCGTAGGATTGGCGATGATCGGCGGTCCGGAGGCATCCGTCTGGTCATACAGATTTTTTCCGAGCTGCTTGAGCCCGGCGGGGTTGATGAACCGCGCGAGCTGGATCTGCCCGACATCCTGAAACTCGACGGCTCCCTGCTGCCGCACCTGTACCAACCCCTGCGGGCTGATGGCGATCTCCACAGCATCCTGTGGAATGGTGATCTGCGGCTCGAGTCTGGCACCCATCGTGTTGCCGAGCACGATCTCGCCGTTGGAATTGGTCGTGAAATTGCCCGCCCGCGTATAGACGGTCTTTTCCTGATTGTCGATGAAGGCCTGCACCTGGAAGAGGCCATCGCCTTCAATGGCCATATCCAGCGGGAGTCCGGTCTGGTCGAATGCGCCCTGCGTGAAATCCAATTGCGTGTTGGAAACGGCGACGCCCAGACCGACCTGCTGCCCGAGCGGCAGGGGTGTTTCCAGACCATTCCGCAGGCCGGGCTGCTCGAGCGTGCGATAGAGCAGGTCCTCGAAGTTGACCCGCGATCGTTTGAAGGCAACGGTCTCGATGTTCGCCAGGTTGTTCGCCGTCACGCTGAGCTTGAAGTCCATTGCCTTCATGCCCGTCGCGGCCGTGTAGAGCGCCTGAATACCCATGATTGCGTTTCTCTCGACGTCCTGTCGTTATCCCGCGGCGTTCATCCCGCCGCACGTCTAGCCGATACGTCCTACGTCGTTGACCACCCGACTCAGGGATTCATCCTGCATGGAGATCAGCGTTGCGTTCATCTGATACACGCGCGTGGCTTCGATCATTTCCACGAGCGATGAGACCGGATCGACTCCTGACGCCTCAATGGCGTACTGCTTCAGCGAGCCGTCTGCCGGCACCGGTCGCATGCCGCCGGCGTCCAGAAGATTTCCGCCGGTCTTGCTCAACTGGTTGCGATCCGCGAAATCCGCCAGTGCGAGCTTTCCGACGATCTCGCCGGCCTGTTGAATGTTGCCCTCTCCGTCGATCGTGATCTTGTTCACTGCGTTGCGATCCAGCAGGATCGATCGGCCGCGATCATCCACCATCGGCGAGCCGCTGGCGGCATGAAGCAGCGTGCCGTTGCGATCGATCAGCATTCGTCCGTCGCGGGTGTATCGTGTCCCTTCGGACGTGCGTACCGTAAGAAAGCCATCGCCCGCGATGGCCACGTCAAGCGGCCCCTGAGAGGTCTCAAGGCCGGCCTGTGCGTAATTCGTGTAAACCGGTGATTCAAACAGTCCGCCGGACAGGGCCTGCAGCGCAGGATGGCGCACTTTCGTCGCGCCCTCACTTTGGGCAGCGTTAAGCCGTTCCTGGAACGTGATCCGGTCGGGCTTGAAGCCCGGCGTATCGACGTTCGCCAGGTTGTTCGCCAGAATCGCCTGGCGATACTCCTGGGTCTGCAGGCCGGCGGCGGATTGCCAGAGTCCGTGTACCATTAATTCCTTCTGCTCGCTGCTAATCTCGTACGGACAGGTCGTACGTTCCGACCGGTCTGTCCTGGGTGACTGTCGGCGTCTGCCCGGCTCCGGGCGACCCCAACCATTGCTCACGGCAAAGTTGAAGCGCGGTCGCGGTCCGAGCTGCCCGGCTGATCCGTAAACCGAGTTCGGCCCATCCGGAAGCCGTTGCGGAAGTGTCCACTGTCTGACACCAACCGAACGTGTTCATCATGCGATCGAGTTCCACGTCGAATCTCCCTGCCACCTGCGCGCGGCGCAGATGCCGACGGCCCGCTTAAGCAACGGGCGTGCCATTCGCTCGAACAGAACAGAGGACATCAATCACACGACTTGCTAAGTCGTGCATTCGTCATAAGTTGACGACGAAGAAAAAAATTCTCGCAGCGTGAAAAGCCGCTTGAAGTCATTTGATAAAGCCGTCATCGAGGCGCAAGACGTGCAATGCAATACGCAACAAGCGCACAAGGTGGGAGATGAATGTACTGATCGTCGGATGTACGGCATTCGCTCATCGAACCCGACGCTTAGCCCGCAGGTTGAGTCGTTGTGATATCCATCCGGTCCGGTTCGCGCAACTTCGGCGTTGCATTCGGCAGGATCGGCGTCCATCCGGTAATTGGCATGGCAAAGACGATGCGATAGACCGCACGCTGCCCCCCGGCGGCCACGAAGTAATTGCGCCGAGTCTGGAGAGTTCGCGGTCGCAGCCCTCCTTCCGGATAGACCTGCGCAAAACCCGCCGGGACGCGACCGTATTCGATCACGATATGCTTCGCCGCGAGACCGCGGCTGTCGATGGACTCAAGCTGCCAGATGGGACCGTCCTCTTCGCTGGCAAGGGCGAACTCCGTCACCCGAGGCGTCCAGAATGGTCGCGGCCACCCCTGATGCTCAATGATGAACCGTGGAGTCCCGGTCGAGAGATCGATCCGGATCGCGCCTTCGTGATGGCAGCCCATGACGGCACAGGCCAGTGCCATGGCGAAGGCAATTCGTGCGCTGGGTGTGCGCAACTGGTCAGCGACTCGACGATTGAGGGTCACGAACCCACCGCCAGACAAGCGGGAGCGCCGACGCCGCGAGCAGGATTTTGAAAACATCGCCGAGCAGGAATGGGGCGACGGCCGTGGCGAACGCCTGCGATGTCCCCTGGCCGATGCTCAACCAGAAAAAGCCCATTGCCAGAATGATCACCTGACCGATCGACATGGCGGCAATAGCTGAGAGAAAGCGACGATCCCAGCCGCGCTCCGAGAGGAGCCCTACGACGTACGCAGCCGGCACGAAACCAAGCAGGAAGCCCGCCGTTGGGCCGAACAGGTAGGCAAGCCCGCTGTACGGCGGAAGTGCAAAAACAGGCAGGCCGACGGCCCCCTGCGCGAGATAAGCGAGCATGGCCAGTGCACCCCGACGACTGCCGAGGGCGGCCGCAACCAGCAGGACCGCGAAGGGCTGCAGGGTCATCGGAACAGGCCCGGTCGGCGCCTGAATCTTCGCGCAAATCGCAACGAGCATGCTCCCGGCGATGACCAGAAGCGAATCACGCAGGAGCACGCCACGGCGCGTGGCGAACGTCCCGGTCAGGTCTGCAAGAGTTCGAACAGCAGTCATGCAATACCTCATCATTGCCAACAAGTAATGCAACCGGCAATATCGCGGACCCGCATGTGCAGTTGCCTTCTCTCCGAATTACATTGTCAGGCCGAACGGCAAACTGAGTCAAGCCCGATTAAATCAGCCGAAGAGGCGATCGCGGGCGGCCTCGCAGATGGCGGCGACGGCCGGATTCCGGATGCGGCGTTCAACGGTGATTGCGTAGAAGCGCTCTTTGACGGAGGGAATGCGGCCGATCACCTTCATGTCCAGATGTTTGCGGATGTCCTTCTCCGAGGCCGTCGGGCAGGCCATGACGCCGAGACCGGACACGCTGAAAACTTTGATCAGCGCGCTGTCGTCGAACTCACCGGCGATGCTGGGCTGGATGCCCTCTGCTTCGAACCAGCGGTCGAGTGAGCGTCGCAGGGCCGTGTGTTCCGGCGGCAGTACCCAGGGCGCTGCGTCGAGCGATTTCGGAAAACCGCGCCGATAGAGTTCGAACATCTCCTGCGTCCCGAAGATGCTCACGTCGCACTCGCCCAGCAGATGGCTGTATGCGCGAACCCGTGTCATCGACGTGACTGGCGAATCCGACAGTACGAGGTCCAGTTCGTGCATGGCCAGTCTGGACAGTAGTACTTCGTTGCTCCCTTCCGTGCATGCGAGTTGCACGCGGTGGTTTAACCTCAACGCGGGGTACAGAATGCGATAGGTCAGAAATTTGGGCAGGGCATCACCAATACCGATATTGAGCCGAAGCGGCGTGCGCGCCGGCCGGCCCTTCATCATGTCCTGCAATTCCTGGCCGAGCGAGAAGATCTCGTCCGCATAACGGAAGACGACGCGGCCGGTCTCCGTCAGACGCAGCCGCCGACCGACGCGGTCGAAGAGCTTTTCCCCGATGCTCTTTTCCAGCGCGCGGATCTGGCCGCTGATCGTCGGCTGGGCGAGGGCCAGCTTCTCGCAGGCCCGGGCGATGCTGCCCTCTCGTGCCACGACATAAAAATAAAGCAGATGGTGATAATTCAGTGACTTCATCCAAGATAAGATACATCGGGATAATCGATGCGGCAAACACCATGCGATCTATCCTTCGATGTAAAAAATCGCTGCCGTGGCCCGAAAAATGCTAGAACGTTTATCGATGGCCGCGGGTTTTACGCAGCAGTTACATACCACCGGGAACCGACCGCCCGGGCGATTCGTAGGAAGCACGGAAGTTCCATTTCCAAGAGGAGGTCCCTATGCAGCTTGAGATCCATGCACGGAACGTGAGAGTGACCGAAAAGCTACGGACCCACATCGAGCGAAAGCTCGACTTTGCACTGGGTCGATTCGAGAATCGGATCGATCGCCTGAGCGTACACATGGAAGACGTGAATGGCCCGCGCGGCGGCCTCGACAAGAAGTGCCGCATGCTGGCCAGCGTCCGCCCCTCGCACCGTGTCGTGGTTGAAGAGACGAATGAGGACATCTACGCCGGCGTGGCCCGCGCGGCCGAGCGCATGGGCCAGGCGATCAGGAAGCGGATCGACCGTCGTCGCACCATGGCACGACCCCGTGCGCGATCAGCGTGACGAAGAATTCAACTACTCCATGAGATGCATCTGAAGCGCGCCCAGGTTACTCCTGTGCATTTTGTGCGCTCGACTGCTTTCATTTTTACTTTAGACGTTTAGACTTTTGGCGTTTACTTGTGCATCTTCTCGATCAGGATCTTCGCCGTCTCGGGGCGCATGATCCGCGGATCGGGCATTTTGCCGGCGATGAGTTGCTCGCGGATCTCGCGGCCGCTGATGGAGACCGGTTTCTCGTCCGGGTGTTTCTCGACCAACTCGACGCGGCCGACGCTTTCGTAGAACGCCGCGAAGCCAACCTTCACCGGCTTGATGTGCAGCTCACCGGGCAGGGCGTCGAAGATGCGCTGGGCGGCGAGGCCATCCCAGATGTCCTTGCCGTCGTCGTAGGGGGCGTCGGCGTGCTTGCGGCCAATGATGATGTGGGTGAAGCCGAAGTTCTGCCGGTAGATGCCGTGCATGACCGCCTCCTTGGGTCCGCCGTAGAACATCTTGATGTCGAGACCGAGGAGCATGACGCGGTCGTGCAGGGTGTAGTTCTTGGACTTCCACAGGGCTGTGTCACTGTCGCCCTGGCCGAGCGCATTGTTGTCAATCAGGGCTCGGTAAGTGCGCATGCGCGTCGCCGCGTCCACGTCGTCGCCCTTTGTCTCGCCGATCAGCGGGTTCAGCACCGCGCCGGCCGTGTCGCACTCGCGGCAGAGCGTCTCCAGGCCATAGACAAGAGCGTATTCATGCGCCCGGTGAAGGGGGTTTCGCGTCTGGAATGCGACGACCTGCGTCCAGCCCTTTTGCGCGAAGAGCTTTCGCGTCTCGGCCGGTCTCAGGACAAACTGCCCGTATTCCGGGTGCTTCGGCTGCGGGAGAACCTCGACCTCGCCGCCGACGAGCATCTCACGGGCATCGTTCATCACCATCCTGCCGCCGGGGTGATCGGTGCGCTCGGTCTGGTAGACGCTCTTGATATACTTCGCCTTGTCATAAGGAAAGACGTCGCTCACCGTGAGCGCACCGACAAGTTCGCCCCTGCTGTTTTGCACCTGCACCTTCGCACCAGGCCTAAGTGATTTCGCCTCGTCCGCGGTCACCGGCAGCGAGATCGGAATTGTCCACGCGTAGTTCCTGCCGTTCGAGCGGATGATGCCTTCATCCAGACTCAGATGCCACTGCTCCTTGTTCATCGGGCCGTTCAGTGGAGACAGGCCGCCGTCGCCAAAGCGGTAGAAACTGGACAGATCCGCATCGTCCACGCGAATGGCCGGCAGCGTTGCCACCTGCTTCTTGAACTCCGCGATGCGATCCGCGGGAACGGTTCGATCCACCGGTGCAGCTAGACCGCCGTGGACGGGAATCAGATCAGCCATGTTGTCAGCTCCTCGTGGTAAGTCATCAGGATTGCCATTGGTCCGGTGCCGGGCAGGTTGTTGCCGTAAGGCAGGAACGCCCCATGATAGAGATTCCGATTGACGCATACAAGCCGGACCGCCGCAAAGCAAACGCTTGACGGGATGCGCCGGTCGACCGTGTTGACGGTCTCAGATGTGCCGATAATACTGATAAACCCTTGCAAACCCGTGGGCGACCGTTCCTTGCGTGCAGCCCCGGAGACGGAGTCTCAGGTTGACCGCCTCAAACTTCAGCGGATCCGTGGTACCTGTCCTGGAGTATGACGCTGCGCCGCGACCTACACCGCTCACTGAATCGCTCACGTTTCGCAACTGGCGGCGAACACTCTTCTGGACGCTGTCGGCCGTCGGATTTTGCGCACTCTGTTACGTCTTCGACAAGTGGGGCTTTACCTTCGGGACACCTCGCGATGTCGATTATCGCATGTTCAAGAACCCAACCGAGCTGCCCATGCGCATCTTCGGTCTGCCGCACTTCATCATCGCGCTGATGTTCGTCCTCTCCTCCCGCAGGATGAAAGAAAGACGGAATCAGCTCTACTTTGTCGGGCTCTTCGCGCTGGGCGCCGTCTTTTGCTACGCCTTCTTCCACTTCGGGGCGCACCTGAATCCGTTCCTGATGTTCCTCTTCTACTTCTACTTCCTGATCCACGGCTTTCGCGACGACGCCTACTTCTACAAGGCCTACGGAGACATGCCGAAGGAAGCGGCTCAGACGCATGAACGCATCATGATTGTGCTCCAATGCCTGGGCATCGGCCTGCTGCTGGCCCTGATCTGGCCGACCTATGCCCAGATGTCGCAGACGCACTGGCGGCTGAAGCATCCGATCCTGGAGAACTTCTTCCCCGCAGCGTGGCCGTTTGTCCTCAAGCTGGCGTCCATGTTTGTGCCGATGGTGCTGATCGCGCTCTACGCCCTCTGGCGCATCGCCCGACTCTTTCCCGACCGGCTCGCCGGGCTCTGGCGCGTCCATCGGCCGATCCTCGCCGTTCAGCTCATTTCCGTCGGCATCGTGCTCCTCGCCCTCGTCGGCGGGCCGTGGACGTTCAACATCGTCGTGCTGATGCACTTCGTCGGCTGGTATCTCTTTGCGCTCTACCTGCTCGGTCGGAATCCGCCGAAGCAGCCGCCTGCGGGGCTCTGGCAGTGGATGCGCACGACGCGCAAGGGGTTCATGGTACTGCACCTGGGACTGGCAGCCCTTGTCGCCGTGCTCATCGCCATTGATGTTTACGGTTTCGGTAAAGAGTCCTGGCTCGACGTGGTAGTCGGCTCCAAGAACTTTTACTACTGGACCGTCATGCACGTGACGCTGAGCTTCCTGCCGCGATGAAGGTGAAACTGACATGGATAAATTGCGGCCGAGGAATGGCAGTACGATTGCAGCAAACGGTCGATCGCAGTTGCGACTTCTCCCGTAATCTGTCATTCGACAGTCGACTTTTTCCCGTATGATCTCTCACCATGTCCACCTCACCGGTTACCGTGCGAATTAACCTGCCCCAGCGGGCCTATGACCTGCTCATCGGTCACGGGCTGCTGCATGATCTCGGTCGGCAGGTGGCGCTCCGCTGTCCCGCCATGCGGGCAGCGATCGTGACCGATTCCAATGTCGGTCCGCTCTATCTCGATGCGGCCATCCAAAGTCTTCAGGCCGCCGGAATCGCTGCCGCTCAGATCGTCGTCCCGGCCGGTGAAGCATCGAAGTCTCTGAACCAACTGTCACAACTTCTCGACGTGCTGGCCAGCCATCACCACGCGCGGGATGAGCCGATCATCGCGCTGGGCGGTGGTGTGGTCGGTGACCTGGCCGGATTCGCCGCTGCCATCTGGCTGCGCGGCGTGCCCTTTGTGCAGTGCCCGACATCCCTTGAAGCCATGATCGACGCAAGCGTCGGTGGCAAGACCGGGATCAACCACGCAGCGGGTAAGAACCTGATCGGCGCTTTCTACCAGCCGCGCCTTGTGTGCATCGACCCGGCGTGCCTGTCGACGCTCTTACCACGGGATTACACCGCCGCCCTGGCGGAATCCGTCAAACATGCCGTCATTGCGGATCCGGCCTTTCTGGCCTGGCACGAGACGCATGTGCATGATCTTCGAGCCCAACAGGCCGAAACGGTCTGCGCACTGATCGAGCGAAACTGCCAGATCAAGGCGCGGTACGTGGAACAGGACGAGCGCGAAGAAGCCGAGAAGGGTGTCGGTCGAGCGGCACTGAACTTCGGTCACACCATCGGCCACGCGATCGAAGCCGTTTCGAGCTACTCCCTTCGCCACGGAGAAGCCGTCTCACTGGGGATGGTTGCCGCGCTGGAACTATCCGTGCGCGGCTGCGGCCTGTCGGATGTCGATCGGCGCCGGGTGGAGGCCCTGCTCGCGGCGCTGGGCCTGCCCGTCAGATGCGCCATCCCGCTGGATGCGAATGAACTGCGCGCTCGACTGGGCGCCGACAAAAAAGTACGCGATCGAAGGGTCCGCTTCGTGGTGACACCGAAACTGGGTGAGACGGACTGGCTGATCGATCCGAACGAGGAAGACCTGCGCGCAGCCATTGATCGCCTGCGCTGAAGCCGGCCTGTTACGATCGTGGAATCGAGGCCGCGGCCCGCCGCACCAGCGTCAGATCGGTTTCCTTCAGACGGTGCTCCGCACGGTCCACCAGTTCTCTTGCGGCATCGAAGGACTGGGCCTTGACCGCATGGCTCACGAAGGATGCATAGACCGAAGGCGCCGGGTCGAATTCCAGAATCCGCTCGGCGAGCTTCCGCGCATCTTCGGGTCGGCCAACGCCGAGCAGTGCCTCGTAGAACTTGCCGCCTTCGAGTGCCACCTGCTGGCGGAGGTAGTGTGTCAGATCGTCGCGCGATTTGTCCGACACGCCGGCACTTGAACCCGTCAGCTGCTGACATCGCTGAATCTTGCGATCAATCCGACCGTTGATATCGCCGGCGCAGTTCACAATGTCCTGGTAGTTTCGGGATGCCAGCAAAAAGTCCAGCAGGTCGTCGAAGAGCGCCTGTTGCAGCTCCTTTCCTACCGTTCCCTGTTTTCCGAGGTGGTGAAACATTGCCAGATTCCGCTGAGGTTCTTCCATCGCGGCATTCAGCGCGGCAAGTTCGTTCGCCATGGCGACGAGGTCCGACATCGGCATTCGCTGATCCGCCGGCACGCTCTCGGACGCGCTGGCCATCAGCATGCGGTGACGCAGATCGCGCCGGGTTCGTATGGCCTGCGCCGCCGGTTCGTACACGCGGCCCAGCTTGGCAATCTCTGCCAGCACCACGGTCAGGCGCAGGCGAAACGGACCCGCCTCGCGACTTCCCTGATCGAAACACCAGAGCAGTTCGGATAGTGCCTCCTCGTAGCGCTCCGAAGCTGCAAGCTGACGGGCGCGATTCGTGCGTTCCAGAATTGCGTCGTTCGCAGAAACGACAGGAGCGTCCTTGGCCTGAGCCGGAGGAGTTTCCTGCGCGGGATTCGCCGCGGGCTTCGGCACCGGCTGGAGCGCCGTCTTCATGCGGCTTCCTTCAAGCACCTTGTCCGCGTTCGTGATAAAGGCCAGCGGCTGCTGAAAGCCGCGCGTACGGCCGATCTCTTCGCCGTCCGGATTGAGGAAGACAATCGTGGGATAAGATCGAACGTGAAATCGCGCGGCAAGGTTTCGATTCCGATCCGCATCCACCTTGATCGGAATCGTCTTGTCCGCCAGCCACTGACGGACTTTCTCATCCGGCCATGTGTGTCGATCCAGCATGCGGCACGGTCCGCACCAGGTGGTGTAGAAGTCCACCATGACGATCTTGCCCTTCTCGCGCGCCAGCTTGCAGGCCTCGTCAAAGCTACCGCTGAAGAAGGGCTCTTCCGCCACAGCGGCGCCGGCCATCATCAAGCACAATACAGTTCCCGCGAACAAACGCTTCATGGAAATCCCTCTGAATGCATTACCCGAACCAGTCGGATGCCGGGCGCAATACCCTTTTCCGACTGCCGATCTGCCCGCTTGGTATGAAATCATTCTAAGCGATCGGTCGCCCTGAAATCCAACCCCCCACCGGCTACGCGGTCCGGCAACCCCGGCAGGGCCGATTCTGGGAACGATTATCTGGTCGTCAGCTCACGCAGGCGGATACAGGGATCGGTCGTGCCAGGAACGGCAACGGATCCGCTGGGAGTTTTCCCGCCGCTACCAGCCGCCGGTAGCGGCTGCGGCTGATACCCATCCGGGTAAAGAGATGCTCTCTGCCCGTCGATTTGAAAAACTTCGTCTCCTGGCCGAGCTCGATCATCCCCGCACGCTCGTAGCAATGGATGGCCCGAACATTCTCCGGGAAGACCACCAGCAACACGTCGGTCGCTCCGTGATCCCGGAAGGCCCGCGTCAGCAGGGCCTGCGCGAATCGAACGCCCCAGGCACGGCCACGATGTTCGGGGCTGAGCAGAAAGTGGCCGATCCACATCTGGAATCGGGCATGGGGCATGTCGTTCAGTTCGGCGTATGCGATGGGCGCGTCGTCGCGGCCGTTCCAGAGTAAAAAGCGCTCACGGCGCTCCCGCCCCCATGCGAGCACTTTGTCGGCCGTCAGCGGTGGAAGCGTACCCGGCGCAAGCCACAGCAACTCGGTATCTGTTCTGATCCATGAGGCAACGAACGAAGCATATTGCGGCGAAAAGGGAGAAAGCACCGGCTCGCATCTCGTCCAATGCACTTTTTCTGTGGCGAATTGCATCACGGCTCATCCAGCAGGTGGCCCAGTTTGGTGCGCTTCGTCTCAAGATATCGACGATTGTGCGGATTCGGCTGCACGCGAAGGGGCAATTGCTCAACGACCTCGAGCCCATAGATTTGAAGGCGATTGGTCTTCTTCGGGTTGTTGGTCAGGATGCGTATCCGTCGAACTCCCAGATCGCGGAGGATTTGAGCACCAATGCCGTAGTCACGTTTATCAGCAGGGAAGCCCAGTTCTTCGTTGGCCTCCACTGTATCAAGACCCTGGTCCTGCAGGCGATAGGCGTGCAGTTTGTTCGTCAGGCCGATGCCCCGCCCCTCCTGCCGGAGATACACGATGACGCCCTCGCCGGCGGCGGCAATCGCTTCCATGGCCCGGTCCAACTGCTCGCCGCAGTCACAGCGCATCGAGTGAAACACATCCCCCGTAAGGCACTGCGAGTGCACGCGTACCAGCACGGGATGCTCGACGTTGATCACCTCACCAGCCCCGTCGATTCCGCCCAGGGCGTCGCCCATGCACAGCGCAACGTGCGGCTCGCTGTCGAGCACTGATTCGTACGCGTGCAGGGTCCAGCGACCAAAGCGGTTTTCCAACGGGATCGACTCGATGCGAAGGATCGAACGCTCGCGCTGCAGCCGATATTCGACCAGCGCGGCAATCGTGCAGACCTTGAGCTGATGCTCGCGAGCGAAGGCCATCAGCTCGTCCATCCGTGCGATTTCGCCGCGCTCATTGAGGATTTCAATGATCACGCCGGCCGGTGTGAGACCGGCAAGCTGGGCCAGGTCGATGCTCGCCTCGGTATGGCCGGCGCGGACGAGGACGCCGCCGTTCTTGCTCTTGAGCGGGCTGATGTGGCCCGGTCGACGAAAGTCCTGCGGCCGGGCATCCTGCGAGAGGCAGCGGCGGATGGTGGTGCAGCGATCGGCGGCGCTGACGCCACTGGTCACGCCGAACTCCGGCGCGGCATCAATCGACACGGTGAACGCCGTGCCGTGTGATGCGGTGTTCTCGTTCGTCTGCGGATAGAGATGCAGCCGTTCGCAGGTATCTGAAGTCAGCGTCAGGCAGAGCTTGCCGGCCGCCTTGCGGATCATGAAGTTGATCATCTCCGGCGTGACCAGCTCGGCGGCGCAGACCAGATCGCCCTCGTTCTCCCGGTCGGCATCGTCCACCAGGATGATGAACCGGCCGGCCTTCAGCTCTTCCAGGGCCTCGGGAATCGTGCAGAACTGCGGGGTGGGGCTGCTCATCTTATCTCTTGCTCCCTGTCGTCATTACCTGCCGGCGCGGAGAGAAATCGGCTGCCGATGCGAACGTAATCCAGCGCTGCTGCGACTGCGAGGATCGTAGCTGTGATCCACAATATTTCCGGCAGACCACGCATCGGCTCTGGTAAACTCGGCCATAACAGCATACTCAAAACCATCAGTAACTGCACGGTCGTGCACCACTTGCCCAGGTGACGCGGTCGGATGTGGAGCCGGCCCGTCGTCAGCCGCAAAACCCCGAAACCGATGCAGACGACGAGGTCCTTTCCAATGGCGGTCACCGCCACCCAGTTCGGCAGATACAACGTCCGCAGGTTCTCCGGGTCGGATTCATCCAGCACGCCGCGAATAGCAAGAATAATAACCGTGGCGGTAACCAGCAGCTTGTCGGCCAGCGGATCGAGAAAGGCCCCAAGGAGTGATTCCTGCCTGAGTCGACGAGCCAGCCAGCCATCCAGTCCGTCGCTTGCCGCCATGACCGCGAACAGTCCGATCGCCAGCCAGCGAAGCCAGGACTGGCCGGGCTGGTTGAGATTGAGCAGACAGATGACGAATGGCGCGACGAAGAGGACGCGACCGATGCTGATGCGGTTGGGCCAGCCGAGTCGGAATTGCGAAGACATGGGCCCGTATGGAAACGCCAAAGCGCCGAGACGTCAAAAGAACAATATCCAAAGGACCACCTGAACCTCCCTTGATTGCAGAATGCGGATTTCAAGAAAGCTGACCGTTACAAGCCGCCGGCAGCGCCCGGTTTTCCTTTTGACGGGCACCGAGTACATTGGTTTCCACGATGGACGTGATACAGACCAAGATCAACCCAGCCGATCCGACCATTGCAGAAAACAAGGCCCACATGCAGGGCCTTGTTGAAGAACTTAAGCAGCGGATCGGCAAGGTCAGAGAAGGCGGCGGTGCGGCGGCGGTGGAGAAGCACACCCGGCGAGGCAAACTCGTCGTCCGGGAGCGCATCGAGCGGCTGATCGACCCCGATAGCCCGTTTCTGGAGCTATCCCCGCTTGCGGCGTGGGAGATGTACGACAACGAGGCACCGTGCGCGGGCGTGGTCACCGGCATCGGCCGCGTGCAGGGTCAGCCCTGCGTCATCGTGGCCAACGATGCGACCGTCAAGGGCGGCACCTACTACCCCCTCACCGTGAAGAAGCACCTTCGTGCGCAGGAGATCGCCGGCGAGAACCACCTGCCCTGCATCTACCTTGTCGATTCCGGCGGGGCGTTCCTGCCGCTTCAGGCGGAGGTGTTTCCCGACCGCGATCATTTCGGCCGAATCTTTTACAACCAGGCGCGGATGAGTGCCCAGGGAATCCCGCAGATCGCCGTCGTGCTCGGCTCCTGCACGGCCGGCGGCGCCTATGTGCCGGCCATGAGCGATGAGACCGTCATCGTTCGCAACCAGGGCACGATCTTCCTCGGAGGCCCGCCGCTGGTGAAAGCCGCCACGGGCGAGGAAGTAACGGCCGAAGAACTCGGCGGGGCCGATGTCCACTGCCGCGAAAGCGGTGTCACCGATCACTATGCTCAGAACGACGAAGACGCCCTGGCCATCACGCGGCACATCGTTGAGCACCTGAATCCCCGCCCGCGCACCCACCTGACGATGCGCCCGCCTGAGGATCCGCTCTACGATCCACACGAAATCTACGGCATCATCCAGAAGGACATCCGCAAACCGTATGACGTTCGCGAGGTGATCGCTCGCATCGTCGACGGCAGCCGTTTCCACGAATTCAAGGCCCTCTACGGCACGACGATTGTCACCGGCTTCGCACACATCTGGGGACATCCTGTGGGCATCGTGGGCAACAATGGCGTGATTTTTTCGGAGAGCGCTCTCAAGGCCGCGCACTTCATCGAGATGTGCAGCCAGCGTTCGATCCCGCTGATCTTTCTTCAGAACATCACCGGCTTCATGGTCGGCCGGGCCTTCGAGGCCGGCGGTATCGCCAAGGACGGCGCCAAGATGGTCGCCGCCGTGTCGAACGCCGCCATACCCAAATTCACCGTTATCATCGGTGGCTCTTACGGCGCTGGAAACTATGGCATGTGTGGCAGGGCCTACCAGCCCCGCTTCCTGTGGATGTGGCCCAACGCGCGAATCAGCGTCATGGGCGGTGAACAGGCGGCCAGCGTGCTCCTGACGGTCAAGAAAGACCAGCTCGCCTCCCGGGGAGACCCGCCGATGAGCGCACAGGAGGAAGAAGCATTCAAACGACCGACGCTCGAAAAGTACGCCCACGAATCCAGCGCGTACTACAGCACGGCGCGGCTCTGGGACGACGGCGTCATCGACCCGGCAGACACGAGAATGGTCCTCGGCCTGTCCATCGCCGCATCGCTGCATGCCCCATTCCCGGAACGCCGCGTCGGCGTCTTTCGAATGTAATCAACCGAACTTCTACGGCTGGCATGCTGCATCGCGCCGCACTACAGATCATTCGAAACTTGCGGTGGGCCATTGCGATCGCATTTCGACGCCGTCTATTCTTCGTCGCATTCAGCCGCTCAGGGCAAGATGCGTTTGAACTCCGCCGCCGCTCGCGGGATAATCCCGCCGCGTGTCCCTCTTTGAACAGCCGTTTGTGTTTCTCCGTGCCGCCGCGCCACATCGCGCGTTCTGGCTGTTCGCGCCACTGCTGCTCTACGTTGGTACCCTGAATGAACCGTTTGTCAGCGACGATCTGTTTCTGTTGCTCAAGGCCGAGCGATTCCTCGCGGGCCAGTCCAACGACGCTCGGCTGTATCGATTCGCCACGAACGACGACCAGTGGAACGAACTGCGAAACCGAGGAACCCTGCCGTGGTGGCTGCCTGAAACGGGTCGTTTGGACTTTCTCCGGCCAATCTCCGAGGCCTCTTTTCTGCTGGATGTCCGGCTCTTCGGGAGGAAGGTCTTCGGCCATCGGCTCATGAGTCTGGCGATCTTCGCAGTCGCGCTTTGCAGCGTGCACTGGATGTTCATGCAGGCCACCGCGGACCGTACAAGCGGCCGGCACACCGGAGATCGTATTCGGGCAGGCGTGGCGACGTTTTTCTACGGCATCTCACAGACCGTCACACCGCCGGTAACCTGGCTGTGCAACCGGCAGGACCTGCTGGTGGTCATTGGTGTCACGCTCGCCGCGGGGTCATACTTATCCTTGCGGCAGCGTCCATGCGTGAGGTATGTCCTCCTCGCGTTCGGCGGGTTTCTTTTTGCGATGCTTTCGAAGGAAGTCGCCGTCGCCCTTGCCGCGGTCGTGCTTGTGCATGCGCTGATCACGCGATCATCGATCGCCGAGGGGGCCGCACGGCGCATGGTCCTGGTCACGGTCATCGGTCTGCTGGCAATCGTCGCTGCATACCTCGCCTACTACGCTTCTACCCGCTCCTGGGTGTTCAACGTCGCCGGTGCTGAGAGCGAGCCCACCCAACTCGGTGCACAACTGCCACAAACGCTCCTGCTTTACGCAGCCGTCTGGTCGTTCGGCTTTCCGATCGATGTACTGCACATCGCGTCGGACCGGACTTCGTGGCTGGTCGCCGGTGCAGGTGGTCTGCTGATGCTGCTCACCATTCACTACCTGCGCCGCTCGACGCGCGGCGACAGTGCCGCGCTCTTTTTCGTGCTCTGGCTGCTCCTCTTCACGCTGCCCGGCCTGCGGGCCCTGACGGCCAGCGCACGCACGCTCTGCACGGCGACGATCGGCTGGGCCTATCTGATCTCGACCATCCTCGTGCCGACCCAATCGCAAGTGCGTCCGACACCGATGCTCGTTCGGCAATTCGTTCTCGCGGTCAACGGCGTCGTCAGCATCGGATGCATCATCGGCACTGTGCTCGTGCTGACCGGCGCGGAGAAAGCAGCGTGCGAACGGCTCAAGGATATCACCGCGCATCTCACGCCGCCCCTTCAGGACTACGATGTCCTGATCATCAGCGATGCCCGATCGCAGTTTGAGATGATCTGTGCCGGCGAGCGGCTGGAGTATCTCACCGGCCGGCGCGGCGTCTGCCTGCATCACCTGCATCCGCCCGGTGTGGCTGCGGATCTGTCCGCCTCCGACGAGAAGACGCTGGTAATGCAGGCACGAAGCGGCTCGCTGCTCGGCGCTCCGCTGCACTACCTGACACGCGGCGACGACTGGCGACCAACGATCGGGCAGAAGTTTTCCTTGCGTCACTTCACGGCGACTGTAACGGCCGTCGATGCAGTCGGTGACGTCACTCGGATGGAGTTTCACTTTCCACGCGGCCTGCACGCAACGGGCCTTCACCTGCATTTACCCGACCTGATTGATGACGGCAGCGCGTCAGAAAAGAAACGGCTCTCGGGAGATTCCCGACCATGAACGCAATGTTGCGTGTTCCACTCAATCCCTGCGACGACTGCATTTACGGGCAGGATCGGGTGGGCTATGCCACCCACGGTCAGGGCAATCACCCCTTTATGATGGTCGACGCCGTCGGTCATGCTGACTCGGATGCCGTGTTGAAGGCACTGTCCCGAATCATGTCGGCACATCCGGTCACGATGTCAACGTTGCATGTTTCGCCGTTTCGATTGCAACCTTTCTGGCAGGTTTCAGCGGCCGCGCGGCGCGAATACGAGCACGCCGCACGGTCTGCATACTACTCTGAAGATTTACGCAGCGATGTGAACTGGCAGCGACGACTCGAAGCCGTTTGCCGGGAACGATACAACTCCCGATGGGATCCATCGAGCCCACCGCAGGTGCGGCTGGAGCACTACGCCCTGCCGAACGAACGCACGCGGCTGGTTCTCCGCTGGCCGCACTATCTGATGGATGCCACCGGCGCGCAGTGGTTCCTCGCGAAGCTCGACGACGATCCGCCGGCAGATGATGCACTGCTGCCGGACGATGCAACGATCAACGTGCTCCGCGACGCCACGCGCGGTCGACGCTGGTCGCTGGCACTTCGCGGACTTCGAGCGCAGCGGGCGATTGTGCCGGCGCCACAGATTCGCAGCATTATCAATCCGGCGCCCGGTGTTACGCCCGAGTTTCGATTGCTGCATCGCCACTGGGAATCGGAGCCAGTCGCGACCATCCGCGAGAACGCGCGTAAGCTCACACCGCCGGGCCCGGCGCTGCATGCGCGATACCTTGCCGCCAGCGTACTCCGCGCACTGCATCGCATCTTTACCGAGCGCGACGTGGTGACGGGAGCATATTGCATTACCTTTCCGATGTCGGTCGGCGCATCGGTCCCTGGCAGCAACCTGCTCCATCGACGGCCTCTGATCGGAAATTACCTCGTGGCACCGACGATCTGCTGCACGCGCGAGCAGGCAGAAGTTCGCGCCGCGATCGCGGAAAATGTACTCTCACAATTGCAGGCGTTCCTTGCGACTGAAGGCGACCTGCAGCAATGGGCACTGCTCGAACTCGCGGCACGGGTTCACCCCTGGTTCTACGGTCTGCTTTTCAAGCTCCCGCCGGGCGTTAACATCTTCGCATCGGGCTTTTCCTACTACGGCGAAATCGAACGGCCGCTTCGCACCATCGGCGGCGCGAAAGTCGTGAACATCTGGGGCGGCGGCCCGACCACGACACCGCCGGCATGGAACCCGGTCTTCTCGCGCTTCGGTGATCGGTTGAATCTGAGTCTGACTTACGTGCACCCGGCGGTTTCTGATGAGCTGGCCCAGCGTTATCTTGCACTCATCGACGAAGAACTCTGTCGGCCGACTTGAGAATCGACCGCCGTGAGGTATGGTTAACCCGCTGCTTTGAACGGCCATGACGATCGCAGGAATGTACAACCATGCCGATCACACTTGAGAACGCCACGTTGCTGAGTCTCGATCCACCGGGCGTCATGTCCGGAGCGCTGCGAATTGAAAACGACTCCGTCTCTGCCATCGGGCCGATGGTGAAGCCCTCGCCGGGCGATGAGGTCGTCGATTGCGGCGGCGCCGTCGTCCTGCCGGGTCTGGTCAACGGCCACACCCATCTTTACAGCGCGCTGGCCACAGGCATGCCCCCGCCGTCGGGCGCGCCGAAGAACTTCCATGAAATTCTCGAGTTGATCTGGTGGCGGCTCGATCGTGCCCACGATGCCGAGTCGATCGAACTGTGCGGCCTGATCGGCGCGCTGGACGCCGTTCACTGCGGCACGACGACCCTGATCGACCATCATGCCTCGCCCAACTCGATCGAAAACAGTCTCGACAACCTCGAACGCGGCATTGCCGCCGTCGGCCTGCGCGCGGTGCTCTGCTACGAAACGACGGACCGAAACGGAGCGGCTGGCGCGCTGGCCGGGCTGAAGGAGAATCGCCGCTACCTCGAACGCTGCGCCCAGCGAAATGACGGCCGCTTCGCCGCGCTGGTCGGCGCCCATGCCGCCTTCACCATGAGCAACGAAACGCTCTCCGCATGCACACGGCTTGCGGCTGAGTATCACAGTGGCGTGCATATCCACGTCGCTGAAGACCCCTGCGATGACCGGCTCTGCCGCGAGAAGTATGGCGCACCGCTCGTGGAGCGTCTCACGCGCAGCGGCATCGTTGACGAATCCGTCGGCGTCGCGGCCCGATCCATCCTCGCCCACTGTACGCATCTCTCGCAGGCAGATGCCAAGCGGCTGTCTCGCATGGTCGCCGCCGTGGCGCACAACCCCCGATCCAACATGAACAACCAGGTCGGTTACGCCCCCACGAATCACCTGTCCGGCGTGCAGCTTGGCACCGACGGAATCGGCAGCGACATGTTCGCTGAAGCCCGCGCCGCTTGGTTCAAGTCGCGCGATGCCTGCGCGGGCCTCGCCCCGACGGACATCGTTGAGATGCTCGTCCGATCCGCCCGTACCGCTTCACGTCTGCTCGGTAAGGAGCTTGGTCAGTTCGCCCCGGGAGCTGCCGCGGACGTGGTGGTCACGGATTACATTCCTGCGACGCCCCTAACCCCGGATAACATCGTCGGCCATCTCATCTTCGCGCTGGCGTCGCATCATGTCCGGCATGTCATCGTCGCAGGTCAATGGACGCTGCGCGATCGACAGGTGCTCACCGTTGCTGAAAATGAAACTCGCCGCCGTGCCGTTGACGTGACCAGAGCCCTCTGGTCGCGCATGCCTCGGGCATGACGCTACGAGTTGCACATAAGTTCATTACTCGCTCAACAGTCGCTTTCGCGCCTCCGCCAGTTCCTTCCTATGCTCGTCGTTCACCTCCGGCCAGCGAAGTTCCAGCGTGTTAATCTCGTGCGTCAGAATCGCCGACACCATCGCGCGGGCAACCCACTTGTTATCTGCGGGGATCACGTACCACGGCGCCCAGCGTGTGCTCGTTGCCCGAAGCATGTCCTGATAGGCCGACTGATACTTGTCCCAGTAGCCACGCTCGCGCACGTCAGCCATCGAGAACTTCCAGTGTTTTCGCTTGTCATCCAGCCGCGAGAGAAATCGCCGCTTCTGCTCATCCTTCGAGAGATTCAGGAAAAACTTCACGATCCGCGTTCCATTGCGATGAAGATGCTGCTCGAAGGAATTGATGTCATCGTATCGTGCCCGCCAGAACGACTTGCCTCGTTTGCCCGGAGGCAGCTTTGACTGCTCCAGCAATTCGGGGTGCACCTTGACAATCAGCACATCCTCGTAGTGCGAACGGTTGAAGATCGTGATCTTCCCCCGGGACGGCGACGCCTTCGCCACCCGCCAGAGAAAAGTATGATCCAGTTCCTCCGCCGTTGGTGCCTTGAAGGAGACCACCTCGCACCCCTGCGGGTTCACGCCCGACATGACATGCTTGATCGTCCCGTCTTTGCCGGCCGCGTCCATCGCCTGAAAGACGACCAGCATCGCGTACGTGTCGCTCGCCCACAGCAACTCCTGAGCGTTGGCCAGCTCGTGGACATTCTGCTCAATCATGCGCTTCGCTCGCATCTTGAGCTTGTCACCGCAGAGATGCTTCATCTCTGCCGTGCCCGGCCACGCCGGGTCAAAGCGGCTGAGCTTTACCTTTGAACCCGGTGGTACACGAACTTTCTCAAGAATCTCTCGAAGGTCCATTCGGATCGGCCTCGCTATCGATCGAGCATCAGGCAGGCATGCGCCGAAGTATGGCCTGCGTGTAAAGCACCTCAAACCCCTTCTTTTGCACGTTCTCCTGCGATTTCGAGCCCGGCAGCGTCCTCACCGTCGCCAGCTTGCAGCCCGCTCGGACCGTGGCCGCGAGCCGCTCGCCAAGGCACCGGGCAGCCATCGTCCCCCACAAGGAAAAATCGATACCGCTCCGACGTCAGCGGCTGGTTGAATCGAAGCTCCACCGACTGCACACCGGCGGCGTCGGCCTTCAGGATCGTCGCAATAAAATCGCTGCCCGCGAGGGAATCTCCCGTCGCCCGAGGCCTCGCCCGGGTTGTTCCCATTCTCCCGAGGAAGCTCGACAGCAGCGGCTTCGCACCGGCATCGAGCCGAAACGCCCGTTCATCGACGACGGTAATCGACGGATCTCGCACGTCTGACAGAATCGCGGCCCGACCATCCGACGGTCCCATCAGGGATCGCAGCCGATCCTGCATGAACAGCCCCTCAAACGAAAAAGGATTGTTCAGCACGAAGATGTGGTCCTCTTCGACCATCGGCCGACCGAAAGACTCCGCCATCGAGTGCACGTGCAATTGTGACTGCGATTCGAGATAAGCCAGCAGACGGCCCGTGATCCAGACCGTGCAGACCTGCAAGACGACAAAGAGCAGCAGTGGAATCACGCGCAGCCGCAGGGTGCCGTCGGATCGGGGGCGCGTCAGCCAGGCCGCGCCGAGATATGCCAGACCGATGCTTGGAAGCATCATGACGCGATCATCCGGCGGCGTGCAGACGAGGATCGGCAGGAAGGCCGGCACCCAGAGCGCCATCATGACGACACCGTTCTGCCGCCGATGGTATCGCCAGTACATCACCGCCAGAATCGCCAGCGTCGCGCCACCCTGCACTGCATAGATCCATTCAAAGGCCTTGAACTCAGTCTGAAACTCAAACAAGAAGGGATTGACCGGTACCACCCAGGTCGACAGCAGCAGCAGGGACCGCAACGGAAGGGCCCGCAAGTAATCCGCTCTGTCGTGGATCGGGTCCAGCATGACCGACGTGTTGCTGCCGAAACCGTCGCGTACGTACATCGACAGCCAGACAAGCGATATCATTAGCGAGAGCGCCGTACCCAGGAGTCCGCGGCGCAGACCGTCGCTTGAACGCTTGAAAAGATGGAACATCAGCGGTGCGACGGCCACCGGCAGCACGGCTTCCTTCATGCCAAGCCCTGCGGCGAACAGACCCAGGAACATCATCAGTCGGCTGATCCGCCCGGTCTCAACGAAGGTTCCCGCGCAGAGCATCGCACCCGCGACGCAGACCAGCGCGACGACATCCCCCTGCGAGGAGACGAACAGCACCGGAATGGCGTGCGAGGCCGCCACCGCGAAAAGCAGCGCTCCCCAGCGTGCCATACGCTCGTCACTCGACACCAGCCGGAACAACCGCAGAACCAGCAGCACACCGGTGGCATACAAAAACAGATTCACCAGACGATAGCCCGGTGCCCATCGGTCGAAAAGCCGGTACTCCAGGTACAGCAGCCATTCGGCCAGCGGCCGCATGTGCTGGTATTTCAGGTCGTCCGCGATCCACCACGGGTACCAGCCCTCCGCGCGCTCGCTGCGATTGGCCTCCGCATCGCCGGAAAGAAACCGATAGACCGACGGCGAACTTCGCTCGCCCGAGGCGTACTCCTGCAGCACACGAAGTGCCCGGTGATCATCCAGGATGAACCCATCGCCCAGCGACGGAAGATAGAGGCAACAAATCACCAGCAGCAGAAAGATCCAGGGTCGGGATGTCTGCTCATACCATCGCGCGAGAGGATTCCTCGATCCGGATGACGACGTGGCGCGAACCTTCGACGCTGTCGACGCATCCGCTGTGGAACCGTGCGATCGCGCGAGCGACTCCGGTCGCAGGGTGGTGTTCGTGCTCGCACTCACTGGACGACGAACCTCGCTCTGCAGCCCTTGCGGGCACAGGTAACTTCCTGTTTCCCCGATCCATCCCTCGCTGCGAACACCGCCTGCAGAATCGTCGGCGCCGCATGGATGCAGATGCCCGCCGGCGTCGCATCCCTGAATGAATAGATTGCTTCCGCCGAACAAGGCGACGGACAAACCTCTTCATTGGGCGGTTGAACGCAACAAACGCGCACTTCGTGCACGGCGGATGAACGCGACTTGCGTGCCCGCGCCGTTGCACCATTCGTCGTGGATTGGTCGGCTTTGCCGTTCCCTGCGCCTCGGCGATCCAGCACGACGACATCCTCACCTGCGTCCATCGCCAGATTGGCCAGTTCATCGGCGCGCGCGTTGGCCTCGCGCCGGACATGACGCAGCCGCCACTGTGAAAAGCGACTGAGCCGATCGCAGGCCTCGGCGAAAAGGTCCTTCAACCCTTCGTTGCGCACGCGGTACTCACCATTGATCTGCCGCACAAGCAACTCGCTGTCAGAAGCGATGTCGAGCCGTTTCGCGCCCATCTGTTCCGCTGACTCCAGCGCGCGAAGCAGGGCCGTGTATTCTGCGACGTTGTTCGTCATTCGACCCAGGTAGTATCCGACTTCGAGCAGCGGGCTCCCATCGCCGCGGGTGAGAACCACGCCCGCTCCAGCCGGACCGGGATTGCCGCGTGCGCCGCCGTCGATGTGTATCTGAAGGTCCATGGGTCGAAATCCTGAACGCCGCAACGCCCTGCGGACCGGTGACGTGCGGATCATATCGCACCTCGGCCGCAGATGCAGGGGTATGCAGAGCCAGCCGGCGTAACATACGTCGTCGGCAATTCACCATCAGAATGATCCGCTGCAAGCCGGATCAGGGAGAGAAACGGCCGGGTGATTGGGACTATCGAACGCTGGTAGCGGCTGCGGTGTCCAGAAAGAGAATCCGGCCGCAGATGTTGCAGGGGATCGCATCGTCACGCGACAAAATCGCGTTGACCTGTTCGATGGTGATGGCCATGTTGCAACCTTCGCAGGCGTACTCCGCCCGCTTCGGATTCGTGCGTATGACCCGTGCCATCACCTCGCCATCGTTCTTTCGGGCAATGCGCTCGAAGAGCTCCAGCGCTGATGGCGGGACCACAGCGGCAGCTTCGATACGCTGAGCGCGGAGTGATTCGAGGCGATCCCGCGATTTGTCCTCCGCCTCCCGAACCACCTGCCTGAGTTCTTCAAGCCGGGCCTCCTCGGACTTGATCTGCGCCTGCAACTCAGCATGCACCTGTCGCTTCTTGTCCAGCTCGGACATTAGGGCGAGCACACGATCTTCCAGCTTGCTGTTGTCAGCTTTGTTTGTGTTGAGCTGCGTCAGGATCGCTGAGTATTCCTTGTTCGTCTTTGCCCCCTGCAGGGCCGTACGGAGCTTGGCGATTTCTGCCTCGCGCGACTTGACATCCAGATCGAGACGATCGGCCTCCATCTGTCCGCTGCGCAGGGCATCGTGCTCCTTCTGGTATTTTGCCTGCAACTCGGAAATGCGGGCTTCCTGCTGCCGAACCGCGCGGGCCTTTCGATCGATCACCTTTCGCAACTCAGCAATCTGCAATTCGACTTCCTGAAGTCGATGCAGTGCTTCGAGCGTAGCTCCCATGGAAATACGGATCCTTTCTAGAAACGCCGCTACCCGTCGACACGGACCGCCGTCAACGGTGACCCGTCATTATGGAGCGCAGGAGACGGAGAATCAATCCCGGCACGCTTGGGGTCGATTCTTCCAGTACGAGCGCGCAGGAAAACATGTGCGCCGCCGGCGCATGCCCCGAATGGCATTGCAGCGTTCCGCGGTCAAACGACGGCTTCGGCCAGTTGCTCGCGCAGATTTGAGCGCTCGCGACCGTTGGAGCCGACAGCATGCCCGCGCGTCGATCGGCCGTTCGTCGGAATTCTGCCGCGTACGCGAAGTTCGCCGGGGACAATCACCTCGACCGGCCGCTGGCCGGCTCTGGCTTCCATGAGCAGCCGTGCGGCCCAGCCGGCCATCTTCGTTACATCGAACTCAAATGACGTTACGTCGGCCGCCTCGGCGGCGGAGTCACCCGGTTCGAGAATACAAGTCACGACCAACGCACCGCGCGCAATCAGATCGGCGATGGTCTGATCACTCCGCGCCGCCGCCAATGCCCGGCTGCCTACGCAGATCAGGCCCAGCGTTGGTCCATGCGTCGTGCGCGATGCGACCGGCGAGCTGTCCCCCAGCAGCCCGCCGACCCAATCCGATCCCTCCTCCATATTCAGTTCAACGACATAACCCCGGTGACGCATCGCGGCCGTTTGACACCCACCGACCACCAGATCGACCTCGCGCCCCTCTGCGCGATGCCGAAGCAGTGCGACCTGTTCACAACCCAGCATGAAGAGATGTTCCGAGAGACAGAAGCCAGCGCTCGTATAGTCCGGCATTACCGAATGAACCTTCGGCCCGCTCGACGCTGCAGCGAGCAGCACGACCGGAATATGTCGCCGCCAGGCCTCGGCAATCAACTCATCGCTGGGATGGCCTCCCAGTGCTGATTGCGGATCGTGTGGATAAATAACCAGCCCGGAGGATTGCCTTCGCAACGCAGTCGGCCACGCGGTGATCGGTATCGGAGCTGTCTCGGCGGCATCCTGCAGCGGAACGAGTTCGAGCGTGTGACCACGCAGAACCAGCGCCGCGCGTAAGGCATCGAACATCTGCCGTCGATGCGGAGAGGCAGCAAAATCCTTCTGCGAGAAAATCTGATAGGTCTGCGTGATCGATTCGGACGAACTCGTCTCACCGTGGGAGACGAAGGTACCCCGGCCGATGATGCGGACAAGCAGACCTTCGCTGCTCAGATCGCAAAGCGCCTTGTTGATCGTCTTGGCATTGGCCCGAAATCGGCGGCCCAGCTCCCGCTCACCCGGCAGTTGACCTTTGAACTCGCCGTTCACGATCGCCTCGCGAATCTGTTCGCGAAGCCGCTGGAACTTGTAGCTCAATCGATTCCCTGAAGATGATCCGGTCCCGTTCACGCGCGGCGATATGCCTTCCGTCATGGCCACGTTCTCCAGATTGCTAAGCGAGGCAATCATTCAGACGAACGCCCCGACGGACCGCGAATCGTGCGCGGTGACGCTGCGTGAACGAACGCCTGAACTACCGGGTGGAAATGCTGCCGCGACGACGAGACGCAATCGATTGCCCCGTCGGGCGGTGGGAGAGCGAAGGGAGCGGGAATGACCCTTCGAGAGCCCAACCGGCTCACCCTCTATTGTTTCATATAATGGCTGTCCGTCAAGTCGAAGGGATGCGCCGGTTCAAGAATGATCTAATTGGCAACGAGATCGAGGGTTAAAGAGCAGGGCAAATCGTTTAGCACGGCTTTCGAGGGTAAATCCCCAGCCCCGGTAAATCGTTCAGGGTCAGTCGCCCCCCCGCTCTGCCGATGCCATCAAATGGGTCTTCCGACAGAAGCAGATGCCCGTCCAGGTCCAGGTAATCGACCATCGAGGCCAGTTGCAGTGCCGCGGCGATGCCCAGCGAGCTCTCGATCATGCAGCCGAGCATCACCTTCATGCCGAGCAGTCGCGCCAGTCGGATCATGGTCATCGCCGGCCGAATCCCGCCGCACTTGCTCAGTTTGATGTTGATCCCGTCCACACAGTCGCGCAGCGCAAGCACATCCGCAGGGCGCACGCAACTCTCATCCGCGAAGATCGGCAGAACCCGGGCCTCCTTCAGTCGACGCAGTCCATCCAGGTCCGACGCCACGAGCGGCTGTTCTACGAATTCCACGCCATGCGCTGCCAGCATCGCCAGCTTCGATCGCGCTTCATCGACCGTCCACGCCATGTTCGCATCAACTCGCAAAACCTTCCTCGGTGCCAATTGCCGAATAGTCCGCAGTATTTCCTCATCGTTCGGCCTACCCAGCTTGACCTTGAGTATCGGATACTCCGCGGTACGCCTTATACGTTCGGCCAACAGATCGGTATCCTCTTCGATGCCGAGCGTAAAAGAAGTTGGCGGAATCGGTCCCGAAGACAAGCCCAGCCAGCGATAAACGGGAACGCCGAACCTCTTGCCGACCCAGTCATGCATGGCAGCATCGATGGCCGCAACGGTGGCGAGCTGGTCGTCGTGCGCCGTACGCAGTGCATCCAGCACCTGCTCGATCTCAAAGACGTCCCGCACGGGCCCTGCTGCTACCACTGCGAGCGTTTTCTCCGCCGATTCGATCGTCTGGCGATAGGTGTCCACCGGGGCGGCCTCTCCCCACCCCGTGACGCCGTCCTGGGTGACTTTCACCCACAAAGTCTCTTTATCCGTTCGCAGTGCCTTGGCTGTGCGAAAGGGAGCGGCCATTTTTAGAGAGATTCGCTGCCAGCTTATTTCCATCCAATCACCTTGCCCGGCTGATCCCGATTTCGCCGTCTCTGCCCCTTTGTCAAGCCGCTGGACCAGCTTTCGAGCCCTTTCCTGCCGGCCTGCCAGATGTCTAACGACTGCAATTATTTGTGAAATAAGGGTTAATGCAAGATAACGTATATGTGGACTGTTCGAAGGACTGCAGGCCGCTCCCGAAAGCGGGTGTCCCGGGGCAGTTGGCAGTGCCGATGATTTCGTGTAAACATGTTGACTGCCCACATGGCGCGGGTCTTGCTAGAATACCCGACTTGCTATCTGGCGTGGTCAGCCGCCGTTCTCAGAACGGTGGTCCAGGTTTGAGGTGACCAACAACCTCGAAGGCGATTTATTGACCAGGAGTGCTATGTCGCTGCTACCCGTAAAGATTGCCGGCACCGGAAGCTTCCTGCCGGGTCCTCCCGTTCCGAATGATCGACTTGAAGCCGTGCTGGGTCCGTTGCCTGATGCGCCGACCAAGGTGAAGAGCTTCATCGACAATCTCGGCCCGAAAATGCTCGATCGCGGTGGAGTGCGCACGCGGCACTTTGCCGTGGATCCCGAAACCGGCGACATGACGTTCAACTTCAGCAGTCTCGCTGAAAAAGCTGCCCGCAACGCGCTCGAAATGGCGAAGATGGAGCCGCAGCAGATCGACTTGCTGATCATCTCCTGCCCGTCCTACGACCAGAGCACGCCGCCAACAAGCACGCTGCTTCAGGAGCGCCTCGGCATCCAGAACTGCGCCGAGATGGAAATCCACTCCAACTGCACCGGCGTCGGCAAGGGTGTTCAGGTCGCTTACGACGCCCTGCGAAGCGGCCGCTACCGAACGGCCCTCGTCGCCTACAGCCAGCTTTCCTCTATTTACCTGCGGAGTTGCTACTTCAATCAGTCGAAGATGGACAAGGTCCACGCTGCTCTGCGGTGGATCCTGGCTGACGGCGCAGGCGCCCTCGTCCTCCAGGCCGGCGAGAACGGATCGCCCGGTCGCGAAATCGTCGGCACGTTTGTCGAATCCGTCGGTGCAGGCCGTCCCGCAGGCATGGTCGCCGGCGGTGCCGCCGCGGACCTCATGCAGTCCAAGCATCAGATTCCCGAACTCTACAACGACGGCATGCACCACCTCTGGCAGGACTTCTCTGCGGTCAACGACAACGCCGCGCCGCTCCTGCTCCAAGGACTTTGCAACTTCACCAAACAGCTCAAGATCGACCCCAGCACCGTTGATCACTACGTCGTGTCGATCCCCACGCTCCAGTTGTACGAGGATCACATCCCGGCCTTCCTGGATCGGCTCGGCATCACGCGCGACAAGATCAAGTTCCGCAGCGGCAAGATCGGCTACTGCGGTGGCGCGGCCACGCTCCTGCACCTCGATGAGATGGTGCGATCCGGTGAACTGAAGTCCGGCGAACTGGCCTTTGTCCACGCCGTCGAGTCGAGCAAGTGGATGACGGCGGGCTTCGCAGTACGATGGTAGCCGTCCCGGATTCCGTCGATTCGTCCAACGCCAACATGTCAGCGCCTAACCCACCGGCGAATGAAAAGCCCTTCGCGCTTCGCAGCGCGGTCTATACCGTTGGTTTTCTCCTGATGGTCCTTGGGATCATCCCCTCGCTCTTTCACCTCGCGGGAATGTGGCCGACTTCCACGGAAGAAGCGGCGACGGTCATTCGCGATTTCTGGAGCAGCTTTCAGCGCCTGCTGGGCGTCGCTATCTTCGCCATCGGCCTGGCCGCCTACACTTTCTGCTCGGTCTGGCTGATCTTTCACGGGCGCGGGCCGCATGTTGAATTCGACCCGCCCAAGATATTCGTAGCCACCGGACCCTACCGCTGGGTGCGCAATCCCGTCGTCATCACCCTGATCGTCACCGTTTTCGGTGAAGCCGTGTTCCTGGGCTCGTGGGGAATCTTCGGGCTGGTTATCATCGGCATCGGTTTTGCACATTATCAGGTGACGCGCATCGAAGAGCCGCGCCTGCGAGACCGCTTCGGTGACAGTTACGTCGAGTATTGTCGCCGTGTACCCCGGTGGCTTCCTTGCCCGCCGCGTGCTGACTCAAACCCGTGACCGGCCCGGACCGAGGGCCCTTCGGCATCCACCATGCGTGCTTTCATCACCGGCGGCACCGGATTCGTCGGAAGCCATCTCATCGAACAGCTACGTAAGCAGCGAGACGAGGTTATCGCGCTCTGTCGCCCCGGCAGTGATCACAAGATGCTTGAGTCGCTCGGCGCGATCGTGCGCACCGGAGACCTGGACAAACCTGATTCGCTCGATGCTGCGTGCGCGGGTTGTGATGTCGTCTATCACTGCGCCGCCCGCGTCGAAATCGTCGGCACCTGGGAAGAGTACAACCGCACGACGATCGAAGGCACGCGCCGCCTTCTGCACGCAGCCCGGCGCGCCGGTGTGCGAAGATTCGTCTTTGTCAGTTCCTGCGGCATCTACCACCCCCGTTTGCTGGCGCATGGTGTGACGATCAACGAATTCACCGAATCGCCCGAACCGCCGCGCTGGTTCCCCTACGCAAGGGCCAAGTACCATGCCGAACAGATCGTCCGACAGCAGGCCGCGCAGATGGAATGGACCATCCTTCGCCTCGGCTATCTCTACGGCGCTCGCAATCGCACGATGAAAACCTACCTCGAGCCGGTCATGAAGGGCGGCATCATGACCATTCTCGGCGACGGCTCCAATCCCATGGCTCTGGTCCATGTTCGCGATGCCGTACAGGCCATCCTCCTTGCCGGCAAAAACACCGACGCCGCCGGCAAGACCCTGATCGCCGGCGGAAATGAGCACATCACACAGCGCCAGTACTTCGACGCCATAGCCGATGGATTCGGACTGCCGCGTGTGACAAAGTCCGTGCCCTACCGCGTGGCATTCATCGCCGGCTGGCTGGGGGAATACCTCTTCAGGAAGGGGCCGCGCGCCGCAGTGATGCGCCGCTCCGCCATCGCATTGACGGGTTTGCCGCAGCGAATCAACTGCGACTACACGCAAAAACTCCTCGACTGGAAACCGATCGTGAAGTTTGACGACGGCATGCGCGAAGCGTTTGAGTGGTACCGCGCAGAGTACGGGCCTGCGTCGTCTGCTCACGGACCTGTCAGCGCTTCAACGAACGGTTGAGCGTCGAGGCCGTTGACAGTGCCGTCGTTACGTAAGTCGCTGCGCTGCATCGGTCCGTTGTAGGGGTTGTTGCCCAGTGCCACGTCGACAAAGCATTCGACATCCGCCAGGTCCAGCACACCGTCGCCGTTGCAGTCTCCCACGGGGTCGCAGGGAAGGACAAGGTCGCAAAACCATGGATTGGTGAGTAGCGGCAGTATCCGCTCCTGCACCGTTCGCGTGTGCATCTCCAGGCGAATGTTCAGCATCCCACCGGCGCAGGTATGGCAATAGCTCATAATCGTCCCGTCCGGTACAACGCTGCAATCCTGCGAGCCGCCGCAGGAGGGATGAGCATCTCCGGCCCAGCCGCCGCAGCAATCCACCGGCGGTGTCATGTTGTGAGTGTGAGGTGCGTTGAATTTGTGCCCGATTTCGTGCGCGACGACGAACGGATCCCAGTTCTGCCAGTGATTGTGTTCCAGAGGATAGGGGAAGGCGCCGCCCAGATTGGCAGACAGACCGTAGTCGTAACCCGGATAGCAGAGCCCCGGCAAGTAAGCGACACCGCCGCCGAGGGGTCTGCCGGAGAGGAAATGCACTGCGTTTCGTGTCACGTGTGTCATTTCGGCGTTCCAGAAGTCCTGGAACTGGAAGAGCTGGTCGAGCGTGTTCCCCTGATCCCACGGAGTCTCGTTCGTATCCCAGAGGCGGAGGTAGACAATGCGAAGCTCGGTGTTGAAATCGCGTTTGAAAATCTCGGAAACGGCGCCGATCAGACTCGCCGTGTAGGCGGCGGATGCACCGAGGTCGCCACCAAACAAATCGTTTGTGTATTCAAAATCCGTCTCGATTGCGAGATCGGCCCGACGACAGGCGCTCGGTGCGGACGCGCCGCGCGGAAGGGTCCCTGCAACTTCTGCGACACCCGGCAGAACTCGATCGGGAAGCTGCAGCCGTTCGCTGTCACAGGAGAATGGCCGTATCCTGATGGCATCCTCCGGCAGGCACGAAGGAGAATAAATGACAAGATCGCCCCTCTTGCCATGCGGCCCGTCGGAGAGGATGAAGGATTCTCGTCCGAGCATGATCCAACCCTGCCAATGGTCCGACGAGACACTCAGAAAGGCCGATGAGTCCGGCCGGCCTGCAACGCGACCGCCGAACAGGGTGACCTCAGGCACCGGTAGCGGCTCATCGCCGTTCGCCGTGCCCCGGACGATCCGTGCGCCTGGCGAAAATACCTCGATCCGGTGCAGATCGAGCGAGATCGATCGAGATTCGTCGATCGGTAAGCCATGCAACCGTACTTGATTGGCGCCCCGCAAGAGCGGAAATTGAGTGTCATCAGGTCGAAGCCGAACAACCGGTCCATCCGTTGCTACGATTGCTTGTGCGAACGGTGCAATCTCGAGCTTTGGCTGTTCGAGCTTCGATGCAGTAATCGGCTCGGCGGCAGATGCTGACAAACAGACGAGCAGAGTAGTCCAGGTGACGCGAATGATCAGACGCAAGTACGAAAACATCGACAACTCCTGCCTGTGGTTAAGAATCCCCGGGTATGGTCGGATACCCCCCATTGATGGCTGAACACTTCGTTGGCAGACAATCTTCATCTTAACGGATATGCTCGTTATTTATGATCCCGAAAGCTCGATTAATTTCAGAATAAGGGAGGTCGACGTGAAAGCATTCAACAAGATTAAGCTGATGACGCTCCGTTTGACTCTGATGCTTGCCCTCCTCGGGCTTGACTTCGGTTGTGGGCCGTCAGGAGGGTTCAAGATCACGCCGATCCCCGCCGACCAGACGTTGCGCGAGCAGGTCGTTCTGCGTGACCCGGGCTGGGTGAGTGACCGTATCGCGCTGATTGAGATTTCCGGCATCCTGATGAATGCCTACGAACCGCGCCTCTTCTCCGAAGGCGAACATCCGGTCTCGCTAGCGGTCGAAAATCTCGCCGCAGCCGCGTCGGATTCACGCGTCAAGGCCGTCGTACTGCGGATCAATTCGCCCGGCGGTACCGTGACTGCCAGCGACACGCTTTACGAAGAAATCAGTGCCTTCAAGAAGAAGACCGGCAAGCCCGTGGTGGCGTATTTTCAGGATGTTGCAGCCAGCGGTGGCTATTACCTCGCCTGCGCCGCGGATGAGATCATCGCACAGCGAACGACCGTCACGGGCTCGATCGGTGTGATCATGCAAATGATCGACGTCTCCAACACGATGGCCAAACTGGGCATCTCGGCCGATGCGATCAAGTCCGGACCGTACAAGGACACCGGCAGCCCGCTTCGCGAGATGCGACCCGACGAGCGAAAAATTTTTCAGGGTTTGGTGGATAATTTCTTCGGCCAGTTTGTGGATGTCGTCTGTGCGGGGCGCCCCAAACTGGCGCGCGAAAAGGTATTAACTCTTGCTGATGGAAGAGTTTACATTGCAGAACAGGCCCTGGAGGCAGGCCTGATCGATCGGATCGGTACGCTCCACGATGCAATCGAGGCAGCGAAATCTCGAGCGAACATAAAGGCAGCTCACACCGTCCGTTACATTCGCCCGTTGGGCTGGAAGCCAAATATCTACGCTCAGACTCCCGCCCATCCTGGTGCCTGGACGATCAATTTAATAAATGTACAGGTGCCTTTTTACTGGACAAAAAGGCCTGTTTTCCTGTATATTTGGCAGTCTGAGGGATGAGCTAAGCCGATCTGCCGCCATGGCTTTCGCATCGGCAATTCATTGCATGCAGCGATCCGACACATCCGCTGCAGCGTATAATCCATTGGCGGCGTGCAGTTCTGCACGGTGAAGGTCTCGTCCTGGGTGGTATCTGTTGGGAGCGGATCAATGCCGCTGCACCTGAAATGTACGCAATGCGGACGAGTCCTCGTCCTCGAGGATGCGTTTGCCGGTGCGCACTGCCGGTGCCGTCACTGTCGCACCATGCTTCAGGTGCCCGGCTCCAGTTCAGGTGTTATTTCTCTCGACGCGCAACGAAGCGCGGCTTCGAGAGCATCTCGACCCGCGCGGCCGCCACTGGCCGATGAGGTCACTCCTGTAGCGGCTCGTGTCTCTGCACCATCTGTCCGCCATGCGACGGCGTCGCCCGCTCGCCGATGGAATGCTCCGATGCGTCTGACCGCTGCCGTGGTTGTCCTCGTGTTTGCGGTTGCGGCACCGGCCTTCTATGTCGCCTTCTATCGTGAAGCGCCGACCTCTGTCCACGCTCCGGTCGCCATGCAACCCGCACCGAAGCTGCCGGATCATCTCTCCGAAGAAGCCATTGCAGCGCTGACGGCCGATCCGATGACGCACTACTTCGGCATTCGCCTTACCGGCAATACCGTCGCATACGTCGTAGACGGCCACGAGTCCATGGCGCCCTACATCGAGAATCTCGCCTTCCTGACCAACTCGGTCAACGCAGCCATCCCTGCGGGAACCCGGCGGGTCGGCATCGTTCAGGCCTTGGCCGAAGAAGGTAAATACCTGAACGAGGTCATGGAGCCCACCGGCGATCTGATGCCGACGCTCAACACGAAGCTGACCGCAGGCAGGACCGATCTGTCCGCAGCCCTCTCAATGGCCTCTGGCTGGTACACGGATCAACTCTTCCTTGTCCTCGCCAGGAAGCTCAGCCAGGAAGAACTTCGCGTGCTTGTACGCTCGGCCGAGCAGACCGGCGCCGTGGTCAATGTCATCGCACTCGGCGAAGCCGCCGGCCAGAGCGACCTGTCGGCCATCTCCTCGGCTACACGCGGCCAGTTCATCGCGGCTGACGATCCGCTCTTTGCCGCTGTGGTCAGCCGCCAGTACGACGCCGTGAACAATTCACCCGGTCGCAAGACCAGTCTCTGATCCCTGATCCGTTACTGAGTTTGACTTCGCAGTACGATGATCTGCGCGCGCACGCATCGTGGCCTGAATGCGTCGACACTACTTCTTGTACTTGTCGTGGCAGGCCTGACAGGTCTGGCCGATTGCACTGACCTGTCGCCTCGCGCCTTCCTCATCCTTGTTCTTCAGAAGCTTCGCCAGCTCCACGCACTGCTCCGACATCTTCGAAGCCATTTTTCGGTACTCCGCATCGTCATGCTGATACTGATTCGCGTTTGCCATTTCGGCGAGAATCCACGCCGAGAGCGTTGCTTCTTTCCAGGTCTGTTCCAAGATGCCTGCTCGAACTTCCTTGAAAAGCTTGTTCTGCCCCTCCATCATCTGTTCGAGCGGCTGCGCCGGCTTGAAAGCAGGCGCCGCGCTGCCGGCGGCGCCGGGCGACTGGGCCTGTGCGGACATTAGCATTCCCGCAGCCGTAACGGCCACGGCGGCGACGATGAACCATGCCTTTGAACGTGAAATACGAGTTTCGGACATAATCTGTAACTCCTTCCTTGCATAAAGGGCAGTCGCCGGCGCGATCACCCGTACCCTGAGAACAACGAAAAACCAGATCGATTCTTGCGGCCTCCCGCTGCCTGTCAACGGCCGACTCACCACGGGGATGTGCGTGCTACCACAGGCATGCCGTGTGGTACAATCCACCGATCGACGGCCGGAAGGCAGCGAACCCGATTCTGGTCCCCGGTTCCCGGGTGAGCACGACGCATGGAAAAGCCCAAACTTGCCATCTGTCTGGACGATCTCAGGCAAGAGCCCAAGGCGGCGATGCAGCAGGCACGGACGCTGGGTTTCGGCGCTATCGACATCTCGGCAGTCAGCGGTCCGATCAGCCCGTCCGAACTGAGTTCCACCGGCCGAAGACATCTGCTCAAACACCTGGGAGACCTGGGCCTGCGGCTGGCCAGTCTGCGAGGTCCGTCGAGCGGGCGGGGCTACCATGACCCCTTTGAAGGCGAACGACGCCTCGACTCCATGCGGCGAATCATCGGCTTCGCCCGCGATCTGAATGTTCCCGTCGTCTCCACTACGTTTGGGCCAATCGCCCGTGATCCCTCGGTGGGCGACCGTGAGCGCCTCCGCGAGTGCCTGACGCAGATGGCCGACGACGCGGATCGACTGGGGATTATTGTCTGCATTGAAAGCGCCGGCATCGCGTCTCCGGTGCTCAATCGAATCCTGACGGAGATCAACTGTCCCTATCTCAAGGCCTGCTGCGATTCGGGCGCCATGATCATGCAGGGAGAAGACCCGCATCACGTCGCCGAGGCCCTGCCGGGGCGGATCGGACTTGTCCGGGCACGTGACGCCGTCGCCGGCGCGGCCGGCACGGTCGGTTACGAAGTCGCGCTGGGCGAGGGGCAGCTCAACCCAGCCGTATTTCTGGCGACCCTCATCGAGGCGGGGTTTTCAGGTGATATCATTCTGACGCGCACGACGAGCCGCAATCCCGTCGCAGAGTTCTCCCAGGCCCGTGCTGAGTTCGTGAAGTACTTATCCTGACTCGGCAGATCGTCCAGCCCAATCGATTCGTCAACGCATGAATCTTGCAGCGTGTAAAAACGAACACGCTACGTTTCGTAAAAATAGCGGCGGCCGTGGTGAACTCCCGCGTTCCACCACGGCCTGCCCGGTGAAGTCGCGTTGCCTCTCCCCGAAGTCAAACGCGGCTTCACGTTATCGCAACCGGCCTTCGCCCCTCGCGGAAAGCGCCGAATGCCGACTCATTCGAAGCGCGGGCGAGCCATTGTCAGGTCGCGCTTCGACGCCGGCCGGCTTCTTTCACCGCCGGTTGCGTTTTCTCCGGACGCCCCGCGCCGGTATCTCCGGGCGGCGGGAGCCCCCCTGTACCCCTCGCTCCCGCCGCCGTTGCACGCTGGCTCCCCTCCCTGCCTGTTCATGATCGCCCTCCTGCCAGGGGTCGCGAGATGTTTACGGCTGGTGCGGGTCGATCCCCACTCCACAACACGAACCGCACCGATCCGCCGCCACATCTCGCGACCACCCGATCGGAGGAAAGAAGCCCAACAACTGCGCCCCCCACCGATCCGTTGCACATGATGAAGTTTGCCGAATTGCATCATCATCCTCTCGCGGCATGCAGACTTCGCGCAGGCGTGGTGCAAGACCGCCGCCGCTTCATGCTTACCCGCTCCGCTTCGATCTCGAATAACGCGCCGCAGCAGCCGCTGTTCGGCTGTGACGAGCGCTGAATGAAGAGGACACATTGAGCTTGCGAAGTGCGAGTTCCGCGCTCATGGTTGCGGCGCTTCGAACGAGAACGCCGCAGTGCCCGTTGCCCTCAGCATCGCCAGAGGCGATGCTGCCGACAGGTGCCGGACCGTTCTGAAAGTCGCCGTACTTAGAATCCAGCGGCACACGCAATCGGTTGGTGCCCGGCGACTTCCCGGTCCGGCTCAGGCCTCTCGTACGATTCTTCCCCCGAGGACCGCAAAGGCAAGTCCCGGCGCGGAGTTTTTTGAAGCGTGTGCGCCGACCTCCAGCCGAGTCGCCGCTCGCCTGTTGACGTGTCAGCGACGACTCGTGCGCACCGCCGCCTTGGGTGCCTCGATTCGACCGGTGATGCGATCCCACGTGAGTACCGGCCCCCGCCACATCATGAAGCGGCCGGCAGTCTCTTCTTCCTCCATGATGGTCGCTTCAAAACCCGGCCCGCCTTCGACGCGCACTTCGCCGGATTCGGCCATGTACTGCAAATGCTCGCCGGTCAAGCTGCGTGTGTCTTCGCGCATGAAGACCGAGCCCTTGGCAATGAGCCGCTGAAGATCGGTGGCGCGCATGGTGTCCTCGGCACCGCGCTCCTTGCCGCGCTGGCTGCGCGGGGTCTTGAATTCCAGCAGCAGGTTGCCCGCGCGAAGCGTAGCGATACGGCCCTTACCGAGGCGAAGCATCTGGTCGGGATCGATACCCATCGCCGTGGCCAGTTCACCCTGCATGACCATCTCGCGTCCGCTGCGATGGGCCATGGTGACGTCTCGATCAAAGACGACGAGATTACGATCCACGAAGTAATCCATCGAGTTGGTCCAGGTGACGGCCGTCTGGCTGGGCCCTTCGCTGCGCAGACTGCTCATCATCGGAGAACCCGCGGCGCTGGACGCCATGGATTCGGCCTTTCGCTCGCGCGGGTCAAACTGGTAATCCTCGATGAGCAGCGACCCTTTACAGGGAATGTTCATCTGCTGCGCGGAAAGGTCCACGGCAATCTGGTCGGCCGCGATGCGCATGCGCGAGAGCAGTCGCCCGCGCGTGCCGAGACGCGTGCGTGGTCCGTGCTCTGTACTGAGCGCCTCGGCATTGCCCTCGGCAACCAGATAGACCGGCTGCTTGCGCTCCCCGCTGATCGAGGCGTACGCAATCGAGTCACGACCTTTGCGCTCGTCACCCAGACCGGCAAATCTGCCAAGAAGCCGGCCCTGCGGGATGCCCCAGAGAAGGCGGATCGTCGTGTAAGCCGCCACCACACTCGGCGATGCAATAGCGTCCACGTAGGCCGCCTCCTCGCGAGTGGCGGCAATCAGACGTAGGGGGGAAAACTCCCTCGATTTTGACCGCGGCGCTGCCGGCGGCGCCTTTGCGAAACGCACGGTCAGCTTGCTGCTGGTCAGGGAGAAATTGTCCGTGCGGCTGACCACGCCTCCCAGGAAGACGCCGTAGTTCCTCGCCAGGTGAAACTCCATGCGATCCCGCCATGTTGTGCGCACGATTGTGGGCTCGCTGAGTTTGCGGCCGCCGAAGTCTTCAGTCGTACGTGAAAAAGCCACACCGGGACCGGGCACCTCGATGGCCTGCTCGTCCATGTCGATCTCAATACGGTGACCGTGCATGGCAACATCACCGAATCGCGCGCGAGCCCTGCCCTCCGGCGACTTGCCCAGGATCGTCGCCCGCACAAGTTCATTGCCGTTGCGCATGGAGGCAACCAGTGATTCGGCCCGGCTGATCTTGAGATTCTGCGAAGGGTCGCGCACGAGCACGTCACCACGGGCATCCATGCGATCGATGCCGACGCGCGAACGTCCCGGAAGCATCGTCGTTCCATCCGGCGATGGTCGCGGCTCGCCCATGATGGTCGTCATCTCAACGTGCATCTCCTCCGCGCGGATTTCCCGATCCGCCTGCCGGGCCAACACATCACCTGCGGCGTCCACGACTTTCGGCAGGTTTTTACCGTCCGACGTGACGGTCATCTGTACATCGAGCCGCTCACCGGCCAGGACGTCGTCGCCGCGTTCCAGGCGAACCTTACCGCTCATACTCAGGTGCGAAATATGATCGGCGACGTCCTCACCGGATCGAGGCGAGCCGAAGGTGACCGCAACCTCGTCGCCGACGAGTCGTTCATCCCCCTGTCGAATGCTCACATCACCGTGGAACCAGGCCCGACGGAGAAACTCCTTGTTCTTCTCTTCCCGCATTCCCGTAGCGGCATTCAGCGCTTCGACGCGGCGAGAGCCCAGCTCGAAGTCCACTCCGCGCGACCACTTGATCAGCACCGGGTCGCGATTTCGGACGGAGCCATCTTCGCCCGATGCCTTTGATACCAGATCGGAAGTCGCCGCGAAGATCGTCGAATCCGACCCGACGTCGGAATCCGAACCGCGGTCATCAGACATCGTGCCCGGCCCCTCGACGCGCCCGAGCCCGCGCTGCTGATCGAAGAAGACCTCGCGGCCGACGAGACGACCGGAGTCGTCCACGTGAATCTGCACCGGTCGATCGTCCCGTCCGGCCATCCACGCCTGTCTGCGTTCGTGGCGATACACCAACTGATCGCAGGCCGCACGAGCCACCTTGCCCGGACTGCTCTGCGTGCCTTGCGCGCTCATGAGCCGTACCGGGTTGCCGATGGCGACGACGTCGAATCGCTCGCCTGTCGGGGGCTCTCCGCCTGCGGACCAGATCGGGCGCATCTCGAGCGGACCGTTCCAGGTGAGCACCAGCTTCGTGGGATCGTCCGCCAGAGACGGAGCAGGTGACGGCGTTAACGCCGCGGGCCGACCGCCTGCCGCCTTCGAGGGATCAACCTGCGAAGCATTCGCAGTCACGGAGTGGTCCGTCGGCGCGCCCTCGGGCTTCTCATCCTGCGAGGGCGATCTGCCGGAGGCCATGCCGCGCTGTTTCTTGCCGAAATCGAAGTTGACCTCCAACTGATCGGCCTCGACCTTGCCGATGGTTCGAAGTCCGTCGAGTTGCTCGACCACGACCTGATTCTCAAAAACGGCGCGATATGTATGCACACGGCCGTGTGATCGGGCAAGGGCGTCGTCCACAAGAGACTGTGCCCTGGGTTCACCGGAGGTCGCCGATCGGGCCTCGCGCTTCAGCTCACCGACGGCGCTGGCCAGCTCTTTCTCGCTTCGAAGCTGGTTGGGCTCAGTGGATGAGACCGTTCGCTCGGTCGATGGAGTAGTGCGCGCCGCGGTGCTGATCGACTTCGGCTGGTTCGCGGAAACCAGCCCGCCTTCCAGTCGAATCTCCGCCGCCGCTTCAGCCGTGGAGATCGCATCGATGGAGAGCGGCTTCATCGCCTGGGCTTTTGGCGCAAAACCCGGTGCCCCGGATGCGGCTGCTTTCGCACTCTCGGACCGGCTTTCTCGCACCGTGCCGGGCATGGCAAAATCCACCATGCGCCCTCCGCGTCGCAGCATCATTCGTCCGCCGTGCTCGAAGCGGAGCAGATCAATCCGATTGTCCACCTGGTCCCACTGTACGAGAAGCCCGCGGCATTTCTCGATGCGGGCCTCGACGCTGTCCACCAGCACATCGCCGTCGGCCTTCAGCTCGGCACGGTCCATGTCGAAACGGGCCTCCGGCAGATGGATGTGAATCAGGTCGTCCGCGTGTGCGTAGCGCTCAGCAAGTTCGGGATTTTCCTCACGCCACTTGGCGGTCGTGCGATCGATCGTCACGGTGACATTGCCCCACAGGCGACCGCGCTTGGGATCAACGCGCGAGCCGGTCTTCCGGGCAAGCGTCACCTCGGCCTCATCCGCGTTAATGTATGTGATCTCGCCGCGGGGCATGTAAATCTGGATGGACAGGTCTTTCAGGCGATAGTCCGATTCCGAAACCGGTTCCCAGCTCTTGGCCTCGAAGATGTACTTGAGCCGGCCGGTGATCTCGTCGTAGATCTTCACGCGGGTCTGATCGCCGGGGCTGAAATTCAGACCGGCCTCGGTGAAGCTCTGAACGACCGGCTGCGACGTGACCGGTCGGGTGACGAATCGGCGGACGACCTCGGTGGCATCCTGCTTCGGCGCAACGCGCGTCGCCTGGTCTTCGCGCGTGAAGACCAGATAGGCGCCGACGGCCATGAGGAACGTCACACCCATCAGCACAAGTTTCTTCGTGAAACCATCCGTGATACGGATCATGTGGCGGCCTCTTCGTGCGCAGCGATCAGCGCGGGTTTGAAGTCCATTTGCGAACCGCGTCCGACCAGGTTCCGTTCAATCGCATCAATCGTTCCACGGCCTCGGCAATCGCCCCCTGCCCTCCGCGCCGTCGAGTGACGTAGCGCGCCGACCGCTTGACCAGCGGCAGGGCGTTCGCAACCGCGATGGAATAGCCGCAGCGCCGCATCAGCGGGATGTCGAGAAAGTCGTCACCCACGACGCTGGTTTCGGGGTCTGTCACACCTGCACGCTGGAGAAAAGTCTCATACGCCGGTTGTTTGTCGGTCACGCCCTGGGCCACATGCTCAATCCCAAGCTCACGGGCCCGGGCCTCCACCGCGGGCGATAATCGGCCGCTGATGACGGCGACAAGACCGCCGGAATTCTGCCAGAGCCGCACCGCGCCGCCGTCCTGCACGTGAAACGACTTAAAGGAATTGCCGCCCGCATCGTAGGGCAGTTCGCCGCCGGTCAGGACCCCGTCGACGTCAAGAATCAGCAGCTTGATAAATGGCAAGGTTCGTCGTCCAGCCGCAGCGGCCGTGGCGTGGAAACAGGCCCACGACCCGAACGTCGGCACTGCCGCACCATGATTTAATGGAGATTGTAGCCCGGGAAAACCGGCCTCACAACGGAGGAGTTACGCATCGTCATGTGCAAACAAGAGTCAAAAAACTGCGCTACGAGGCCAACGCTCGCGAAAGCGCCTGGTAGAGATCGGCCTTGAGATCCTCGACGCTTTCAAGCCCCACGCTCAGGCGGATCAACCACTTCTTACGGCCGTCCGCCGGGTCTGTCACTTCGACGGGAATCGCAAGACTCTCATAGCCGCCCCAACTGACTGCAATGCCGAACAAGTTGAGCGCATCGACCACGGCGAAGGTGGCTTCGCGACTGCCCTGGCGAAGCTCGAAGCTCAACATGCCGCTGTGGCCGCGCATCTGCCGCCGGGCCAGCGCTGCCTGCGGATGATTCTCCAGACCGCTGTAGAGCACTCGCGCCACGCGAGGGTCGCTCTCCAGCAGCCGGGCTAAGGCCATCGCATTTTTCTGATGCCGTTCAAGCCGGACGGAAAGTGTGCGCAGCCCGCGCAGCAGCAGCCAGCTTGCAAACGGATCAAGGATTCCACCCAGCAACTCGCCTTCCCGCGAGGAGAGGGCCGTCAATCGCTGACGTGAGCCAGCGACGAATCCGGCGACCAAGTCGCTGTGGCCGCTGAGGTACTTGGTCGCGCTGTGGACCACGAGGTCCACCCCGAGCGCGAGGGGGTTCTGATAGAGCGGCGTAGCGTTGGAATTGTCGCAGATGGTCGTGATGCCGCGCTCGCGGGCGAGCTTCGCGACGGCGCCAAGGTCCTGCAGTTCAAAAAGCAGACTCGACGGCGACTCCAGGTAGATCAAGCGCGTCTGAGGGCGAAGGGCGGCCTCGAAATGCGATGGATCGGTTCCGCGAACATACGTCGTCTCGATACCCAGACGCGGCAGGTAGTCCGAGAGCAGCCGCCGCGTCGGGCCGTAAACGGTATCGATGCAAACGACGTGATCACCGGACTTGAGACAGGAGAGGACGGCCGCCGAGATCGCCGCCATGCCAGAGCCGAAGGCCCGCGCCGATTCGCCGCACTCCAGTTCGGCGATCTTGCATTCCAGCAGCTCCGTCGTGGGGTTGCAGACACGCGTGTAATCGTAGCGATCGCATTCCGGACCTGTGCGGCCGACGAACTGTTCGCAATCGGGGTAGGTAAAAGTCGAGCACTGGTAGAGCGGCGGTGCGGCGGCGCCATGGCGCTCTTCACGGTCCTCGCCAAAGTGTATGCACAGCGTTTCAACGCCCGGTCTGCGTGATGGATCCGTCGGCACAGCTATACTCCCGGCTTGCGCCCGCTTATCCTCTTGAGGCGCCGCACCATCTTACGGCCGTGCGTGCGGAGGATCAAAATGGCAGGTAACGAAGCTGTTCGGAGGATGTTTGCATAGGAGCCGGAAGATGTTCCCGGCGCCTCGGAGTTGGCTTCCGGGTGATCAGCGACTGGCCTGCGGCTGCTGCAATGCTCATCATCATCGATAACTACGACTCCTTCACCTACAACCTGGTCCAGCGGTTCGGTGAGATCGGGCTGGAGGATCACGCCCTGCGCCATGAGATCGTCGTCTACCGCAACGATCAGGTCACGCTGCACGAGATCGAGTCGAAGAAGCCGACGCATCTTGTCATCTCGCCAGGGCCCTGTACACCAGCCGAAGGCGGCATCAGCAACGACGCCGTCCGGCATTTTCTCGGGAAGATTCCGGTGCTCGGCGTCTGCCTGGGTCACCAGTGCATCGGTCATGCCTTCGGAGCAAGCGTCGTCCGCGCCGAGCGCATCATGCACGGCAAGACGAGCGAGATTCATCACGACGGGCGGACGATCTACGCCGGACTATCCAACCCGTTCACGGCAACGCGCTACCACTCACTGACGATCGATACGACAACGCTCAGCCGTGAATTCGAAATCACCGCCTGGACCGACCAGAAGGAATGCATGGGCCTGCGGCACAGGACAGCACCGTTGGAAGGTGTGCAGTTTCACCCCGAAAGCTTTCTCACCGTCGAAGGCACTCGCCTGCTGGCGAACTTCCTTGGAATGTGACGTCTGATCGGCAACCCCGGAGCGCATGCCAATGTCCCGCACCCGTCATCTTTCGCTGCTGACCGAGCTGGTCAATCTGCCGACCGCGCCGTTCTGCGAATCACGCGTCGTAGAATTCATCCGGCGCTTCATCGCTCGCCGTCCGGCACTCAAGTTCTCCGCGGATCGCTTTGGCAACCTGCTCGTGCGATACAACCCCGGCCGAAATGCCCGGTTGCAAGGACGGCCGATCCTCTTCGCCGCCCACATGGACCACCCCGGCTTTTGCGCCACGAAGATGCTCGACGATCGACACGTACACGCCGACTGGCGCGGCTGGGTCATGGGCAGCTACTTCACGAATGAGCGTGTGCAGTTCTTCACCAACGGCCGCTGGGTGCCGGGCAAGATCGTCGACGTCATTCGACAGAAACCGATCAGCGCCGAGCAGCGCCGCGCCGTGGCCAGCGCGCGATCCTTCGGCGCCGAAGCCCCCCCTGCCGCGGTCATCGTTCGCGTAGTGAAGCCCGTGAAACCCGGCAGCCCGGGCATGTGGGCGATCCGGGATGCTGTCGTCCGCGGTCATCAACTGCGAGCACGAATGTGCGACGACATCGCCGGCCTTGCGGGCATCCTGTGCATGTTGGATGAACTCTGCCGCGGCAAGTCGCGTGTGCCGTGCATGGCCTTCTTCACCCGTGCGGAGGAGGTCGGCTTTGCCGGCGCGCTCGCGGCGGTGGAGGCGAAGACCGTCCCGCGAAATGCAATCGTCGTCGCCGTCGAGTGCAGCAAGGCGATTGCGGGGGTGGCGCTGGGTGACGGACCGGTGCTGCGCGTCGGCGATCGGGCGAGTGTGTTCACGCCCGCAGCGACGGCGTACTGCCAGGTCGTAGCCGAAGAACTGGCGGCGAAGGACAAATCGTTTCGCTACCAGCGGAAGCTGATGGACGGCGGCACCTGTGAATCGACCGCTTACTGCCACTACGGCTACGACGCGACGGGCATCTGCCTGCCGCTGGGCAACTACCACAACATGGACACGGAGCGCAGAAAGATCGGACCGGAATACATCGACGTGCGCGATTTTGAGAATCTGGTGAAGTGGTTCGTCGCACTCGCCGCCAGCCCGGCGAAGCTGAAGTTCGACGGCTCGCACCCCGGTCTGAGCAAGCGGCTCGACGCCCTGCTGAAGCAGCACCGCCCACGACTGCTCAGGACAGCGGCGCAGGTCAGCGGCATGTAAGTACCGCCTGTGGCGCGTAGATTCATCGCACGAAACGCGGCAATCGTGAGAGTAGATGGATTAAGTCGGCTGCTCGTCGCTCGGCTTGCTGGGCAGGGGCACCATGAAGAGCGTGTTGCAATAGTGGCACTTGACCTGCTTGCCGCGATACTTCTCCTGCACCTGAAGTACCTTTCGGCACTTGAGATTCGGGCAGATCATCATGACGCTGCCATCGGTTGATGTGCTCGAAGCATCCACGGCACGAACTCCTCGCTTGCTCTCGCGTTCCGGTACAGCCGATCGGGTCGATTGCGTCCGGAGGGCAGTCCATCTATCGGCACACGCTTCCGTGGATGTTAATGTGATACAGGATGAATCGATCCGGGTGCAGCAGTACCGCTGTTTATCGGGCTGCAAAAGCCAACTGAGGGGCGTACCAACAGACTACGCCGATTCCTTGCGGAGTTCCTTTTCGGGGATGAACGCCTTGGCCTCGCCGCGGACGACGGCGTCGGTGATGACGTAGCGGCCCTGCATGTCCGGCTCGGGCAGGTGGAACATGATGTCCAGCATCAGGTCCTCGATCACCCCGCGCAGGGCGCGGGCCCCGGTCTTTCGCTCGAGGGCCCGGCGGGAAATCTCGTGCAAGGCGGCATCGGTGAACTCCAGCGTGCTGCCGGAGATTTCAAACAGCTTGGCATACTGACGGCAAAGGGCGTTCTTCGGCTCGGTGAGAATCTTGACCATCGCCGTCTCATCGAGCGGATTGAGCGCCGCCACCACGGGCAAGCGGCCGACGAATTCGGGAATCATGCCGTATTCGACGAGGTCCTCCGGGCTGATCTGACGCAGCAGCTCGGTGCGGGCGTCGACGTCGTCCTGATCGCCGCGCTCCTCGGTAGAGAAACCGATGCACTGCCCGCCGATGCGCCGCTTGATGATCTCCTCGATGTTGGAGAACGTGCCGCCGACGATGAACAGGATGTGCGTCGTGTCCATCTGGATGTACTGCTGCTCGGGGTGTTTGCGGCCGCCCTGCGGCGGAATGTTCGCCACGGTGCCTTCGAGCATCTTGAGCAGGGCCTGCTGCACGCCCTCGCCGGAGACGTCGCGCGTGATGCTTACGTTACCGGCACTGCGGGAAATCTTATCAATCTCGTCGATGTAGATGATGCCGCGCTGGGCGGATTCCAGATCGAAGTCGGCGCACTGCAAGAGGCGCAGCAGGACGTTCTCCACGTCCTCGCCGACGTAGCCGGCCTCGGTCAGCGTCGTGGCGTCGCCGATGGCCAGCGGCACGTCGAGAATCCGCGCCAGACTGCGAGCCAGAAGCGTCTTGCCGCTGCCGGTCGGCCCGATCATCAAAATGTTGCTCTTCTCGACCTCGACGTCATCCACGTCGGCTCGGTCGGAATAGCTCAGCCGCTTGTAGTGATTATGTACGGCGACGGACAACGCCTTCTTGGCGTGCTCCTGGCCGATGACGTACTGATCGAGAAACGACTTGATCTCCGACGGCGTCGGAATCTTGTGAAAAAGCGGCCGCAGCCCGCTGGCCCGGCGCTTCTCCTGACGGATGATATTGTGGCACAGATCGACGCAGTTCGAGCAGATGAAGGTGTCGTTCGGACCTTCGACCATGGGGCCGACGTCCCGGTGCGTCTTGCCGCAAAAGCTGCAGGCGCTGGTCTTGCGCCGCTTCACGCCGCCGGTGGGAATGCCGCCGCGCCCTGAATCTCCGCCTGAACCGCCGTTGCCTTTCGATCCGTTCTTCAAGCCCGATTCCTCCCGGGTCGTTTCATCGCCATTGATCGCCACGCGCGGGCGGCTGTCTTCTGCCGCGGTATTCTATCATCCGGCAGGCAAGATATCGACGCTCATCGGCGACGGTCTTTATTTCATCGTTTTTCCGCGTCAATCTTGCGCGATACCCCGGCAGGGGCGTCTTTCCGCTCCATCGGCCCGCGCAGGTCCCTGAGCAGTTTTGACTTGAGCACCTCGAACTCTGAATCCGTGATCTGACCGCCAGCCCGTAATTCGCGCAAATGCTGCAACGACCAGGCCTCCTCCGGTTCCGCGTCGGCCGGCCGGAATGCCCATCGTCGCACCATCCAGACAAACACACCGAGCACGACGATCGAGAGAATGAGGACCAGTCCCCAGAAGATGGCCTCCGATGGTGCCGTCGTACCGGTGGTCGCCACGCGTGTGCTATCCGCCTCGTGATCGCCGCCGACGCCGTATTCGAGCAGCCGAAGTGCAGCCGCCCACAAACATCAGGAAAATCGTCAGGGTGCCCATCGAGCCGCACATCGAAGATAGCCCCGGAAACGGCGCAGGGTTGTTCACATACTTCAGGCCTGTGGTATCGACGCGCTGGTTGATCGCGGCAATCAGCCGCTGGCCGCTGTCATCTTTCTTGACGCGATCGAAAATCGACGCCAGACCCTCCGAAGGCGTCCCGAACGTCGCCAGGGCGCCGACGCCCCCGGGCACGGTCTTGACCGTCGCGGTCGCGGACAGTTCCAACTCGTAGGGCTGATTCAGCGTGACGTCGTATTCATAGAACAGCTCCGCGCCGTCAAACAGAATGGCCTTGACCAGCGGCGAACTGGGAATCGCGGCGTTGAGATCTATCACAGGGATGACGATGTTGTTTAACGCGCCGGCACGACGCTGAACGGTCACGCTGCCGCCGGGTCCGCCGACCAGCGCGATCTCTCCGGAGATCGGCATGGCAACATCCCGGCCGTCCTGACGCCGGAAGAGGTTGAAGGCGAAATGCACATCGACGCCGGTCAGATCGCGCGTCAGCTCCTCCGAAGAAACGATCATGATCCCGGAGAGCAGAATGCGATTGCGAATGCGCGCCGAACTCGTGCCGAACTGCAACCCGAGTTCACCGGGACTGACCAGCAGCGAGCGCGTCTGCTTGACCGTGGCCGTGGAGACCCAGCTTGTATTCTTGTCCGGACCATCGGTAAATGCACCGACATCGATCCCGATGTCATTGGGATTGCCCGAGCCGGAAAGATTCGGCGCGTACATGATGGCCACGCCCTGACCGGCGGCCACCACGTCGTTGTTCGCCAGGACGCGATCCAGCCGACCGCGGGCGATCGCCGGGGGCTCGGGTTTGGTGCTCGGGACGATTTCGGTACTGAAGTCTGACTGCACGGCGGTCGTGCCGTGAAACTGCGTGATACGTACCTGCGACTCGCCGGCCACGCCGGTCACGCCCGCATGGCTCGAAGTCGAGCAGAACGCAATCGATGCCGCCACCAACAGTGGTACGGACCGGAGCCCGGAACTGCGTTTCATAAGTGCGAATCCTCTGTGAACTGCGCGAGGAGGGATTCGGCGGCCGCCGGGACAGCGGACGGGACGCCTTCTCCATCTTACTCTAACTTAAAATCGGCCTGTGTCCATGAACGAGTTCTTCGGAAGTACATATCCCTTTTGCCGTACGACAGTTATCGGCAATCCGGTGGCAGGCGGTTCAGGGGACAGTTGGCGATGCGATCGCTATGCACCCGGGGAGAGGTTCCTCGACATTGCCCTAACGCACGGTCTTCATCCAGTTGAGCCAGCTTTGCACCCACTTGTCATCCACCTTGCCGAAGACCTTCTCGAAGTCGGCGATCTCCTTCTCAGGGGTTGTCTCGAAGTCTTTGGGTCGCTTGTTGATCAGTTCGGCGTACTCGCGCACTTTGTCCTTCTTCATTCGGTTCAGGTAGTGGGTCAGCGCCCAGCTCTGCGGATAGGCGATGCCGATGGTCTGCGGACCGAAGTAACCATGCGTGGAAATAAAGTCGCGCAGCGGGATCAACTGATTCTGCCGGACCAGTTCCTGGAACTCCTTGAGACGCTCCTTGTTGAGGGCACCGAAGTTCGCACTCTTGCCCGTGCTCACCGGCTCGAACAGCATCGCGGTACCTTCGGCGAGCCAGCGAGGATTGGCGAAGAAGTTGTCCGGATTGTGGAAGCCGATGTTCCAGAGCACCTGGTGGGCCACCTCGTGCTGAATGGTGGCTTCATTCTGGTCGCCGCCCTGAACGTTGCTGAAGTTCGCCAGTCGCCGGGCCTGGGCGATCTCCTGGGCGATCTGGCGACGGTTGGAACCGGGCTGATTGAGCTGCTCGCGAAGCTGGGCGATGCGCTGCTCCGCCTGTTCGCGCAGCTGGCGGTAGCTCTCCTGGTTCCGAAAGTTGTAAAACATGCTGCGGTTCATGTCCGGAAAGAAGACGCCGGGATTGGACTGCTCCCGCTGCCCCTTGCCAAGCTTGACGGAGAATTTGCTGTAGTCGCCGTGCTCTTCAAAGTAATAAATCAGAAGCTTATGCTTCGGCGGGTGTGCATCAAAACCGAGCCGCTGGGTGTAGTTCATGCAGGAGCGGTAGGTCCGCTCGATGGCTGCCGCGAAGAGTTTGACGTCTTCCTCGCTCGTGTCGTACAGTATTGAATAATGGGCCGTCTGCCGAAGCTTGAACTTTTCACCGAGTCGCTTGAGGTCCTTCTTCTCCGCCTTCTTGTTCGGCGGAACCGGCGACATATCCACTTTATTCGAACGCGGCTTCGACCCGGAAGAAGACGGCGTCTTGGATTCCTTACGGGTCGGGCGCGAGGTCTTCGTCGCAGACTTGTCGCCCGAGCCGTCGGCCTGGCCGGTGGTTGGTTTTTCTGGAGGAGCGGCCGGCTCATCGCCCGACGCCGTGGAAATCAGCAGGGCTAGAAGCGGAAGGACGGCAAGTCGCCCGAGGCGGATCGCTGGTCGTCGAAATCGTTCGCTCATGGGTAGGCCCCGAAACGAAGAAGCAACCCAGGCCGCTTCTCGCACAGCCCGATTACAAACCATTTTAACCAGGATCTACCGAAGAAGGCAATCGGACGTCGCCTGTTCAACACCACCCGCCATTCGAGTTAAAGATCGATTGCCGGCATGCGTCCGAAATCAGCAGCCGATCACCACTTACGCATAGCTGTGCAGGCCGACGATGTAGAAATTGACAACCCACCAGTTGAACTGCATGGTCGCGAATCCGACGACACTCAGGACCGACGTTACGAGCGCACGCCTCTTGACCATGAACGGCGCGTGAATCAGGATCGCATAAACCAGCCAGGTATTAAGGGCGAAAACCTCTTTCGGGTCCCAACCCCATGGCCGGCCCCATGAGTAATCCGCCCAGATTGCCCCGAGCACGATGCCCACGAAGAGCGAGATCATCGCCGTGTAGAGCAGCACGCGATGCGACATGTCGAACTCTTCCAGGAGGCCGCGCCGGACCGGAAAGAGCGTGGGCACTGGGCCGGACGCCGATTGTGCCGTGGCAGGCGAGCCCCGCAGGAGCCCGCAGGCGCCGATCACCAGAAAGATTCCGGCAAGGAGTGCCGCCGCCATGTACAGGATGAAATCGAGGGCTTCCCGCCCGGCGAAGTAGCCGAACTTCGCCGCCATCAGGCAGCCGATGGCGCCGAGCTGCGCACCGATGGTGCCCTGGGCGAGCTTCGAGCGATCACGAAACGCGGCAACGAATAAGTAGCAGTTGGCGACGGCGTAGGCGAGGGTGATCACCGCGTAGCTGGAGATGATCAGCACCGTATGGATGCGGAGCATGATGTCATCGAGGATCGGCATCATACCGCCGAGCTTGTTGTCGATGACCGTCGGCAGAAGCTCCGGCAGTGACAGGGCAAAGAAACCCAGCATCGCCGAGGCCAGCAGATAAACGCGCTTCTTCGAGAACAATTCCAGCAGCAGTCCGAAGACCGCGCCGACCCACGTCGAGGAAACGACGGCCTCGTACATGTTCGCCACCGGCACACGGCCGATGACCCGCCAGCGCAGGGCCAGGTCGTAGCCGTGCAGGGCGACGGCCGCAATGAGAAAGAGCAGGCCGAGCACCCGCACCCAGCCGTATCGGCTGGCCAGCGCGAAGATGGAGATGAAGAAAGCGACGATGTAGCACGCCCAGCCCCACCAGATGAGATTCAGCCGGCGATAGGTCACCTCGGCGCGGCGCTGTTCGAGCGATGGATAGAGACCGTCCGGCGCCAGCTTCGGCAGAAGCGATTCGAACCTGGCAATACTCGCGTTGATGCGATCGGCATCCCGGGCCAGCCATGCCTGCTTTAGCGCTGCGTAAGCAGAGAAGATATTGTCCGCATCCGGCGGGTGCGCCCCGACCGCATGCTGCTCGATCGCCGAAAGCGGCACCCACGGTGTGTCATGCTCGCCGTCCGGCGTGGGGATCATCATGCAGGTCGCGGAGAGGTTTTCGTAGTAGCCCAGGGCCATGCCCAGTCGATCCATCGCCGTCTTGCGAAGCGAATCCATGCTCAGTGTGCGAATCCGCTCGCTGACCACCGGAAGGGACAGGAAGGCATGGCTGACCATCCCCGTACGGAGGATACGGGCCTGCTCTTTCTCATCGATCGGCACGGGATCAGCCGTCAGCTCCTGTCGCAGGGCCCGATCCTTGATGAAAAGAATGGGCTCGTGGTCGTAGGCATCGCCGTTGAAGAGCAGTTCGAAGGCCGCCACGACGGGATCCAGTCCGAAGAGGCCCGGCTTGCCGGCCGCGGGTCCGTGGATGTTCTTGACGGCATCGCGCGCCCAGGAATCGACAGTGGAATATCGCCAGCTGTACTGCGTTGCCAGCGCGCCGAGCCGCTGGATATCGATCTGATCCTGAATGGAACGCAGCGCCGCTGCCGATTCCGGAATCCGGCCGGTGTCCTTCTTTTCCGCGGCCGCGGCGGGCATGGCCAAACAGAAGAACAACAGTGCGGCAGTGGTGAGCGACCGATCGCGCCGCTCGCGCGAATCGGTCGGAGCCGACGGCGGAGAATCATCGTCTTGATTCGGAGGCAATGTCTGGCAATGGTTGCGTTCGATCATCTCCCGTCTCCGTCGCACGAGAACCGGCTTGACGCAGAAGGCATAGGCCATGCCCAGCGTGATCAGCACGCAACCGGCGAGCATGGTCATGACGCCCTGGCGATTACCAACGCCCAATACCGTGAACGACTCATGATCGCCGGCGGCCTGCGACTGAAACAACGTCCACTCACCGACCTTCGCCGTGTTGTTCAGCCACGCCTTCGTCCGCTGCACCTGTCCATCCGGAGTCTGGAAGCGAAAGTAACTGGTCCACCCGCTGGCCTGCTGACGACCGGGATAAAAATCCGTCTGGAGTCGTTCCAACGCCAGCCGCGCCGGCAGCGGCACCTCCGCACGGCCGTAAACGAGCCGCAGATCGCCCAGGCCCGGTACCTCGCGCACCACGGTCGGCTGCGTGCCGTCGTGCTTCGTATTGTAGAGTGAAAACGGAACCCAGACGCGCCGCTCCCAGTCACCTTCCTTGGATCGCAGATGCACGCGGACGAGCGACTCGCCGCGACGTACCGTACCGAACGATCGACGACTGCGCTCGGGCACGACGACCGGCAGCATTTCAAAGGTGGGCTTCTCGATGTAACTCACCAGCGTCATCGAGCCGCCGCTCTCGGTTGCGTAAGTCTTGCCGAGCTCGGGAACGAAAACTGACCGCTTCCCGCCGACGGCGGTATGAATCAGCGTCGGCGACAGCATGCTGCCGGCCACGATCATGTAATGATCGTGCGATGCGTCGAAGTATCGCAGTTCCAGGTTTTCATCGACGAGGTTTTTCTCCGTGCTGATACGACTGCCGGCGCGATCGCGGTCCTGATTCAGCTCCGGGAATCGCTGCATCACGCTCCGCTGAAAGGATTGATCCGGTGAATCAACCCAGACGAGCGCGATCGGGGTGCGCGCATTCTGAAAGCCGGCGGTCATCAGCGGCCAGTTCGGTCTTAGCTCCTCCACGGTCAGGACATACGGTGTGCCCTCGACCTCCATCTTCATCCCCGTGGATATGTCGTAAGTCCGCCGGACGTTCCGGTCCTTGACGTAGACTTCGAGAACGTGCCGGCCGCTGAGTGGGCGCGTCCATTCCGGGTCGAGTTCGGTGCTTTCGCCGATCCAGCGAAACTCGGCGCTGGGTCCGCCGTCCGTCTCCAGCGTCGCCCGATCCGGTAGCTGGGCCACCAGCCACTCCTCGCGGACGCCACCGGACGCCGCGAGGCGCACTTTCGCGATCGGCATGGTGCGCTCGCCGCCGGTTTTCGGTTGCGGCTCCAGTCGGGCATAGGGCAGATAGCCGTCGATGGCAAAGGTCACGGGCCAGTCGTCGCTGATCGCCCGAGACGGATCGTGCAGGTCGATCGGCATCCGCCAGTACTCGAGCGGCCGAATCGCCGTATTGCGATCCGGCGCGACGGGATTCCCGGCTGAATCCAGAATCGGTTCGCCGATCTGCACGATGCGTTCCTTGTAATACGGCAGCATCGGAAGGCCGAACCGCTCAACATGACCGCGATGCTCGACGAGAAGGATGGGTGTCGACTCGTCATAGAAGGAATCGCCGATGTTCGCAGGCGTCAGCCAGAGCGCGATTCGTTCACCGAGCTTCGCAAAGGTCTTCTGGCGATCGCTCTGGTCCAGCTCAATGCGCTGGGGTGGTTCGTCGCCGATTTGCGCAAGCAGCTCCACCCTCTGCGCGGTCACCAACCCCTGATGCGTGACGCGAGTCACTTCGATGCGGTATCGGCCGCCGAGGGCCGGCATGTTCGTCTCCCACTTCCGACCCTCAACGGCGGCTATCGACGCTAGATCTGCCCGATCCGGATCGGTCTGGGCGCGATCGACCGAGAGAACGCGAATCCGCGGGGCTTCCAGAAAGACATCGCCTTCGACTTTGCGCCCGAAATAGACGACCGAGCCAACGCACAGAACGATCAGACCCGTGTGGACGGTAAGAACGCCGAGGTTGCGCAGGTTAAAGCGGATCCGCCGCAGGGTCGTGACCGTCAGGGTCAGGCAGAACATGACGATCATCGTGGCAAAAAGCCAGTGATTGAAATAGGCGAATTCGGTCAGCTCGAAGTACTGCCGGAAGACAGGCACGGCCGAGCCGAGGGTGCCGTAGACGAGAATGAGGACGATCCAGAAGACGCCGAGCCATACGCTGTCGAAGGCGTCCACAAGGGCGCGCAGCGGCCCGCCCTTTTTTGCGGGCTGGCTGCGGTTGTCGGAGTTCAACGTCATCTGGTGGCGGATTGTAGCGTCGCTGTGCGCGACAGGCGATCACCGCGCGTACTCCACCGCCCGGACTTCGCGAAGCAGCGTCACTTTTACCTCCCCGGGGTAGGTCATTTCGGACTCGACCTTCTGTGCGATATCCCGGGCAATGCGGAAGGCGTTGGCGTCGTCCACGCTGTTGGCGTCGACAATCACGCGCACTTCGCGACCGGCCTGAATCGCATAGGCCTGGCGAACCCCATCGAAGCTCATCGCGATGCCTTCGAGTTGCTCAAGCCGCTTGATGTACCGTTCGAGCGCTTCGCGACGGCTGCCGGGTCGTGCCGCGCTGATGGCATCCGCCGCGGCGACCAGCGGCGTGTACGGGCTCGTCGACGGTACGTCGCCATGATGGCCGGCGATGGCGTTGAGCACTTCGGGCCGCTCGCTGAATTTTCGCGCGATCTCCTCGCCGATGGCGGGGTGACCACCTTCGATTTCGTGATCCACCGCTTTGCCGATGTCGTGCAACAGGCCGCAGCGCCGGGCCAGAGCGCCGTCGAGCTTGAGTTCATCCGCCATGATCTGACAGAGATAGGCGACCTCGATCGAGTGCCGGAGCACGTTCTGCCCGTAACTCGTGCGAAAGTGGAGCCGGCCGAGCAGGTCGATCAGCTTGCGATTCAGCCCCTGCACGTTCGCTTCGACGGCCGCCTTCTTGCCGATCTCCAGAAGCTCTTTCTCCATGTTCGCCTGAATCTCGGCGACTACCTCTTCGATCCGAGTCGGGTGAATGCGTCCGTCGTGAATGAGTTTGTTCAGCGCCTGGCGGGCGATCTCGCGCTTCACCGGGTCGAAGCAGGTGATCTCGATCACGCCGGGCGTGTCGTCCACGATGATGTCCACGCCGGTGGCCTTCTCAAATGCGCGGATGTTCCGCCCCTCGCGCCCGATGACCCGACCTTTCATCTCGTCGTTGGGGATGTCGATCGTGCTGACCGTGGAAGCGGCGGTGTGGCCGGCGGCAAATCGCTGGATAGCCGTAATGACGACTTCGCGCGAGCGCGACTCGGCCTCGTCCTGGGCCTCCGTCAGCCGCTTCTGGATCATCTCGGCGCATTCCTGCTCGAGATCATGCTCCAACTGCTTGAGCAGCTCGCGCTTGGCCTCGTCCATGGAATACTGCGAGACGCGAAGCAGCTCGTTGCGACGCTTGCTCAGGAGTTCGTCGATCTCCGCCGCCTTTCTGTCGATTTCCGCCTTCTTTTCTCGTATCTGCGCTTCGGCCTTCTCAATGTTTCGTTCCTTGATGCCCAGCGCATCCATCTGCCGCTCGAGCTGATCCTCACGCTTGTCCAGACGCTTCTCGGCCTCCCGGATCTCGTTCCGGGTGATGCCGGTCTGCTTTTCAAACTCCTCCTGCCTTGCCAGAAATGTCGCTTTGGTCTCGACCTCTGCAGCGCGGACGATGTCCTGGGCCTTCGCCTGGGAATCGCGAATCGTCCTCGACGCCTCCTGCTCGGCCCGTGCCTTGATCGACTTGCCCTGAAGCACCTGCACCAGCAGCACCAGACCGCCGCCAATGACCAGGGCCAGGATCGCCAGGAACAGCGCCCAACCGGTCGAGACCTCCGCCAGTACGAGAGGTCCCATGATGTTTCACCTTTCCAATTTGCCGAATCGGCATGACCCACAAACCTTCACCGGGGAACCCGAGAACTCAGCCAGCATCCACTGGTCACGTTCGTGCGCAGCCCGACCGGTGCATTGAACAACTCACGTGTTCCCTGCTGAAGGCATGGAGATCAAGGCGCGAAAGAGAGGTTCAGACAGACAGCGCCGAAAGATGCGAACACACCGCCGCGCTTCGCAGCGGTTCATCGCTCACCTCTCGTCATGTCGACGGGTAATTCCAGCGTTATGATCAGCTTACGGCGAATGAAATCCTGGACTCACCCACGTTCGATACTTTCTGATACGCATTAGCGGCTCATCACGGGCAGTTCGTCATCACTGCCCGGCCACACGTGAACGTCTTGTCGACACGACGACGACCGAGTCATCCTGAAATCATCGAGGACGCATGAATCGAACAGCCGCCGGAATTGCACGGCGCCCTTCTCGCGCGTCCCGTGTTTCGGTCGCTGCGTCAAAACCAATCGGTAACCTCTCAGCCGCCCCTGGGGCTCCACGAACCTTGCAGGGGGTAGCTCGACTCCTTTTGCTGGCGGCCCATCGACTCAGGCGAGAAACTCAATTTCCGCAAAGAGCCCGACTCGTGGCCCGCAGGACAATAAAACAAGCCAAGTACGCTTGAATAAAGAGCTAACAGATCGCTCTTTCTACGTTCCAGTATAAAGTCAGGTTCACGGGCGTCAAGATTCGATTAACCTAACAGGACGGCTCGAAGTTTTGATAGAATCAACCCTTACGACGATCCTGCCTTCGGCCTGAACGTATTGAATGTTGTCCGCACCGTGATTCACACTCGATGCACGGCGACGCTAAAATGAGAAAAATCGTCCGGCACGGTGTCACCGCTATACGCGGCGGACCATCTTAAGTCCAAATCCTGCTGAGATTTGCATCGGAGCATCGCGGTATAGATATAGGGTCTCCTAGACGATGACGATTACCTCTAGTCAACCAATGCAACTGTTCCGGCTGATAGGACTGATTTCCCTTCTCTGCTGGCCGTCGTTCGCGCCGGCCGAAACTGCGAGTCCGACGAAGCGTGATGCGAACGTTTCCGTTCAAGTGTTCTCGGACCGCGAAGCGATCACGCCCGGCGAAGACTTCGAGGTCGCAGTCGTCCTCACACCGGACAAGGAGTGGCACGTCTATTGGCGCAGCCCCGGCGGCATGGCAGGATTGCCGACGGAGATTACTTGGAAAGTTCCCACTGGCTTTCACGTCGGCCGCGTGCAATTCCCGATTCCCAAAACTAAGTACGACAAGATTCTCAAGGAGGACTCGTACGTCCTTGCCGGAGAATCTATCTTCCCGGTCACGATTCGCGTTCCGGAGTCCGTCAAACCCGGTGAGAAGGTTTCCCTGACGGTCAACGTCAGCTACCTCGCATGCAAGCAGGAATGCATTCCCGGCGAGGTGGAACTCTCGTTGACACTGCCGGTCGCAGCCCGCGGCACAGCCGTCAAACCCGCCAACGAAGCGCTTTTCAAGAAAGCCCGCCGCGCATTGCCGGAGCCGCTCTCTGCCGCGAAGCACGTCCGGATCGACCACCGTCTCGATCGCGAGCAGGTTCGACCGGGCGAATCCTTCACCGCCGCCCTCGTGCTGGACATCGCACCAAAGCACCATATGCAATCTCGCAAGCCGTCACAGGAAGAATTCATCCCCACGGTCCTGTATCTCGAACCGACGATGGGGCTGGAATACGGCGAGTTGGAATACCCGAAGGCACACGATCGTGTGGATCCGGTCCTGGGCAAGCTCAGCGAGTACGGCGGCAAAGTCGAGATTCGCATCCCCGTGACCGTCGCGGAGGACGCGGACAGCGCACCCCGATGGATTCGCGGGTTGCTTCAGTATCAGGTGTGCAACGAGAGTGGCACCTGCTACCCGCCGCAGTGGATCGAGGTGGCGATTCCGATCCACATGCAGGGCGGACCGGCGCCGGCAGCCATGGACTCCAGCGCGGTAACCGAGCAGCGCGATGACCAGGCGGCCGCCGATACAGTCGATCAGACCGTTTCCTCCGGCCAGACGCCAGCAGCCAAACCCATGCCATCGCAGACAGACTGGTTTTCCGTCGCGCCTGCATCAGAAAACGCCGTGAATGCCGAACAGGCAGCGCCCGTCACCGTCGGCGATCCCGCAGCGGATACGTCCGCCGGATCGAGCATCGACGAGGGCTGGCTCAATCGATTACAGAACTGGTTCATCGAGAAGGGCTACTACGGTGTCATCGCACTTGCACTGATCGGCGGGTTCATCCTGAACCTCATGCCCTGCGTCCTGCCGGTGATCTCGTTGAAAGTCCTTTCCTTCGTCCGTCAGGCGCAGGAATCCCGCGGGCGTGTCTTTCTGCTCGGACTGGCCTATTGCGCCGGCATCATGAGCTTCTTCGGGCTCATTGCATGGCTGTTCGCAAAGCATGGATCGGGCTGGGGTGAACACTTTCAGCGGCCGCTGGTCGTGCTGATTCTCGCCGGCGTAGTAACGGCGTTCGCGCTGAGTCTCTTCGGCGTCTTTGCGCTTTTTACTCCTCGAATCGTGAACAAACTCGGCGAGAAGGCCGAGGCGCAGGAAGGATTCACCTCGGCCTATTTCACCGGTGTACTGGCGACCGTCCTCGGCACCGCCTGCACGGCGCCATTTCTCAGTGCGGCCGTCAGTGCGGCAAGCAGGTTTTCACCGCAGGAGGGTGCCGGAATCTTCATGGCCGTCGGCGCAGGAATGGCGTTTCCTTTTCTTGTCCTGTCCGCTCAACCGGCATGGCTGAAGTTCGTCCCCCGTCCCGGTCCGTGGATGGGCGTCTTCGAAGCCGCGATGGGCTTCCTTCTGCTCGGCACGGTCATCTGGCTGCTTTATCCGATCCGCGGTCAGCTTGGCGATTGGGGACTCTACCTCACGCTTATGTATCTCCTGGGCGTCGGCATCGCCGTCTGGATCAAGGGCAAGGTGCAGTTCCACCAACCTCCAGCTCGCAAGCTGGCGATCAACGGCCTGGCCGTCGTGGCGCTGTTGTTCGCCTGGATGGTTCCCTTCCGATGGGTGGACACGCTGGAGAATCTTGAAGCGGCGCAGGCCCGGCATGTCCGCATGCTGGCCCTTGCTGAAACCATCCAGCTCACCCGCGGCGCGGACAGCGAATCCGGTGCCGATGCTGTCTCGTGGAATCCCGCCGCCTGGGATGAAAAGGGCGGTTCGATTCCCTGGGTGCCGTACGATCCAGTATTGGTCGAGCGCTTCGTTCGCGCCGGTTACACCGTCTTCGTCGATTTCACCGCCGACTGGTGCGTCAACTGCAAGGCGAATCTCAAGTCATCGATTGATATTGCGGAAACCCGGCGCGTGATGCGCGAGTTGAACGTCGTTCCGTTCGAGGCCGACTACACCCGGCGCGATCCGCAGATCAAGGAGATGCTCGATCATTACGGCCGCGCCGGTGTTCCGCTCTATCTGGTCTTCGCACCGAATCAGCCCGACCGGCCGCAAATCCTCCCGGAACTGCTGACGCCCGGCATCCTGATCGATGCACTCAAGCGCGCCGGCCCGAGCAAGTCAGCATCGACCGCCTACACGGCCATGCGCGGCCAAACCGCACCGTAACCCGCAAAACCCGGTGTGATCTGCATTACGTCGTCGGTTTGCATTCCATCATGCTCCCGCTCAGAATGTCCTCATGAGCGACGAGCCTACGCCAGACGCCGCCGCCGGTCGCGGACCGGACAAGCTACTCGCCATCGGGGCCTATGGCGAGATGGTCGCCGCCTATCGATATCTCGTCCTCTCCGAAAAAGCCCCCGACGAACACTTTCGCAGGGAGTTCGCCGCCATGGCTGACGAGGAACAGGGCCACAAACAGCGGCTTCAGGAGCTGCTTGCCCGGATGTATCCCGAGGCGGATTTTGTGCTGACCTCTGACGACAAGGAACTGGTCGTCACCGGCACGCGTCTGCTGGAAATTCGCAACGATGACGACTTTCGCGAGGCGATGCGGATGATCCTGCGGACCGAGCGGAAGACGGCCGCATTTTACGCCCATCACAGCAAACTGGTGCCCGACGCGACGCTCCGTGACCTGTTCCACGAACTGGCCGAGGAAGGCGCCGAGCACTATCAGCGACTCAAGGCCCTGGCGCGTGAAGCCGGATTGCCACATATGCCGGAGGATGCAGCGGATTAACTCGTCGCATCCAATATCGCCATGACACATGGCAGGGCCGGTCATCGCGCCTCTATACTTCGGAAGCGTTTTTTACTTACGCACGACGCCGGCCTTCAGACCCTAACCCAGGACTCGAACCCTATGCCTCTGACAAACGAAAGCGTCCTTGCTGCCCTCCGTGGCGTTATGGACCCCGAACTGCACAAAGACCTCGTCTCGCTGAACATGGTCAAACACGTCGAGGTCTCCGGAGACGTGGTCCAACTCGGAATCGAACTCACCACGCCGGCCTGCCCCCTGAAGGATCAGATTCAGAAGGACATCGAAAAAGCCATCCTTCCGCTCGGCGCGAGTGATGTGCGCATCGAATGGAGCGCCCAGGTCCGGGCCGCGCCGAACCGCGCGGGTCAGCTACCCGGCGTCAAGAACATCATCGCCGTGGGTGCGGGCAAAGGCGGTGTCGGCAAGTCGACCATCGCAGTCCTGGCGGCGATGGGGCTCACCCGCGAGGGAGCACGGGTCGGACTGATGGACGCCGACATCTACGGCCCGTCGATCCCGAAGATGCTGGGCATCGAGTTCGAGAAGCCCCGTGTGCGCAACGAAAAGATCCTGCCGATCGAGACCCACGGCCTGCGGGTCATGTCGATGGGATTCATGGTCGAACCGGAGCGGGCCGTCATCTGGCGCGGACCGATGGTTCACGGCGTCATCCGCCAGTTTCTCGAACAGGTCGACTGGGGTGAGCTGGATTATCTGATCATCGACCTGCCGCCGGGCACAGGTGACGTTCCATTGACACTGTCGCAGTCCATTCCCATGACCGGGGCCGTCGTGGTCTGCACCCCGCAGGAAGTCGCGCTGCTCGATGCCATCAAGGCCTTGCGCATGTATCAGCAGCTCAACGTGGAAATCCTCGGCATCGTGGAAAACATGAGCTACTTCCGGGCACCGGATACGGGAAAGGAATACGACCTGTTCGGACGCGGCGGCGCAAGAAAAGCCGCGGAGCGCGTCGGCGTCTCCTTCCTGGGTGAAATTCCGATCAACGTCGGAATCCGCACCAGTGGCGACGCCGGCACGCCCGCCGACTGTTTCGAGAAAACGGACGAGGCCACGCGCGACGCGATCCTCGCCTTCGTCCGCCGGCTGGCCGGCCAGGTCAGCATCAAGAACCTCGGCCAGAGTCCGCCGCTCGAACTCAGGATCACCTGAATCATCATCCCTCTGCTTTCGAGGGCTGTTTACTTCTTCCCCTTGTTCGCGACGTTGGCCGCGGCCTTCTCCAGGCCCAGCTGCCGATTCGGCTCATTCGTCGTGCTCGCATTCTGATTCTCAGCCACCTGCTGACGGGCCTTTTCCAGGGCCGCCTGCGCCTGGGGTGGGAGCTTCACGAACTCCGGAGGACCCCACGGCGGACCAAAGCCCGGTGGGGCCTCCTCGGGCGGTGCTTCCTGAACCGGAGGCCGAGTGAAGTCAGCCAACAGATGATCGATTTCGAAGAAGTCACTGTGCGGTGCGAGCGTGGAAGGATTCACGGCGACGATCCGCATCGAAGCAATGCCGACGTCGGAAACAGCCCCGGCAAAGCCCTCGATCTCGTGACCGTTGCTGTTCCGAGGAATCTGGTTCTCCAGAACGGCTGTCCAGACCGTGCCGTTGGTCTCGACCACTTCGATCAGATAGGCGGAATCAAGCGCGCGGCGATCGTCAAAGATCCACATTCCCAGGGCGCGCAAGTGCGTGTTCGTACCCGGTGTGATGGTCAACTGGTAGCCGCTCACGAGCACATTGCGGTACACACGGCCCTGGACATTGAATGCTGTCGAGTAGCCGATGTACGGCATGAAGGGGCCGTCCCATTCGCCGGCAAAGTGCAGCTCATTTCCGCCGAAGGTCAACATCGGCACTTCGGTCTCATTCGGTATCATGTCCGGGTGCTCAAAGTCTTCGACGTAGCCGTCTATCAGGGCGGCGAGAAAATCGGGGTGACCGGTGTCGGTCTCCGTCCCGTGTCGATGCAGATGAAACGTCACTTCGGCGGCCGCATCGGGCGGGCCGGCGGCGAACCACGAAACCGTCATCGCCGCCATTGTGCAGATCGTTGAAACGTGGTTGCGTGCCATGTCGAAATCCCCCTTCTTCGTGCCTCTTGCCGCGTGATGTTCCTGCAGCGTCCGGCGGTGCGATCATCCGGACTAAAGTTAAAATTGCGATTCTCACCGGGCAAATCTGGGACGCAGCTTGCCCGGCTCACACGATCGTAGCCATCGTGCGAGTTCGCCCTGCTTCGCAACGTTATTTGCATCCGGAGCGGTAATCATGACGTGCAGCATGAAAGAACGCGGGCCCTGCGACACAAAACGGACATTACGCCCGCAAAGAATTATTCTGATCGCTTGTCATCCGCGGACCAGCGCTGGATGATAGCGGACGGTGTTCAGACAAGGGGCCGGAACCCACGGCGTCATCGTTTATTTCGGCGCCGCCGGATTCGACCACAACCACTGGAGCGATGAAATGAAATATGTCGATGGATTTGTCCTGCCGGTTCCGAAGAAAAACCTCGCCGCCTACAAGCGCCTGGCGGCGAAGGCAAGCAAGATCTGGCGCAAGCACGGAGCGCTGGAATACCGCGAGTGCATCGGCGACGACCTGAACATCAAAGGAATGATGCCATTCCCCAAGATGGCCAAGGTCAAGCCCGGCGAGACCGTCGTCTTCGCGTGGATCGTGTACAAGTCCAAGGCTCACCGCAATCAGGTCAACGCGAAGATCATGAAGGACCCGCAGATTCATAAGATGTGTTCACAGCCGATGCCTTTCGACTGCAAGCGAATGGCCTGCGGAGGATTCAAGGTCGTCGTGGAATCTTAACGCCCTCGAGCAGGTCGGCGGGCAAGCGCCCACGCTACGAAACTATTCCTTCGAACGAAGCGCTTCGATCGCCGCGTCGATCTCCTTGCGGATGGCGTGATTCAATTCGTGCCTGAGGGCCTGTTCGAGCTTGGGGATATCCGCCGGGGCCCCGATGACCGCCAGCGTGCGCACGGCCTCTCGGCGAACGATCTCCTTGTCATCGTGGATCATCACCCGATCGATCTTTTCCACGACATCGACAATCGAAAAATGCTCCGGTGGGATGCAAGCGGCGATCGCCTGGCACGCACGGCGACGCACCGCCGCTTCCGGATCCTCCAGCAGCTTGAGCAGGGCGGCGGGCTTGATCCCCTCGGCGCGGCGCGCCGCCAGCCCGGCCAGCGCCATGGACCGCACCTGCGTAGACCCGTCCCGAAGCAGGCGCTGCACACGATCCAGGTCGCCGGGGCGCTCGCTGAAGGCCAGGGCGAATGCGGCGCTGGCCCGGACAGAGTCGTCCTGCTCGCGCGACAGGGCAACGAGCTGTTCACCGTATTCCTCGGCGAGTTTTGAAAAAGTGCGTTGCGTCTTTTCTGCGAGGTCGTGTTCGTCGCTGCTGCGCGAAGCTTCCCAGACGATGATGCTCTGCGCCAGGTGCGTCTTGAGCTGCCGGAGCGAGAGCTTGCCGCGCCCGCCTTCTTTCGGAGAGGCCTGCGACTCCAGCTGGGCGACCGCAGGCAGCCAGCGAGAAGTGGGCCATCGCTCGCGAAAGTCCCGGCAGCGTCGCAGGGCTTCGACCTGGTGCCCTCGTTGCAGCTCCTTCATCGCCCCGGAAAACTGTGTGAGCTGCACCTTGACGAGTTCCTGTTCGTTTTCATCAAGCTGCCGCAGATCGGTCAGGGCCGCTGCGATGTGCGTCTCAAACGTCTCGTTGACCGGTTCGCGCCGCCGCTCGTATTGCACGCGGGCTTCTAACCGCAGCAGCGTGCGATCCGGCCGAGACCAGAGAAACTCCGCCTCGGCACTGTTGAAAACGTGATCGCGCTCCAGCTTGCCCGTGAACTTGCCCCGCAGCGACATCTTCACCCGGGCGGCCACTTCACCGCCTTCGCGCGTCAGCCCGACGAACTCCAGCGTCTGCGCCCCGGCGAAGTCCTCCAGCTTGATCGTGTGCTGCCAGCGGTGACCGGCAACCACCCGCGCGGCTGGCCAGTGCGCGAAATCGAGAACCATCTCAACGAGAGTGCGATTCAGTCGATCGGCCAGCGGCACCTGGATCGGTGCATCCCGCGCCGTCATGGTCGCGCTGTGCAGCCGCGTCGAACGCGACGGCAGATTGAACAGCGCCGCCTTGGGCAGTGGCTTGACTTCCACATCGCCATGCAGGACGCGCATCACCTGCGGCGGGCGATCGACCACCATCTGATAAACCATCACGCTGCCGGGCGTGGATTCATCAATGTTGCATTGGACGATTCGCGCCTGCTGCTGCCAGATGAGGGTCTCTGCATGCCGTGGCTTCTGCGTAACGCGCTGAGTTGTGCGAATAAGCACATGCTCGGTGAGCTGGCCGGGCAGCAGGTTGTTGCGAAAGAGCATCTCATCGCGCTTCTGCGCCTGCACCGGACCCGACGCGCCAAGCAGCACGGCGGCGATCAGTGTGAAGCTGCGATTAAGCGGCATCGGGCGAGTTCCTCCCCGTTGCACAGCGCGCGGCTGCGCGGATTCCTGCATCGCGCAGAAACCATCCTATCGACGGTAGCGGTCGTTACCGTTTCCGAGCGGTTGCCGTCGGCGGCTCTTCGGGATACTCGAAGGGCACAACGCGCGGGCTGACCATCGGCATCCTCGTATAGATGATATACAACCAGAGGACACCGGCCAGAAAAGTTCCCGCGCTGATCGCCTGGGAAATCGTGAGCCCGCCGACGTCCAGCGGGTTGTCCTGCCGGATGGCCTCGTGAAGCACGCGAGATATGGAGTACAGAATCAGGAACCACGGCAGCACGATTCCGTGACGCCGGCGATAGTAAAACAGCTTGATCAAGAGCCAGCAGATGAGCAGCGCCGAGATTGTCTCATAGAGCTGCGCTGGATGCACGGGCCGGGAGCGGTAGATGCTTGCCAGCTGCGCCAATTCATCAAGCGTCATCGTGTTCCTGCGACAGTGCAGGTCCACCCGGCCCGCCATCGTTTCGCTGTAGCTGGACAGGGCAGCACGTGCGGCCTGTTCCTTCTCCTTGGCGGCCTGGTAGGCCGGCCCTTCGGTGCCGGCCGAATGCGCGGCCTTGAGATCGTTGAAGGCCTGCTGGTAGCGCTGCTCGAGCTGTCGACGATGGTCTGGACCTTCATGGACGGCGGCCTGAATCCACTCCGCAGGCAGCGGTATGCCCTCACCGACCGGCTCGATCAGGTAAATGAGTTCCTTCGGAAGCGTCAGCTGACCAAAGCGATACTGCTGCACCATAGCGGCGCTTCCGTAAGGAAAGCGAACGGCCCACGGGTACTGTGCCTTGAGCTCTGTCGGGTCCTTATGATCGACGCAGACCGCTCCCCAGCAGCAGCCGTTGAGGAAGCAGCCGATTCGCGTGATGGCCAGCCCCCAGGCGAGCGACGGCGCGGTGATGTCCAGATACCATCTCACCGACGCTTTGGCGATGTAGCGAAGATAAATCCCCAGCACCGGAATCGTCAGCAGCGGCCCGCCCCAGAACTCCAACCCGCCGGCGCGGATGTCGAAGATCGCCAGAAACGGGTTCGACTGCGTGGCAAATCGCGTGTCCCAGTAATGCAGGACAAACATGGCCCGCGCACCGGCGACCCCGCAGATCAGGGCGATGAATCCAGCGTTCAGGACGATGTCGGCATTGGCCTTGCTGCGGTCGGCGCGGCGGCAGGCCATCCAGATGCCCGAGAGGAAGGCGATCGTCATCATGACGCCGTAGCTCTTGATGTCGGCCAGCCATTCCGGCAGATAGGGGATTTTGAACATCGTCGGATACATGGTCGCTCCGCTGCAAAACGGCGATCTTACGCGATGACCCGCGCGACGGCACGCCCTCGCGAGCGGTCGCAGAATCGCGTGCTCACCGGGCCGGCCGGCACTTCATTTCACCGGCAGATCGACGATCATATTATCAATCAACCGTACGTCTCCAACTCGGATTGCGCCGGCAATCATCACCCGCCCGTGCGGCTTCTGCACGTCTTCCAGTGTTTCCGGATCAACCAGACTCAGATAATCCACGCGTACCTCAGGGTGCGCGGCGATCACCGCGCGCATCGCCGCAATCACTCGCCCCATCGACGGCTCGCCGGTCGCCAGCAGCTTCCTCCCCGCACACAATGCCTGATAAAGCGAGAGGGCACGGGCGCGGTCCTCGGGACGAAGCCGGGCATTGCGGCTGGAGAGTGCCAGCCCATCGGCATCCCGCACCAGCGAGCAGACTTCAATCCACACGGGCATGCGCAGGTCTTCGACCATCCGTCGGATGATCACCGCCTGCTGAGCATCCTTCTGCCCGAAGTAGGCGGTGTCCGGCTGAACGATCTGCAGCAGTTTCGCCACCACCGTGCAGACACCCTCGAAATGCCCCGGCCGAAACGCGCCGCAGAGCTTATCCGCCAGCGGGCCGGGACACACGCGCGTCTGATCACCCGGTGGATACATTTCCGAATTGTCCGGTGCGAAGATCAGCTCAACTCCGGCGGCGCGGCACTTCTGAACATCTTCTTCCAGGGTCCGCGGATACGTGGCGAGGTCTTCCGTCGGGGCGAACTGCGTGGGATTCACATAAATGCTCACCACTGTGTAACAGCCGTCCTGCTTCGATGCCTCGATCAGACTGACGTGGCCGGCGTGCAGCGCGCCCATCGTCGGTACAAGACCAACGCTGCGTCCGTCGGCGCGGGCCTTCGCAACGCACTCGCGAACGTCGCGGACGGTCTTCACGATGAGGGGCGATTCGCACATGCCACCGGTGTCCTACGGCTTGCGAAAGCGGAGAAAGTAATTCTCCTCGAGATAGTCCGCGTCTGGCGATTCGTCAGGTTCAAAGCCAGCGGCGATAACCTCCTCGATGACCGTCTGCTGGTCGCAGCGGACATGCTCGATGATCCAGGGCCTGCTCACACCCTCGATGCGATGAAAATCGATGATCACCAACTCACCTCCGGAACGCAGGGCGCGGAAGATCGACGCCAGCGTGCTCCGCGGATACTCAAAATGATGATAAGTATCACAAACAAAGGCGAGGTCGATCGACTCCGGCGGAAGGCGCACGTCCCGCTCGCTGCAAAGGACAGTGGCGATGTTGTTGAGTCCCTCCTTTTCGCTTCGTTCGCGGATCAGCTCCAGAAACTCCGGCACGATGTCCACGGAATACACCCGGCCGTGCGATCCGACCGCCGTGCCGAACAACATCGAGAAAAAGCCCGTGCCGGCGCCGATGTCGGCGATGGCGATCTCGCCCCGGGCCAGGGCAAGCCCGCGCGGACCGGCGAGCACATCCGCCACGATACGATCACGATGCTCGTAAATCTCCCGACTCTCGCTCTCAAAGCGACCCATCCAGCGCGGGATGTCAGGATTTTGGTACTCCCGGTTGATTCCCGGATGGACACTGCGCTCCGCTTCAACCGGCCGGCAGACGCCGCCTGTACGGAGCAGCCAGCCCGCCAGCAGAAGGACGATCAGAATGGCCAGCGGTCGATTGGTGGCCGTCGGCGGGCTCTCGCCGCTGTGATTCATGCTCGTATGCATTTCATGACGCCTCGATGTTGCGTAATCTTCGATTCGTGTGTCTCGCTTTGGCTGAGTGTTGTAGCATAGGATGGGCCCCTTGTGCAGGGTCGCGATTTTCGCCCGACCATCGCCGCTTGCCATGAAGAGGATCATTGGAATCGATTTGAACGCCGCGCATGTCCACCTGGCCTGCCGGGAAGGCGACGCGCTGCGCACGGCCAGACTACCGGCCGAGCCGCCGAGAAAGGGCTGGCCGAAATGGATCGCTCGGCTTGCACTGAGCGCGCCTTACGAGGTCGTCTTTCGCACCGATACGGACGCCGGCATGGCCGCCGAGATCGAGGCCTTGGCACGCTCACACGGCGCGACTTGCATCCGTATTGTCCCACAAGATAACCGACACGATCCGGCGCGGATCATGCTTCACGAACTGTTGCCGCGGTTGCGAGTCGGCGAGCTACCCTTTCTGCAAATCGGTGCGCGACGTTGGCAGTGCGGCGTGATGGATCGTCGCGGGCAAATCACAGTGCATCAATCCGGCGAAGGTTTACAGAACGACGACATGACGAAGGTTGGACCGTATCCAGCCGACTTGCTGCGAGCTCTTTTCGTAAGCGATCCGGACGCTAGCAGCGTCGCCACAGTCCCTGCGCCGCTTGTCGCATTCGGCGACCAGGGACCGGCGCTGGCGGCCGACATGGCCGAATCCGCAGGACTGCGACGTGTCCTCGTGCCGGACTACGCGGCATCGCTCACCGCGGTGGGAATGCTGTTGATGGATCGCGTGCTGATTTTCCGCGAGGTCCTCCCGCCGCAAACGAAGGATGCAACCCAGCTGCGCTATGCCTTCGCCCGACTGATGGACGAGGCCGCGCGAGCCGTCACCCTCGAAGGTTGCGATATCGACGACACAATATGCCGACGCTATGTCGAAGTGGGTTCTTCGACAGAAAATGATCAGCCGTTTGAAATTGAGTGCGGATCGCTCGTCGATCTTCGTGAGATGCTCGACCAATATCGCGAATCGTTCCTGCACCGCCACGGACACCCCGCGCCGCCAGATGCACACATCCTTGCCGCCTGCATCAACGTGACCATCGAAAAAATCCCGACGCCGCTGCCGCCGATGTCATGGCGATCAATCCCGCATGCTGGCCCGCCGATCCCGGGGCCGACCGACCTTCACGAAGCGGAGATGGCCATCCACGTGCCGGCCGGATGGCATGCATCGCGGTCGAATTGCGGCGTCATGCTCGAACGAGCGGAATCGAGTTAGTCGTCGTCCGCGCGGGAAACTGCTTCTGACGCATCGTCGTCCGCCGGCTGCGTTTCGTCATCTTCATCATAATTGGGGTCCGGCTCGATGGCCCCGAGCGCGACCAGCCGCTGGCGCGCCTGCGCAGCCCACATCGTTGTGCCCCAGTCGTGCTCCACGAGGCGATAGTAAAACACCGCAGCATCGATCGCCTTCGTGCGCTCATAGTACTGCGCCACCCGGTAATCTTTCTCCGCCCGGCTTTCATTCACCCGCGCCAGCCGCTGCGGAACCATCGCCTCCGCCGCGTCCTGCGGATACTTCTGCTCGAAGTCGCGAAGATAAACCTCCGCCTCCAGCAGATCGGAGTCGTCGAACTCCACCCCCGGAAACCGGGCCATCGCCGACTCTCCCGCGCGCAGCAGGGCGAACTTCGCATAACGGCCGCGACCATAGTCGCGCATCAATCGCGCATAGGCCTGTTCGGCTTCCTCGAAATCTCCCCGCAGATAGTAATAGTCGGCTTTCAGCCGCAGGGCCTGCTCGGCGATCGGCGTGTCACGGGCGCGGTCGTCGATGATCCGGTCCAGCATCGCGATCGCTTCTTCCTGCCCGGAGAGCCAGAACATACCCTTCCAGACGCGCTGCTTGCGGCCTTTGAAGAGCAGCAGCTCGGCGATGATGATCTCTTTACGGATGGCGCGGTCTGCCAGCTCGCTGCCGGGCCAGCCGTCGAGAAGCTCTTCCAGCCATTCGTAGGCCTTGATGAGATGACCGGAGCGCGGCTCCAGATCTTCTGCAGAGACTTCCGTTTCCGCTGCGTAAAAGAGTGCTTCGGGCCAGAACTCCGAGCCGGGATAAGTCTTGAACCAGGCAGCGAACGCCTTTCGCGCGTCCTTGAACTCGCTGCGAGCCAGCAGTGACCTCGCCAGTGCCAGATCGCCGTCTTCCGTGCCGGGGATCGGCGGGGCGATCTCGCGCCATTCACCGGTCTTCGGGTCGTATTCCAATCGTTCGTGATAGGTTTGCGGATCGTTCGAACCGGGATTCGCTTGCGCGATGGTGAAGATCCCCCCGAATGCAAACGTGGCGAACAGAACTGACACGGCCGGTGTGCATCCATGCTTCATGGCGATGCCTCGAATATGCAAGTGATTCCTCGCCGCGGAACGGTCAAAAGCGGATTCTACCTTCGGCCGGTTGCAGGGCAATCGGGAATCTGCGAGGACGTGGCGCGGGAATCCTCGTGACGAATACAGGGCGGAATCGCTTGATGGATGCAGCGTGAAGGCCTATACTTGTGTCGGACCTGGCCAGCGGCAGGAGTGCGGCCCAGCCATCCTTTTATCCTTCGATTGGGCCGAAAAGCCAGCCATTATTATAATTATCCATTCGCGCATCTCGCTGTCAGCTCCTGGGTCCATTCATTGTGGGGCTTGCGCCCCGATCGTTTGAAGCGGGTCCAGTATCTGGGGGCAGCGGGAGTTAAGTCATGACAAGTCAGATCAGAAGCAGGAAATGGTACGGTGGAAGGTCCGCGCACGCGACGAGCGATCAGACGAAAGCGGCGAGATTGGGTGGCGTACTGCTCCTCGTTGCGTTGGGTCTATCGATCCTGTTTTCATCCGCATCGCAGGCCGCCGACAAATGTACCCTTCAGCTTCGCCCGACCGACGGCGTGCCGGGAGTAAGCGGACCCATTGAAGCCATGACCCTGTGGGATCCGGACGGAGACGGTCCTGAGCCGGAGCTGCTTGTCGTCGGCGGCAGTTTTTCGCTTGCCGGAACCACACGCGTCGAGAATGTCGCGGCCTGGGACGGCAAGGCATGGCGCCCCGTGGGTACGAATCCATTCTTGATTGTATTTGCATTGGAAGTCTACAACGGTGAATTGATCGCGGCCGGTTGGTCGGATCCGTTTCTCAGTGACGTGGCCATCGTTCGCTGGGACGGAAACGAGTGGCACACGATTGGCAGGATCGACAGGCCCCACGATGGTTACATAGCGACGCTCCAAGTCTTTAATGGCGACTTGATTGCCGCGGGTTATTTCACCTCCATCGAAGGCGTCGCGGCCAACTCGGTTGCACGCTGGAATGGCCACAACTGGCAGTCCATGGGTACGAACACATTCGAGCCCGTCCCCATCATCAAAGCGTTGGAAGAGTACAACGGAGAATTGATCGCTGCGGGGAATGTCCGTAGGGTGGACGGCGTACAATCGGGCCAGATCATACGCTGGGATGGATCGTCCTGGCACCCGTTCGGAACGGGAAATAACATCGCGAGCTTCGGTGCAGAGGCACTGGAGGTCTATCAGGGAGATCTGATCGTCGGCGGAACGTTCTACGAGATCGGCGGAATCTTCGCCAGTGGAGTCGCCCGATGGGATGGCAGCGCATGGAACGCCATGGACAGCGGCTTGGATACGTCAAGATCTACACATCTCTTTGACTTGACCCTGTATGACGGCTACCTGATCGCTGTGGGAAACATTCAACTCATCAGCAGGACGGCCATGCCTAACGTTGCAAAGTGGGACGGCTCGACCTGGCAGGCGCTCCGATCGGGCGATCCGGGGGATATGAGTCGCGCCAATCGGCTGGAAGTCTACAACGGAGACCTCTATGTCAGCGGAATGTCAACGATTTACGATCTCTTGGTCGCAGGAATCGCTCGTTGGGACGGCAACGACTGGAATGCCACCGGCAAGGGGCTGATCGGCGCTGTGCATGAATGGACTGTCTACAATGGTCAATTGATCGCCGCCGGGAAACAAAATGAAAGTTTTTTCGATGGTTATCTCGCTCGCCATGACGGAGAATCGTGGAATTCACTGGGGCAACCGCTCTCCATTCATAGCCAAGTAGATGCATTGGAAGTATTTGACGGCGAACTGATTGCCGCAGGAAACTTCCAAAGAATCGGCGGAGCCGACGCATTGCGCATCGCCCGATGGAACGGCGAAACATGGCGATCGGTTGGCTCGGGATTCAACAACACGGTACGTGCATTGGTGAATTACAACGGCGAACTGATCGCCGGCGGCAGCTTCACCATGGCGGGAGAGGTCGCCGTCAATCGGATCGCCCGATGGGATGGGAAGGCATGGCAGCCGCTCGGCCTGGGCTTCAACGGATACGTCGGCTATCTGATCGTTTTCAACGATGAACTTATCGCTTCAGGTGGCTTTACCACCGCGGGCGGTGTCGCCGCGCGGTACATCGCGCGATGGAACGGTACAGAGTGGCAGCCGCTCGGCGGCTCGGACAACAACGCTTACGGCGGACCCATGGCCGTTCTAAACGGCGAACTGCTGGCGCTGGGCCCTGCCAGCGTGTATGGTTCGATTCAGGTTTCAAAATGGAACGGCGCAGAGTGGTCCCCGATGACTTCGGTGATTTATGGGTACGAGCTGAACGATCTTGAGATCGTTCATGGCGACCTCTACGCCGCAGGGTGGTTCTCCGCTCCGGACGGCAAATCGACCCGCAGTCTCGCGCGATGGACGGGAGCGGAATGGGAACTGCTCGGAGTAGATCCCTTCGGTGAGGGGCTCAGTCTTCAGGTGTTTAACGGTGAACTTCACCTTGGCGGAAGGTTTCCGTATTGGGGCATCAACGACGACGAACATTCAGATTATTTCTTCTACGCCCGCTGGGGCCCGGACTGCGCGCCCGGCGATATGAACTGCGACGGCGTCATCGATCTCTCCGACGTGCCGATCTTTGTCGCGGCGATGCTGGAGCCCGAGGGTGAGTCAGACTGCGTGCGCTATCTGGCGAATCTCACCGGCGACGTAACGGCTGAGGGCGCGTCGAAAGTGGATTCCACCGATATCGCCGCGTTCGTAGCGGCGCTGCTGCACGAAACCACCGACAAGGGGCGTCAACCCCCGGCGTATGCCGGCGACTACGCGTCCCGTTGAGCCGAGCTGCACACGGCACCCTCACCGCAATTCGCCGTCCCCCATCGGGCGTGGACGAAGCAGAGCTTCGCCGTCCCAGCCCGATGCGCAGGCGAGGGAAATGCGGCGCGATCGCCGTCGACAAAGGGCAACGCCTCGGGCTGTTTGAGAGATCTCCTTTGCGATTGCCTGCCGCAGCGGGCGGGGTATAATCCCTGTCGTCGTGGTGCGGCGTTGATGCCCTCGGGTCTGCGGCCCTCGGCCTGCGGCGTGACGAACGATTTGCCCATGCCGCATGCTAACCGGCAAGATGTCGGCGCCACATCGGCAAGATGCCGGTGAACCATGAGGTGACAGGATGTCTCGCGTGCGGTCGTTTCATTGTGCGGCGATCCTGATGGCGGGCTGGCTGAGCGCCGGATGCGGTTACTCCGTCGGCCATGAGGAAACCTTCCGCACGGAGAACGCGAACAACGACCGCATCCGAACCGTCGCCGTGGACATCTTCGAATCGAAGGAATTCCGCCGCGGCCTGGAGCTGCAACTGGCCGAAGCCCTCGCCAAGCGGATTGAATCGGAAACGCCGTTCAAGCTTGCCAAGAAGGAGCGGGCCGACACCCTGATCACAGGAGTCATCCGCGAGGTAAGACAATCGACCATCGGCCGCGATTTCCGGACGGTCCGCCCGCGGGAAACGACCTGCACCGTGGTGCTCAGCTTCCAGTGGAAGGACCTTCGCACCGGCGAGGTGCTGCTGGATCGTCCAACTTATGTTCAGACCGTGGATTACGTCCGGCCTCTGGGGGAAGATTTTTATCACGCGAGCCAGCGGGTGATGGACCGCCTCAGCGAGCGGATGATCGAGGAGATGTACACCGCGAATTGGTGATGCGGAGCATCCTACTATAATCCGATAGAGGAAGCGTGACCCTCCGTGCCCGCGTGTTCGTAACGAATCCTGACGACCCGTCCGTGAATCTGGGTTACTGATGCCTGAGAACGACCCCAATCTGGAAGACCCGCAGGACAACGGCTCCAGCAGACCCCGGCGCACGCCGCCACGGGGAGCGCCGCCGCCGCCGCGCATGCGCATGTCGCGCGGCGTGATGAGCTGGATCGGCTTTCTGCTCATCGCCATGATGATCGCCCTCGTGGTCTCCCAGGGATACACCCCTCCGAAGGAAATCTCCATCGACACCTTCTGGAAGGATGCCCGCGCGGGGCGATTCGAGACCATCACCATCATGGACACGGAGATCAACGGGCAGTATTCCCCCACGGCCCAGGGTCTGCCGCAGGGCCAGGTCAACCGCCGCTTCAAAGTTGCCTACAACACCGTCGGCCGCATGCCCGAGGTGGAGGCGGAGATCCGCAAGATCGCCCCGGGCGTCAAGGTTGATTACCAGCCGTCCAGCGCTCCGTTCATGAACATGCTGATCGGGATCATCCCGTGGATTCTGATCTTCGGCTTCGTCTATTTCATGATCTTCCGCCACCTGCGGGCCTCGGCCGGTGGCGCCGGCATGCTCGGCAGCTTCGGCCGCAGCCGCCATCGCGTGAGCAACAAGGAGCTGACGAACGTCACGTTCAAGGATGTGGCCGGCGTGGACGAAGCCAAGGAGGAAGTCGGTGAGATCATCGAGTTCCTCAAGAACCCCAAGAAGTTCCAGCGTCTCGGCGCCCGCGTGCCGCGCGGCGTCCTGCTGGTCGGCGAGCCCGGCTGCGGCAAGACGCTGATGGCCAAGGCCATCGCCGGCGAGGCGGACGTGCCGTTCTTCTCCATCAGCGGCGCGGATTTTGTGGAGATGTTCGTCGGTGTCGGCGCGTCCCGTGTGCGCGATCTGTTCAAGTCCGCCAAGGAAAACTCACCATGCATCATCTTCCTCGACGAGATTGACGCCGTCGGGCGGCGCCGCGGCGCGGCCTACAGCGGCGGCGGTCACGACGAGCGCGAGCAGACCCTCAACGCCATCCTCGTCGAGATGGACGGCTTTGATACCTCCGACCAGGTCATTGTGATCGCCGCGACGAACCGCGACGACATCCTCGACCCCGCCCTGACCCGGCCGGGCCGATTTGACCGCCGAGTCTATGTGCCGCTGCCGGACGTGAAGGGGCGTCTGGAAATTCTCAAGGTCCACGCCAAGAAGGTAAAGATCTCGCCGCGCGTCGATCTGATGAAGCTTGCCCGCGGCACGCCCATGTTCAGCGGCGCCGAACTGGCGGCGATCATTAACGAAGCGGCGATCCTCGCCACCATGCAGAACAAGGACCTCATCGAGATGGACGATCTCGAAGAGGCCCGCGACAAGGTGCGTTACGGCCGCTCCAACAAGAGCCGGGTCATCGAGGAAAAGGAGCGCCAGGCGACGGCCTATCACGAGGCCGGCCATGCTGTGCTGCAGATGCTGCTGCCCGATGCCGACCCGCTCCACAAGGTCACGATCATCCCGCGCGGCCGCGCCCTGGGAGCCACGATGTCCCTCCCGGAGAAAGACCGCTACGGCTTCGGCCTGCGCTGGCTGCAATCGACCATGCGCGTGCTCTGCGGCGGGCGCCTCGCAGAGATGCGCTTCAGCGGCGATGTCAGCAGCGGCGCGGCCATGGACATCGAGCAGGTCACGCGCATCGCCCGGGCCATGGTGCTGGAGTGGGGCATGAGCGAGTTGCTCGGCTTCGTGAAGTATGCCGCGGACTCCTCGCGCGAAATGCTCATCACCGAGAAGAACTACTCCGACAGCACCGCCAAGGTCATCGACGACGAAATCCGCCGACTGATCGACGAGGCCTATCGCGACGCACGGCGGATTCTCGAAGAAAACTGGGACAAGGTGGAAGCCGTGGCACAGGCGCTGCTCAAGCATGAGACCCTCGAGGCCGACGAAGTACGCCGGCTCTGCCAGGGCGAGACGCTTGATCGACCCAGTCTCTCGGGCATCCTCGCAGATGAGAATGCGCCGCCCCGTCAGGCGGCTCGTCCGGTCGTCTCACGGCCCGACCCGGAACTGCCCGGCGGTCTTCCCGGCAGCTCGCTTCCCCAGCCGGGTATGGGGTAAAATGCCGAACTGCGAATGACGATTTACCTATCACCAGACGAGGTGCACGCGGAGATTCACCCGTTCCTGTAGTTCGTAAGTCGTGATTTGCAATTTCCAGAGGTTAGCCTCCATGGCCAATGCAGAAGTCGTTATCGTCGGGCCCGGCGAGCTGCCGCTGATCACCGACCTGTACAACGACATCTTCCGCCCACCGCATGACGTGGAGTTCTTCCGCCGGCGTCTGGTCGGACGCTACAACCCTCTCCTGCTCGTCGCTCAGGTCGACAAGCGGCCGGTCGGTTTCTCGACCGGTTTCGAACTCAAGCCGACGGTGTATTTCTCCTGGCTCACCGGGATCGTCGCCGATTTTCGCCGGTCCGGCATCGCCTCGCAGCTACATGAAGCCCAGATGGCCTGGGCCCTGGAGCATGGCTATCACCACATCCGCATGGAGTGCCACAACGCCCACCGCGCCATCCTGCACATGGCGATCAAGATGGACTTCAACATCGTCGGCGTGCGCTGGGACCCGGACCGCACCGAGAACCTGATCATCTTTGAAAAGCAGATTGCAGAGTAAACAGGTCGCCGGATCATCACGACCGACACTGCACCGATCCTGAAACCTCCGCTTCTCGCTTCGCGCCGGTTGCGAACTTCGCGTCGAACCCCCAGAATGTGCCCCCGCGCCGACGGCTGCGGCCCGAGTGCGATGCCGAGTACGCTGAATGCTGATCTCATTGAACTGGCTGCGTGACTTCGTCGAGATTCCCGCCGACATCGATCCGCGGGATCTGGCCCAGCGGTTTACCATCACCACTGCCGAAGTGGACGGCATCGAACACCACGCGTCCGACTTCGCCGGCCTTTTGGCTGCCCGCATCGAAAAAGTCGAACGCGTCGACGGCGAGGCAAAGCTGCGGCGCGTCACCGTCGTCGCTGACAAACCCTACACGACACTTTCGGCTGCGCCGGACCTGCTCGCCGGACAGATGCTCATCTTCGCCCCGCCGGGCGCTTCCGTTGCAGGCCACACCTTCGGCGTCACCGACCCCGCCGGCCGACCGTCCGAAGGCATGATCGTAGCCGGACAGGCGCTGGGGCTGAACCTCGTCGGCGCCAATGCCGTCTTCCTCCCGCCAACCACTGCACCGGGATCACCGATCGACCCCGCACTCTTCGACGACTGGATCATCGCGATCGACAACAAGTCGATCACGCACCGGCCGGACTGCTGGGGACATTACGGCATCGCCCGCGAGATGGCGGCGATGCTCGATCTGCCGCTGCGAAAATACGAGGTCACCGATCTGAACAAGCTTCCAAGCGGCCTGCCGGTGATTCCGATCGAGATCGACGACGCCGGTCGCTGCCCACGCTACACGGCGCTGCTGATGAAGGGACTTTCGGCGCAACCGGCGCCCTTGTGGATGCAGACGCGACTGGCCCGGTGCGGGCAACGGCCGATCGATCTGCTCGTCGATCTGACCAACTACATCATGATGGAACTCGGCCAGCCGATGCACGCCTTCGACGGTGCAAAGCTGACGAACATCCAGGTCGCCGCGGCCTCCCCCCGCGAGAAGTTCACAACGCTCGACGGCGTGACGCGAGAAATGCCTCCCGGCGCGCTCATGATCCAGTGCAACCGCCGGAGCGTGGCCATTGCCGGCATCATGGGCGGCGCGGAGACCGAAGTCGGCCCGAAGACGGAGACAGTCCTGTTGGAATCGGCGAACTTCGACGCGGCGACGATTCGCCGCGCGGCGACGGCGATGGGCCATCGCACAGAAGCCAGCGCGCGATTCGAAAAATCACTCGATCCGGCGAACACCGTGCTGGGCATCGCCCGATTTCACAAGCTCGCGGCGGCCGAACTGCCCGCGCTGCAAGTGGCCAGCGCCCTGTCGGACTGCTACCCAGCTCCAAAAAAGCCGCCGACCATCGAGCTGGACGTTGCCTTCGCCGCTCGCTTCATCGGCAGAGATGTAACGCCGGAGCAGATCACGCGCATCCTGACCAGGCTGGAGTTCACCTGTCGGCGCAACGGCACGAAGGTGCTCGTCACGCCGCCGACTTACCGCGCGACGAAGGACGTCTCCATCGAAGCGGACCTGATCGAGGAAATCGCCCGCTTTGTCGGCTACGGCAACATTGAGCCGACCCTGCCGAGGATGGCGGCGCGGCACTTCGCGCCCTCCGCGGAGCTGACCCTCGAACAAAGCACGCTCGATTGCTTTTGCGTGGGTGGCGAGTTCGTCGAAGTTCATGCTTACATCTGGTATGACGACGATTGGATCCGAAAACTCGGCTTCGATCCTGACACCTGCATCACACTCAGGAACCCCGCCTCGGAGAATTGCGCACGCCTGCGGCAGACCCTGGTGCCCGGGCTGCTGGCGATCGCCGAGCGAAATCGCCACCACTTCGAACGCTTCAGCATTATCGAAATCGGAAGCGTCTTCGTTCCTGGTGTTGAAGTCATCGAGAACGCGCAGCATCGCAACATGGCGCTGCTGACGGCTCAGGCCGGTGCCCGGGCCGAGGCGATCGTTTGGGATCGGCTTCGATCATCGCTCGACGGTTGGTCGATGCAGGTCCTCGAAGGACGGCTGGAATACTCAGAGACTTCGGCCCGGTACCCATGGGAGGATGAATCCCGGCTTGCCGAACTTACCATCGAAGGCCGATCGATCGGCCGCGTGACGATCCTGCCCCTGTCGATCAAGCAGCGGATCGACGAGCGGCTTCGAGCTGTTTCCATGGCGCTCTGCGAGATCGATCTGTCAAAGGTCGTGGACCTGCCCGGCCGCCATGAGAAGCTCGCTCCTCTGCCGAAGTATCCGCGCGTCCGGCTGGATTTCTCCACGCTTTGCGATTCAGCCCGTCGCTACGCTGACGTGCAGCGGGAGCTGGCCGGATTCACCCATCCGCGCCTGCGACGACTGGAGTTCATCGAGTCCTACCAGGGCGGTTCAATCCCGCAGGGTCGCCGCAGTCTGACCTTCCGTGCCGAAATCGGCCGCGACGACGGCACGCTCAGCGATGAGGATATTCGCGAGTTTCAGGGCAGCTTCCGGGACTACCTGGCTGCACGCGGGCTCGAATTGCGTGGTTAGGCCGACCCGCAACCACCCTTCACAACTTCGGCTCGCCACGGAGCTTTCGGCCCATTACCCGAAGCTGAAGGGATAACCACTTCCGGAAGTTCGGCGAGGTGAACACCCGACCAAGCTGCTCCTCGGGAATCGTGATCGGGCTGAATCCCGGCTGCTCCATCGCCAGACATGCATCACGCAAAAGTGCGGGCGAAGCGTCGTATGCCCTGCGGTACAACGTGGCCCAACTGTCAGTTCGATGAATCGGTACGACGATCTCCTTCACAATCGCGCCGCTGTCGAGGCCCGCGTTGAGGCGCTGGATCGTCACACCCATCTCGCGTTCACCGTGGTACAGCTCCCAGAAGGCGACGGGCTGACCTCGGTACCGCCGGATGTTTCCGTGGTGATAGGACAACACCCCGCCCGGCGCGATCGACAGGATCGGCTCACGAATGATTCCGAAGGCACTGCGAAAGAGCGCGTCCGGCCGGCAGGCGCGAATCCAATCCAGCGTTTCGTCCGCGTAGAGTTTCCGGGCGGAAAGTGTCGGCACCCCGCGCGCGGCAAAGTAAGCGGCGGCGTCTTCACGCTGCGGCCTGTGCAGGCGACGCAGCAGATCATGCACCACCATCACCAGCACATATCCGCCGCGACCCTTGCGCAGCTCTTCGCGGATTCGCTGCGTCCGCGACTTGCCTGGACGGGCATCCAGCACTGCGCCGACGATTTCGATGCGATCACAGGCAAATACGTACTCCAGCACGCGCAGGTCGAAGGCCTGCAGGACCGACGGTGCTAGCAGCACAAGTCTCACGTCGAGGCCCTCTCCACCTGCACCTGCGGATAGCGTCCACCACGACCACCACGGCGAAGATAGCGAAAGTACATCGTGATGCCCGACAACTGTGACGCCAGGATGTTGATCGATGCGTCGTCCGTGACACCGGTGATGCGCAATCGAAACGGATCCGTTGCCGGACCGTTCCACCCCACGTCGATGGTGCGAGCACAGACAAAGCCCGCCGCATTCGCGTACGCGATCTCCCGCGAACCGTAGTCCCCGTTCGGATAGCTGAAGGACCGGCAGGGACGGCCAAGCAGTTTCTCCAGATCGTGCTTCGATTCAACAATCTCCCGCCGGCTTTCCTCGTCCTCACAGCTCGGCAGGACCGGGTGAAAGCAGGTATGCGGCTCAAAGTCCACCACGTCCTGCATTTCCCGAATCTCGTCCACGGACAGGGCATGCCGATCGCCGGGGTATTCGCGCGTGGGTGTAAAGCCGAACCGCTCCTCGAGGACGCGTAGCCGCTGTGCATTGGGCAGCGGCATGAGCGACCAGGAATGAACGCCGTCATGCTGAAACCAATAATGCCTATCGGTGCCGATGACCCGACTGACGAGGTAGATCGTCGGCCGGACGCCGTAGCGTCGGAAGATCGGCAGGAGCAGGTGGTTGCCCTTGTGACCGTCGTCGAACGTCACGACCAGACTCCGCGGCGGAAGGCGGGACCAGTCTGCACGCTCGATGGCATCCGCTACGTCGTTCATGCCGACGAAGTGGTACCGCCGCGAAAGATAGCGCATGTGCGCCTCGAAGACATCGGGCGAGGGATCGTGATAGAGAATGATCGTCACGCGGCGACGGGCAACGACATGACGGATCAGCCAGGGTAGCCCGGAAAAACGCAGGAGACCGGCTGCCAGCTCGCGCAGAAACGGATGGCCGCGCCGGGGCTGCTTCGACATGGAGGGTTGTGTTTCGTCCATCTCACCGAATCGGCGCTGTCGCCCGTGCGTGCCCCGGCAAATCCGGAATTATATGGCATCGGTCATCCTGCCAAAAGAATTGACTTCCGTGGACGGTCGCGGCGCAACTCAATCACGCCCATCCGGTCGAATGAGATATCGGGATGATTTACCCTGTCTTGCGTTTAAGTCCCGCACAGTCGCGGACGCACGGATCATGCCCGCAGCGTCGACGAGGCGTGCTTCGGCGGATTGACACAGTGCAGGAACTCGCGTCGATCCATGAAGGCCTCCACGATCCGCACGGTCTCCTCAGCTACGGCCGCCTGGGCCTGCTCGGTGGACGCGCCGACGTGATGGGTGCCGTAAATGCCGGGCACGGAGAGGATCGGATCGCGAAACTCCCGTTCGTCGGCGCCCGGCTCGATCTCGTACACATCCAGCGCCGCACCGGCGAGTGTCCCGTTCGCAATTGCCCGCGCCAGGGCCTGCTCATCAACCACGCCGCCCCGGCTGCAGTTGATTACATAGGCCGTCGGCTTCATGATCGCCAGTTCCTCCTCGCCAAGCAGGTGCTTCGTCTGGATTCCGCCCGGTACGTGAAGCGTGAGGAAGTCAGACTCGCTGAGCAGTTGCTCGGTGGAGACGCGACGGATACCCAGTTCGCGCTCCAGGTCTGCCCGCTCGATCACATCGCTGTAGAGTAATCGCATCTCGAAGGCCTTTGCACGGCGTGCTACCTCCGCGCCGATTCGACCCAAGCCCCAGATGCCGAGTGTCCGACCCTTGAGACCGCGGGCCCGGCTGTACTTCTTCTTATTCCACACGCGATGCCGCAGATCGTCTGTTTCGTCGACGATCTGACGGTCGAGGGCGATCATCAAACCGATCGTCAGCTCCGCCACGGCCACGGAGTTCATCCCCGGGCAGTTGCAGACCCGGATATCGTTCTCGCTCGCGGCTTCCACGTCGATGGTGTCCGTCCCCGCACCGGCGCGGATGACCATATGCAGGTCCGGGGCTGCTTCGAGCGTCTCGCGCGGCACGCGTGTGGAACGAACGATCAGAATGCCGTAGCCGCCCTTTCGAAGGGCATCGGTCAGGGCCTCGCCGGCCGTCCCCGGCTGATAGGTCACCTCGCAGCCAAGCTGTTCGAGCCGATGGATACCGTTTTGTTCAAACTTGTCGGCAATGAAGACTTTCATAATCGCACCTCGTTGCAGAGCGCCGCGCTCCAGCCGCACGGCCCACGACTGCATAGCTACCGTCTGCCGCACGATGATCCTGCAAATGTCATGCCATCCGGTACTCTTTCGATGCCGCGAGTGGCGCGCCGACAGTACCTTGAATATGCCGCTCTGCGCAGGTGGATCGGGGCATTATCGACCACGAGCAGGCCCCCGGGAAAAAGTGGCCGCCAGAATCTTCGCGAACTGCCGCGTGCTTTTTCACGGCTGCGACGGATACATGCCCCTTCAATCGACGTCCGACGCCTCGACCACTCTCGAGGTTGAAAGAGCAGGACGCCTGGAGACGTCTACGCGAAGTTCAAGATCACTGGATCATCGTGTGGGCCTGCGCGGCTCCACCTGTTCACCGTGATCTTGCGAATTATCCATGAGTACCCTTCGTTTGCGCAGACCGCCGCCGCTGCGGCCGATTCGCCACGCCGAATGGCGTGCCCCGCACCACGATCTGACCGGCGTTGTCGACGACGCCCATTCCGTCCACAATACCCCGCCAATGTCCGACACCGCCTTCATCCTGATTGTCGAGGACGAGCGTTCCCACGGAGAGGCCGTCAAAGAGGGCCTCGAGCGCAGCGGCCATGCCTGCCGGCTCGTTGAGTCCGGCGACGAAGCCCTCACCTCCATGAAGGCCCGCATGCCGCATGTCGTCATCTCTGATTTCCGGCTCGGGGGCCGGCTTACCGGTCTCGATGTCCTCAAGAAGGCGCGTGAGATGAGCCCGTGGACGCAGGGCATCCTCATCACCGCCCACGGCGACGAGCGCCTCGCCCGGGACGCCATCATCGAAGGCGGTGCCTACGACTACCTCACCAAGCCGCTCGACCTGGAGGCCCTTCGCAGCACAGTCAGCCGCGCCGCCCGACAGGCCATCACCCTGCGCGAAAACCACCTGATGCGCGAACAGCTCAACAAGGCCTACTCCTTCGAAGGCATCATCGCCGTCAGCAGCGCCATGCGCAGCGCCCTCGACCGCGCCCGACGACTCGCCAACACCAAGCTCACTGTGGTCATCTACGGCGAATCCGGCACCGGCAAGGAACTCATCGCCCGGGCGATTCATAATAACTCCGACCGGCGCAAGAAACCCTGGGTGCCCGTGAACTGCGCGGGAATCTCCGAGGGCATTCTCGAATCCGAGTTGTTCGGCCATGTCAAGGGATCGTTCACGAACGCGCACGCCGACCGCGCCGGTCTCTTCGAGGCGGCCGACGGCGGCACGATTTTCCTCGACGAGATCGGCGACATGCCCCAGAACATGCAGTCCAAACTGCTGCGCGTGCTGGAAAACGGCGAGATCGTTCGAGTCGGCTCAAGCAAGCCGATCAAGGTCGATGTCCGCGTCGTCTGTGCGACCAATCGCGATCTCAAGCAGGCCGTCGCGGAGCGAACTTTCCGCGAGGACCTGTTCTTCCGCATCAACCAGGCGGACATCAACCTGCTGCCGCTGCGCGATCGCCGGGAAGACATCGCCCCGCTGGTGCATCATTTCATCCAGCAGGCGAACCTGCTGCACCGCAAGAACGTCCGCGGCATCAGCCCGGAGTGCCTGCGCTTGCTGGAAAACTACCGCTGGCCCGGCAACATCCGCGAACTGCAGAACGTGGTGAACCAGATGGTGGTATTCAGCGACACGGAGATGCTGGACGTCAAGGACCTGCCCTCGACGCCGCCGATCAACGCGACGACTGAGATCGTGCCGCTCAAGCCGCGGGCGATGAATCTGACGCTGCGCGATCTGGAGAAACTGGCCATCCAGCACGCCCTCGTCCAGCACGGGGGAAACCGCGAAAAAGCGGCCAAGCAACTTGGCATCGGTGCGCGTACGCTCTACCGGAAGATCAAGGAATACGACATTCGCTAGACTCTTACCGACGGGCGGGACGCCCATATCACCCGACCCGAGCCGCAACCAGAATCACTTATGACCAACGGGACTCGGAGCGATCGTCGACACATGCAACGCGCCCTTCTGCTGGCGCGTCGGGGTCTGGGCCGCGTCGAGCCGAACCCGATGGTCGGCTGTGTACTTGTAAAAAGCGGCCGTGTCGTGGGTGAGGGCTGGCACCGCCGCTTCGGTGGTCCGCACGCCGAACCCAACGCGCTCGCCGCCGCCGGCCCCCGAGCCCGCGGGGCCACGGCCTATGTGACGCTGGAACCCTGCTGCCACCACGGCAAGACGCCGCCCTGCACGGACGCCCTGATCGCTGCCGGCGTCGCGCGCGTCGTCGTCGCTGTTCGGGATCCCAATCCGCTCGTCGCCGGCAAGGGTCTTCGGCAGCTCCGCCGGGCAGGCATCGCCGTCGAAGTCGGTCTGCTCGGTGACGAGGCAGCGGCACTGCTGGCGCCGTTCATCACCTTCCAGAAGCACCACCGGCCGTACGTCATCCTCAAGTGGGCCCAGTCCATCGACGGCAGGATCGCCACACGCAGCGGCGATTCAAAATGGATTACGTCGGCGGACAGCCGCAGAGCCGCCCATGCCTTGCGCGCCCGCGTCGATGCCATCCTCGTCGGTGTCGACACAATCCGCGCGGACGATCCGGCGCTGACGGCTCGCGGCGTACCCGTACGGCGGACGGCCTTGCGCGTCGTGATGGACTCCTGCTTGCGTACGCCGCCGTCGGCAAAGATCGTGCGTACCGCCGGCACGACACCCACGCTCATCTGTACCACGGAAGCGGGCTGGGCCCGCCGGTCGAATCGCCTGCAACTTGAGAGGGCCGGCTGCGAAGTGATTTGTCTCAGATCGACGTCCGGCGACCGCACACAGCCAATGCTCGTGTCGCCCGCGGCGATCCTGCGGGAACTCCATCGCCGGCAAATGACCAACGTGCTCGTGGAGGGGGGCGGCCGGGTGCTGGGCAGCTTTCTGGACGCGGGCCTGGCCGACGAGGCCTGCATCTTCGTCGCCCCGCAGCTTATCGGAGGCGAACAGGCACCGGGGCCGCTGCGGGGTCGTGGTCCGCGAAATATGCGAGAACTGCCGGCGCTTGCCGCCGTGAAAGTCCGTCGCCTGGGGGACGATCTCTGTTATAATGTGGTGTTCCGGCGAGCATCGCTCTGAAGTTCGCAATCCGACAGCGGGACGAGGTCGGTGGCCTCGGCCCGTGGTCATGATTTGCAGGAGTCTGACGTTATGAGAATCGCATGGGTACTTTGTTTCATTGCCGCATCGGCTGTTCCGGCAATCGCGGATGATTCCGCCCGGCCCGATCCCCGCGAGCTGTTGCGCAAGGCCAACGAGGCGGCCGCCAAACTGACGGCGGTCTCCTACGATGCGGAATTCCGCGGCGAAGGCGCCATCGCCAACCAGATACCGACCGTCAAGGGCAGGATCATCGCCCAGCGCGGCGAAACGCCTGACCGCCCGAAAGTACGCATCGAAGGCCAACTGGCCGAACCGGGATCGCACACCCCCACACAGGTCAAGTTCGCATCAGACGGCAACGAGGCCTTCCGGATCGAGGAGGCCCGTCGACTTTTCCTGCGCGGTAATACGACCGACGCCGTCAGTCCGGAACTCAACGCCCTGCTGCCGCCCAAGTACCTCGTCGACGCGCCGTTTCGCACGGACATCACTGTATCCGAAGTCATCCACGAAGGTGTTGAGGAAGTCGACGGTGTCGAGTGCGACAAGCTCAAGATCATCTACGATCCGGTGAATCGGCTGGCCATGACCTACTGGTTCGGCCGAAAGGATCATCTGCTCCGCCGGTTGGAGAACAATCTGCAACTTCGAATCCCTGGAAAGCCCGGGCCGCAGGTCGGAAGGATCATCTTCAGCACAAGCAACCTGAGTGCGTCGCCCGCCATCAACGGCGACACCTTCTCCTTCAGTGCTCCGGAAGGTTATCGATCCGACACCTTCGCACCCAAGCCCAGGATCGGTACCAACAATCTCCTCGCCGCCGGCAACCCCGCACCTGAATGGGAACTCAAGACCGCCGACGGTCGCACCGTGTCACTCAAGAGTCTTCGCGGCAAGGTCGTCGTGCTCGACTTCTGGGCTAGCTGGTGCGGCCCCTGCAAGATCGCCATGCCCGGCATTGAGAAGCTGCACCAGCGAATGAAAGGCAAGCCCGTCGAAGTCGTCGGCATCAACTGCCGCCAGCGCCAGGCGCCAATTTGCGACGCCCACAAAGTCATCGCCGACCTCGGCCTGACCTACACCCAGGTCTTCGACGGCGACCAGGTCGCCGAAGACTATCGCGTCGGCGGCATTCCCTGTCTCTACGTCATCGGGCCCGACGGTAAGATCGCCTGGTCCGTCTCGGGCTGGCAGCCCGGGCTGGACGAAACGCTCGCGAAGCTGATCGAGGAAATTCTGCAGACCGAAGCCAGGAAAAAGGCCGCAGAATAAAAAGCCGGGCGACATGCTCAATCGCACCGCCGTGGTAGGGTGCGAGGCGACCCGTTCTCCGACTGACGGCGCGGCACATGCAACGATACACCTTGCCGGTCTTCGTAATCCTGGCCGCCGTGCTGCGCCTTGCCGCTCTCGATGCAGCGCCTCCGCCACTCTATCAGGATGAGGCCTCCCGCGGTTACGACGCATGGTGCATTCTCGAAACCGGTGCCGACCGCCACGGCCAGAAGCGGCCCTTCTTTCTGGAAAGCTTCGGCGAGGGGGACTGGACCGCGGCACTGACTACCTACCTCACCGTACCCTTCGTAGCGGTGCTCGGGGCCAATGAGTGGTCCATCCGTCTGCCGGACGCGATTCTCGGCGTCCTCACAGTCCTGATGCTGCACGGCTATCTTCGGCGTCGTCTCGGCAACGGCGCCGCGACGGCCGGCACCCTGATTCTCGCCACCGACCCCTGGCACATCAGTCTCTGCCGCACCGGACACGAGTCGGGCTTCGCGCCATTCTTTTTGATGGTCGGCCTGCTGGCCCTCGAGCACAGCGGTCTGCTCGCCGATGAGCGTGTCGATCGAACCTCCGATGGCGACCTGCAGCAGGACTTTCATTCAAACAGTCTTCATTCGGCACGAACCTGCTGGGCAGCAGTTGCCGGCGTCTTTCTCGCGCTGCACACCTGGGTTTATCCGGCAACGCGCTTCTTTACCCCCCTGTTTCTCATCGCCCTCTGCCTGATCTACGGCCGCGCATGGCATCGTGACAAGCTCGCTCGAAAACGCCTGATGGCGGCATCGCTCGGACTGGTCGTCGGCGCGATTCCCCTCTGGTGGACGGCCCTGACCCACCCCGAGCGGCTCGCGGCGCGCGCCCGGGTTACGCTCTTTGCACAGGAGCAGCTTGCCCTTTCCCAAAAAATCTCCATGCTGGCGGCAAACTTCGCTTCGAACCTGTCGCCGCGCTACTTCTACCTTCGCTTCGACGAACTCTCCGGAACTGACCTCGACGGAATCGGCCTGCACCTGCTCGTCACCGCGCCGCTCTTTGTCGTCGGATTGATCCTCACATTCGCCGGAGTTCGTCAGCACCGCTGGAATCGGCTGCTGGTCGCCTGGCTTCTGCTCTATCCCCTGCCGGCCGTCATCTGTGCGGATTGGAATCCGCATTCCTTCCGTACCGTCGCAGGTGTGCTCTGGTATCCGATCATCGCCGCGATGGGCTGGCAGGGATTGAAGATCCGTTTGAATGCCGACACGACCGCGCGAAATATGACTCGTCTGCGCGCCGCCGCGCTCGCTGCCTTCGCGCTGAACACGGCCTACTTCGTCGATGTCTACTTCCGGCGTATGCCGCGCGAATTGGAAATCGGCTACCAGACGCAGCTCGTGCGCGCCATGCAATACGTCGGCCGACATCAGCAGGATGCCGACTTCATCCTCGTCACGAGGTGGTTCAACCAGCCCTACATCTACGCGCTGCTTTATGCACCCATCCCGCCGCGCGAGCTGGTCGATCTGCCGAAGTTGGGCGGACCTGACCTGCTTGGATTTCACCAGATCAACCGGATCGGAAAATACTACTTCCCGCCACGCGAGCCGGAGAAAACACCCGAGCTCACCGCAGCATTCCTCTCGGCTTTCAACCAGCTCCCGCCGGACGCCGAGGGGCTGGTCATCGAGCTGGCGGGGCGTTTTGGCGCAGGACGAATCGAGGCCACGTTTCCTGTCAATGCTTCTCGACCAGACACCCCCGCGCTGGAAGTCCGCCGCTGGCGGCGGTCCGACGACCCGACTCCGACCAGCCCGCCGCCGTGAATGGGTGAATGGTCACCGCCGGCAATCCGTTCTAAAGTATGTACCGAATGGGGCCGTCGCCGACCCTCGCCTCGCATGGGGCCGCCGACCTGCGATGTTGCAACCACAAGGCCCCCTGGAGTTGTCCATGCCCGTGTCTGTCAGATCGCTTGCAGTTCTCGGCCTGCTGACGTTACCTGGCACCTTTGCCCGCGCCGAAGAACCGCCGGACGTACAGGAAATCCTCCGTAAGGCCGACGCGAACACGAAGGCCGTCAAGGCCGTCAGCTACGACGCCTCTTTCTTCGGCGAGGGAGACCCGGCCGACGTGGAGCGCATCTTCAGCGCTCGCGGCAAGGTCATCGCCCGCGAAGGCCGGCGCAGTCTGATGAGCAATATCTTCGGCGGCTCGGCGGAAATCGTGCGCTATGAAGGAGAAGCCCGCCTGCCCGGCGCCGACGAATGGCTTCCATTCGTCATCGCCTGTGACGGCCGCTCGGTCTATCGGCTCGACCCGCTGGTCAAGACCTACACGCGCGGTGCCCTGCCCACAGCGCGGCAACTGCTTCGCCACGGCCGGCTCCTGCTTATGCTCGAATTCATCCACCCGACTCCGTTCAGCGATGAGCTCGAAGCCAAGAGCACGAAATACGAGGGTGTGAAAGAGGTCGAAGGTGTCGCTTGTCATGTCATCTACGTCATCTACCGCAACAACAGCGAATCCCGCTGGTACTTTGGAAAAGAGGACTATCTCCCCCGGCGTGTGGACCGCATCCTGGCGAATACGAAGGGCAGCGCCCAGGTCCTCGTCATCTCGAACCTGAACACCAATCCGGCCATTGACAATGACACCTTCCGTCTGCAGAAGCCCGACGACTACGTCGAACGCTTCTTCGATGCCGACCTCACGATGGGTATGCAGGACAAGCTCCTGCCGGTCGGCAGCACGGCTCCCGATTTCTCGTTAAAAACCCCCGACGACAAACTCGTCTCCCTGAAGGACCTTCGTGGAAACGTCGTCGTGCTCGATTTCTGGGCGACCTGGTGCGGGCCGTGCAAGCTCGCCATGCCGGGCGTCCAGCGGCTGCACGAGAAATTCAAGGATCATCCGGTAAAGGTCTACGGCATCAGCACCTGGGAACGAAAGGATGCCGATCCTGCCGGCTACATGAAAGAAGGCAAGTACACCTACGGCCTGCTGCTCAAAGGTGACGAAGTGGCAGAGTCCTACAAGCTCGAAGGTCTGCCCACGTTCTACATCATCGACACCGGCGGACGAATCCTGTACGCCAGCACCGGCTTCCTGCCGGATAAGGAATCGGAGATCGCCGAGATCATCACCAAGGCCCTCAAGTCGAAGTGACAAGGTGATGTCAGCTTAAAGCGACCCGCCTCCGGTCGGCTCTTTTCTCGTAGCGGCCGGCGTCCTCGCCGGCCGGGGATGACCAGCAGACCGCTTCATCGCGCACTACTCACTCACCTCAACCACGCTTGGCAGGAAAAAATCCACCATCCGCGTACCCCGTCCGTCGCCCAGTTCCAGCATGCAGCGGGCCCGGATCGGCATGATCATCCCCTTGGGGATGGAAGCCCAGAGATAGGTGCCGTCCTTGGATACCTTCAGCGTCTCTTTGTGCGACGTGGTCTGCAGCATGTCCTCGGTCCAGACCTGCACCGTACCGGAGATGCGACCGATCGGCGCCGCCTCCAGTGATTCCGTGTTCAGGTAGAAGCGAAATTCCTCCGGCGACGCCAGCAGCGCTTCGGCGCGATACTGCCCCGGCATGAAGGGCATCGACGTGCCGCCGAGCCGACCGATCTGTCCTTTCCCGGGAACCGGCGAACCGAACAACCGCGCCATGGCCGCTCCGCAACGCGGACATTTCGCCGGCGGCTTGGTCAAATCAATACCCAGGCACAACTTTGTACAACCGAAGCGCGAACCCGATGGCGCGGTCCGACCGGCGGGCCCTGCCGGTGCGGGGCGATCCGACTCTTTGAGCCGCGCGTCAAAATACTCCTGCGGGCCAAGCACCCAGATTTCTGTCGATCCCTCCCGCTCGATACGAACCATTGTGCGGGCACGCTGCGAAATCTCCGCAAAGATTCGCGAGTAAAGCACGAGATCGGCATCCTTCGCAAACGACGGCACCGCGAAGGAGAGCTTGACGCACTTGTTCCGCGAGATTGGCCGCACATCGTAGGTCAGGTCGTTCAGCACGATCGGATGGACCGCGCCGCTCCACATCAGAAAAAAACTCTGATTGACGTAGTCCGTCAGCGGGCCACGCGTCAGGTAGAGCTCCGCGTCGGTGTAGTCCGTGTCGCCATCTCGATCGATCGGAAACTTGACCTCCACAGCGTCGCGGTCGATCCACATCGTCCCGCGAATCTCCGGCGGGCGTACCTCCAGTTCGACAAACACCGTCGCCCGGGCAAACCCGGCGTCGCCTCGTGCCATCGCGCTACTGGCAAGCAACGCGGCAAGAACCGCCGAAATACCTATCCGTCGCACCATCATCTCCGTTACATCCTCCCTGCGGTTTACTCGCCGGATCATCCCGCACCCAGAAAACCGATTGTCGACTCGTATCGCGCCGCCAGCACCTCCCGCAGCGGCGCGTGTTCGGGACGACGCAACGTTGCATCTTCCCGTACCAGTTTCTCAGCATCGCGCTGCGCCATACGCAGCAGTTCCCCGTCGCGGGCCAGATCGGCCACACGAAGCTCCGGCAGGCCGTGCTGCCGCGTGCCGAGCATCTCGCCGGGGCCGCGCAACCGCAGATCTTCCTCGGCAATACGAAAGCCGTCCGTCGTGCCGACCAGCACCGACAGCCGCTCGTTGTCCTCGGCCGCTGCGAAGCCGGTCATCAGGAAACAATAGCCGCGCGATCCGCCCCGGCCCACCCGGCCTCGAAGCTGGTGCAGTTGCGAGAGCCCGTAACGCTCCGCATGCTCGATGACCATGCACGTCGCCCGAGGTACGTCGATGCCCACTTCGATGACCGTGGTCGCGACCAGCACCTGCACCCGGCCGGCGACAAAATCCCCCATCACCTGCTCGCGCTCAGTTGATTCCATCCGGCCGTGCAAGAGTCCGACTTCCCAGCGAGAGAGCACCTGCTCGCGCAGACGGGCAAGCTCCGTCGTCGCCGCCCGCAGTTCGAGCTTGTCCGATTCATCCACCAGCGGATAAACCACATACGCCTGCTCACCGAGCGCCAGCCGCGCGCGGACAAAGTCCCATGCCGATCCCTGTTCGGCTGGTCGGACCAGTCGCGTTACGATCGGCGCGCGCCCCGGTGGCAGGGCGTCGATCGTGGTCACGTCCAGATCACCGAAGACGGTCATCGCCAGCGTCCGCGGAATCGGCGTCGCCGTCATGACCAGGTAATGCGGTGAAGGCCCCTTGCCGCGGATCATCGCGCGCTGACGCACGCCGAAGCGATGTTGTTCATCGATGACCACCAGACCCAGTTTCGCGAAACGCACGCCTTCCTGTATCAGGGCATGCGTTCCGACGACGATGTCCAGTTCGCCGGCCTCGATCATCTCCAGCATCCGGCGCCGCTCGCCGGCCTTCTGTCGACCGGTCAGCAGGGCGATGCGCACGCGACTGCCGGTAAGGTGCGCGCTGATCGAGCGAAAATGCTGATGGGCGAGCAACTCCGTCGGCGCCATGATCGCCACCTGACGTTGATTGGCCACAGCCACCAGCGCTGCATAGAGCGCCACCACCGTCTTTCCACAGCCCACGTCACCCTGAAGCAGTCGATTCATCGGCCGGGGACGCGCCAGATCAGTCACAATCGACCGAATCGCCCGATCCTGCGCGGCTGTCAACGCGAACGGAAACCGACGCCGAATTCGTCGGTCGATCTCTTCGGTGCAGGTCAGAACGTGCGACTCGACGCCGCGGCGAAGATTTCGCCGGGCCAGCATCACGGCAATCTGCATCAGCAGTAGCTCATCGTAAGCAATGCGACGTCGGGCCTGCTCCAGATCAGCGTCGCACGTCGGTCGATGCATCGCGGCAATGGCCTGCCGCCGGCCCACGAGTTTTCGTTCCCGCAAATAGTCCGGCGCATGCCATTCCCGTACGAGCGGCAGCAGCCGAGGCAGGTTGTCACCGATCAGTCTGGCAAGCGCCCGGCTCGGCAGTTCGGCCGTCGCAGGGTATACCGCGACGAAACGAGCCGGAGCGGATTCATCGACCGGACCGGCATCCGCACCAAGTTCCTCCAGCTTCGGATTCGTGAGCTGCGCGAGTTCGCGATAGACACCGACGCGGCCGGTCGCCCGCACAGCCATGCCCTTGCAGAGGCGCTCGGCCATCCAACCGGCGTTAAACCAGGAGAGCATGCAACGGCCGGTGTTGTCCTGCAGCGTCGCCGAAACGGTCGGCCCGCGGCGGCTGAAGCGCGTATGCACCGCTGCGATTCGTCCGACGACCGTTGCGACCATGCCTTCTTCGAGGTTTTCGATCTGGCGCGATTCCTGCTTCTCATGCCGCAAGGGGAAATATTCTATCAGATCGGCAACCGTGCGGATGCCGACGCCCGCCAGCAGTTCGGCGCGCCGTGGACCGACACCCGGAAGAAACTGCACACTGTCGGACAACGAGAGCTTCGCGCCGGTATTCGGCCGTGCCCGATCCGTCACTTTCAGGGAGGAATGATCAGCTTGGTCCCGACGGGGAGATTGTTCGCATCTCGAAGGCGTCTCTGGTTGGCGGTGTAGATCTTTCGCCACTGGCTCTCGTCCCCGTAATACCGCCTCGCCAGACTGTACAACGTCTCGCCGGTCTGAACCCAGTGCGTCCGGCCGGGAAAGGCACCGGAATCGACCAACTCCTCCGCTCTCGCCGTGGGTAAGCTCGGGCCGACGGGCCGATCCGTCGACGCCGCATCGCCGGGCTGCGTCGTCGCCGACGGATCGCCGCACCCCGGAAAAATCACCAGTACGCCCATCGCCAGCCAGATCGAGCATCGCAGGAACATGTACCGCCTGAATCGTCGCAATCCGGGAATACCCTGATACAGTCACATTCCAGCCGCCCCGATCGCCCCTTCTATCGATTGTCGCCTCTCAGGCAGGGCTGTCAACGCCGCCCTGACCAGACAGCATCCGACATGATGTGCTCTGGACGCTCCATGCCGCATGTTTTTCGCGAGCGCGCCGTGCCGTTGACCGCGAGAATGCGCCAGTGCACAATTCCCGCCCCGATTCATGGAGTGGAATGAACAGCGCCGTGCAGAAAACGCGCGGCCCTGTCAGAGGGGGGTGGAGCTCAAGATGTCGCTGCTGGTCACCGGTACCATCGGGATCGATACGGTCGAAACGCCTCATGGTCGCGCCGAGAGCGTGCTCGGCGGTTCGGCCTGCTATTTCGCTTTCGCCGCCAGCTTGCTCACCCCCGTTCGTCTCGTCGGCGTCGTCGGTGAAGATTTCCCGCAGGAATTTCGCGAGATGTTCCGCGGGCGTCCGATCGACCTGGAAGGCCTTGAGATTCGCAAAGGTGCGAAGACGTTCCGCTGGCAGGGGCGCTACGTCGGTGACATGAACAGCGCCGAGACACTGCGCACTGATCTCAACGTCGTCGCCGAGGCGCCGCCGACCATCCCCAAGCACTTCCGCGACGCCGGCTATGTCTTTCTCGCCAACACACACCCGGCCGTCCAGCGAAGCTTCATCGAGCAGCTCCTCTCGCCCAAGCTCATCGTCTGCGACACGATGAATCTCTGGATCAACGAAACGCGCCAGGACCTGCTCAAGACGCTGGCCCTCGTCGATGGAATCATCCTCAACGACGGCGAGGCCCGTCTGCTCAGCGGCGAGTCAGACCTGATCCGTGCCGGGCGCGAAGTCCTCAAGTTCGGCCCGACCTTCGCCGTCATCAAGAAGGGCGAACACGGCGCGATGCTCGTCTCACCGGACGAGGTCTACGTATTGCCTGCGTATCCGACAACCCGGGTCGTTGACCCGACCGGCGCGGGAGACAGCTTCGCCGCCGGCATGATGGGGCACCTCGCTGCCATCGACCGTTTCGATGCCGCGGCTCTCAAGGGCGCCATGTCGCGCGGGGCCTGTGTGGCTTCCATCACCATCGAGGCCTTCTCGCTTTCGGCGCTGACGGCCGCAACGCCCCAGACGCTTGCCGAGCGACTGGCGCAATACAAGGCCATGCTGTCGTTCGATTAACCCGTCCGCTCTCCGAGCAGACCGATGCGCTGTTTCATCGCCGTCGATCTTGATGAATCGATCCGCCGCGACCTGAACCGGCTGATCGATCGGCTCCGCCCTTCATGCCCGAAAGTGCAGTGGGTGCGTCCGGAGAACCTGCATCTGACGATCAAGTTCCTCGGCGAAGTCGCCCCCGCAAAGATTGCGTCCATCGCCGCAACGCTCGATCAGCTCTGCTCACAGTGCCGGCCGTTTGACATTCAACTTCGCGGACTGGGAGTTTTTCCCCCGGCTGGCCCGGTCCGCGTCATCTGGGTGGGAGTCGAGGACGAGAATGGGCGATTGCTCGCAATTCAGCGTCAATGCGAGGCCGTGCTCGAACCTCTGGGTTATCCCCGCGAGCGCCGGCCGTACTCGGCACATCTTACTCTCGCCCGAAACAAGTCAACGGCCGCCTCCGGTCCACTGCGCCGGACCGTCGAAGAAGCTTCCGAATTCTCCGCCGGATCGCAATCAGTTCACGGACTGACGCTCTACGAATCCACCCTGTCGCCCGGTGGCTCAATCTATCAGATACTCAGCCGTCACCGATTTGCTTCCTGAGCATCATGAAACCATGCGTCGGCGCCTGTAGCTGCTGAAATTTCGCGCGTCATTCGAACGGCCCGTCTCGCGGTTCATCGGAAGAAGGCCGTTCCTCTACCGGCGCGCTCTCCTCGACGACCATCGTCGCCGCCATCAGATCGCCGATCCGCTGTCGATTGCGACTGAGCATTCCCATCATCATCAGCGTGATGATCCACCCCGGAGAGCCGATGCTCACCATGATCACTCGACAGAAATTCCGCACCAGCAGTTGCCGAAAATTCGGCCGCGTTCCCGTGATCGATCTCACCATGGAAGTTTGCTCATTCATGCGGCGATCGTCCGAATCTGAAGCAGGAGATTTCGTTTCCGAATCATCATCAACCGCCTCGGCCGGAATATAATTTGCCTCCGCTACGCTGATCACCCGACAGCCGAAGAGGTACTTGCCAGGCGTTGTGCCGATCAACGCTTCCCAGATCAGGCACCAGAGGCCATAGACCAGTACCGTCGCATAATGAATCGGTAGCAATCGGGCCTGCGTCTGCGGATCGTTCAGGATCTCCCGCAGCATGGCCAAGTCGGAACTCTGAGATAGCTCCGGCACGGCGCGGAGCGCCAAGGGAGAAAGGATCAGCATCGCCGGCGCAAAATCGAGCAGCGTCGCCATGATGCGCCGCCAGATCGCCGCCGGTATGATCCCCGCAGGCAGCTCGATCTGCATCATCAGCTGCTGCCGGCGCGTCCACATCACCAGCGTCAGCACCGCCAGCGCGATGGCCAGCGAGACCGACTCGCGCCAGCCCGTCGGACGAACCGGATCAGGTCGACGCATCGACAGCGGCTCACAACGAACCGGTGACCACGTCTCGTAGTCCGCCACGCCGTATTCCACAATGCCGCCCGTCGCGATTCGGGCAATCGCCAGCTCCTTCGACAGCGTCGCCACGCTCACGCGGAACGGGTCAACCTGCATGTATTCCAGATTCTCGCGCACGATGGCCTGTCGCGACCAGCGCCCCGCTTCGTCACCGGCGTAAACATGCAGATGCGAAGCGTCGCCATCACCGGAGGCCACGGCAACGACGAACATCGGTGATTTCGGTGTGACACCGGCCCACGCATGGCGCACGTCCACGCCTTTGAGCACGACCTCCGACTTGCTCCAGCCGGCATCCGAGGCGAGGCGGACGGCGGTGCCCGACGACTCCTTCGTGGCGCCCTCCGTGTCACCGATATCAGAGATCGCAGTTGCCAGCGTGCTGAGAAGAACATCCGTATCGCGTTTCCAGAAAAGATGTACAACCCCATCGCGCGCCGCCAGCCAGAACCGATCCGCCCCTTCGGCCATGTCGATGTTCGAGGCGCGGGCCCAGACCCCGTTTTCCTGACGCAACAGGACGTGGCCCCATGTCGGCGGCGTCGTCAGAATCGGCGCAACAGCCCGCTGGAGTTCGTTGCGATCAGTCGTTGCCTGTGTGCCCGGTTCCGCCTCGTCATCCGCGACCTGAGTCGTCGGTGTCACGAGGTCGTGCGCGGACACAATCGCCCAGATGATCGGTCGCACCGTATCGCCGGTCCATGCCAGCGGCGACCGGCGACATTGATCCTTCCACATCGCACCGGGAGCCAGCGGCTTGTTCGGAAAGTAATCCACCTGATTCAGGTCTGCGTAGAGAATCCGCAGCGCCTCGGCATCAGCGGCCAGCGAGTTGGGGTTGCCTTCGATCGGCGGCAGTGTTGGCAGAAGCGCCGGTACCGTGCTCTGCGTCGCCTTGCCGGCGTACCAGATCTGCAGGACCGCCATGGAGGACTCCGCCGTGTCCGCCGCGCCGATCACCCAGGTATGCTCATCACTCGCCGCCACCCAGACGCGCGTCGCCTGCCACGGCTCAGCTTGCGTGGATGCAGTCAGACATGCCGACAGCAGAATGCTCAGGAGGAGGGTTCGTTGCATGGGTGGATTATTCGAGGGCGGCCGTGGCGGGTCAATCATCCGACAGTGCCTTCAGTGGTTCACAATCCGCATCGATCTGGATGATCTCCCGAATGCCGTCCGGCAGGGTCTCCCGATCCGGCATCACGAAGGCCCGAGGGCTGACCTGCGCGAGCGATCGCGGCTGGTAGCCGCCGATGCGTAGCACAAACCGTGCATCATCGAGCGGCCAGAAAACGCTCGCAGCGTGCGGGAGCAGCGGTCCGTCGGGCCAGGCCGGCCTGAATTCCTCCAGGTACACGCTGAGCACATCGCGACGCGACACATCGCGAAAACGAACGAGACGCACCAGATGCGGCGGCGATCGCTCCACATAATATTCGCGGATCTCACCGGTAGATGCGACCGTGTAGGTCAGGATGTCATAGTTACGACCGGCCCGCAGGATCGGTCCCGAAAGCCCCGGTTCAGCCCCAGGCAACCCGCCCAGCGCCAACGCCGATACCAGTTGATCCGGCCGCACCGGCATCGACGCGCAGCACGGCCTCCCGGCGTTGCGATGATGCCCCCAGCGCATGACGTGCAGTTCCGGCTCGATCCAGATCCAGAACGTATCGTCATTTGAGCCGAGCCCGATCACCGTCGGGCCGATGCCGTGCCGCAGATCCATTCGAAAACCGCGCGGCGGCACGTGCAGCAGATTGCCCTCTACGTTGAAGACGTGCAACTGCTTTCGATCATCAATGAGTCGTGCCGTTGCTGTGACACTGCTCGACCACAAGGCCGCATCGAGTTTTGCGGCATTTGACTGGATTTGCTCGATGATCTCGCGCTGCGAGCGGGGTGGACCGGTCGAACCGCCGGAGTGGATACTCGCCCCGTCACGCGGTGGACACCCCGCCGTCAGCACTGCGACCGCCAGCAGGAAAGGCATACCCCGTGGCGCGATCAACCGGGTAACTCGGCCGCGGCGAACATGCTGTAGACCTATAGACGCCGCGCGGGCCGACGGCGTCATTCGCCACGCTGCCTTTCATCCGCTGTGCCGTCGATCGGCGCAGTCGCGACGTCGACGGACGCGGATGCCTCGGACGCACGTTCCGACGAATCGTCGGCTTCGTCCTCCGGAACGTATCCGGCAAGAATGCTCCCGAGCTGACCGGTCAATTCGTGAATCTCCTCGTCCGTCAGAACCGGGTTGAGAATACGGTGCGTGGTCTTGTCGCGCATCTGGCGCATTTCCCAGTATTCCGCGCCGCCCTCGCGCAGCGTCCGCTCGTACTTGAGCAGCCGCTTTCGAAGGAGGATCAGCGAGAGCACGAAGCGAAATCGCTGCCGCGACGGATCGTCGGTATTCTCCAGACGCTGGAAGAAATTGAGCAGCACGTCGTCATCGACAAACGTCCGCCGGGCCTCCTGCTTCTTCGGCATACGCGTTTTGAAGAAGCACAGCGCCCCTTCCGGCGGTCCCTGCCATGCCTGCTCGGAGAAATCCCGTCGTTCAAAGCCCTCGGCAGTCTCGAACAACGCCGTGTAAAATATCTCGCCTTCGACGATGGGCCTGCCGCTCACCGAGCATGTTCCTGCCGATCGGGTTACTTCGTATTCGATCATGATTTATTTCGATGAGGTTCGCTTGTTTCGACTCGACGCCTCGCCGGCCTGAAGCTTCGCCCGCAGCGCGTCGATCACAGGCGGCGGTATCAGCCGGTTCATGTTGGTGCTGTCGAGTCCGCCCAGCTCACAAATCTGCCGGATCAGCGTACCGCTGATCAACGCCGTCGTATCTGTGGTGAACAGAAACACCGTCTCCACATCCCCGGCGATCATGTTGACATTCGCCTGCCGCAGTTCATTCCGCAGGTCGTCGCTGTCCCGGATGCCCTTGACGATCACATCCGCCTTGCGACGTCGAACGTAGTCCATCGTCAGCCCCGCGTAGGCCTCGACCTCCACCCCCGGCATCCCGCCCACCAGTTGACGCAATAATTCCACCCGCTCCTCCTGTGTAAAGAGCGGTCGCTTCTCCGGATTACGACCCACCGCGACGATCGTTCGGGCAAATATCCGCTGCGACCGCTGGATGATATCGATGTGGCCGTACGTCGGCGGATCAAAGGTGCCGGCAAAGACCGCAGTCTTGGGGGTGTGATTGACCATGCAATGCTCGGCTTCGACAGTGCACCGGGTAGCAGCCGCATGGCAGCACCGACTGCCGTGCACCGGTTTTACTCGTATCGTAATGCTTCGACAGGATCGAGGCGAGAGGCCTTCCAGGCCGGATAGATGCCGCTGATGATGCCCACCGTCGTGGCCATCGCCAGCGCCATGCCGATCGCCCAGGTGGTGGTCACCGTGGTGATCACACGCGTCATCCGCTCGATCGTCGTCGCCAGGCCCCAGCCGGCCAGTACGCCCAGGGCGCCACCGAGCAGCGAGACGATGCTCGCCTCCACGAGAAACTGCTGCATCACGTCGAAGCGCTGTGCCCCCATGGCCATGCGCACGCCGATCTCCCGCGTCCGCTCCGTCACCGCTACGAGCATGATGTTCATGATTCCGATGCCGCCGACGGCCAGCGAGATGCCGGCGATCGAGCCCAGCACGACGCCGATGAGCTTCTGAAAAGTCGAAAACTGCTGCACGAATTCCTTCTGGGCCTGCACCTGGAAGTCATCCTGCTGGCCGGCGCGGATCTTGTGCCGCTGCCGGAGCAGCTTCTTGATCTCCCCTTTGGCGGCCTCGATATCCTTGTCTGCCGGGCTGACGGACTCGGCGATAATCGTGTGCACGGCCTTGATGCCCCAGAGCTTGTCCATGGCTGTTGTGATTGGAATGATGACCTGCCGATCGACGTCGGTGAACGCCACGTTGCCCTTTTCCTCCATGACGCCGATCACCGTGAACGTTCGAGAACCGAGGGCCCCGCTGATCTTGATCCGTTCGTCGATCGCCGGCCGACCGCCGAAAAGTTCGCGCTTGACCTTGGAGCCCAGAACGGCCACCAGCGAGCCGCCGGAAACATGCACTTCCGAAATGAATTCACCCTCCAGCAGATTGTGACTGCTGATCTGCGGGTACTCCGGCGTCGCCCCGAGGATGTCCGCCGTCGTATTGTTGGAAAAATACTTCACCAGACCGCTGTTACGGACCTGCGGCATCACCGCGGAAACCCCGGGGCATTCCTTTGCTATTGCGGCCGAGTCCTCAAGCTTGAGCGATTCAAAATTGCCGACCAGGCGGCCGCTTCGCCGCTCGACGTTCGGCGTAATGAAGATCTTGTTCGATCCCATCGTGGAGAAACCGGCGCGGATTTCCTCGCCCATCCCCTGGAGGATCGCCATCGCAGCCACCACCGCGCCGACGCCGATGATGACACCGAGTGTGGCCAGCACACTGCGCAGCGGGTGTATCCACAAGCTCCGCAGGGCCATCATCATGATTCGCAGGAAAAACATAGAATACGACGACCGCTTGACAGCCGCCCTTTAACGACTCTGCTTATACCCCGGCGCGGCGCGCCATCGGCGCTGCCGGCAACGGCACCTCTGCCTCATTCGATGATTCCGCCGGAGAACCCGATGCACCGGCCATCCGCGTCAGCAGGGCGGCATCCGCGGCTCCATCCTCGGTAATCCGGCCGTCCTTCATGCAGATGATCCGTTGTGCCTGAAGCGCCACGGACATCTCGTGCGTCACCAGGATTATCGTCACCCCCGCGCGGCTCAGTTCGTGAAAGATCTCCATGATCTGCTTGCCGGTCCGGCTGTCGAGGTTGCCCGTCGGCTCGTCGGCCAGCAGAATCTTCGGCTCATTGACGATCGCTCGGGCGATGGCCACGCGCTGCCGCTCACCGCCGGAAAGCTCACTCGGCGTGTGCGATGCCCGATGGGCCAGGCCGACGCGCTCCAGCGCCCGAAGGGAGGCCTCGCGCGTCCATGCCTTGCGCGCGTAGAAGAGAGGCACGGCCACGTTGTCGGCGGCACTGGTCCGCTGAATGAGATTGAACGTCTGAAAGACGAAGCCGATCTTCTGGTTGCGGATCACCGCGAGCTGGCGATCCGACATCGATGAAACCAGTTGACCGTCCAGCCAGTACTCACCCTGCGTCGGACGATCCAGGCAACCCAGCAGGTGCATGAGCGTGCTCTTGCCGCTCCCGGACGCGCCGGTGATCGAAATGAATTCACCCTCATCAATGTTGAGATCGACGCCGTCCAGCGCGCGCACCGTCGTATCGCCCATGACGTAGTGCTTGCGTAATTCCTTCGTCTGGATCAGCGGTCTCATTCATCCTCTCGGCACAAAAGCCCACGGAATCAGCTCCCGTGGGCTTCTCGTCGCAGACCTTGGCCTCCCACGTTCGCAGCGCTAGAGGCCGGCTTTCTCGCTTTCCTGACGCTCACGCTCCGTCTGACGCGGGCGACGCACCCAGATCTCCTGACCGGCGTCGACGCCGGAGATGATCTCGGTATACGCGCCATCCGTCACGCCGATCCGCACCGGCTTTTTCTCCTCGCCCCATCGCCCGCTGCTGAGCTTGACGGGAACATAGATAAAACAATCGCGACCCTCGGAAAACAGCGCCTCGTTCTTCACGAGCACCACGTCCTCCAGCTTTTCCGTCGTGAAGGCCAGGTCCGCCTGAAGCCCAACCAGTTGCTGAAGATCGTCACCGACCAGCCGGACGCGCACGTTGAAAGCCAGAGCGTTGTTGACCCGCTGCGGCTCCGGCAATATTCGCTCGATCACCCCGCGATAGGTCTGGCCGCGGTACGCCTCGACCGTCACTTCCACCGCCCGACCTTCAAACTCGTTCAAATACTGCTCGGCCAGTCGAGCATACTCCTCGTCCGACATCTTCGTCGAGCTTCCCGGCCGCGCGTAGTCCGGGGCGATCTTTCGGATCGCGCCGATGTCCGCCTCATCCACCTGGGCCATCACGTACACCGCGCTGATGTCGGCCAGCGTCATCACCGGCGTCCCACCCGTAAACCCCTGCGTCCCGCTCTGAATCATCTCCCCCTGGTGGATCATGATGTTGTACACCATGCCGTTGGTGCGCGCACGGATGGTGGTCTCGTCCAGTCGAAGCTTTGCCTCGTCGAGGTCCTTCTGTGCCGCGGTATAGGTCGCCTCGGCCTGAACCACGTCCTGCTTGGCGCTCTTCAGCAGAATCTCTTCATTGTTCCGCGCCTGCTCAAGCCCCACCGCCGCCAGGTCGCGCGCCGCGCGCGCCACATGGTATGCCGACTCCGCCGAGATCCCCTCGATGTCGCTCGCGACGTTGCCCTCCAGATAGCCCTTGACTTTCTCCCAGCGAAACGCGGCCTCCTTGTATCGTGCTTCCGCATCCCGCAGCCGCGCCTCCGCGCTGCGGGTCTGCAGCGGCAGGTCGCGCTCCTGATTCTCCAGCGCGATCTTCGCCTTCTCATAGGCCGACCGTGCACGGTCCAGATTTGCCGCGAATGATTCCAGATTCCGCTTCTCGTCCACCGGGTCCAATTCGACGAGCACGTCACCGACGTCGACCATCTGCCCCTCAACCACGTGGATTCGATCTACCTGGCCGCTGGCCTTACTCTTGATGGTGACGAACTTATTGGCCTGCACCGTGCCCGTCGCCGTGACAGGTATGACTAGGTTGCCCAGCTTGGCCTGACCCTTCTCCCCGTCAAGCCACGGATTGCTGATGCTCCGCCGTGTGAGCAGGACCAGCCCGACGACCACGACCAGCCCGATGCCGCCCCCGATGATCAATTTGCGGTTCATGTTGCCTTCTGCCTGTCTCTGCGAAGCGTGCTGCTCTGCCGAATAGGATCAACGGCGACGCGGCAAGGCCCTTTCAGCACACCGCGCGCACAGGGGATTTTAAGCCCGGTACGGCTGATATTCCATGCCGAAGCATTTGGCCACCGCCTCGTTGGTCACCACCCCGAGATGCACGTCGACGCCTTCCGCTAAACCTGCATCCTGTTGCGTTGCCTTGCGATAGCCCAGATTCGCCAGCCGAAGCACATATGGCATCGTCGCGTTGGTCAATGCAAACGTGCTCGTCCGACCCACCGCACCCGGCATGTTCGTCACCCCGTAATGAACCACATGGTCCACGATGTACGTCGGCTCCGCGTGCGTCGTCGGACGAATCGACTCCACGCAACCGCCCTGGTCCACGCCAACGTCCACAATCACCGCGCCGGGCTTCATCAGCTTCAGATAATCCCGCGGGATCAGCACCGGGCACCGCGCCCCGGGAATCAGCACCGCCCCGATGACCAGATCCGCCAGGGCCAGATGTTCACGAATCATCGCATCGTTGCTGAACAGAAGCTGTACGTTGGCCGGCATCACGTCGGAGAGATATCGCAGGCGCTCCAGGTTGACATCCATGAGAATGACATGCGCGCCGAGCCCCGCCGCGACCTTCGCCGCATTCGTGCCCACGATGCCGGCGCCAAGAATGAGCACCGTCGCCGGCTCCACGCCAGGCACGCCGCCGAGCAGGATGCCTCGGCCCATCATCGGACGCTCAAGGTACTTCGCGCCCTCCTGAACGCTCATCTTCCCCGCCACCTCGCTCATCGGCGTCAGCAGCGGCAGACGTCCCGCTTTGTCACGCACCGTCTCGTAGGCGATAGCGATGCACTTGCTCCGCACCACGCCATCGGTCAGCTCACGATCGGCGGCAAAATGAAAATAGGTGAAACAGACCTGTCCCTCGCGCAGGAGACCGCACTCAACCGGCTGCGGTTCCTTGACCTTCACGATCATCTCCGCCCGGGAGAAAATCTCCTTCGCCGTCGCGACGATCCTGGCGCCCGCGGCAACGTACTCGCTGTCGACAAAACCGGACCCCGCTCCGGCCTCGTGTTCGATGAGTACTTCGTGCCCGGCGCGGGCCAGTTCGGCAACCCCCGCGGGAATCAAACCAACGCGGTACTCGTCCGGTTTAATCTCTTTGACACAGCCAACGATCATATGACGTGCGCTCCCGTGATGTTTGCTCCGGAGACGTGCTCCAAAGTGGTGCTTCCGGATGGCCGATGCGTACCTGCGTTGCTGCCAACCGCGCCCCCGCCGACCGGTAAGAAGACGCCCACGCACCTATGCGCATGTTCGACACCTCTGCGCCTGGCTGCACATTCCGGAATAATCAGATTCCGGCGACGTCTCTTCCGGACGCGTCCGGACCGCAGACATGCTATTGGAAGTGCGCATTTCGGGCAACGTTGAGCCCGGTCGGCGAATCTCCCGAATCCGCCGGAATCGCATGCGTACGACATCGCATTGCGCACCGCGGTAATTTCTGCCCGATAGGCCGGTAATGATCGAATTGTCAGCGCCGGATTCGTAACGTTGCGACAAAGCAACATTCTGCTTGATTGAGCCGCAACGTCACCGATACACAATATGCCGATCCTCCTGCCCGCGCCGACCAGGCAGCATACGGCCGCGGAACTTCCGGGGGGACGCACGACGGGGCTTCAATACGTGATGAACACGTCACATACCAGGACCGAGCAGGTCACGAGCCCGGATACGCGCCGGCTGGAGAATCTGGTCGGACGGGCCTTTGAATCGCTCCCCGTCGCGCTGGTCGTCTTCGATCGTCAGATGAAGATCCTCGCGCGAAACCGATCGGCGTCGGCTCTGCTGCCGGATGGCGCTGACTTGTCCGAAGCCCTCGGCCGACTGACCGTTGACGGCCGCTTCGAAGACTGGGCCGTGGAGCTGCGCCGCGTTCTCGATTCCCGCCTGCCCCGGCGGATCGACGTCAACGTGAAAAACGATCAGTCGGTCGATGGCGGCACGACGAACCCGCCGACGACAAGCAGCGAGACCTATCTCAACTTGCTCATCCACCCGTTGGAGGGCGATGCACCCGGCGAGATCATCGGCGGAATCCTCATGGCCGAAGACGTCACGGCCGGCATCAGCATGCAGCGCCGGCTCGCCGTCTCCGAACGCCTCGCCGCCGTCGGCAAGCTGGCGGCCCGCGTGGCACACGAATTGAACAACCCGCTGGACGGCGTCCTGCGCTTCACCAACCTGGCGATCCGCCGGCTCGCGAAACTGACCTCGGAAGCCGGCACCGCCACGGACGAAAAACTGATCGGCTACCTCGAAAACGCCCGCGCAGCCATCGTCCGAATGAGCGAGATCACCGGCGACCTGCTGGAGTTCTCCCGGTCCACGCCGAGCACCTTTGAACAGGCCACGATCAACAGAATTGTCGAGGACGCGCTGCATGCCATGGAAGGCCGCGCCCACGACGCCCGAATCACCATCGTCTGCAACTTCTGCGAACAGGACATGCCCGTGGTCCGCGGCAGCAACCTCTTCCAGATCTTCTGCAACCTCATCAAGAATGCCGTCGAATCCATGCCCGAGGGCGGCACGCTGACCGTCGCCACTCGAATGGAGCCGCAGGATGTCATCGTCACCATCGCCGATACCGGCGTTGGCCTGCCCGAAAATGCCGAGCGCATCTTCGAGCCCTTCTTCACCACCAAGCCCAGCGGCCAGGGCACCGGCCTGGGACTCGCCGTCTGCAAGGACCTGATCGAAAAATACGCCGGAAAGATCACGCCGTCGCGCAACGCGCCGCGCGGCACGGTCATGACCGTGCAGATACCGATCCGAAACTGCGCCGCAACTCCTTCCGCCGGAACAGTGCATGTAACCGGGAGACGCCATCCATGACCCAGTCGACGAGATCGTCCAGAACCTCCGAAGCCACGAATCGCAGGACATTGACGGAGACCGCGCCGCAGACCGCAAAGGGAAGAATCCTGCTGGTCGACGACGACCGCATCATCCTCGATTCGCTCGGAGAATTTCTCCGGCTGGAGGATTACGAGGTGGATGTCGCCGGCAGTGTCGACGAGGCCGTCGCCGCCCTCGATGAAAACGCCTATCAACTGGTCATCACCGACGTGAACATGCCGCGGGCCGATGGCTTTGAGCTGCTGCGCACGCTCCACGATCGCTGGCCGGAAATCGTCAGCATCGTCATCACCGGCTACGGCACCATCGAATCAGCCGTCGAAGCGATCAAGATGGGCGCCTACGACTACCTCACCAAGCCGCTGTCGGACGACGAGATTCGCCTCGTCGTGCAACGGGCCATCCAGCAGCAATCGCTGATCCGCGAGAATCGCACCCTCAAGCAGCAGCTTGGAATGCGTTATTCGCTCGACAGTGTCGTCGGCCATGACTACAAGATGCTCAAGGTCTTCGACCTCGTTGAGACCGTCGCAGACAGCCGCACCACCGTGCTGGTCTCCGGTGAATCCGGCACCGGAAAGAGTCTCGTCGCCCGCGCCATTCACCACCGCTCCGACCGTCGCAACAAGCCGTTCATCGAAGTCTCCTGTGGTGCAATCCCCGAAGGCCTGCTCGAATCCGAACTGTTCGGACACGTCAAGGGCAGCTTCACCGGCGCTGTCAACAACAAGGAAGGAAAGTTCAAGGCCGCTGACGGTGGCACCCTCTTCCTCGACGAAATCAACTCCGCCTCGCCTGCCCTGCAAGTCAAGCTGCTCCGTGTCCTGCAGGAGAAGAAATTCGAACCCATCGGTTCCAACCAGACGATTTCCGTCGACGTCCGCGTGATCCTGGCATCCAATGTAGACCTCAAGCGCGAGGTCGAAGCCGGACGCTTCCGCCAGGACCTCTACTACCGGGTCAACGTCGTCACCATCCACATGTCGCCGCTCGTGGAACGCCTCGGCGACATCCCGCTCCTGGCCGAACACTTCCTGAAGAAGTACTGCGCCGAAAACAAGAAGCAGATCGTCGATCTCACACCCGACGCCATCGCCGCCCTCCAGCGTTACCACTGGCCGGGCAATGTCCGCGAGCTTGAAAACACCATCGAACGCGCCGTCGTCCTCTGCAAGGGCCGCCACATTACGCCGGAAGAACTCCCAGCAAACGTCCTCGACCCCGACGCGCTGCCCGGCACCTCCCAGGGCGCAACCGGAGAACCCGATTTGTTCGTCTGGAAGCCGATGTCGCTCAAGGACGCGCTCGAAGAACCCGAGCGTCGCATCATCGAAGCCGCCCTCAAGGCCAACAACTGGAACCGTCAGCTCACTGCCGAAGTCCTGCAGATCAACCGAACGACCCTCTACAAGAAGATGAAGTACTTCGGTCTCGAGTACGACCCGTCGCGCCACGGTGGATGACGCCGCCGTAGCACCGATTGATCCATCGCATCATTTCAGACATCGCGCGATGTCGCGATGACGCTGCGTCGCCACCCTGCTTCCTCGCTCGACACTTCTCCATCGCGTTTATAACATACGATCGTAATTCTCCAGGACGCCGGCAGTGCGTGGCGCCGGTAGGGAAGCCGGTAACACTCTTCCTGCAGACCTTTGGTCAACAGGACACGCACCCGGCCAGCGCGGTCACAAAAATAATGATTGAATGCCTGCTGACCATCTTCGGCCTTGCACTGGTGGCGCCCTTTCTCCATTGGGCCCTTCGCAGCACCACGCACTGGTTCCTCGGAGCAATCGTCGCCGGTATCACCACCTGGCTCGCCCTGCAACTGCCCGCCGTCGCGTCGGGTGCCACGCTTCACGCCGCTTTCGCCTGGGTCCCCGCACTGGGGGTCAACTTCTCTCTCATGGCCGACGGACTCGGTCTGCTCATGGCCCTCATCATCTGCGGCATCGGCACTCTCATCGTCATTTATGCCGGCGGCTATCTCGCCGATCACCCCCTGCTTGGCCGGTTCTACGCGTACATCCTCCTCTTCATGGGCTCCATGCTGGGCGTCGTGCTCGCCGACAACATCATCGTCCTGTTCATCTTCTGGGAACTCACCAGCATCAGCTCCTACCTGCTCATCGGGTTCGACCATGAACGGGCCGCGGCCCGTGCCGCCGCGCTCAAGGCCCTGCTCGTCACCAGTCTCGGCGGCCTCGCCCTGCTCGCCGGCCTCCTGCTCATGGGAACGGCCGCCGGAAGCTACGAACTCAATGAGATCCTGACCCGCGGCGATGTCGTCCGATCTCACACGCTCTATGTGCCGATCCTGATCCTCATCCTGCTCGGCGCGGCCACCAAGTCCGCGCAGTTCCCCTTCCATTTCTGGCTGCCCGCGGCCATGGAAGCCCCGTCGCCGGTCAGCGCCTATCTCCACTCCGCCACGATGGTCAAGGCCGGTGTCTTCCTGCTGGCACGCCTGACCCCGGCGCTCGGCGGCACACCGGCCTGGCAGGGGTCGCTCGTAGCGATCGGCGCCATCACGATGCTCGTGGGCGCGATCCTGTCCCTGAGCAGCGACGGCCTGAAACGCATCCTTGCATACTCGACCGTCAGCGTCCTGGGCACACTGACCATGCTCATCGGAATCGGCACCTTGACGGCAATCCAGGCGGCCGTGCTCTACCTCATGGCGCACGCCCTCTACAAAGGCGCCCTCTTCCTGCTCGCCGGGTCCGTTTCCCATGCGACTCATCTGTACGACGCAGACGACCTCGGCGGCCTCGCGCGCCGAATGCCCCTGACCGCTGTCGCCGGCTTCCTCGCCGCGCTCTCCATGATGGGAATCCCACCGCTGCTCGGCTTTATCGGAAAGGAATCGCTCTACGAAGCCACGATGACAGCGGCCAGCGAAATCGGAAAGGCGGGCACTGACCACTACTCCACAGGGTGGACACGGCCGATCATGTCCCTGACGCCGCTGGCCGTCGCGGCGCACATGCTCCTCTTTGTTGTCGTCGTGCGCGTCGGCGTCCGGCCATTCCTTGGCCGATCTCGCCCATCCGCCCACCCGCCGCAGGAGGTCTCGCCCAGTCTCTGGCTCGGACCGCTCGTACCCGCCGTCGTCGGGATCATCGGCGGCCTGCTGGCCGGCAACGTCGGATCGCTCATCGTCGCCCCGGCGGTCATGGCCGTTCGCGGCGAACCCCACGAAGCCGCGCCGCTCGCCCTCTGGCACGGATTGACGCCGGAACTGGCGCTCTCGGCGCTGACCCTCTTCGGCGGCCTCATCCTCTTCGCCGCGCGACGGCGCCTGGTCCAGGCCGCCGCTTCGCTGTCGCGGCTGGCCGACTGGGGACCGGATGCCGGTTACGATCGCGCGCTGGCCACGCTCAACCTCGCAGCAAAGACCCAGACCCGCGTGCTGCAGAATGGCTATCTCCGCTGGTACCTGCTGACCGTCCTATCGGTGACCGTCCTGCTGGTCGGCTATCCACTGATCGAGCATATGGAGCTGCCGGAAATCAAGAATCTTTCCGACATCTGGCACTTCGAACTCATGCTCGCTGCCATGACTCTTATCTCCGCGTACGCTGCCGTGCGCGCCACCACACGGCTCGGAGCAGTCGCGGCCCTGGGCGCCGTCGGCTACAGCGTGGCGCTGATCTATGTCTACTACGGCGCGCCGGACCTTGCCATGACCCAGTTTCTCATCGAGACGTTGATGGTCATCCTCTTCGTGCTCGTCTTCTACCACCTCCCGCCGTTTTCGATCTTCTCCGGCCGGGCAGCCCGACTTCGAGACACCCTGCTGGCACTCGCCTTCGGCGCGATGATGACCATGCTGATTCTCACCACCCGTGCCAACCAGTCACAACCCCGAATTTCCGAGTACTTCGTCGAGCACAGTCTGACCGAGGCCCACGGCCGAAACATCGTCAACGTCATCCTCGTGGACTTCCGCGCCATCGACACCCTCGGCGAAATCACCGTCCTCGCCGTGGCCGCGGTCGGCGTCTTCGCCCTGCTCAAACTCCGCCGCAGTGCAAAGAAGGAGGAGATGCGATGAAGTCCGTCATCCTCTCCACCGCCTCCCGCCTGGTGCATCCGCTGCTGCTGATGTTCTCCGTCTTCCTGCTGCTCCGTGGCCACAACGAGCCCGGCGGCGGCTTCTCCGGCGGACTTATGGCCGCCTCCGCCTTTGTGCTCCATGCCCTCGCCCACGACGCACAGACCGCCCGCCGAGCACTCAAGGTGCAGCCGCAGACCCTCATCGGCGCCGGACTCCTCGCGGCCCTCGCCGCAGGAATCGTCGCGCTGGCCATCGGCGAGCCGTTTCTGACCGGCTCGTGGACCAGCTTCCACATGCCGGGACTCGGTGAATGGACCCTCGGTACCCCGCTCTTGTTTGATGTGGGTGTCTATCTCGTCGTGGTGGGCGTCTCGATGCTCATCATTCTGAGCATGGCCGAAGATTGATCGTGCCGGTAATTCACCGGTCCAACTCGATTCGCATGATCGAGCAGTTTGGAAGATCGGAGTTGACCTGATGAATCTCGTCCTTGCCGTTGTCGTCGGTGGCCTCTACGCCGCGGGCCTCTACCTCATGGCCCGGCGCAGCGTGGTCAAGCTCATCATCGGCCTGTGCCTCATCGGTCACGCCAGCAACCTGCTCATCTTCGTTTCCGGCGGCCTGACACGAGGCCGCCCGCCGCTGATCCGGCCCGGCGCCGAAACTTTGACCGCTCCCTACGCCGACCCGCTGCCTCAGGCGCTGATCCTCACGGCAATCGTGATCGGCTTCGGCGTGCTGGCCTTTGCCATGGTGCTCATCCACAAAGTGTACGTCGCGGTCGGCTCGGACGACCTCGACCAGATGAAATCGACGGACGCATGAAGCTGCTGCTCGTATTGCCGCTGATCATCCCGCTGACCGCCGCCGGGCTCTCGCTCCTGGTCTGGCGCAGCCGAGTCGCGCAGCGCGCTGTCGGACTGATCGGCATGGCGGCGCTCTTCGTCGTCGCTGTCCTGTTGCTTTCCGCCGTCATGAAGCATGGCATCTGCGCCACCCAGGTCGGCGACTGGCCGGCCCCCTTCGGCATCACCCTCGTCGCAGACACCTTCAGCGCCCTCATGGTCCTTCTCGCGGCGACCATCGGTCTGGCCGTTACGGTTTACTCCGTCGGCGCAATGGACCCCCAGCGCGAATCTTTCGGCTACTACCCCCTGCTCTGTGTCCTGCTCATGGGGGTCTGCGGGGCCTTCCTCACCGGAGACCTCTTCAATCTCTACGTCTGGTTCGAGGTCATGCTCATCGCCTCGTTCGTCCTGCTGGTTCTCGGCGGTGAGCGCCCTCAGATGGAAGGCGCGATCAAGTACGTCACCCTCAACCTCGTCTCCTCCGCCATCCTCCTTTCCGCCGTCGGCATCGTCTATGGGCTGACCGGCACCCTGAACATGGCCGACCTCGCCGGTCGGCTCAGGCAGATCGAAATGGAGGATGCCGGACAGGGGAGCTTCGTCACCGCCGTGGCGATGATGTTTCTCGTCGCTTTCGGCATCAAGGCCGCGGCCTTCCCGCTCTTCTTCTGGCTGCCCGCCTCCTACCACACACCGCCCGCCGCCGTCTCCGCGGTCTTCGCCGGGCTGCTCACCAAGGTCGGCGTGTACGGTCTGATTCGGGTCTTCACCCTGCTCTTCGTCCACGACATCGGCTTTACCCACGGACTGATCGCCCTGATCGGCTGCGTCACGATGGTTACCGGCGTCCTCGGTGCCGCTGCTCAGAACGAGTTCCGCCGCATCCTCTCGTTCCACATCGTCAGCCAGATCGGCTACATGATCCTGGCACTCGGCATGTTCACCGGCGCAGCACTGGCTGGCGCCGTCTTCTTCATCATGCACAACATCATCGCCAAGTCCTGCCTCTTCCTGGTCAGCGGGGTCGCCCATCGAATCCGCGGCACCTACGAACTGTCCCGGCTCGGCGGTCTCTACCGGGATTACCCGTTTCTCGCCGTCCTCTTCTTCATCCCTGCCATGGCCCTCGCGGGCATCCCGCCGCTCTCCGGCTTCTTCGCCAAGCTCGCCATTATCAAAGCCGGTCTCGACATCCAGGAATACGTCCTCGTCGCCACAGCCCTGCTCGTTGGCATCCTCACCCTCTTTTCCATGACCAAGATTTGGGCCGAGGCCTTCTGGAAGTCCGCACCGCAAGAAGTCGATCACCAGCCCGCTACCACGGCGCCGCGTGCGGCCGGCTATGACCGCGCCACGCGCATCATGCTGATACCCGTCATTTTCCTCGCCGCGATGACCGTCCTGGCCGGCGTCGGCGCAGAGCCACTGCTGGGCCTCTTCTCCCGGGCCGCCGACGAACTGCTCGACACGACGCGATACATCCGCGTCGTCCTGGAGGTTCGCTCATGAACGCCTTCGTATGGATCCTGCTGCTGTCTATTCTCTGGGCGGCGATGACCGAGGAATTCACCCTCTCAAACCTCGGCATCGGCTTCGTCCTGAGCTACATCATCCTCTACGCATCACAGCATGTGCTCGGCGTATCCGGCTTCATCACCAAGTTTCCCCGCTTCCTGGCCTTCATCCCGTTCTTCGCGATGGAGTTCATCAAGGCCAATCTCCGTGTCGCCTACGACATCGTCACCCCGACCTACCACATGCGCCCCGCCATCGTCGCCATCCCGCTCGAAGCAAAGACCGACGAGGAAATCACCTCGCTGGCCAACCTGATCAGTCTCACACCCGGCACCCTGAGTCTCGACGTGTCCACCGACCGCAAGGTGCTTTACATCTACACCATGTTCATCCGCGATCGCGACAGCTTTGTCCGCGAAATCAAGGAGGGGCTGGAGAAGCGAATCCTGGAGGTGCTGCGATGATCTTCGACGACGGCTCGTTGCTGGCCGCTACCCTGACAGCCGTGATGGTCATCCTGACCATCTCCCTGTTCTGCTCACTCATCCGGCTGATCATCGGACCGACGTTGCCCGACCGCGTTGTCGCCCTCGATCAGTTCGCCACCATGGTCGTCGGCGTGATCGCAGTCTATTCCATCGCCTCCCAGAGCCCGGCGATGCTGCGCTCGGCGATCGTCCTGGCCCTCGTCAGCTTCCTGGGAACCGTCGCCTTCGCCCGATACACCGAGAAAAGAGGTACGCGATGAGAGAAATCCTCACGGTCGCCCTGCTCCTGATCGGCACGATGTTCATGCTCGTTGGCGCCATCGGCATTCTGCGAATGCCGGACCTCCTTTCCCGTATGCAGGCCACTACCAAGTCAATGACCCTCGGCGCCGTCGGACTGCTCCTGGCTGTCGCCGTCCATTTCGACCAGGTCGGCGTAACCTTCCGAACCGTCCTCGTCATCGCCTTCTACTTCCTCACCGCACCCATAGCCGCACACATGATCGGACGCGCCGCCTACTTCACCGGCGTACCCCTCTGGAGCGGAACCCTGTTTGACGAACTCAGCGGAAAATACGACCCCTCGGCCCACACTTTGGACAGCTTCGAGCCCGTTTCATCCGATGATTCCTCCGCGGCTGCCGACACCCCCGAAACCCCATAACCTGCGCGGGCAGGTTTGCAGGCCGCGATTGCCCGAGACCCGGACCGGGTCTAAACTGAATGGAGTCGCCGCGAAGGGCCGTGCGAGCGGCGGCCCGGCAAAACAGCGACGCACCTTGCATGCGAGAGGAGTACTCGCCATGAAAGAGTTTCAGAAGCTGGGTATCTTCCTGAACGAGGAGCCGGGCGATGACGAAGCCCTGGCCTTTGCCGGTAAGCTGGCTGAAATCGCCAAGTCCGAATCGATCCTTTGCGTTCATGTCCGCGGCGTGGAAGACAGCGTCGGTGCCCCGGCGCCGAATCTGGACGCCGTCCGGAAACGCATTCGCGAACAGTTGACAGCGTCCGTGGCCGATCGCGCCTCCGTCGAGGTTCATGAAGGAACAGGAATCGCGGAAATCCTCCGCAGCGCCCGAGACCAGTCGCTGGATCTCATCGTCGTCGGACGTCGCCAGCCGCACGACCAGATGGCCGTCGGCAGCGCCTTCGCTCGTCTGGCTCGAAAAGCCCCGTGCAGCGTCTTCGTCGTTCCCGACGAAAGCTACCCGCACTTCGGACGGATCCTCGTCCCCGTCGACTGTTCCGAACATTCCATGTTGGCACTCAGAACCGCAATCGAGATCGCCCGGACCTCCGGCGAAACCAATCCGCAGGTCGTCGTGCAGACCATCTTTCAGGTGGGGTACGGCTACCAGTACACCGGCCTGACCTTCTCGCAGGCCGTGCAGCGGCAGGAAGAAGTCGCCCGCAAGAAGATTGATGCGTTCATGGCAGGAATAGACAGCCAGGGCGTTCAGTTGGAGGTTATTTACACCTGTTCGAGCCACCCGTCGACGGCCGTCTACGACCTGCTGGCTTCGAAGAATCTGGACCTCATCATGGTCGGCAGCCGCGGCATGTCTTCCGCGACCGCCGTGTTGATCGGCAGCTTCGCAGAACAGCTCATCATCTACTCGCCGGCCCCGGTCCTCGTCGTCAAACGCAAGGGCGAAACCCTTCGCTTCCTCGACGCCCTGCTGCGATCCTGAGTCGCCCCGCGCCGCGATCCTTCGACGACCGCGACGCGAGGCGAAGTGAAAATTGTCTTACCACCGCGGCGGATTGCGAGGATCGAACGGATCAGACCGCATCGTGGCGAATCCATCGTACATCTCATCAAACCGCGGCGCGCGTCGGTCGAACTTCACACTGGTATTCTTCCGATCCAGCACACGACCGAAATCCGCAGCGATCACCCGACCCTCCAAACGCAGGTCCTTGGGTCGATGGAAAATTCCGTCTGGCAGCCGAACGGTGACAAAATCGCGAAAGACGACCTTGTCGCTCTTTCGGTTCACTTCGGCCGGCCGCGCCAGCGGCACACCGATTACCACCGGCTGACCCATTGCGTCCACGACAGGCCGGCTGCGCTCCGTCAGCGTCAGCACCAGCTCAAACCGCGCCGCCGGGTGCGGCCGTTTGATCTCCACTTCGTATTGCACCAGCAACAGCCACTGGCCGCGATCAAAACGAATCTCCGCCCGAAGTTCGTCCAAGTCTGCCTTCGTTCGGCCTGAAGACACGCCTCCGTCAAACCACTGCGCCGGGGCCACCGTGCTCAGACCCAGAACCACCACGGCACCAGTCAGTATGTTTGAATATGCACGAGATCGCCGCATGATGACCCTGCCTTTCCCCGACGCGAGCCGTTCGCGCCGGCATACCGGCATGGACACTTCCATGTGGCGAAGGTTGGCCGAAAAGCATCCACTCAGGCCGCACAGACCGAATAACTCAGGCCAATCTCGTTGCAACAGGGGAAATCTGAGCTTCTTAGTTGGGTCGGTGCTTATCGCCGAGGATGCACATCTGCACCAGCTCGGCGAGCGACCTGGCCTGCATCTTGTCCATGACATGGGCTCGATGTACCTCGACCGTCTTCTGGCTCAGGCCCAATTCAGAGGCAATGGCTTTGTTGGACATGCCGGAGACGACCAGGTCCATCACCGTGCGTTCGCGAGGCGAGAGCGAAGACGTGCGCTGCTTGACGGATTCAAACCGTGCTCGATCGGCGCGAAATTGTGCATCCCTCTCCAGGGCCAGATGGATCTGATCTAGCAGCTCCTGATCACTGAATGGTTTCTGAATAAAGTCCATCGCCTCCGCCTTCATCGCACGAACTGCCATGGTGATGTCACCATGACCGGTGATGATGATGACCGGCAGCGTAATGCCGGCGGCATTGAGCCGCTCCTGCAACTCCAGCCCGCTGATACCCGGCATGCGGATATCCAGCACGATGCAGCCCGTGCTTTGAGGTGAAAACTTTTCGAGGAATTCAGTCGCAGACCCGAAAGCAGTCGCACGAAGACCCACAGACTCAACCAGAAGGCAAAGAGACTCACGGACCGCGGCATCATCGTCGACGATATACACCGTCGCCATTTCTGCCTGCGCCGACTGTGCTGCGGCAGGCGTCAAACTGCGGGTAATTCCGAACTCCGGCACCATAATGATCTTTATCGGGTAGTAGTGAATCAGAGTTCGTACTTAGTATAACAAGCAGATGACCTGATCCGAAAAAGACTCGAATCGTCTGACTACTTTCTCCAAGCTGCTGTGAGTAACTACCGCACGTTCGCCCATCAATAGGCATATAAGTACTAACCCTTAAACAATCAGAGGTGCCAGTAGTCTTGCACGCGACCATTGAACGATTTTGATAGTCTTGGGGAATTTTTCGAATCAAAATTAGGGACTCGATGAACGTTTTTGTGTTCCGCATGTCACAACGGAGCACTCCGCCCCACTTCCTCAGGCGTATGCGGATTCACACAACGGTGTAGGTTCGGCCCATCTGTCAGACTGGTAACGTCAACATGAAATGACTCCCACCCGATGGGTTGGGCTCGTAGGTCAGCTTGCCGCCGTGCGCTTCGACAATGCCACGGCTAATCGATAGACCCAGCCCCATGCCCTGCGGCTTCGTGGTTGAGAACGGCTCGAAGATCTTCGTCACCATCTCGTCCGGCACACCCCGTCCGCGATCCGTTACACGGATCACCGCCGACTTACCATCGCACACGGTGGTCACCATCACCTGTCGGCGACTTTCTTCCATCCCCTGGACCGCATCGCATGCGTTCCTCAGCAGGTTGAGTATCACCTGCTCGATCTGGATGTGATCCGCCATCACGTGGATCGGTTCGTTCGCCAGGCACAGCTCCAGCGCGATCTTGTTCTCCGTGAGCTCCGTCTGCATGAACCGGATGGACTCACGCACCATGTGGTTTACTTCCGCAGAGGTGCGATGCGGCTCACCCCGGCGCACGAAAGCCCGCATCCGACGAATGATCTGCCCCGCACGATCGCTCTGCGAGGCCACCTGAGAAAGCGTCTCGATGAGATCCTCCCTCGAAATGCCCGCCCGCCCGACACGTCGCAAACACGCCCCGGCGTAATTCGCGATGGCGGTCAGCGGCTGATTCAACTCGTGGGCCAGGCCCGAAGCCAGTTCCCCGAGCATGACCTGCCGCAGAACATGCGCCATCTCCTCGCGATGCCGATTCTCGGCCTGTTGCATCTGCTGTTGCGCCGTCAGATCGCGTACCGCAACCACGCGCACCATTCGGCCATCGTAGGGAATCCACTTGCCGCGCAATTCAATTGGAAAAGTCGAGCCGTCCTTGCGAATGCCGGTCGCCTCCAGCACGACCGTCTCTTCACCGCAGGCCGTCATTTTGCCGATCGCAGGAACGGCCTGCTCCAGTCGGGCCCCGCCGATCAGTTCATCCCGCGCGTATCCGAGGATATCCGCCAGCGCCTGATTGGCCGCCAGGATCCGTCCGTCCGCGTGGATGGCGATGCCTTCAGATGCCGAATCGGCCAGCCGCTGAAAGCGCTCTTCGCTCTCGCGCAGTGCCGCCGTCCGTTCGGCGATCCGCTGTTCGAGCAGATCGTTGGACTCCTTGAGCGCCTGTTCCATCCGCTTCCGCTCGCTGATATCCGTGATCGTCGCAATCATCGAATGAAACCGCCCGTCGACGAGCAGGACTGGGGCGCCGGCGATGATCACGCTCCGCCGAGTGCCCCGTGCTCCCACGAGCACCGCCTCGTAAACCGAGGCAATTCCCTCGGATCGCATCCGAAGATGCTCCAGCACGATGTCGACCGACTCGGGCGCGTAGAATCGATCCATCTGCTGGCCGACGAGCGCCGCACACGCGTCGTCACCGTTGTCCATTTCCAGCAGCTCAGCGGCAGCGGGATTCGCGTAAATCACCCGCCGGTCCGGCGTGACCTGCAATATCCCGAGGCCACTGTTCTCCGCAATCGCACGAAATCTCGCCTCGCTCTCGCGCAGCGCGTCCTGTGCAAGTTTCCGCTCGGTAATGTCGATGCACGATCCGATCAGTCCTGCATAGCTGCCGTCTGTCTCATAGAGTGGAACGCCTCGATCGAGTATCCACCGGTACTCCCCATCGTGACGCAGAAGTCGATACTCGCACTCCCACGGCTTCCGCGCCCGCGATGCCTCATGGAGTGATCTCAGCGCGTTCTCGCGATCCTCCGGATACAGGCGATCTGCCCAACCGTCGCCCAGGTCCTGTTCGAGCGTGCGACCCGTGAAATCAAGCCATCGGCGATTAACAAAGACACACTTCCCCTGTTCGTCGACCACCCAGAGCATCACCGGGGCTTCGTCCGCCATTCTCCCGAACTGCGTCTCGCCAGCCGGATGGACTCGTTCCGCACGGTTGCTCCGCGATCGATTTACCAGGTACGCCGCTGCGATGATCACCTGTGAAACCAGCAGCACGACGATCGTGATCGCATAGGCGACATGCCCCTCCGAAAAATCCGCGCTGGTGCCATGCGCCAGCAGAGACGGGAGAAACATAACGTCAGAGCCGAAGTGCATGATGATCACTCACTCACCTGGCGGGCCAGGCCCGAATCCAACCGCGGCCGTCCTGCCATGTTCGTCTCATTCCTGAAACGCTCAGATAGATTCGGCGGCATTCTACGCACAGAACCCTCCCTCCAGAAAGCAGGGACGATCTCCTTATCGGTCTTCTGCTATCCCGCACACGCCTACCGCACGGCGCGTACGGTCGGAGATCAAGCCACCCGCGGTTTCGGCCGAACCAGCAATGCGAGGTCCCCGATGCAGTTACCGCTCTTTGATCAAACGGCGCGCTTCTCCTGCGGCAGTTGCACCGCGTGTTGCAATCAGCCCTGGCGCACCATGATCGAGGCCGATAAAGCCCTTGCCCTCGATCAACACGACTGGAGCGCGTATCCGCAACTGCGCGGCCGGCAGCTCTACCGCAATCCCGCCGACGGTCGCCCCGGCTTCTACGACCTTGCCAAAGGTGACGGCAACCGGTGCGTCTTCCTCGACACCGACGGCCTGTGCATCATCCACAAGGAACTCGGCCCGGAAGCCAAACCGGCGATGTGCCGACAGTTCCCCTTTCTGCCGTCGCGCACCTGGACCGACGATCGCGTCTCCCTGAACTTCGGCTGCCCCAGCGTCCAGCAGCGCCGCGGCCAAACGCTCATTGAACAGCAGGAAGACATCCGCGCGGTCACGCCGACTTCCAATCGGCCGCATAAGGGTTCCTCTGTGCGAGTGCCGCTTGATCTCACGACAACCGTCTCCCATGAGATGTATGATGTATTCATCGAGCGCGCCTGTGATGTCTTCGACGAAGCAGGAGAAAGCGACATCTGGTCGTGCTTCGAAATCCTGCTTGATGAGCTTGAATTGATGCGTAATGTGCCTGGTGCTCGACGTGCGACCGGCGATTCCGCGAATAGTGAAGTCCCTGTCGCGACGGAACCGCTCTCCGTGCGAATGCTCTTCGCCGCGACGCTCTTTCCCGATACCCTGCCTGCCGGCCGTACCGGTCAAATGGGTTTCCTCGGCAGATTGACCCTGATGCCCCGGCTCATGGCGCTGGCCAGACGGTCCGGCGGCTACGCGTCCCGTATCCTCGGTCGCAACATTTCCATCGACGCCGTCATGGCCCATTCAGTCGAAAGTGATCTTGATCCTGAATCCTCGCAGCTCCTGCGACGCTACTACCGTTCTCGCCTTTGGCAGCGGTGGATCGTCGGCACGCGGCTGCCGATCATCGGCGGGCTGCATCAGCACATCTGTGATCTGAACGCCATCCTCTTCCTGGCCCGTGCCGAGGCGCGGCACGCCGGAGAGTCGAGGTTGAGCACAGACCATCTCCGCTGGGCGCTGACCGGCGTGGAGTTTCACCTCGCGAATCAGTCGCGGCTCTATGAACAAGTGCTCAAAGGATGGCTGAAGGGACGGCTGTGCGACGTCTCGCTGGCACGACGCAGTTTGCGAATCTTTGCACCGGCGGTCACTTCTGCGCCGCAGTGAATAGCTCGTCCACGTACTTCCAGTTCACGACGTTCCACCAGGCGGAAATGTAGTCCGGACGGCGATTCTGATACTTCAGATAGTACGCGTGCTCCCAGACATCGAGCCCGAGGATCGGCGTACCGCCGCAGCCGGCGATGCTCTCGCCCATCAGCGGCGTGTCCTGATTCGGCGTCGAGCAGATGTTCAGGCCGCCGTCTTTCACACAGAGCCAGGCCCAGCCGCTGCCGAAACGCGTCGTCGCCGCCGTCGCGAACTTCTCCTTGAACGGCTCGAAGCCACCGAACGTCCTGGTGATCGCCTCGCCGATCGCGCCGCCGGGCGAGCCGCCGCCGTTCTTCGACATGAGTTTCCAGAACATCGAGTGGTTGGCGTGCCCGCCGCCGTTGTTGCGGACCGCCATCCGAATGTTCTCCGGCACCTGGCTCAGATCGCGAATGAGCTGCTCAATGGGCTTGCCGGCCAGCGCCGCCTGACCCTCAAGGGCCTTGTTGAGATTCGTCACGTAGGCGTTGTGATGCTTGCCGTGATGAATCTCCATCGTCATTTTGTCGATGTGCGGCTCCAGCGCGTCGTGCGGATACGGCAGGGCAGGAAGTTCGTAGGCCATTTGAATGCTCCTCTCTTGATCGTCTGTAAATCGAAGTTGAAATCTGACTGAAATGTAGTCCAGTGCGGTAAAGCGGTCAAGCAATTTGTGGTGGTCGGGTGCAGCACAATCGAGTAAACTGTATCGCAATCGAACTTTGCGAACGGATTGGCCCACAGACAGATGCACGCTGATCCAACATCAAAGGGCTTGCGAATGAGTTGTCCAAAATCCGCCCGATTGTTGCTGGTTGTTCTGCCCATTCTCAGCATAAACACGCTTGTGCACGCCTGGGATGAAACCGGCCACGTCATCGTCACGCGGCTGGCCTTCGAAAAACTCCCCGACGATCTTCCCGGATGGCTCAGAACGCCCGAAGTTCGCGATCGTCTGGAATACCTCGCCAACGAACCCGATCGCTGGCGCGGCCAGAAAAACGTCCACCTCGATCACTGCAACAACCCCAATCACTACATCGACGAAGAGTATCTCTATCCCTACGGCCTGTCGCTGAAAAACCTCCCGCCGCTCCGACGCGAGCTGCTGGACATCATGGCCGCCCAGCGGGCGCTGCACCCGGAGAAGTTTCCTGAGTACGACCGGGCGCGCGATCGATCCTATACGAATCTGGTCCCCGGCCTGCTGCCTTACGAAATCGCCGAGCTGCAATGGAAGATCGCGAGCAGCTGGACAACCCTCAAAACCTACGAGCAGCACCGTGAACTCGTCACCGACGCGATGATCAACAATGCCCGGCAGAACGTCATCTACCACATGGGCATCCTCAGTCACTTCGTCGGCGACGGATGCCAGCCGCTGCACCTGACCAAGCATCATCACGGCTGGGTCGGCGACAATCCCAAGCGCTACACCACCGACAGGGACTTTCACGCCTACATCGACGGCGGCGTTATCCGCCACCACAACCTGACGCCCGAAGGAATGGAACACCTCGCAAAGCCCGCCCGCCGCGTCACAAAAACGAAATATTGGCGCGACATCAACGCGTATCTGCACGAGTCCTTCCTGCTGGTTGAACCGCTCTATGAACTGGAGAAGACCGGCGAACTCAAAGGCCCCAAGGGCAAGGACTTCATCGAAGATCGGCTCGTCGAGGGCGGCGCCATGCTCGCCGGTGTCTGGGCCACCGCCTACCGCAGCGCTGTCATCGACGACTTCCGCGTGCGTCAACTCAAAGGAAATGCGAAACGTGCGGCCGGAAGTACGAGCGGAGAAGCCGCCGCAAAGTAGCCCGCCCTGCCCTGCGCACCTTCCGACATACTCAAACCGCTCATTCGAAAGGCGTCGCCGTGCTTACGGCGTATCCGGCTTTGATGTGTCTCGATCTGCCGGCGCAGTCGTCTGCGGCGAGGATTTCTCTTCACGAATCTCCCCCTTGGCATCGCGGTCGCGACCCGCCTCCTCCGCAGTGTCGTCGGGCGCACGCACCGACATGCGGCTCTCACACACCGGAAGGTCAGAAATGCTCTCGTGAAGCGCCAACCGGCGACCTGCATCGACCGGCCAGGTATCGTCACCCAAGAGTCGAGCGGCCGCTTCGTCCGCGTCTTCGGCTCGGCCTTCCTGTCCGTCCGCTCGAAGCTGCTCTGCCCACAGTCTGTACAGCTCGACCCGCACAAACCGCACCGCATCGACGGCCTGCTGCCGCACCGGTGCCGATTCTTTCTCGAACCAGCCCTCCACGCGACGTGCCACCCGACCGGCCAGTGCCAGCGCGGCGGCATACTCGCCTCGATCCGCCAGCGCCCGACACCGCTCCAGCCGCGCCATCAACCCGAGGCGCGAAGCCCGCGGCGCTGCCAGCACCGGTCGCAGCACCTGAAGCGCCCGGTCCGGGCGACCCGCTCGGCGATAGGCCGCGCCCTGCCACAAGCGTGAGGCATCCACGACACCGCCGCGCGGATCGTCCAGAAACTGCGACAGGCCGGCGCAGGCCTCGATCAGCCGGGAACGATGCTGCTCGGCGGAAGACTCAGGCGACGTTTCCAAAAGCGCCGCGAACATCTCCGCGAACGCCCGAAGCTGCTCGATGCATGTCTCCAACTCGTAGCGCACTTCCTCATCCAGCTCGCTCAGAGCGGGCCCGGGGAGAGCCGCCTCCGCTTCACCCAGGTAGCGCAGCGCTTCGGCAACCTCGGCGCTCGCCGAACCGGACGATGATGACGACTCGGAGGGCTTGAGCGCATCGGCATACAGGACTTTCGTCAGCGGTGCCGCGCATCGCTCGACCAGGATGCACCGCGCCGCGGCCAGCTGCGCGGCCAATTCATCGAGGTGATCCACCGACCGGCGAACACGGTCGATCTGCTCACGACAAGGTGGTGCCGGATCGGATTCCCGGCTTGCCGGGTCGCTCGGAGTCGGCGCGGCCTCCAGCGACGACGCCATCAATAGACACAACAGCGACGTCGCGATCCGGTTCCCGACGGTCCGCCGGCTGAAGGGCTCAAGAGGATTTTTCATGGTTGAGAATCGACCTCGACATCACGCCGAGCGCGAGGAGCGGCTCGAGCGTAATGCACCGCGGCAAGCGATTATAGGTACAGAAGCAGGTGCGTCAAAAATGCCGAAAAGGGACTTGTCCTGCTGATCTTTGCGCCTGCGAGGCCCTCGCTCAAGGTAGCGAGACGAGCGGACCGATGCTAATATAAGGCAGTCCTCGCAGGGTGCGTTCGGCCCTCCCACCGAGGTTTTCATGATTCGCTCGATCCGATCGGTAACAAGAGCTTCCATTCTGGCTGTATTTGCTTCCAGTTTCATCGCGCTGGGCGGCTGCGGTTTCAATCGGCTCGAGGCCACCCTGCCCGACCTCATGGATGGAATCACCCTCAGCCAGATCCGCTCCATCCAGCAGGATCGCTCCCTGACCAACGATGAGCGCCGCGCCGCCATCCGCGAAGCCATCGGCGCGCCGGAGACACCCGAAGGAGATCGACTGGTCAACTTCCTGCTGAATCTCAACATCCAGTGATCGGCACGACCTTGCCGAGTCCCTCGTGATCATTGCGATGCGCCTCTGTCACTGCCAACGAAAGGAGTAACTGACTGATGTCCACCAAACGCTTTCTCGTAAGCACCCTGATGCTCGGTGCGCTGTCCGTCGGCACGGCCGGCTGCGACGTGTTCGCCATCTCGGGAGCCCTCGCCAAAATCGCCAACTGTGAGATCGGCGCTCTGACCGGGACGGAAATACGCGTTCTCAGTGAGGCCGCTGCCAGCGCCATCAACACCCAGGATCCGTCGGCTGGCGCGACGCCCATGACCCAGCAGCAGGCCCAGGCGGTTGTCAACTTCCTCGCAGCAAACAGCGTCAGTAACTGCGATGACCTTGAGAATCTCATCAACCAGGCCGATCAGGACCCGAGCTCCCTTCAGGGACTTGCCGAACTCGCGGCCGCTTTCGCAGGCACCGGCGACACCTTCGACCCCGACAACGTCTCCGCGAGCGACTTACAGAACATCTTTGATTTCTTCTGATAAGAGTTGGTTGCGAATCCGTGCGGACTCACCCGCCGGATGACAACTTTGATGCGCTCCTACAGGGCCGGCGGTGCGATCCACCGTCGGCCCTATTTTATTCGAGCAGGATCACCTTCCGGCAGACGCCGGCGTGCTCGGCTTCGGCGACGTCGCAGCATCGAAGAAGTTGATGACCAGACTGTAATAATACGATCGGGCATAAGCCGCAAAACCCACATGTCCGCCGCCGCGAAGCACGATCGCTGCGACATTGGGATTCGGCGTTCGCGCGATCAGGTCAGCCACATCCTGCGCACACGCCAGCGGGTCATTCGACCCCTGCACGATCAGGACAGGACAGCGCGCCGAGGCCAGCTTGTTCCCATCGGGCAGTCCCTGGAACGGCAGAAAACGCAGAAACTGCAAGCCGTCCTCCACGCTTCCGGGATAATTCAGTTCCGATCGCGCATATTCATAGTCAATGAGTTTCCGCAGACTTCCGGGATATTTCGTGGGATCATAATCCGGATGCCGGTCATGTCCTTTGAATCGCAGCCGCGTCTCGATCGTACTCTGAAGCGTGGCCAGCACCGGATACATCAGCCCCGGTCGATGCACCTTCACCGCCTCGATGATCTCCTCGAAGCGCAGCACCGGTGAGAAGGCGATGACCCCCGCCTGAAAATGTCCCTGCGCGGAGGCCTCACGCAGATGCTCTGCGAGGCGCGGCGTGATGCTCGGATCGTTCGGCGGCCTGCCGTCATACCATGCACAGAGCAGTGCCTGATTCGCTCCCCAGCAGAAACCAACCAGACCGGTCCGCCGCACGTGCGGCTGCGACTGCAGCCAGCGGGACACCGCAACCAGATCATCCGTCTCCAGCGCGCCGAAGTTGTAATAAACATCGGGGTAGCGTCGATCCGTCTGTCCGTGGCCGCGCAGCTCAAGTGCCATCGCGTGAAGGCCCGAATCGCGCAGCGCCATCGCAAGATCGCGCGTGCGCATCGTGCGATTGTGCCCGAGGATGCCCGACAGGATGACAATGCAATCCGAATCCCGCACCTGGCCCGCGTCGTCACGCGACCAGCCCAGCAGCCCGAAAAGCGACAGCGACGGCGTGACCGGTATCCACACCTCCTCAAATCCCGGCCAGCTCGGAGGACCAGGATCGCGCGGACTGTCGGTGCCCGACAACTGGGCAGTGTGTGCCAAGCCGTTCCAGTTTCCGAAAATCGATTCGAGGTTGCTCTTCTTTCGCCCGAAGTGCGCCAGCACGTCCACCGGCCGACCGGCCTCGTCGAGCAGGTCTTCCGTGAGCAGCGCCGCCGGTGTCGAATGCGGCAGGAGCGGCGCCAGCCGCGAATGGGCTGACCGAAGCCACGGCCGCGCCGTCAGGCCGTCGGACGAATCCATCGGGGGCGGATCCAGTCGAACAAGATCACCCTCCTGCAACGGATGAGAACGCTCCACGAAGCAGCCCGCGCAGGCCAGCAGCACGACCAGCGCCAGGCCGGCCAAAGAACGGCGACCGCGTCGTCGCGCGCCTCGGTAGTTCAGTTCATAACTCATTCCGACTCCACGGAATTCTCCGCATCTACATTAAAGCAAGGTTCCGCACTGCGGGCCACTAACCGGCCACGTTCAGTACCCTCGAGGTCCGTCATACGGCGGCCCCGTCAGGTAGAGGTCCGTACGTATCACCTGGCCGGCGATGATGCGATCCCACTCGATTTCATAACGCAGCCATCGTAAGTCATCGAAGTCGCGGCGATGCAACCAGAGTTCCGACAGTGCACGATCATCCACGTGACCCGTCCACCATTCGACAACCTGCCGCCACACTTCCGTGGTCGGCTCCTGCGAATCAAATGCAGCAGCAATCTTCGCCCCCAGGGCGGTCGCCATGTACTCGACGATCGGCCGCAGTTCACGCTGCGCCTTCGCCGCCGACTCCGCCGGACCCGAAAGCACGGCCGCAAACAGCGGCATTGCCGCTTCCGCGCGACCGCCTCGAAGCTGACCGGCTGCCAGCTCCAATTCCCAGTCGTTCGGCGCGATAACACGCCCCACAACCTGCCGCGGTGCTTCGAGTGCAGACAGCGAGTCAGAAAAACGAATCCGGGCAGCGCCGCATACACGGCTCGTCAGGTAAAAGCAGTAGCTCGGATCGCTCAGCGGCTTTCGAAATGTAAATCGCAGCTTCCAGACGCCTTCCGAATCCGCTTCGAGGATCGTCACATCAAACTCGCGCGCCGAGAAAGTTTGCCACGCCTCGAATCGCTCCTTGCCCCGAAACGCCTCCAGCACGAACCGGCCGAGAAACCGCGAAAAATACGCCTGCCCTTCCACGCCGATCGTAAATCGATGCACATCTTCCTGTTCGAGGATCGTCCGCTCGCTCATCTCCAGCGCCTGCGGCGACCAGGTCAGCACGTGACAATTCACGTCTTCAAACCAGTCACCCAGCCGGGCCACGAGATTCGGTTTCACATAGACATTTGCAAACGGCAAGTTGAGAAAGAAGACGTCGCGAACCTCGCGCGTCGGCGGCGAGACCATCATCCACGCCGGCAGGTAACGCTCCGCGGCGTACGTCGCCATCCATTGCAATCGATTGACCGGCGTCATGAAGGCCGTGCTGAGAAACGAGACGGCCGCGGTGATCAGCGTCACGCGTTGCAGATGCCGCGATCCGAAGCGCAGCACGGCCGCGCAGGCCAGTACCAGCCCCACTGCAAAACCGACGCCGGACATGTAGCCCGAATGCGGCGTCGCAACCACCGCCAGCACCGGCAAAACCGACAGCACGATCCACAACGGCCAGATCCACCAGCCGCGGGCACGACGCGCCGCCAGGAAATACAACACGCCGAAGAACGCGACGATGCCGAGCATCAACAGGCAATCTCCCGGTACGTCACGCCACGGTTGATAGCGACCTGTCGGCCCAATCGTCATCGGCGCCACCCAGATCGACACCGTCAGATAATGCAGAAACTTCGCCGCCAGCCACGGCAGGTACTCAGCCCAGTTGCCATTCGCCCGCTGACAGTAAACATCCGGTAGCGGCGAGATGCCCATCCACTCGCGCCATGTCACGAATGCACAGCCGACGAGAAAGAATGCAAGGTAGATACGCCGGCGTCCCCAAAGTCGCCGAATGCCACCGAACGAAAACTCAAAGGCACCGAGGATCGCCGGCAGCAGGATGGCGTTTTCCCGGGTGAAGATCGCCGCCAGCCAGAAACTGAAAGTAAGCGCCGTATAGAAAGGCAACAGACGCGGCAGCGGGATCGCATGCGGCGCGCGCCCGTCCATCCATGTCTCCGGCCCTACGTTCAGACCACTGGCCCGCAGATAGCAGAGCATCGTCGCCAGCAGAAGCGTTGTCTGAATGACCACGTTCTGCGCTGAAGGCCATGCCACGGTCACCGGCGAATGCGAATAGATCGCAAAGAGAATGCCCCCGATGATGCTCAGTGATGCGTGCCGCGTGAGCATCCAGCACAATCGCCAGACCAGCATCGCCGAAACAAAATGCAGCAGCAGACTGAAGGCATGCAGCGCGACAGGGCTACCGTCGCCCACGACCGTGTAAACAAACTTCATACAGACGATGAAGAATGGCCGCAGGTAATGCCACTTGACCTCGCGCGTCTGCCACCAGGTCTCCAGAAAATCCGACGGCGAGATATCGAGTGTCCGCATCAGGCCGGAGAAGCTCCAGCCGTGCTCCCGCAGGCCTTTCTGGTGCCAGTAATCGTCCAGCACGACCCCGTCGAAGAGGGCCAGCCCATGCGTCGCCAGCGTGACCACGCCGATCAGCAGGAAGCCCCGCACAAGCCGCCCGCCGCCGGAATCAGGGCGGCGAATCGGCGCGATCGCCGGCGGTGTCCAAGGACGCGCGACGATACGGGATTCCGTCAGTAGTTCAGTACCGATCAAGGATCATGCTCACGTTGCGCGGCCCCGTCGCCCACGTCTCGACCTGTGCCGTTACAACCGGAGGGAAACGCATTCCGCGCCGAAGAACGAAGCACTATATCTCAAAGGTGAAATGCAGACAACGCGTGGCGCCGCTTCAACCGTGCAGGGCGCCCGGCAGAATAGACCGCGCCGTGCACCTTACCGGCCGGCGTACATCGCTTCGTAATATTTCTTGTACTCACCGGACACGATATGATCCAGCCACGGCTGATGGGCCAGATACCAGTCAATCGTCCGGCCCAGCCCCGTCTCGAAATCGACCGTCGGCGACCAGCCCAGTTCGCGATGGATCCGCGAGGCGTCGATCGCATAGCGAAAATCGTGCCCCGGCCGGTCCTTCACAAACGAGATCAGCGATTCCGGTTTGCCCATGTGCCGCAGAATCGCTTTCACGACCTCCAGGTTCGTCCGCTCGCTGTTGCCGCCGATGTTATAGACGCGACCCGGCGTTCCCTTCGTCAGTGCCAGCCATAAGGCACGACAGTGATCCTCCACGTACAGCCAGTCGCGAACGTTCGACCCGTCGCCATAAACCGGCAGCGGCTTGTTCTGCCGCGCGTTGTTGATCATCAGCGGGATCATCTTCTCCGGAAACTGGTACGGCCCGTAATTATTCGAGCAGCGGGTGATGACGACCGGCAGACCGTAGGTCGTCCCGAAGGCGCTGACCAGATGATCCGCCGCCGCCTTGCTCGCGCTGTAAGGCGAATGCGGATCGAGAGGTGTTGTTTCGGTAAAGAGCCCCGTCGGACCCAGCGAACCATAGACCTCATCCGTGCCCACCTGGAGAAATCGCAGGTTGCCGCACTCCCGCGCCGCCTGAAGTAGATTCAGCGTGCCGCCAACGTTTGTCTCCACGAAGGCAGCCGGACCGGTGATGCTCCGATCGACGTGGCTCTCCGCAGCAAAGTGAACAACCGCTTCGACGCCGTTCTCCTGACAGACCTCCACACACGCCCGCGGATCGCGAATATCCGCCCGAACGAACGCATACCGTGAATTGTCCGCTACCTCCGCGAGATTCTCCAGGTTCCCCGCATAGGTCAGACAATCCATGTTGACCACGCGCACGTCCGGTTGCGCAGCCAGAAGGTATCGAACAAAGTTCGAGCCGATGAAACCTGCCCCGCCGGTGACGAGCACCGTCCGTGGTTGAAGGATCGATTCGTGTGTCACTTCAGCGGGCTCCGGCGGAGCAGCTCATGCACATGATCCAGCGATTCAAACGTCCCCGCGTCGCTCCACCAGCCGCGAAAGAACCCGTACGAAAGATTGCCCTTGGCCAGATAGGCGTTGTTGACGTCCGTAATCTCCAGCTCTCCACGTCCCGACGGCTTGAGCGTGCGGATGATGTCAAAGACCTCACCGTCATAAAAATAAATCCCCGTCACCGCGAGGTTGCTCTTCGGCTGCTTGGGCTTCTCTACGATGCGCACGATCCGCCCATCCTCGATTTCCGCCACGCCGAACCGCTGCGGATCCGTCACTTCCTTGAGCAGGAGCCGTGCCCCGGCGCCCTGCTTCACAAACTGCGCCGCGTCATCGCCCAAATTGTCTTCGAAAATGTTATCCCCCAGAATCACAGCGATCTTCGATCCCCCCGCGAAGTTCTCAGCCAACCCGAGCGCCTGCGCGATGCCACCCGCTTCGTCCTGCACTTTGTAAGTGAATCGCGCCCCGAACTCCCGACCACTGCCGAGCAGCCCCACCACATCCCCCATGTGCTCGACGCCGGTAACGATCAGAATCTCCTCGATCCCCGCGCTCCGCAGTTTCTCTACGGGATAATAAATCATCGGCTTGCGGCCGACCGGGAGCAGGTGCTTGTTGGTCACCTTGGTAAGCGGAAGAAGCCGCGAGCCGGTTCCACCTGCCAGGATTATTCCCTTCATGACTGATTCCCTTTCCTCGGGCAGTGCGGGATAGCCGACAGCAAACACGAGCACGGCCTGCGAAGAGGAAAGGGCATTGTACCAGCCGCACGAATCAGGTCCACCGACGCACGGCGTCAACTCGGATGGTAGCCCGGATGCGGCTTCGCCGTTTAGCGATGCACCCTCAATTCGCTCTTGCATCCCTCGCTTGCGCGACGGGCCTGTTTTGGTTAGGATATGCGCGCGAAAGGAGCAGAATGCGAACGAGGATCAACGAACTGATCGACGAGGCCGCCGCTTGTATCGGCAAGCTGGATGACGCCCGTCGCGCGCAGATCGAATCCGCCGCCCGTCTGCTACTGGATTGCTTCCGCGCCGATGGGGCCATCTACATCTGCGGCAACGGCGGCTCCGCGGCTGACGCCCAACACATCGCCGGCGAGCTGACCGGCCGCTACCTCCGCAACCGTCGCGCCCTGCACTGCATTGCCCTCACGACGAACACCAGCAACCTGACAGCCATCGCCAACGACTTCGGCTACGAACAGGTCTTCGCCAGGCAGGTCGATGCGCATGTCAGAAAAGGCGACGTGCTCTGGGCGATCAGCACCAGCGGCAACAGCCCGAGCATTCTGTTAGCCGCGAAAGCCGCCCGCGAACGCGGCGCGAAGGTGCTGGGCTTCACCGGTGACAAAGGTAAGGCACTCTCCGACCTGTCCGATGTCTGCTTTCTCGCCCCGGCCGCATCGGCCTACGCCGTGCAGCAACTCCACCTGCTCGCCTACCACATCATCTGCGACGTCGTCGAACGCGGCATCGACGAATCAACCGCCGGAGAAAATCGGAAATGATCGGCGCGGCTGTCATCGGCATGGGTTACTGGGGGCCGAACCTGGCGCGCAATTTCGCCACGGCCGACGGTGCCCAACTGGTCATGCTCTGCGACAAGGATCGCCGACGTCTGGAGAAAATCAGCCGCCAGTATCCCGCCGCGCAGGTGACCGACCAGGTCGCCGAAGTCCTCGAAAACAAAAAGGTCGACCTCGTTGCCATCGCCACGCCGGTCCACACGCATTACCAGCTTGCCAGGCAGGCCCTCACCGCCGGCAAGCACGTGCTCGTCGAAAAACCCCTCACCGGCAACGTCGCCGAGGCCGAGGAGTTGGTTGACCTGGCCGCGAAGCATGGCCGCGTGCTCATGGTCGATCACACGTTCATCTACCACCCCGCCGTCGAAAAGATCCGCGACCTGATCAAGCGCGGCGAACTCGGCGACATCTGCTACTACGACTCCGTCCGGATCAACCTCGGCCTTTTCCAGCACGACATCAGCGTCCTCTGGGACCTCGCCCCGCACGACGCCTCCATCATGGAGCACATCATCGGAAAGCCCGTCCGCTGGGTACAGGCCGCTGGCGCCCGTCACGCGGGCCAGCCCGTCGAGTCCATGGCCTACGTCACCGTGCAGTTCGAGGACAACATCCTCGGCCACATGCATGTCAACTGGCTCTCGCCGGTAAAAGTGCGGCAGATCATCGTCGGCGGCAGCAAGCGGATGCTCGTGTACGATGACAATCTGGTAACGGAAAAGGTAAAAATCTACGACCGTGGTGTCGAACTGCACAGCATCGAGGGCATCCATCAGGCGATGGTGCAATACCGCATGGGCGACATGTACGCCCCGGCGATCTCCACGGATGAAGCCCTCCGGCGCGCCGTGCAGCATCTGCTCTACTGCATCCGCGAAGGTAAGTCGCCGCTGACCGACGGTGCTGCCGGCCTGCGCGTCGTGCGCATCCTCGATGGCGCGCAGCGCTCCATCGCCAACGGTGAACGCATCATGCTGTAGGACCATCGGGTGGACACCGCCCACCGGTACCGTGGAATAGCCATGAGCGAAGCACTTCCCGCCTACAACCGAATCGCCGACGACGTCAAGCTCGCGCCCGGCGTGAAAGTCTTCGGTTTCGTCAACCTCTATGGCTGCGAGATCGGCGAGGACACCAAGATCGGCACCTTCGTCGAGATTCAGAAGAACGCCAAGATCGGCCGGAACTGCAAAATCTCCAGCCATACCTTCATCTGCGAGGGCGTCACCATCGAAGACGAAGTCTTCGTCGGTCACCACGTCGTCTTCATCAACGACCGCCGTCCGCACGCCACAACTGAAAGCGGCGCGATGCAGACCGAAGCCGATTGGCAGGTCCGCCCGACAGTCGTCAAACGCCGCGCTTCCATCGGCAGCGGCGCAGTCATCCTCTGCGACGTGACCATCGGCGAAGGAGCAACCGTTGGCGCCGGCGCCGTCGTCACGAAGGACGTTCCGCCCGGCGCGACCGTCGCAGGCAACCCGGCTCGACTCCTCCGGAAGTAAAGCTGCTCTGCTTGCGTAAAGCGTCGCATCGATTGAAACTATCGCGCGTGAGTATCTACACCGAGAGTCGCGTGCGCCACGGCGTCTCGCCCGGGGCCCAACCGGAAAAGATGAACACGATGGACCCGGAGAATTCCTCGCCGTCGCCTCACATCTCCATCGCTGTGATGTGTTACAACGAGGCCGAGTCCCTTCGACCAATGGTCGAGCGTACGCTCGCCGTCCTGCGCAAGCTGGGGCAACCCTTCGAAATCCTCATCGTCGATGACGGCTCCACGGATGGCAGCGGTAAGCTCGCCGACGAACTGGCCGACCGCCACGAGGAAGTCCGCGTGCTGCACCATCCGGCGAATCTCGGCATCGGCCACGTCCTGATCGACGGTTATCACCAGACAACCGGACAAATCGTCGCCATCCTTCCGGCCGACATGCAGTTCGCACCGGAAGACCTCCCCCGGGCACTCGACGCCCTGCAGAAAGCCGACGTGGTCAATGTCCGCCGGCCAGACCGGAAAGACCCGCCCTTGCGCAAGCTCATCTCACGCTTCGACGAGACGCTGGTCGGCATTCTGTTCGGCGTCTGGATTCGCGACCTGCACTGGGTCAAGCTCTATCGACGTTCTGTCCTGGTGGACATTCCCATTTACAGCCGGACGCCCATGGTCGATACCGAACTGCTCATCAAAGCCCACCGCAAGGGCGCTCGGATCGCGGAAATCAGTCTCCCGCATTATCCTCGCACAGCCGGCCGTAGCACCGGCGCGACGCTCTCCCGGCTCGTCCGTACCTTCGCCGATCTCTGGAAGCTGCGCTGGCGGATGTGGACCGGTCGATGACAATACTACGAGCTTCGGAGCCCCCGTCGTGACCACCGCCGTCCCCTTCTTCGATCTGCATCGTCAGTACGAATCGATCGCCGACGAGATCCACGCCGAACTGCGCGAGGTCTGCGCTAAAAGTGCTTTCATCCTCGGCGAGAAAGTCACCGCCTTCGAATCCGATTTCGCGAAGTTCACCGGCACGCGACATGGAGTCGCCGTCAACAGCGGCACCAGCGCCCTGCACCTCGCCCTGCGCTGTCTCAACATCGGCCCCGGCGACGAAGTCATCACCGTGCCCATGACCTTCATCGCCACGATCTGGGGCATCTGCTACGCCGGCGCGACGCCGGTCTTTGTCGATGTGGAACCCGCAAGCCGAACCATGGACCCGCTGAAGCTCGAAGCCGCCATCACCCCGCACACAAAGGCGATCATCCCGGTACACCTCTACGGTCAGCCCGCGAACATGCGCGAAATTCTGCGCATCGCCGATGCCCGCGGCATACCCGTGATCGAAGACGCCGCACAGGCCCACGGCGCCAGCGCGGACGGACGGCCCGTCGGTGGCATCGGTCGCATCGGCTGCTTCTCGTTTTACCCCGGCAAAAACCTCGGCGCCTACGGTGAAGGCGGTGCCCTGGTCACCAACGACGATGCAATCGCCGCGCGCGCACGGGCCCTCCGAGATCACGGCCAGTCGCAGCGCTACCAACACGATGAAATCGGCTACAACTACCGCATGGACGGCTTCCAGGGAGCGGTCCTGGGAATTAAGCTGCGCCGGCTGCACAACTGGACACGCCGCCGCCGCCAGATCGCAACGTACTACCACGAACAGTTCGCACCGCTGGCCCGCGACGGCCGCCTGGAAATCCCCGTCGAAGACGAGTGGTCTCGCGGCGTGTATCACCTGTACGTCGTTCTGGTTGATAAACGAGATGCCTTCCGCGAACGACTTCAGTCGCTCGGCGTCGGTTCGGCCCTGCACTACCCCGTACCGGTCCACTTGCAGAAGGCCGTAGCCGCGCTCGGTGGCCGCCGAGGCGATCACACGGTCAGCGAACGCATCGCCGAACGCTGCGTCAGTCTGCCGATGTTCCCGGAATTGACGGATGCGGAAGTCGAATTCGTCGCTGCCCGGGTACGTCAGGCCCTTCAGGACGCGTCCTGAACCGGCCTCGACGCAGACGTGCGAAACATCGCACCGATAGCTCGGCAGGCCGGTGTGAAACCAGCATGCGAATCCGTTCGCAGCATACGCTCGGATACCTGGAGTGCCTGAGATATGACACTTTCTGAACGACTTCGCGAACTCTTCATGGCCCGGGGAATCGTTCGCAACTTCCTGCTTGAGGACATCAAGGTCAAGTACCGCCGCTCCGTCCTCGGTTTCTTCTGGTCACTCCTCAACCCCCTCCTCATGCTCATCGTCATCTCCCTCGCATTCGCCGCCCTCTTCCCCGGTACGCGAGGTCAATACACCCTCCACCTTCTGGCCACCCTGCTGCCCTGGACCTGCGTCGCCACCAGTCTCGAAGCCGGCTGCCGCTCGATCCTCGCCTCCGAAAGCTACATCCGTCAGTACCGCTTCCCAAAACTTATCTTTCCCATGCGAACGATCCTTTTCGCCTTCGTCGAACTGCTCCTCTCACTCATCGCCCTCTTCCCGGTCGCACTTTTCCTCGGTCTGCGGCCCGGACCTGAGCTGCTCATCATCCCGCTGGCGATCGTGCTTCTCTTCATCCTGCTCGTCGGCCTTGCCGCCCTGGCCGCCGTCGCCGTCGTCTACTTCCGGGATGCTGAGCACCTCATCAGTGTCTTCCTGCGCGCCTGGTTCTACCTCACACCGATCCTCATCCCCTTCGAAGCCATCCCCGAGAAATACAAGACCTACTTCGCGCTCAATCCCATGTATCACATGCTCGAAATGTTCGACGCCCCCATCTCGCGGGGCGTTCTGCCCACCCCCGAAGTCATGCTTGTCGCCACGCTCAGCGCCGTGGTCGCCGCGCTCGTCGGACTGGCGGTTTTCTTCAAGATGGAGGATCATCTCATCTTCCGGCTGTGAACCGCATGGAACCCTACGTCAAAGTCGACAACGTCAGTCTTCGCTTCCGGCTCTACCGAAACCGCCACCCCAACATCAAGGAGGCGGTCATCCACTGGCTGCGCGGAAAGAGCAGCGATAACGGCTATCAGGACTTCTGGGCCGTGCGCGACGTATCGCTCGACTTCCCCGCCGGTTCCCGCGTCGGAATCATCGGGCGAAACGGTGCCGGCAAGAGCACGCTCCTGCGCATCCTCTCCGGCATCTACCAGCCCACCATCGGCCGCGTCGAACATCAGGGATTCCTCATCCCCATTTTCACGGTCGGCTTCGGATTCAATGGAGAGTTGACCGGCCGGGAGAACATCATCCAGGCCGGCGCCATCATGGGCATCACACAAAAGGAAATGGCCCGCCGGGTGGACCACATCATGCAGTTCGCCGAACTCGAGAAGTTCGTCGACACGCCCGTCAAGTATTACTCGACCGGTATGGCCATGCGCCTGGCCTTCACCACCGCGACCGAGGTATCGCCGGACATTCTGCTGCTGGATGAAGTCTTCGGAGGCGGCGACGTGGGCTTTCAGGAAAAGGCGCTAAACCGGCTCGAAAAGCTCATCGAACGCACCAAGGTCGTCATCATGGTGTCGCACGATATGAGCATCATCGAACGCTTCTGCAATCGAGCCGTCTGGCTGCGGGATGGGCAACTCACGGCCGACGGACCGCCCGGCGAGGTGATCCCCCGCTATCTGGCTGCAATGACCTGATCAAGCATTCGCGCTGACGTTCGACGAGCGCCGCGCATGAATCACGGCGCCGGGTTGTGAATCACCTGGTTTGCCGAATTCGTTACGGTCCAGACGACCTGATTGCGCGGGTCGTTCAGTGAATCGCCCGAACGGTCAAGAACCGTCGCGACGATCGTGCCGCCCACTGGGTACTGAAAGGCCTGGGTGGTGTTGTCGTTGAGCGTCTTGTCCAGCCGCCATTCCGGCGCCGTGCCGAACCGCGTCTGACATACCGTCCCCTGAATGCGGACCGCTTCGACCGCCTTGCCGATCGGAAGGTTGTTGATGCTCGAATAGACAAATCCTCGCTGCGTGCAAAGATCATTGCCCACGCAGGTGAAATTCGCGCTCGAATTGCCGAAGATGATGATTTCAGGAATCGGCAGCAGCTCCAAACCATTGTCGCGGCGCCGCAACTGAATCGTCGGCAGGTTCGCCGTCGGATCGCCGCCCACGTTGGGTTGCAGCAGTTCCTCCGGCAACTGATCGACGCCGAAGCTCATCCGGAGAATTCGATTGCCCGAAAGCAACTGCACCGTATCGCAGCCGATCGTGAAACTGTTCGCAGACCCCGGCGCGAAAGCGTCACTGTACCCCGCGTTGATATAGTTCTGCACTTCCGCGTCGCAGACGAAGCCGCCCGGTCCCGCCGAGACGGCAAATGTGATCGCAAATCGCACCCGCTGCTGCGCCTGGTTCTGGATCGAAACATTCAGCGTCCGAAGGCCAGGTGCCAGGGTGCAAATGTCGCCTAGGACCGCGTCTGAACCACCGTCATCCGGCTGCGTGGTCGGGATGTTCGGCGGGCCCGGCGTGCCGCCGGCGCCGCGAAAGTCCGAGATCGTCGTCGCGAACTGCGCCGCCAGAAACGGGCTCGCGCCGCCGCAGCCGAACGATACGCAAATGGTCAACCCGATGGTCAGCAACAGAACACTGACGATCGATACTCGGAGCAGTCGGCTTACCATACGTGACGCCTCCATCGAGGGCAGGATGTCGCAATGACCCATCTGCGAGGGTTTTCGATGAGGGCCGATCCGCGTGCTGCGAATTCCCTTCACCGGTGGGAAACCTTGGCGCTTCAGCCGAGCCCGTCGCAATGCCGGACGGACCAATCGGGCGTGGTAAAACGGTCGCTGATCCCCTCCGAGGTACCACCCTCGACCGTCTCTGATGAATTGTACCTGCCTGCCAGATGGGAAGCAACGGCTGGCTGAAATCGGCCCGAGCGCCGAAACCGAGTTAGCGGTCCCAACGATAATACCCGCCTCTGTGGATAAATGTGATCGGACCCCCATTCCCCGAAAACGCTGGAGGCGGCCCGCGCCACTATTCGCACCGGCCGCCTCCACACCTCGTCCGCAAAACAAGTTATCGCCGGGTCAGCGGCTCGTCCGAGTCATCACCGTTGCCGTCCTTTTCCTCCGCCGCCGAGGGCTGATCCAGCAGCGTGACCGGTGCGATCTTTTCGAGATCGCCCTTGATCTGCTTCGCCTCACCGACGACCACAATCGCCAGGTGCTTCGGGTCAATCAGCTTCTGAGCCGCCTTGAGCGTCTGCGTCGCCGTCACCGTCTTGATGCCCTGCAGGTACCGCGTGAAGTAATCCCCCGGCAGCCCTTCGCGGTCGATCAGCCACAGATCACCCACGACCGCCTGCGGCGTCTCGCGATCTCCGGGGAACGAACCGGTCAGATAGGACTGGGTCGTCTCCAATTCCTCCGACGTCGGCTCCTCGGCACGGATCTTCTCAATTTCCTCGAGAATCGTCCGCACGGTATCCGCCGTCGACGGCGTCTTGGTGAAGGTGCTGATGCGAAACTCGCCCGCAAAGCGCGAGGCCGACATGCCGCCCCGCGCCCCGTAAGTCAGACCCTTGTCCACGCGAATGGCCTTGTTCAACCGGCTGTTGAAACCGCCGCCGAAGATGTGCGACAGCACGCGCGAAGTAAAGTAATCCGGATCGTCCCGCCGAATGCTCAAATGGCCGACGCGAATCTGACTCTGCACCGAGCCCGGCCGATCAACGAGATAGATGTGCGTCTGCTGCCGTTCCGGGATCGACGCCAGCTTCACTGGTCGAAACGGCCGATCGACCTTCCATCCGGAAAAATGCTTCTCCGCCAGCCCGAAACCCTCCTTCGCATTGATGTCCCCCGCAAGATAAAGCACCGCATTCTCCGGCCGGAGATGCTCGCCCCACCACGCCCGCAGGTCCTCGACCGTCAGCTTGTCCACGTCTTCCATCTCGCCGGTGACCGTTCGACTGTACGGGTGCTCACCGTAGAGCTGACGACGCATTTCCCGATCGGCCAGGTACTCCGGCGTCCGCGTCGAAATCATCAGGCCCATTTTCGTCTGCTGGATTTGCAGGTCGAACTCCTCCTTTGGAAATGTCGGATTCTCGATGACATCGCGCATCAGTTCCGCTGCCAGGTCGAGCTGGCCGACCAGCGCCGAACAGCTCACCCGGGCCGCGTCCATCTCCGCTGATCCGGACAGATTGATCGCCTGCGACTCGAGAATCTCCGCCAGCTCCTTTGCCGTTCGTGTCGTCGTCCCCTTCGTCAGGAGGTTCATCGCCGCCGACGCCGCGCCCGGCTTGCCCTCCGACCACGCTCCGCTCTTGATGCCCAGCGTCACCGACACCATCGGCACCTCGTGATTGCTCACCACGACGACGCGAAGACCGTTCGAAAGCGTCTGATCGGTAAAGGCCATGTCCGGCATGGCATCCAACAGCGGACCCATCGGCGGCGCCGTCGGATAATCCTTCGGCCGCTTCGCGTCGGCTTTCGGGCCGGTCCGCTTCGCCACCCGGTTCGTGCCGTCGTCCTCCACCGGCGGTATCTGATCCGGGTCTTCCGCTGATTCCTTCTTGCCGCCCAGCAGCGAACCCATCACCCCGGCCGCATCCGGCTCGATCGAAACCGTCATCGCTCGCTTCTTCGCCAGATACTTCTTCGCCACCCGCTGCACGTCCTCGATGGTCACGGCCTCGATCTCGTCCAGCCGACGATTGATGCGCTCCGCATCCCCCCACAACACGGCATACTTACCCAGCAGTCCGGCCTTGCTCGCGACCGTCATCGCCCCCTGAACTTCGCCACGGCGAAGCTGGTTTTTCATCTTCTCCATTTCCGCTTCGGTGATCCCCTCTTCTCGAATACGATCAACGTGCGCACGGATCGACGCCAGCAGCTCCTTCTTCTTGCCGAACGGAAGCAGAACGCCGCCCGCCGCCGCCAGCCCGGACTGCTCAAATCCGAATGCCGCCCCGAGCGCCACCTGGGCGATCTTCTTTTCCTTCACGATATCTACATACAACCGGCTCGATTCGCCGCCGCCCAGCGCCCCCATCAGGATCTCCAGCGGCAGCGAATCCGGATGGCTCTCCGGCACCGTCAGGTAGCCCACGCCCAGCGCCGGCAGCGGTCCCTTGTCTTCCTTCAGCTTGATCGTCCGCGGCTTCTGCGGCGCCGCCATGTCGCACGACGGCCGCGGTGGCTGCGGACAGGCGGGTACCCACTCAAAGTACCGTTTCGCCAACTTCTGCGCATCGCCGTGCTTCAGGTCGCCCACGACCACCAGCGTGGCGTTGTTCGGTGCGTAGTACTTGTCCCAGAACTTCGACACCTCCTCCACCGTTGCCTTCCGCAGATGCGATATCTGCCCGCCCGGCGTCCAGCCGTAGCATGTCTCTCCGTAGACTTCCGCGAGGAGCTTCTCCGGGATGCGGCCGTAGGGTCGGTTATGCCCCTGCCGCAGTTCCTCCTCGACGACCTTTCGTTCGGTTTCAAATCCCTTCTTGTCGATGTTCAGAAACGCCATCCGCTCTGACTCGAGCCACAACACCAGCTCAAGCTGATTGCTCGGCACCGTCTGCACATACACTGTCTGATCGAATGCCGTGTACGCGTTGCAATCGCCGCCGACGCGCCGAATGTGATCAAAGTGCCCCGTCTCGCTCAGCCGATCCGTGCCGCGAAACATCATGTGCTCGAACATGTGCGCGAAGCCCTGACGGCCCGGCTCCTCGTTCTTCGAACCGACGTGATACCACACCTGAACCGCGACGATCGGGCAGGAATGATCCTCCAGCGTGATGACCTTCAGGCCATTGTCCAGCTCGAGCTGCTCGAAGGCATACCGCCGATCGGCAGCAATCAAACTCGACGAAACAAGCAGAACGACGAACGTTGAATAACCGATGCGCTTCATGGAAACCTCATCCGCACGACGGCGGCATTCAGAAGGAAGGGCTCCCGTTCGGGGAGCTGACAACAACGACAGGGCGGAAGCACTATGACTCGGGCCGTCCCGGGCCACCCTCATCGCCCGGACAGGCAGGACAGTATAACGAGAATTCCGCCGGTAATTCACCCTGGCTGCGTTGAAACTGTCACTCGCTCGAACTTGCCACTCGACAGGCCGATTGGGCTACGTGATCGCTTTGACCCCTCCGCAGCCAGCCGATAGCTTCACTCGCATGGACAGCCAACCGCGTCCGACTCCCGCGCCCTGGCGATCCTTCCTCGGCCTCAACGCCTCCACCCTCGCCCTCCTCGCTACCATCCTGCTCATCACTGCCAGCACCGAGCTGTGGTCCCCACTGATGCCGCAGTACCTGAAAGCCCTCAAACAGCCCAACCGCGTCGGTGATCCCTGGTTTCTACTCCTCATCGGCGCGTACGGCTTCTATCGCGACGCCCTTGAAGCCATCAACTACTACGCCGGCGGCGCGCTCGGTTCCTTGCTCAACACCCGTCGTGCGCTCCTTCTCTTCAACACCCTTCCGCTCGTCGGCCTCGCCATCCTCCTTGCATGGCAGAACCCCATCGCCGTCTTTCTCGCCATCCCATTCATCTTCGTCTGGGACTCCATCGCCGGCCCTGCCACCATCACCGTCGTCGGCGACGCCATCCCGCCCGATCGCCGCACGATGGCCTTCTCGCTGCAAGCCATCTTCCGCCGCGTCTCGCGCATGGTCGCCTACGGCCTCAGCGGCCTGCTCGTCTGGCAGTTCGGACGCGTCGGCGGCGTCCGTGCCGATATCGCCATTTCCATCGTGCTGATCCTGCTCGCCGTCGTGATCCAGTACCGCTACATGAAGACCGCCAGCCGCGACCGCGAAATGGCCATCCACCGACCGCGTCACCTGCTCTCACGCTTCCCCGCCGATCTCAAACGCCTCCTCGCCGCGGACATCTTCGCCCGCTGGGCCGAAGGGCTTGCCGGCCCCTTCATCATCCTCTACTGCGTACCCCTGCTGGCAAATGACATCGCCACCGGAACAGCCATCTACCAGTCGCTCCTTCTCAACATCCAGGCCGTCACCAACATCATCCTCTACATGGTCATCGGTCCCCTCGCCAGCCGCGCCGGTCTCGCAAAAAAACCCTACATCGGCCTGACCTTCGTCTTCTTCGCCCTCTTTCCCATCAGCATCGCCGTCCTCGGCGCAGGCGGCACAGCCATCAGCAGTAGCGCAGGTGTCATCGGTTTGTCACTCGCATTCGTCATCGGCGGCTTCCGCGAGATCGGCGAACCCGCCCGCAAGGCCATGATCGCCGACCTCGTCCCGCCGGACGTGCGCACCCAGTCCATCGGCCTGTACTGGAGCGTCCGCAGCGCCGCCGTCATGTGGGCCGCCCCCGTCGGCGCAATCGCATGGATCATCGGCGACCGCATCTCCCCCGGCGCCGGCCCGCTCGTCACCTTCGCCCTCGCCGGCACGCTGGGCCTCATCGGCGCAGGCGTATTCTTCCTGCGATTTGGACGAGCAGGCAGTCCGCCTCATTGATCCTGGAGATCGAGAATGCGTTGTCGAGCCCGAAGAAGCCGAAGGCGAGAGATCCATCGGCATCTCACTTGCCTCTCGCACCTGCCGTTTTGCCCTGTCACATTGGCAGCACTGCCACCGCATATATCATGTAACTGCCTGTTAAGTAACACGTTAGTGCGCGGTCTGACTGGTACAACCCTTGCATTCTGTCGATCAGCGGAGCGTCCTTCAGTTAGCGGCCGGCCGCCGGCCGGACTCGTAGCGTCCAGCGTCCCCGCCGAACGAGGACCGTGAACAAACGCAGGACAATGCGAGCGATCGCACGCTGAAAAGACTTTGACCAGAACACCCAGAGGAAACGATACGAATGCGATTCGACAAACTCACCATCAAGGCCGCCGAGGCCGTGCAGAACGCCGAGCGGCTCGCCACCAATTACGGCCACGCCGAACTGTCACCGCTGCACCTGCTGGCCGCGCTCATCGACCCATCCGCGCACGGCGGCGGCAACGGGGAGGGCGAAGCTGGAGCTTCGATGTCCCATCCCGGCGGCATCGTCGTGCCCATCCTTCAGAAGGCCGGTGCGAACGTCGACCGGATTCGCTCGATCGTCGCCAGCGAACTCAATCGCCTGCCGAAAGTCTCCGGTGCCGCGCCGTCGATCTCCCGCGCGCTCTCGGATGTCCTGCATACCGCCGAAACAACCGCCGAAAAGATGAAGGACCAGTACGTTTCGACCGAGCACCTGCTGCTGGCCCTCTCAGACGTGAAGAGCGATGCCAGGGAAATCCTCTCCGTCAGCGGCGCGAAAAAAGATGCCCTGCTCGAAGCCCTCAAGAGCATCCGCGGAAGTGCCACCGTTACGTCACAAGACCCCGAATCGACCTACCAGGCCCTGGCGCGCTACGGCCACGATCTCGTCGCCATGGCCCGCCAGGGCAAGCTTGACCCCGTCATCGGCCGCGACGACGAGATCCGCCGCTGCATGCAGGTCCTTGCCCGACGCACCAAGAACAACCCCGTGCTCATCGGCGAGCCCGGCGTCGGCAAGACCGCCATCGTCGAAGGCCTCGCCCAGCGCATCCTCGCCGGCGACGTCCCGCAGGCCCTCAAGGACAAGCGCGTCGTCGCCCTCGACATGGGCGCGCTCATCGCCGGCGCCAAATACCGCGGCGAATTCGAAGAGCGCCTCAAGGCCGTTATCCGCGAAGTCGTGGAATCCGCCGGCCAGGTCATCCTCTTCATCGACGAACTGCACACCATCGTCGGCGCCGGCAGGACCGAGGGCTCGCCCGACGCCGGCAATCTGCTCAAGCCCGCCCTGGCCCGCGGCGAGCTGCGCTGCATCGGCGCAACCACGCTCGACGAATACCGCAAGCACATCGAGAAGGACAAAGCCCTGGAACGCCGCTTCCAGACGATCTACGTCGGCGAGCCGACCGTCGAAGACACCATCGCCATCCTCCGCGGTCTCAAGGGCCGCTACGATGCCCACCACGGCGTGCGTATTCAGGACTCGGCGCTGGTTGCCGCGGCCATGCTCTCGCATCGCTACATCCCCGACCGCCACCTGCCAGACAAGGCCATCGACCTGATCGATGAAGCGGCCAGCCGGCTGCGCATCGAGAACGACTCGATGCCCAGCGAACTGGACGAACTGCGCCGCAAGATCATGCAGCTTGAGATCGAGCGGGAGGCGCTCAAGAAAGAGAAGGACGAAGGCAGCCGAAAGCAGCTTGCGGCCGTCGAGAAGGAACTTGCCGAACTGAAGGAAAAAAACACCGCTCTGACCGCGCAGTGGGAAGGTGAAAAAGCCAAGCTCGACGAGATCAAGTCCGCGCGGCAGCGGCTCGAAGCATTGCAGACCGAGCTTGACGAAGCCCAGCGCCGCGGCGAGCTGGAGCGGGCCGCGCGCATCCGTTATGGCGAACTGCCCGATCTGCAGAAAACCCTCGCCGAGCGCGAAAAGGCGATCGACGAACTGCACAAGAGCGGCAAGGGTCTCCTGCGCGAGGAGGTCACCGCCGAGGAAATCGCCGAGGTCGTCAGCCGATGGACCGGCGTGCCTGTGTCACGCATGCTCGAAGGCGAAAAAGAAAAACTCATGAAGATGGAGGACCGCCTGCACGACCGCGTCGTCGGTCAGGATGAAGCCATCCGCGCCGTGTCGGACGCCGTCCGCCGCAGCCGCGCCGGGCTGGGCGATCCGAATCGCCCGATCGGCTCGTTCCTCTTCCTCGGCCCGACCGGCGTGGGCAAGACGGAACTCTGCAAAGCCCTGGCCCAGTTTCTCTTCGACGACGAAGCCGCCTTCGTACGCATTGACATGAGCGAGTTCATGGAGCAGCACAGCGTCGCCCGGTTGATCGGCGCGCCGCCCGGCTACGTCGGCTACGAAGAAGGCGGTCGGCTCACCGAGGCCGTCCACCGTCGCCCGTACTGTGTGATCCTGCTCGACGAAATCGAGAAAGCCCATCGCGACGTGTTCAACGTGCTCCTCCAGGTCCTCGACGACGGCCGCCTCACCGACGGCCACGGACGCACCGTCGACTTCCGCAACACGATCATCGCCATGACCAGCAACATCGGCAGCGAATTGATCGCCGGCGTTGCCGAGCGCGAAAAAGCCGCGACGGGCTCCGACCACGCCGTCGATGAGCGTATTGAGAAAGCCGTGCGCGAGGAACTCAAACGCCACTTCCGCCCCGAGTTTCTCAACCGCATCGACGAGGTCATCATCTTCCACCGTCTCTCGCAGGCGAACCTGCGCGGCATCGTGGACATCCAGGTGCGGCAGCTACAAAAGCGCCTCGCCGACCACGGCATGTCGCTGGTGCTGACCGACGCGGCGAAGGACAAGCTCGCCGCTGACGGCTACGATTCCGTCTACGGCGCCCGCCCGCTCAAGCGGCTGATCCAGCAACAGATCGAAAACCCGCTGGCCAGGCGCATCCTCTCCGGTGATTTCGCCGAAGGGGCAACGATCACCGTCGACGCCGCTCGCGACGGCTTCGCATTTCGCTAGAGTTATCTCCGTAGGGTGGGCACTGCCCACCATCGAATTTCTGCAATGATGATTCTTTTGCTTGACGTGAGCATGGCCGCACGGAGCCGCGGCCATGCCCCCCGACCGCTATTGATTTGCCGCGTGTTACGCATCACTCGACACGTAATCGAGTCGATCGGCCGGGTAACGCTGCCGCGAATCGGGAGCCCGCTTGTCGACAACCGGCGCTTGCCTTACGCTCCCGCCCCATGCTGGTACAGGTGCACAGTGCCACACTCGTCGGTATCGAGGCGGCGATCTGCGAGGTGGAAGTCAACGCCGCCTCGCGCGGGTTCGCCAATCCGGTCGTGGTCGGCATGCCTGACGCCGCGGTGAAGGAAAGTCTCGAACGCATCCGCACCGCGATCACCAACTGCGGCTACCAGCCGCCGGTCCATCGCACGGTCATCAATCTCGCCCCGGCGGACATCCGCAAGGAAGGCCCGGCGCTGGACCTGCCGATCGCACTGGGCATGATCCTCGCCTCCGACGGCAAGGTGCCGCCTGATCTCCGGCAGTACATGATTGCGGGCGAACTGGCCCTCGACGGCCGCGTGCGGCCGATCAAGGGGGCGCTGTCGATCGCCATGACGGCCCGGCGCGAAGGATATCGCGGCGTGCTCGTCCCGCGTGAGAATGCCAACGAGGCGGCGGTCGTGGACGGTCTCGAGGCCTTCGCCGTCGGCTCGCTGACCGATGCCGTCGGTTTCGTCACCGGGCAGTTGCCGATCGAGCCGACCACGGTCGATCTGGAGGCGACGTTTGCCAAAGCGGCGGCGTATGAGATCGACTTCGCCGACGTGCGCGGGCAGGAATTCGCCAAGCGAGCGATGGTCGTCGCCGCGGCCGGCGGGCACAACGTGCTGATGATCGGTCCGCCGGGAAGCGGCAAGACGTTCATGGCCAAGTGTCTGCCGACGATTCTGCCGCCGCTGGCCATGGCAGAATCGCTGGAGACGACGCGGATCTGGTCGGCCGCGGGAAAGCTGCCGGCCGGTGCCACGCTGCTGGCAACGCGTCCGGTGCGTACGCCGCACCATTCGGCCAGCGCGCCGGCGCTGGTGGGCGGCGGTTCGATTCCGCAGGCCGGTGAAGTCTCGCTCGCGCATCACGGCGTGTTGTTCCTTGATGAGTTTCCCGAGTTTCAGCGGTCGATCCTGGAAACGCTGCGCCAGCCGATGGAAGACGGCTGCGTCACCATTGCCCGATCGCACAGCGTCGTCCGCTTCCCGTCGGAGTTCATGCTGGTCGCGGCGATGAATCCCTGCCCGTGCGGCTACCTGTCTGATCCGCGACGACCCTGCAAGTGTTCGCTGCCGCAGATCGAGCGCTACCGGGCGCGGGTCAGCGGCCCGCTGATCGACCGAATCGACATCCATGTGACCGTGCCGGGCGTTCCGTTCGACGAGCTTCGCCATGCCCGGCCGGGCACGGACTCGGCAACAATGCGGTCCCAGGTCCAGGCGGCGCGCGAGCGACAGAGGGAGCGCTTCGCAGGCAGAAAGACCATGCTCAACGCGCGCATGGGACCGCGGCTCGTTCGGCAGTTCTGCCCGCTCGATGCTCCCGGCGAACAGGTGCTCAAACAGGCGATGACGGAACTGGGCCTTTCTGCGCGGGCACACGACAAGGTGCTTCGACTGGCACGAACCATCGCCGATCTCGATGGCGCGGAGCAGATACGCGCCGAGCACGTCTCCGAGGCGGTGCACTACCGCCAGCTCGATCGACAGCATTGAGCGGCTATGGCCGTTTGAATCCACCCGATTGTTGCGATACGATGCAACGATCCGACCCTGCGATGGTGGATGCCTGCGACGATGCTGCCGCAAGCGCCGGAGCGTCTGAGCAGGTCGCAGACCTCACCCACAACCGAGCACACGCATGATTTCTTTCCTCGCCATGCAGGCGATCGCTTCGCACGCCGGGCACGAGCTGCTGGGCTGCATGGAACTCGGCGCCCATCTTCATGAACCGATTCCCCTCGAACTGCCGATCTGGGGGCTGCTCGCAGCAGTGATCGTCCTGGCGGTCCTGCTGCATCGGACAGGTCGACGTGCGACGCCGCTCATCGCTGCGTGCGACATGGCGCAGATGGCCTTCGCCATGCAACCGGATGGAATGACGGGCCAATCGTCCGCAGCGCCGCCGACCGGCAATGCGCCATCGACAACGACTGCGACGGCAGATTCGTGGTGGGCGCATGTCGCCACCGGCATCCGGATCGGACTGATCGGAAGTCCGGTGCTGGCTGTAGCGGAGACGGCGCTGCCGACGTACTTCGCGATGCGGTACTTCGAGCCGGGCTGGTGGCCGGTGGGCTTTGTGCTGGGGGCGGTGGGCAAGGCGGCAATCCTTCACAGTATCGTCTGGTGTCCGCTGCTGGGGCTGCTGGGATTTTTCCTGTGGGCATGGCGCCGCGGGCGCGTCGCGCCGGAGCCGGCACTGACGGCCGCGGCCGTGCTGATCGTGGGGCTGATGATCGTACCGCTGGACCTGGACATGGCCCACCTGCTTCGTCGAGGGCCGGTGATCGGCTCGTGCGGCGCGACGGTCGTCCTGGCAGGAGCGATGTATTTTCTGATGAGGCGACTTGCGCGGCGAAGCCCACGAGGACTGAGAAAATGGATGCAGCGGTTTGCAGGTATGGGCACCGCTGCGACGCTGCTGACGGGCTACGTGTTCATCCGATCACCGCTGGCATCGCCGGGGGACTATCGTGTACCGTTGCATGCAGTGGCGGCGCCGAGGACGAACGATCCGCATGTGCTGTGGATCCTGCTCGACACGGTCCGGGCGGATCATCTCGGCCTGCACGGCTATCCGGAAGCGACGACGCCGTTTCTGGATGCATGGAGCAGACAGGCGCTGGTATGTGATCGGGCGATTTCCGACAGCATGTGGACGCTGCCGGCACATGCGTCGATGTTCACCGGCCTGAGTGTCCGCGAGCACGGGGTTGATTTCGCCTTTCCGTTTCTCGATGAGCGCTTCACGACGGTGGCGGAGGCGTTGAAGCAGAACGGGTACCAGACGGCCTGTTTCTCCAACAATCCGTGGATCTGGAAGCACACCAACGTGGTGCAGGGCTTCGATGAGAAGCACGTGCTGTATCACACGCGGAACATCGGGCGATTTTCGCTGAGTTATCTTTTTCAGCGGATCGGCTGGGTGCCGCCGATCGGCTGGCTGGAGCAGGACTACGGCGCGGCGGTGACGAATCACTACATCGCGCAGTGGCTCGCGTCGCGCGTTGATGCCGGAGACCCGCTGTTTCTTTTCGTGAACTACTTCGACGCTCATCTGCCCTACAGCGTGCCGCTTTCCTATCGACGCATGTTCATGGACGAGCGGCAGGTGGCGCGCTCCTACGAGCTGCGCTACGAATTCGGCAACCTGACGGCGGCCCTGGACTACCGTTACAACATTGAAGGCCCCGACTTTCTCAGCGAGGAGGATCATGTCGTCCTGCGACGGCTGTACGCCTCGGGCATCCGCTACTTGGACGATCGGGTGCGCGAGCTGATGCAGATGTTCGAAGCCCGCGGCATGCTGGAAAATACGCTCGTGGTCATTGCGTCGGATCATGGCGAGCACCTGGGCGAGCAGGGGCTCTGGGCGCATCGCTACCTGACACATGAGGTGCTGACCCGCGCCGTGCTGATGGTTCGCGAGCCGGGTCGCACGACGGGGCAGCGCATGGAGACGGCAACCGCGCTGTCGGACCTGTATCCGACGGTGCTCCGTCATGTGCTGGGGGACTCGGCGCCAGCCGGCGGCCCGGAAGCGCGCGATCTGCTGTCGCCGATGGCGTCCGACGGATCGCCGCGCGTGGTGATCAGCAAGTACAACGGGCCGGCGCAGGAGATGCTCAAGCGAATCGGCGAGCCGTCAACGCAGGAAATGGCCCATCGCTGCGCGCCGCAGATCGCTGCACACGACGGCCGTTACAAGCTGTTGCTTTCAGACTCAGGGCGACGGGAGCTGTACGACGTCATCGCGGACCCCGGCGAAACGCGCAACGTGAGCGGTACGATGACGGACGAAGCACAACGCCTGGAGACGTACATCGCGCAATGGCGCGCACGAACGCCGAAGTACGTGCCGCCGAAGGAAATGAACATCCCCTCGGAGGATCCGCACACGGTCCGCGTGCTCAAGTCGCTCGGTTATCTGGGCGGGCAGTAAACAAGATTTACCGGCACAGACGATTGCGCGAATTCAACCGGGACGGCGGTCGAGTGAGCTTTATCCGGGTTGATGCAGCAAGTCCCACGTTTACCGGTCGCAACGGTCAGATCGTGGCCCGGTAAGGTTGAATTCGCATCGCCCGATGAATACGATCGAGAAGGGAAACCGACCGTGATCCCGATTCGACGATAACCGCAAAATCCACCCGAACCCTCGCAACACGCCGTGGGGCGAAGCCGGAGCCGCAGCATCGATGTCCTCGATCGACCGCCATCCTCGCGCGACAGGTTTGCCCGGTCGGTGGAGGATACGCTTCGCGCTGGCGCTGCTCTTGTTCGCGAGCGTCTCTGAACAGGCCCGGCCGGCGCAGCAGAATGTAAAATGGATCGGCGCGACCGGCAACTGGAACACGGCGGCCAACTGGGAACCGGCGGTCGTGCCCAACAATGGTGTCGATACCTATCATGCCCGCATCGACGACGGAGATATGAAGTCCGCCTCCGTCGTTACGCTGGATCTCAACGCGACCATCGACCATCTGACCATCGACCCCGGCGACGAACTGCGAATTCCGAATGGCCGGCTGTTCACGCTCATCGGCGGGGAAACGACCGGCATTCTCCACAATGCCGGCATTCTGCGCCTTGAGTCAACGGCAAGCAGTACGAACCTGCGCCTGAGTACCGGGCTGGTCACGCTGACCGGCGGGGGCGTCCTGATTCTGTCGGATCATGCCAACAATCGCATTCTCGGCGTCAGCGGCGGATCGTTGCAGATTCTCAATCAGATCGTGCGCGGCGCCGGACAGATCGGCGTCAACTCCACGGCGCTGAACAATCAGGGCACCATCGTGGCCGACCAGCCGACCGCGCTGAGCATCGATCCGAGTTCGTCGCCGATGATTAATACGGGCATCCTGCAGGCACAATCCGGAGGGCGGCTCCGGCTGATCAACGGCGAATTTGAAAACGCAGGCGGACAGATCGAGGCCCTGACTGATTCGATCGTGGAGCTGTCACAGGCGACGATCCGCGGGGGCTCTCTTTCGACGTTCGATACGGGCCGCGTTCACGTCACCTCCACCAGCACACTGGACGGCGTATCGCAGACGGTACAGAGCGCCGGCATCGTGGAGATCAGCAACGGTGTGGTGCTCAATCTGCGCGGAAGCATTCACAACACCGGCACCCTCCAGCTCAACTCGACCTCCAGCAGCACGGACCTGCGCACGACCGATGCAACCGTGACGCTCAGCGGCGGCGGGATCGTGCAGATGGGAAATCATGCCAATAATCGCATCTTGACCAGCGGGAGCGGCGCGCTGGTGAATGTCGACAACACGATTCAGGGCGGCGGGCAGATCGGCGTGAACATCCTGTCGCTGACGAATCAGGGGCTGATCGTCGCAGATCAATCAACGGCACTGATTGTGGACCCGCCTGTTTCGCCGATCGTCAACTCCGGAACGATGCTCGCGGACAGCGGAGGCACGCTGCGACTGACCAACGGTGCATTCGATAACTTCGGCGGACAGATTCAGTCCTTCAACGCCTCGATCGTGGAGATTGCTTCAGCCACCATTCGCGGCGGCACCCTGACCTCGCCGGACCCGGGCGGCATTCGTTTCAGCGGAACATCCACACTCGACGGCAGCGCCGAAACCGTCACGCTGGCGGGCGGAATCACGCAACTCAACGGAGCGATCCTGAACCTGCAGGGGGAGATCCACAATCTGCTGAACCTCAACATTGAATCCACAGGAACGCTGACCGACCTGCGAGCGGCATCCGGCGGCGCGACGCTGACCGGCGGCGGCGTGGTGAACCTGTCCAACAGCACGAGCAATCGCATCCTCAGCTCGGGTGGTTCACTGGTCAACATGGACAACACCATCCGCGGTTCCGGTCAGATCGGCGTGAATCTGACGGATGTGACCAACCACGGGATGATCGTCGCGGACCAGTCGGCGACCCTGACGATTGATCCGGCGGCCAATCCGTTCGTCAATCGCGGCATGCTCATCGCGCAACTGGGAGCGACGCTGCGATTGATCAATGGATCCTTCGACAACGAGAGCGGCGTCGTTCAGGCGCAGACAAATTCGCTGGTCGAGTTGAACGGCGCCATTCTCCTGGGAGGAACGACTTCGAGCATCGGCACCGGGCTGGTCCGGGGCATTGGCCAGAACACCATTGATGGATCGACAACCATCTTTAGTAACGAAGGCGTCCTCGAAGTAGCCAACGGCAGCGATCTGACCGTACGCGGACAGATCCACAACACGGGCACCATCCGGCTTGCGTCTACCGGCTCGCTGACCGACTTTGAGCCGACCGGTGGCCAGGTCACGCTCACCGGCGGCGGGCAGATCACGCTGTCGAACGCGGCCAACAACCGTATCTTGGCCGTCTCGGGCGGCTCTCTCCTGAACGTGGACAACACCATCACCGGCTCCGGGCAGCTTGGTTTCAATCTCACGCCGATCACCAATCAGGGAACGATTCGTGCGAATCAGTCGGTGGCGATGACCATCAATCCTGACAACACCATCGGCCTGGATAACCAGGGGCTGCTCCACGCGACCAACAGCGCGACCATGAACATCGCCGACGGTCCATTCGCCACGTCGGGCAGCATCACGGTCGATCCGGCGTCGACATTCGCGCGAACAGGCGGCGTGATCCAGACGGCCGGCACAACGACTGTACGCGGCACCTTCAGCGCCACGGGAACATACGACCTGCAAGGCGGTACGCTCCAGGGCGACGGCATCGTACAGGCAGCTGTAATCAGTGCAGCAAGTGTGGCACCCGGCATATCCACCGGCATCCTGACGATCAGCAGCAACTATGCACAATCGGCAGACGGCGTGCTGGTCATCGAAATCGGCGGAACGACACCGGGCCCGGGTCATGATCGGCTGGTGGTCAGCGGCACGGCGACACTGGATGGCACGATCTCCATTGCGTTCGTCAACGGATTCGTTCCAACGATCGGTCAGACATTCACCGTGATGACCTACAGCTCACGCATCGGTGATTTTGCCGCGCGGGATATTCCCTGTCCGCCGGGCTTCGGCGTCGCGGTCAACGTGCTGGCCACGTCGGTCGTCGTGGAAATCGTGGCGCCGGCCGCGGGAGCGGGCGACATGAACTGCGATTGCGTCGTCAGCCACAACGACATCGAGCCGTTCCTGCTCGCGCTGCTGGACCCGGACGCCTATGAGGTGACTTACGACGACTGCGACATCCACCGGGCGGATCTGAATATGGATGCCGCAATCGACGCGCTGGACATACAGGGGTTCGTCGATCTGCTGCTTCCGTAGCCCGCTGCATGTACCACCGCACAATTCGATTCGACGCGAAGCCGGAAGACCCGCCGTCGCTTCCCTGCTTCTTTTTGCGGTGCCGGTTCGTACAATACAGTGCGCGGGGCGGCAAATACGATTGTCCGGGGGACGGGAGATGTCACGATGATTGATCCGGTCCTGTTGCTTTCCGGCTGGTTGAATCTTCTGCTGGGAATGATTGATACGCTGGTGGCCGCCTATTTCACGCCGCTCTTCGCCGTACTTGGTCTTCCTGCGCCGAGCTTGCTGTCAATCCTCTCCGGCCTCGGTTGATGCACCGTGGCAACGGTGTGCCGGAACATGTGTTACTCGGCGGGCTGTGTGGTCGGCGAGGGCGCGGCGGGCTTGTCTTCTTTCGGAATGTCTTCGTCCGCCAGCGGGACATCCTCAGTCGGGATGGGATTGTGTCCGACGACCAGGCGGCCGCAGTCGGGACAGATCGTGTCACCGCTCTTACCCATTGATTCATTGAGCACGACGTAGGTTGGCTCTTTCTTTCGTTTGCCGTCCTTCGTCCAGTAGCAGCGCTCAACGGGATAGCCAGTCAGCTTTCCCGAGTGCGGCGACATCACCGGCCACTTGTCGCCTTCGACCATCTTCCCCTCGAAGGGCTTCATCGTCTCGATGCAGAGGAAGGTCATCTCGACCGGTTCGGTGGGCGGGATCGGAGCGGTGGTAAGCGTTCGATAGGTGAGATAGCCCGCGGATGCGAAGAGGGCCACGAAGAGTGCGATGCCGAGCGGGCCGCTCAGTGGACCGTTGCGGGTGGCCGAGGACGACTGGGCCATCTGCTGATGAGTTGAATCTGCCTGTTTCGCCATGGTGCCTTACATTCGATGCTGCGCTGCATATCTAGGTCCATGCAGCGCATTTCGTATCCTACACGGATCGATCGGAGCATCCAAGACGTTTCCGCACGTTCGCAAATCTCAAAGCGGAAGACAGTATTCACGCAGAATTCACATATGACGTGGTGGGGGCAGGGGGCCGGCCGTCAGATGTTCAGACTTTTTCGGCCTGATCGGCACGGAGCCAGCCCTCTTTGCCGTCGGGCAGGCGGACCAGATACCACGTCTGACCTTCTACGTCCGGCCGCGACTCCACGATTTCGAACTCGACGCCCTGCGGCAGGGCCTGCTCGAAGCGGGGTTCGTAATAGGCGCCGTTGCCCTTGCGGACGACGACATCGTCGGCAATGAGGACGCCGACGGCTGACTGGCCACGGGTCGATTCCCAGGCGACGCTGGCACCGGCAGCGAGGCAGAGGACCGCGACGACGACGGTCAGCCAGGTAACGCTGGGGATGCGCCGCGGCAGGAAGCGCGCGGCGAGTGCGAGTACCCAGAAGACAGCATAAGCCGCCAGGGCAAAGTGGAGGCGCGCGGCCCGCGACGTGCCGTAGTGCCAGAAAAAGAGTGTCTCAATCATGGCACTCGATGCGGGTTTCTGAAATCGAACCTCGCAGAGCTTCCGCGCGGCGTCGAGGTTGCGAAGGGTCTGAGGGTCACCGGGCAGCAACTGCAGGGCGCGGCGGTAGTTGACAATCGCATGTCCGATGCGACCCAGGCGAAGGTACGCATTGGCTAGGTTGTAGTAAAGCCGGCCGTTCTGAACGCCACTGTCAACCAATGCGTGAAAGCCAGCACGAGCGGATTCGTACAGTTCACGCGCCTGCGGGCTGGCGTGATTTTTCATGGCCGCAGCGGCTTCGAAGTCGGCGATGGCTTGTTCGAAAACGGTGCGACGATCCGCATCGGTCATCGGAGTCGATTGACTGCCGGCTTGCTCCGCCCCAACGGGAGCTGTGACGGCAAACACCAGCAGTGCCATCGCACAGACACGCCACGCCACGGTCGGACGGGGCCGTCGTGCACCTGCAAAGGGTGATCGAAGCGGGTAGCTCAGCAGGTCAGTCATCGGAAGCCGCGTTTCTCCATTTCGGCGATCAGTTCGAGGGCCTGGGCGGATGCCTCCGCGACGTCGCCGGCTGCCGCGCCGCCGCCATATTCCGCGAACTCCAGTTGCTCGACGAGGGCGTCCAGTCTGGCGGCAAAGTCGGGCGGCAACCCGCCGGCGGACGCAAGTCGCACGGCTTCAGCGCGCGTCAGCCCACCGGCCGGAACGTTGCAGCAATCGGCGATGTAGCCCAGCAGTGCGGCGCGCACCTGACCGGGTCGAGTGGCAACTGCCCCTGAAAGCGCGTTGCGGGCGATGGCGAAGGCCTGACTGCGTCGGCGCAAGGCCTCGTTGTTTCGAAATCGCGCAGACCGCGTCCGCACCAGGCAGGTAACTAGATAGATCAGCGGCAAGGCCGCGAGCAGGCACCAGGTCGCCGGACCGATTTCACTCGTCTGATCGGCCAGGACCATCGTCGGATCGGTGTAGTTGGGGAACAGACCACCGGTGGTCTCTACGAGCGGCGTCAGCGCGCCGGCCCCGATAGCCGGACCAGCATCGGGCGAGGCCGGCAAGGCGAGTCGGATCGCCGGGAGAACCTTGATGGGGATCGGCCGGCTCGTCGCCGTCTCGAATCGCTGCGACCTGGGATTGAAGTAGCTCAGCGGGATGGCGGGAATCTGGCGAACATCTTCGCGCAGCGGACGTATCGTGACGTTGAAAACCTTGCGATCGCCTTCGACGCGGCCGGCAGGGATGTCGGCGGCGATCTCGAAATCCTTCTTCAAGGCCTCGACCTGATCGAGACGGGGCGGCATGAGCCGTTCGAGCGAACCCGAGCCGCGGATCGACAGGGAGAGGGTGATCGGATCTCCGACCGGAATCTCCGTGGGCTTGGCCGTGGTGAAGATCGCATAGACGCCGACTGCACCGTTGTACTCCGGCGGCCGACCTTCCGTGGGGATCGGCTGAACGGTCAGGTTCGGAGCGATCGGCCTCGCGGAAATGCGTCGAGCACGCTCCAACTGATAGCCGAGCATCGTGCGTGCCAATAGCACGGGGTACTGGTAAACGAATTCGATGTCGCCGAAGTCGAACGAGCCGGCCTTCGTCGGATATGCGGTGAGCTCCAGCGTATAGACATAGAACTCGCGCTCGACACCGTCATCGTCCGGGCGACGAACCTGCTGCACAGAAGGAACCTGGTTTACATCACTGAAGATGCCCCAGGAGGTGCTGTTCTTGTCGCGCAGGGACCAGGTCGTGTTGGCATCGAGCGTGCCGTAACCGGCCTGCATGAACTTTCGGATGTAGATCTTCAGTCGAAGATTGATCGGCTGGCCGATGTAAGCCACCTCGTGATCGGATTCGATTTCGCAGATGACGAAGGGACCAGCCGAACTCTTGCCAACCGTAACGCGGAGCGGCCGCGTGACCAGCGTGCGGCCTTTTTCCTGGTAGGTGAACTGCGGAAGGAGGAGATTTCCTTCGCGCAGGGGACGAACGGTGTAGCGATAAGTGTAGGACTGCTCCTGGGAGACCTTGTCACCGATGATGGTCATGCGACTGTTCTGACTCGGCACGACGCTGACGAGACGGATCTCGAAGTCATTGGTCTCCGGCGGTGCGGGAGCGCTGGCTTGCGATGGATTGACCAACGTGACGTAGAGATCGAGCACTTCCCCCAGCTCGGCCTCCGACGAGGAAAGCTCGGCGCGCATCGACTGCGCGAGGGCGGGCGACGCTGCAACTGCACCTGCTGCGATGACGGCGAACAAGAACACGGTGAGGCGTTTCATCGATTCACGTTCCCGGATGCCCTGTTGCTCGTACATTCGGTAATCGATCGCCATGACTACCAATCCTTGTCCGCGGGGATACGGCCGCGCAGGCGCAACATGCGCATCCGCTTAGCTTCGCGGCGCTGACGCTCGGCATCGCGCGCTTCCTGCAGCATCGGCTCGGCCTCCTCCGCGGTCAGTTGATGCTCCTGAGTTTCGCCGGTCGGTGTTTCCTTCGTCTCAGCGGACGGCTCACCCTGCTGCTCGCCCTTCTGGGCGTCACTTTTCGAATCGCCCTGCTGCTCATTCTGCTGCGACTGGTTTTCCTGTTCGGACGATTGCTCCTGCGACTCTTCCGAGTCCTGAGCGCTTTCCTGTTCCTGCTGTTCGCCCTGTTCGTTCTTCTGCTCCTGCTTCTGTTCGTCGGAGGGCTGGGAGCTCGGCTGCTGCGACTCTTCGTCTTTCCCTGAGTCTTCGTTTTCTTCCTGCTTCTGCTCGTCCTCCTTGCTTTCCTGCTGTTCTTCCTGTTGCATCGCCTGGAGCTTCTTTTCGAAGTAGGCCCGGAGGCGCTCGGCCGCTTCCCGGTTGCGGACGGCATCGGTGTCCTGCGGAGCCATCTGGATCGCATCGTTGTAAAAGCCGATGGCCCGGCCAAGCTCGTTGATCGCTTCGGGCAGATTCTCGCGCTTCTCCAAAGCGGCGGCGTGGGCGCTGCGACCGAGGTTGTAACGCGCACGAGCTTCGAGTTCCGGGTTTCCAGGCAGAATGGCGTCCTGAAAAGCCGATTCGGCCTCGCCGTATCGACCGAGCCGGTAGAGAGCGAGCCCGCGGTTGTAGGCGATCTCGGGGGCTTCAGGCAGTCGGCTTCGGGCGGCGTCGTACTTCGCAAGGGCCTCGTCGAAGCGACCCTCGTCGAGAAGACGATTACCCTCGCGCACCTGATCCGCCGCATAGCGCAGTGCTTCGCCACCTGAGGCGGACTCGGAGCCGGATCGCACCGTCGTGGTACCTGCGTCGCCCGGCAAAACGGACTGGGCTGAGACTGGCGCAAGACCAAGTAGCATCGCGACGACGCACGCACCTGCGAATTGAAGCAACCGGCGAGGATTCATGCCGCTATCTCCTTCTGCGCCCTGGGCCTGACTCTTCCACGGGATTCAACTGGCATTGACGACGATCGCGATGGATTGAGCGCGGTCGATGCGCTGCCGCGCCGCTCACTGACCAGCGTCGAGATCATCAGGAGCACGAGCGCCAGCCCCGCAGGCCATGCAAAGCGCGGCCGCTGGGTGGGGACGTGCTTCTTCTTCAGGTCGGCCTCCTGCATCGGAGCGAGCCGGTCGGTGTAGATCCACTCCAGCGTGCGCTGCCCGGCGACGACCTGCCCGCTGGGATGGTATTCACCGCCGCCGGCGAGGGCTATTTCCTGCAGGGTGCGCGGGTCCATCCGCGACCAGACCTGCTGGCCGTCGTACATCAGAAAATCGCGCCGGCCGTCCTGATCGACGGGAATCATCGATCCGCGATCCTGATCGCCGATGCCGATCGTGTAGACGACGATCTGGTTTTCGCGGGCCTGTCGGGCCATGTCACGCGCGGATTCGCCGTGATCCTCGCCATCGGACATGACAATGATGGCCCGATGATGGCTGCGGTGCGGTCCGAGGGCTTTGACGGCCACAGCAAGGGCCTCGCCGATGTTTGTCCCGCCGAGCTGCACGCTGTGGATGCCCACGTCTTCAAGGGTAAGGCGGTAATAGTCAAAGTCATCCGTGAGCGGGCAGATCAGCTCCCCGCGACCGGCAAAAGCCACCAGACCGATCATCCCGCCCTGGAGCTTGTCGAGCAGGCGCTTGATGTCATCCTTCGCGCGGCTCAGCCGGGACATCCCGGCGTCTTCGGCGAGCATGCTGCGCGAGACGTCGAGACAGATCATCACATCGAGTTGCCGACGATAGACATCTTCGAAGTGTGCGCCATAGCGCGGGCCTATCAGGGACAAGACGATCGCTGTCATCGCCGCAAGAACCAGTATCGACTTGACGATCTGTCGGGCCCGGCTGACATCCGGCGCAAGAAAACCGAGCAGTTTCGCGGCGGCGAAGGTGCGCAGCGCGCGGGCGCGCGCCGACAGGCCGTACACGACCACGGCGCCGCAGCCGAGGATCAGCAGCAGCCAGTAGAGCTGCCGGACGTCTTCAATCTGAAATTCGTTCATGACCTCGCGGCTCGTGTCGATGAGCCGCACTCCGACATCCGCGTGCAGCGGGCGATACGTTCAACGATCCGGCACATCACGGTATTCTCCGCAGGCGGGTATTTGCCAGGATCAGCTCCAGCGCCAGCAGACACAAAGCGACCAGCAGTGGCGGCGGCAGATGGATCGACCCGATGCGCAGCCAGCGGTAAGCCAGCTCCTCGTACCGAAAGAAGCTCGCACGATCGATGGTCGATCGCTCCAACTTGTCGATCTCCTGGTAAATGTCTCGCAGCGAACCGGCGTCGCGTGCCCGGAAGTACTTTCCACCGGTCAGGTCGGCAACCTTCTGAAGTTCTTCTTCATCGACGTTGACCGGAACACGAACGGTTCGCGGCTGGAAGATGCCCCCGCCGAATTGCTGCTGCTGAAACTCCGGGGCTGCGCCGATCGTGTACACCTTCACGCCGACGGCCGCCGCGACCTCCGCCGCCTGCACCGGCCGGAATTTTCCGAAGTTCTGATCGCCATCCGTAAGGAGAATGATCACCCGGCTCTTGATCTTGAACGCATCGTCGGGGCCGAATCGACGGGCGATGTTTCGCGTGCGCTCGACCGCCAGCAGGAGGGCGTCGCCGATCGCCGTCCCATCTTCTTCGCGCGGCGGAATCTGTACCTTGTCCAGGGCACGAACCAGGTGCTGATGGTCGTGGGTCAGTGGGCACTCGGTATCGGCGAAGCGCGCGAAGACGATGAGGCCGACGAGATCGTCTTCGCGGCCGCGCAGTTCACGGCCGTCGCCGACGACAAACTGACGGACGACGTCCTTGACGGCATCGAGCCGGGTCAGCATGCGGCCGCGATCGTCCGCGAAGTCTTCGTTCGACATGCTCCCGGAGCGATCCAGGACGATCTGAATCGCGATGCCTTCGGTCGAAACGCGCGTCTCTTCGTCGGCCTTCTGTGGCCGGGCGAGGGCCAGCACGACCAGCGCCACCGCCAGACTGCGCAGCAGCGGCAGCAGATGGTGGGCCCGCTGTGACCAGCCGCCGGCGCGAAGTTTGACACGATCGACACCGGCAAAGCGCAGGGCCGCGCGGCGGCGCGGATTCAGGTGCACCCACCAGATGACGGGAATGAAGAGCAGCAGCACCAGCAGCCAGGGATGGGCGAGCGCGATCATACGCCGGCCTCCTCGGCAATCGGCCGGGCTTCAGCAGACGACGAGCGGCGAACCGCTGGACCGACGGCGACGCCGGACACCGCGGTCTGGTGGACAAAATCACGGGCGGAGCCGTCCACCCATCTGGTTTCTTCGGCATCGGGCACCTGACGGGCGTACTTGACCGGGTCGCAGGCGCTGATGAACCGCTGGAGCAGTCTCTTGTGATCAGCAGAGAGCATGGCAGTGCGTTGAAGGTCACGCAGGAATTCTTCGCTGGTCTGCTCGCCGGCCATGAGCCCGTAGCGACGCTCGATGTATTGCCGCACGATGGCGTTGATCCGGTAGTACCATTCCTGCACGCGGCCGCGATCAAGCAGGCCCTCGGCCGCGAGCATGTCAAGCTGAGCGAGTGCCCAGATGTGCGCAGGAACAGTCGGCTCGGCCTTTGGTAGCTCGCGCGGCTCGCCGCGACGAAGCCGACGGGCCACCAGAGCGATGAGGGCGACGGCCACGATGACACCGAGCAACCATGCCGCCAGGGTGTACGACCTCGGGACGTTAAGGGAAGCTGGGTCTTTGACATCGGCCAATTGCAAAGCGACGCGCACAGTCAGGGTCGGCGTCGCCACCTGGTCGACGACGTCTCCGCGGGAACCGTCCGCTCGCTCGCGACGATCCTCATAGCCGACGATCAGCGGAGGGATTTCGATATCCCCCGGCAAAGCGGGCTCGAGCGTGACGATGCGCGATTCCTTTCGATAGAGATCGCCCTCGGTCGGCGGCGGCGCCTCGATGTGCTGCACGAGCAGATCGCCGAGCAGCTCGCCGATCTCCGGCATCGTCACGGTGACGCCGCGCTCGGCTTCGACCGTAAGCGTCAGCGTGATCGGCTCGGGCACAACGGCAACGTCGCGATCCAACTCCACGGTAACCCGCAACGGCCCGGACTCCACCGAACGTGAGACCGGCACCGCCGTCGTCGTGGCCACGCCGTCCCGGGATGCGGGCGAATCGGCGCGCAGCTTCTGCTCGCTGGCAACGGCGGCCGCGACGGTGAGCGTGATGCGTAGTATTAACCGGTAATTCCGAAACATCCGCCCATGCCTTCAATGCAATCAATGCGGCAAACGTCTGTCGCAGAAACCGACGAATTCCAATCCATCGGCCTCTTACCGTCATTCGTTTTTCGCCGTTCGCACTTTGTCTCTTTCACATTCTTGCCTCTCGTGCCCGGAAGAACCGTGTCATCGGCTCGATATACGACTGACCAGTCACGAGTTCCATCGCATCGGCCTTGATCTTCTTGAAGAGCTTCTGACGCGCCTCGGTGCTGCCTGCCGCTCGGCGCTGATATTCGCGGCGAAAGGCGGCACTCGATGTATCGACCGTCACCAATTCACCCGTCTCGCTGTCGATCAGGTCGATGTAGCGAACCTTCGGCAACTCGACCTCGCGCGGATCGCTGAGGACGATGGGGATCAGATCATGGCGGCGGCGTGCCACCTGCAACGGTCGCTCGTACCGATCGGCCAGGAAGTCGCTGATCAAAAAGGCGACGGCCCGTCGGCGCGTCACCCGGTTGAAGTAGTCCAGTGCCCCGGCGATGTCGGTGCCGCGTCCAGTGGCTTCGAGCGTAAGCAGCTCTCGAATGACACGTAGGACATGCCGCGTGCCCTTGTCGGGTTTCACGTAGCGCTCGATGCGATCGGAGAAGCCGATGAGACCGACCTTGTCGTTGTTCTTGATGGCGGAGAAGGCCAGCGTGGCACCGACTTCGGCAGCGAGTTCGCGCTTGAGCTGACCGGCGGTGCCGAAATCCTGCGAGCCGCTGACATCCACCAGGAGCATGACCGTCAGCTCGCGCTCCTCTCGGAAGCGCTTGACGAACGGCTTACCCTGCCGCGCCGTGACGTTCCAGTCGATGCGTCGAATTTCGTCGCCGGGCTGATACTCGCGCACCTCCTCAAACTCCATACCCTGGCCCTTGAAGGCGGAGTGGTAATGCCCCGCGAAGAAGTCATTCGCGATGTGGCTCGTGCGGATGTGTATCCGGCGGATCTTTTTCAGTAATTCCTTCGCGTCCATGATTACGGAACAGGCACATGATCGAGGATCGTCTTGACGATCGCGTCGCTCGTCATTTCTTCGGCTTCGGCCTCATAGGTGATGATGACGCGGTGGCGGAGCACGGACGGTGCGATGTCCTTGACGTCCTGCGGGGTGACGAAGCCGCGGCCGGCGAGGAAGGCCCCGGCCTTGGCCCCGAGGGTGAGCATGATCGTCGCACGCGGCGAGGCCCCATACTGAATCAGGTGCTTGAGGTTGAGCTTGAACGCGCCAGGATCGCGTGTCGCCACCACGAGACTGACAATGTAATCCTTGATCTTGTCGTCGATGTAAATCTCATCCACCGCCTCGCGGGCCTTCACGATGTCCTCCGGGCTCATGACCGGCTGCACGAGTTTCTCCGGATTCGTATAGGCCATGCGATCGAGAATCTGCCGCTCCTGCTGCGGCGTGGGATAGCTGACCGTCACCTTGAGCATGAAACGGTCAACCTGTGCCTCGGGGAGCGGATACGTGCCCTCCTGCTCGATGGGATTCTGCGTCGCCATCACCAGAAACGGTTCCGGCAGCGGATGGCTCTGGTCGCCGATCGTCACCTGCCGTTCCTGCATGGCTTCCAGCAATGCGCTTTGCACCTTCGCCGGAGCGCGGTTGACTTCGTCCGCAAGAATGATGTTGGAAAAAATCGGCCCCTTCTTGACCGAGAACTGCCCCGTCTGCGGCTGGTAGATCAGCGTGCCGATCAGGTCGGCCGGCAACAGGTCCGGTGTGAACTGGAGCCGGGCGAAGCCGGTGCTGATGCCACGGGCCAGGCACGAGACGGTCAGCGTCTTCGCCAGACCGGGCACGCCTTCGAGCAGGATGTGCCCGTTGGCGAGGATGGCGATGAGCATGTGATGCAGCATCTCCTCCTGCCCGACGATGACGTGGGAAACCTCGTCCCGAAGCCGCATGAACGGCTGACTGGCGGCCTTGATGATGGGTCCGATCTGCTTGACGTCCAACTGTGTCACGGTGCCTAACCTCGCTCCAGAAAAACAGTTAATCGCGGGAAACTGGCGGGCGGTATGTAGTGATAGACGATGAACCGCCTGCCGGCCTGTCATGGCGACAGACTGTAAAGGAAAGATGGTATGAGACCGGCCCTGCGCCGTCCAGAACGGTGCCCGCCACGCACGACAAGTCCGGCGGATCGAGACCCTTTCGGTGCGAGCCAGTCAGCCGGCCGGCCAGCGGTCGAGCTTCCTAGACAGACTCGGTAATGGGTCGGGGACGTCGCCCGATAAGCAGGAGGATAAGGGTAAGGACTCCCGCGGCGATCGCCGTACCGTAATAAACATTCCAGACTCGGTTGTAGAACTCGGCATTCCAGCGAATCAGGAAGTAGTCGAGCAGATCGGTGGAGAGCAGGCCGACGACGGCGACGATCACGGCATAGGGCAACTGGGTGCGCACGTGGGTCGCCAGATCGCACTCCGTGGCGATGGCAGACAACACGGTCGTGTCACTGATCGGCGAACAGTGATCGCCGAAGACCGCACCGGTGAGTACCGCGCCGATCGATGCATAGAACAGCGGCATCGCCTGTTCGACCGGTAGCGGCGCGAGCAGGTTCGCGGAGATGGCCACAGCGGTAGGACAGAGGATGCCCATCGTCCCCCAGCTCGTACCGGTGGAGAACGACACGATGCACGCTGTCACGAAGATCACCGTCGGCAGGAGCGGCACGGCGAACAGCCCGCGATCAACCTTGTCCTGCAGGAATGCCGTCGCGGCCTCGCCAAGCTGAAGGTCCTGCGTCGCCGTTGATATACCCCACGCAAGAATCAGCACGATCTGCGCGCCGAAGATGCGCTGCATGCCGCCGGTCATCGCCTGCATGGTGCGTTCGAGTGACAGACAGCGCATGGCCAGTGTCGAGACGATGGCGACCAGCACTGCGGCGAGGCCACCGTAGAGCAACGCGACGTACGAGTCTGCCTTGCCGAGCAGGTTCATCACGGCGATGCGCTGATCAGCAAACGATCCGAAAGAAACGGCGATGCCTTCCGCGTCGCACTGTTGTTTGCCCGTGACAAAGAGCAGCGTCAGCACCATCGTGACCAGCGTGAAGACCGGCAAAAAGCCCAGCAGCCAGTAGCGACCGTCCGGTTCCGATTCGCCGTACGGCTGCGATTCATTCTTGTTCGTTTCGCTGGCTGCTTCGCTCTCCGCGCTTCGCATCGGACCGAAGTCGCGCCCGGTCAGCCCGACGAGAAAGACGAAGAACAGCGCCAGCCATGCATACGTGCGATAGGGCAGCGAGCCCCAGAACGCAGTGCTGCCGGTCATGTTCGCCATGAACTCCGGCCTCGCGCCGGTTAGGCCGGACAGTGCGGTGTCGAGATAGTTGATCTCCGCCGCCAGCCAGGTCCCGATAAAGACCGACGCGACCGGCGCAGCCGTCGAGTCGACGACGTACGCCAGCTTCGCGCGAGAGAGCCGCAAACGATCAAAGACCGGCCGCATCGCCGGGCCGAGGATCAGGGCGTTGGCGTAGTCGTCGAAGAAGACCAGAATGCCGCCGCCCAGCGCGCCGAGCTGTCCGCGGCGGCGCGTTCGCATCAGGTGCGTGACCTTGGCGACCATCGCCCGCGTGCCGCCGTTGGCCTCGATGATCCCGATCATCGCGCCGATGAACTGCGTGAAGACGATGACCTTGAGACGGCTGTAGCCGGAGCCGAGACGGTCAAGGTTGGAATGATCCGGCGGGATGAAGACGCCGAGCAGGTAGTGCTCGACGGCGTAGATGACCATGTGGATCGGGTTGTACTGGCCGTCGAGGATGCACAGCATTACCGCGGCCGTGAGGATGCCGAGTGCCAGCGACGGCACGACCTGCCGCGTAATAATGGCCAGCCCGATGGCCACCAGCGCCGGCAGGAGCGACCAGAGACCGAAGGTTTCTTTGGGCGAGCGAGCAACCGCGCCACTTCTCGCGGATGAAGACGCTGGGAGCGTGTCGTCCGTAGCCGTGCCCGTTGTGGCGGAGGAATCTTCGTTCTGAGCAGTGACGGTTACGGGACGGTTCGGCGTTGCATCACTTGACTGCGGCGCGGAATGCTCCTGCCCGGTCAGATGTCCGGCGTAGAAGAGCAATACGACGGTGGTGAAGAACAGTGAGACGACCGGCCATCGCCGGCCGCCGGTTCGCAGCGCGAGTTGCGGAAGAACCTTCACGGGCGGGCAATCTACAATCGACCCACGGCAGGGTCAATCATGTTGCCGCCTTGTCGGTCCGTCATTACGATGTTTGTCGGTCCGTCAATGAGATGCCTGCGGACAGCCGGGCAGTGCCCGATGGGTGCTGTGCCTGCGTATAATTCTGCACCCGAGAGCGCAGCATCCGGAGCTGACTTCCAGTCTCTCGTGTAGAGACGCTCGTTTCCAAAGGGGGCCCGTAGCTCAATGGTCAGAGCAGGGGACTCATAATCTCCGGGTTCTCGGTTCGAGTCCGAGCGGGCCCAGTACACCCCTCACACGTCAACACATCGCGTGACGGCTACCTCGTCGAATCAGCGAGCGGGTCTTTGAGCGTGGAAGCGCTCACGCCGACCAGCCGGATGTCCCTGCAACGTTCCTCCTGATCGAAGCGCAGGACGCAATAGCGCGCCCCGCGCGTGTTCGTCCAGTTGCGAACGTCGTAGACCCGCATGACCTCACCGGTATCGCGGCTGCGCAGCGTGGCCAGCGGCTCCTTGAGTTCCGCGTCGCGGCTGCAATCCGCCGGCGTCTTGCCCATGACTTTCGACTTGATCGCCGCTGCCTTCACGACGTCCTCTACGCCGTCGATGTTCCGCTTCACCCGGGAGAGCGCCACCAGCCGACCGTCGCGCGCCTCGACGACCCAGCTCTGATCATCGAGCAGATCGCCCTTGACGAGATAGGTGATCAGTTCGCGACCGGGATCATCGGCATAGACCAGCGTCTCCTGCCGCTCGCCGAACATCTCGTCCGCGCTCGCGACCGGCTCGCCGTAGAGCTTCTCCTGGTGCTTCTTCACGTCGGCGTCAATGATGACATCGCCGATGGCCATCGACGCCAGACTGACGGGATGAAGCCGACAGCCCGAACTCGAAAGCATGCAGACTCCGCCCAGAAGCAGACCGACGCAGCCGCCGCGAAGTGCGAGATTTCGTAGGTGCACGATGGACTCCGATTCAAAATCGTCACCCGCGCCATCGCCGACCATGACGAACAAGGAGCGCGGGTTGATCCGTGGATTATGCGGCGGACGGTGGATCGAAGCAATCGGCGGAGAATCGTCGTTCAACTTGTATGATCGTGACAATCCGCTCCCCAAAGAAACAGCTTGTCATGGCCCACCAAAGCGAATGGTAGGCGGCAAATTACCATGTAGATATGCAATCTAGAGAGGTTCCGTCGTGTCCACGACGTGCAAGTGACAGAACCAGATTGCTGCCACTGCCAGCAAATCAGCAAAGGTGTTACAAAATCATCCGCCGAACTTGATGCCCTGCGCCAGCGGGAGCTCCGTCGTGTAGTTGATCGTATTCGTCTGCCGGCGCATGTACGCCTTCCAGCTGTCGCTGCCGGCTTCGCGGCCGCCGCCGGTCTCCTTCTCGCCGCCGAAGGCCCCGCCGATCTCCGCGCCGCTCGTGCCGATGTTCACATTCGCAATGCCGCAATCGCTGCCGACGGCCGACAGAAAACGCTCCGCCTCCAGCAGGTTGCGCGTGAAGATGGCACTCGAAAGCCCCTGCGGCACGTCGTTGTGCAGGCGTATCGCCTCGTCGAGTGCTTCAAGACCCGAGGCCTGCGACTTGGTACTTGAAGCGCCGGCCTTGCCATAGGGAATGATGTACAAAATCGGGGCAAAAGTTTCCTCCTGCACGATCTCATACTCGTTCTTCGCCTCGGCGATGCACGGTGTCACGTAGCAACCGCCGGGGTATGCCTCGCCGCTGAGTTTCTCACCGCCGCAGAGCACACGCCCGCCCTCGGACTTGAGTTTCTCGATCGCCGCCATCATCGCCCCCACCGCCTCGCCGTCGATCAGCGGGCCCATCAACGTGCCCTCGGCCATCGGGTTGCCGATCTTTACCTGCCGGTAGCCGGCGATCAGCCGCTCGGTCAGCTCCTGCCGCACGCGCTCATGCACGATGATCCGCCGCGTGCTGGTGCAGCGCTGTCCGGCCGTGCCGACCGCGCCGAAAAGAATCGCCCGCACGGCCAGATCAAGGTCCGCCTCGGGTGTCACGATGATGGCATTATTCCCGCCCAGCTCCAGGATCGTCCGCCCCAGCCGCTTGCCGACGACTTCGCCGATGCGATAGCCCATGCGGCACGAGCCGGTGGCCGACATCAGCGGCACGCGGCGATCGGCGATGAACATTTCGCCGATCGTCGAGCCCTTGCCGATGATCAGACTGAAAATCGCCGGGTTGACGCCGGACTCGCGGCAAACGCGCTCGGCGATCTTCGTCACCGCCACGGCGGTCAGCGGCGTCTTGCTCGACGGCTTCCACACCGTCGCGTTGCCGCAGACGGCCGATAGCGCCGAGTTCCACGACCACACCGCCACGGGAAAGTTGAACGCGCTGATCACACCGACGACGCCCAGCGGGTGCCACTGCTCGTACATCCGATGGCCCGGCCGCTCGCTGTGCATGGACAGCCCGTAGAGCTGACGGGAGAGTCCGCAGGCGAAGTCGCAGATGTCGATCATCTCCTGCACTTCGCCTTCGCCCTCGGCGCGAATCTTGCCCATCTCCAGCGTGACCAGTGCCCCGAGGTCGCGCTTGTGCTCGCGTAGGGCGTTGCCCAGTCGGCGAACCAGATCGCCGCGCTTCGGCGCAGGCACGACGCGCCATTCCTCGAAGGCCTTCTGCGCCGCGGTGATGGTCTTCTCGTATTCCTCGGGCGTCGCCTGAACAACCGCCGCAATGGGCTTGCCGTCGACGGGCGAGATGCTTTCGAGCCGGGCATCGGAGCCCATCCAGGCGCCGTTGAAGACACCGGGGTTCTGCGATTCGAGACCGAGCTTGCGGAGGAGGTCCTGCATGGATTCACCTGAGAAATTGCCTGACACGTTTCATCAGGCGGGGTTGGATTTCTTCTTGCTCTTGGACTTGCCGGATGCCTTCTTGGTCGTGTCCTTGGCGGGCATATCCGCGCCGCGGGCCAGAAAGACCGAGACGGTGATCTTCTGCTTCTCGGCAACGGCCGTGCCGACCGTCTTCTTGTCGCCCATCACCTTGCCTTTGATGCCGTAATCGGCGAGCGCCACGCTGAAGGCGGCCTTGATGCCGAGCGCCTCCTTGACCTTCTTGCCCTTCTTGCCTTCGCCCCCGGGAACATAAGCAAGCGTTACCGGAATCTGCACGGGGTTCTCTCGACCATTCATGGCGAAGGTGCCGATCAACTTGCCCTTGAGCACCTTGCCGCCTTCGGGCTGCTTTTCGGCGGCCTCAAAACCGGTCACGTTGAAGACGATCTTCGGATGGCTCTTGGAATTGACCCACGGCTCATCACGCATGTGTTCGTCCATTATCGGCTTGCCGGTGGACAGATCGTTCCAGTCCACCTCGAAGACACCCTTGACCTCGCCGATCGAATGCGGATTAAGCGACAGATGTCCCGAAAGCTTCTTCGTCTGACCCTTGATGGTCTCCTTCGGGGCGCGGGAGACGAAGACCACCTCGTTCCGCTTCGAGCCGGCATCGACCACGTACTCCAGCGACTCGTCCGGTGCCGCCTCGAAGCCGACCTTCACCGGTTCCTTCGGCTTCTCGACGAAGCCCATGCCGCCGGGCACCGGCTGTGCCAGGAGCGTCACGCAAGGCAACGCGAGCATCGCTCCGGCCAGGCAAAAGGCCCATCTCCAAAAGGATTGATTCTGCAAATGTTTCATGGCTGGTTCTCCACCTGCTTCGTCGGTCTGGACGCATCCGGCTCGCCGGCTGCGGACAAACCATATGATAGTTCTTCGAGTCGTTCCGCGACAATGGATCGCGGACCTGTTTACGACGTGCATTTGGGCTGCCAGGACATCACGGCGTGCGCTTCCGGCCGATACGTCGCAATCCCGCCCATCCCCCCAACAGCAACCCCCCTGCCAGAATCGCCGGGAGCGTGGCATCCAGCAGCCCGAGAACAAACATCGGCTCCTCCACGGTCATCCGCGTGTCCTCGCCGGCCTCCGCGAAAAGGGCATCCAGCTCGGCATCCGAATCGTTCCCGGCAGGCGTTTCCCTGGGCACCAGGACGACCGTTCTCGTCTGAAGGTAATGCGGATCGCCGGTCCGCAGGGTCGCGCGCCGACCCGTCACAAGTGACGTGACCAGCAGCCCGACGCAGACGAATAAATAAACTCCAATGACGACTCGAAACACCGACGGCCGACCTCTCCTGTTCAATGGAATTCGCCCTTCCGAAGCATTGTCCGTGTTCTGAAGCCACCGGGCAACCATCGGCGGCGCGCACGGGGAGCAAGTTCACAGAGGTTAGTCAGCGTCGGCAGCACTGTTCTGCAACCGCCGCCGCGGGAGATCGTCGAATTCATGCTTGCACTCACGACGTACCAGCGAACGGCGCTGGCCTGCGAGGCACGGCTCACGTGGAACTGCTGGGCCCGGCAGACAGGCAAGAGCTTCACCTTCAGTCTGCGACGCCTGCTTCGCGGGCTCCGGCGACGCCGGACCCAGGTCATCCTGTCGGCGGGAGAGCGCCAGAGTCGAGAGGTCATGGACAAGCTGCGCCGCCACTGCAGGGCGCTGCGCATCTGGTACGAGTGGCATGGACACGGCTGCTTTCGCGGCACCTCCTTCCGCCAACTGGAAATCCGCCTTGCCGGTGGGCTGCGCATCATCGGTCTTCCGGCCAACCCGATGACGGCCCGGGGCTATACCGGTGACGTGTTTCTGGACGAGTTTGCCATGCATCGCAACGACGATGCCATCTGGGCGGCACTCTATCCGACGATCCTTCGCGGCGACGGCGAGCTGGACATCGCCTCCACTCCGCGCGGACAGCAAAACCTGTTTCACCGGCTCCGCGATCATGCGGCCTTCACCGCAACAACGCTGCCGCTGGCCGCGGCCGTTGCTCAGGGTTTGAAAGTCGACCTGCAGGCCGCCCGCGACGGCATTGCCGACGACTGGACCTGGCGGCAGGAATTCGAATGCGAATTTCTCGACGAGGCGACGAGTTTCATGACCAGCGAGCTGATCCGCTCCTGCCAGGACGCGCAGCTCTCCGGCGAAATCGACCATGCGGCTCTGAAACGCCGCGGGGCGGAACTGTACGCGGGGATCGACGTCGGCCGGCGGCACGACCGCACCGTTGTGTGGCTCTGGGAGCGCGACGGCTCGGCGCACGTGACCCGCGGGTTGGTCGTCCTTCAGGGCGAGTCGTTCACACGACAGGAAGAGACCATCGCCCGACTGCTCGCGCACCCTTCGCTGCGACGATGCTGCATCGATGCGACCGGGATGGGCATGCCGCTGGCTGAGCGTCTGACAGAGCGATTCGGCGAGCATCGCGTCGAACCGATCACGTTCACCGCGGCCATCAAGTGCGAACTCGCCGGGCGACTGCGCATGTTCGCCGAGCGCGGCCAGTTGAGCATCCCCGTGGATGAGGAAATCGCTGACGACTGGCACGCCCTGACGCGCGTCGTGACTGCCGCGGGCCATGTTCGGCTCGATGCCGAACGATCTGCCGACGGTCATGCGGATCGCTTCTGGGCGGCGGCGCTGGGCATCCACGCAGCCCGTTCACCGACCGGCGAAATCGGATTCGTCAGCGGCGGTCGATTGTCCTTCGCCCGAAGCGGCGCGTGGTGAACGACATGACCGTCGCCCTGATACGCGAGGGAGGCATGGGCCAGCAGCGTACCCGTGTTTACATCTTCTGGAACTCCATCTGGCACTGGAAATCACAACAGGAGCACACCATCCCATGAGCATGATTCAACGACTGATTAACGCCTTCACCATCCCGCGGCGCATGCCGCGCCCCGGCGTGCTGCTGAACAGGCGTCCTGAAGACTCGTGGCGAAGCTACCCCGCCGACGGACTCACGCCGCAACGCCTCGTCGCCATTCTCCGCGAGGCCGACAACGGCGACGCCTCCGCGCAGATGGCCCTCTTCGAACAGATAGAAGAAAAAGATGCACACCTCTACAGCGTGGCAAGCACCCGGCGACTCGCCGTCACCGGTCTCGCATGGGAAATCGTCTCTGCCGCACGGATGCCGGGCTGGTCGCGCCCGAATCAGGCATCACTCGCCGACGAGACCGCGGCCTACTGCAACGACGTGCTTCGGGAGCTTCCCGGCTTCGAGGAGACGCTGCGCCACTTGTCGCTGGCCGTCGGCCGAAACATCGCCATCGCCGAACTGGTCTGGGAAGCAACCCCGCACAGTCTGCGACTGGCGGAAGTCCAGCCGGTCGATTTCGGACACATCGCCGTCGGCGACTTCGGAGAAGTGCGCCTGCTGACCGACGAGACGAAGTTCGAAGGCATCGAGCTGCCGCCTGACAAGTTCATCGTTCACACACCGCACGCCGCCAGCGGCCATCCGCTCCGTGGCGGGTTGCTGCGTGTGACCGCGCTGGCCTATCTCGGCAAGCACTTCGCCATCAAGGACTGGCTCATCTTCGCGGAGGTTTTCGGAATGCCGGTCCGCGTCGCGCGCTACGCACCGAACGCCACGCCGGAAGAAAAGCAGGAGCTGCTCGACATGCTCCGCCGGCTCGGTGCCGACGCCACCGGCATCTTTTCCAAGGCCGTGGACATCGAGATCAAGCAGTCGCGCTATCCCGGTGAGACGAACCTCTACGAAAACCTCTGCCTGTATTTCGATCGAGAGATCAGCAAGGCCTGGCTCGGCCAGACGCTCACCACCGACACGATCCGCATGCTGGCCAGCGCCGGCGCGGCGCAGGTGCATGACCGCGTGCGACGCGATCTGCGCGACGACGACCTGCGAAAGGAGGCCCACACCCTGCGCCGCGACCTGCTCGCCCCGATGGTGCGGATGCACTTCGGCACCGACGCGCCCGTTCCGTATTTCCGCCGCGTGCTCGAGCCGGGCTACGACCCGCAACAGCTCAGCAGAACCCTGGACATCGCGGTCAACCGGCTCGGCGCGCGCGTGCCGACACGCTGGGTGCATGCCGCGCTGGGTCTACCCGAGGCAGCAGCCGGCGAAGCCGTGATCCCGGGCGCGCCGCAGTCGATTCGCACCGACGGCGGAAGCGCGGAGCAAGACTGACAGACGAATCTTCAAATCAGCGAACCTGCAACTGTGGAGAAGACGATGACCACGACGACGAAAGAAAACTGGACTCCCGGAGAACCGACTCCGCATCGACGACCATGCGATGACTTTGAACAGATGGTGATGGAGTCGGCGGCGCTGGGCGAAGCGTCCGCGCCGACGGAGATCTTCATCGCGCCGTGGGGCGAAGTGCGGACCACCGCGGGATCGTTCGTCCTCGATGAACAGGCCGCGGCGGAGACGATCGCTGCATTCGAAGCCCACGGCACAGACCTTCCCGTGGACTACGAACACCAGACTCTCGGCGGGCCTTACAGCTCGCCGAGCGGTCAGGCCCCGGCGGGGGGGTGGATCAAGTCACTCTCCGTCATCACGCCGCAGCAGGCATCTGCCGAGGGTGAAACAAGACCTGCCGGCCTCTGGGCGCGCGTCGAATGGACCAGCGATGCGGCACGCAAGCTGACCGACCGGCACTACCGGTACCTGTCGCCGGTGGCCCTGGTCCGCCGGAGCGATCGTCGACTGATCGCGCTGCACTCCGTGGCCCTGACAAACAAGCCGGCCATCGCCGGCATGAAACCACTCGTCCACAGTGCCTCCTATATGGCACCGAAATCGCAGAGGCCGGTACCGATCAATAGCCGGTGTGCTCCCTCCGACGATGCCACGGCCCGCCTCCGCATCGCCCTGCACATGGACGACGCCCCGGACGAAGTCCTCCTCGTCGCCGCCGCCGACCGCATCCTGCTTCTGGAAAATCGCGAGGCGCAGCGCATCGCCGAAGCCCGGGTCGCAGCCGCGACCGGCGCCGGAAAACTGACGACAGCACAGCGCGACTGGGCCATCGATCTGGCTTTGCGCGACCCGGTCGAGTTCGACCGCTGGGAACAGGCCGCACCGGTCCTCGTGCCGCTCGGACGACTGGTACCGCCGCGGTCCGCCACGGCAAGGACGCACAACGACTTGCAACGCGGCAATGAAACCGCTGCCCGGGCGGAATGGCACGCCAACCGCGCCTTTCTCGAGAAGCTCTGCACGCTGGAGGCCTATATCGCCGGTGCGCGACGCCATGCGGAAACCTGACGACCAATCCAACGACCAATGCCGAAACCGACGTCGAACCGCGAACGGCTCCTGGCTTCAAGCCATCGGTACCTGAACGAGCAACGTCTGCATTCTCAAACATGAAAGGAAGACCACCATGCCGCTGACGGCCAATCGTGAACTCAATCGCTACGTGGATCAGGAACTGCGCACCATGCCGATCGCTGAGGCGGCGCATGTCTTCAAAGGCGCGCTGGTCGGAATCGAACGCGAAACCGGACTCGTGCGAAACCTCGAAGCCGGAGACCTCTTCGCGGGCATCGCCTACGAAGAGATCGACAACACCGACGGAGACGGCGGCGACTTGTCCGTCCGGCTCTATACCCAGGGCGACTTCATCCTGTCGATCAGCCACGCCTCGCAGGCGTCGGTCGGCGCGCCGGTCTATGCGGTCGACAGTGATTCAACGACCGTCCTGCCGGTTTCCGGCGGAAGCCAGTGCGGCGTGCTGCTCGCGGCGGTAGGTGTGAATCTGGGCATCGTGCGGATCATGCCCATGTCGGCTTCACAGGTGGAGCACGCGATCAGCGTCCCGCTGACCAGCTCCACCGGCGCCGCCACCACCAACCCGGTCATGATCACGCAGCGAGCCATTCGCGTGCTGCACGCTCAGGTGTCATTCAACACGGTGCCCGGTGCGGGTGCGCTCGACGTCGGCACGGACAACTCCGACCCCGACGAGCTGGTCGATGCCTTCGATCTGACCACGTTGACCGCGCACGTGCCGGCGGCGCTGACATTGAATTTCCGCGATGTGGCCGCCAACCAGCGAATCTGGGCCAAGGTCGGACAGGCCTCCAGCCCGGCAGGCGTCGGCGGCGTGCTGACCATCCGCTACATCGAGCTGCCGTAAACGCGGAACATCCGTATCGCCTGCGTATGAAGCCGAAACACCAACTCAACCTCATGACCAAACTGGAGAAAACACGATGGCCGTCATCAACACCGGACTACTGACCAAGGGACTGCGCAGCGAATTCTTCGATCGCTTCGACGCCACTCCCATCCACTACCGAGACCTCTCCACGCGGATCGCATCGAACAGCGATCGTGAAAACTACCGCTGGCTGGGCACCGTGCCGAAGATTCGTGAATGGGGAACCGGACGCCTCGCCCAGGGGCTGCGTGTCGAGAGCTATTCCATCGAGAACCTCAAGTACGAAGCGACGATCGAGGTCGATCGCGACGAAATCAGCGACGACCAGACCGGGCAGATCCGTCTGCGCGTCGCCGAGTTGGCCCAGCGCGCCGCCACACACAAGGACTATCTCATCTCGCAACTGCTCATCGCCGGCGAAACGACCGGGCATCACAGTTACGACGGCGCCACCTTCTTCAGCGAAGAGCACATCTCCGGCGAGTCAGGCCCGCAGAGTAACCTGCTGGAATCCGCCGCCGCGGAACCCGACGTGCCGACCGTGGAGGAATTCAAGGCGGCGATCAAGCAGGCCATCGCGACCATGCTCGGCTTCAAGGACGATCAGGGCGAGCCGATGCTGCTCTCCGCCACCGGGCTGGTCTGCGTCGTCCCGCCGACGATGCTCTTCCCCGCGACCGAGTCGATCAGCGCGACGATCGCAGGCACCGCGCCGAACGCGCTGGCAGGCGTCGCCCGCGTGATTTCCTTTCCCTGGCTCACCGACCCGTCGAAGTGGTACCTGTTGAAGACCGACGGCGTGATCCGTCCGCTGATCTTTCAGGATCGCGAGCCGGTGGAGTTCAACGCCCTGACGGAAGACTCCGACGAGGGCTTCCGTCGCGAGAAGTTCCTCTTTGGCGTTCGGGCACGCTATCGCATGGCCTACGGCTACTGGCAGTTCGCCGTCCGCACGCAATTTGCGTGAACCACCTGCTGGCGCTGGCTGATAACCGGTACCGGCGCCACACCGAAGGAGTGCCAACGTTATGGCATACATCACCAATGCCGAGATCGAAGCCCGGCTGGGCACTACGACCTACGTCCAGCTCACCGATGACGCCGGCACCGGCATCGCGGATCCGGACGTGGTCGAAGAGGCCCGGCTCGGTGCCGAAGGCGAGGCGAACAGTTACCTCGCCACGCGCTACGCCGTACCGATCGATCTGATCGACGAACCGCAGCTGGCCGCCGTGCTCCGCAGCTTCGTGCTGGACCTTGTCGCGTTCCGATTGCACAGCCGACGACCGCCGGTGCCGGCCGACATCGTGCGCCGCCAAGAGGAAGCCGTCACCTGGCTGGGACGTGTGGCCTCCGGACTCGTGCAACTGCCAGCCGCAACCGCGCCGCGCACAAACGCCGCCCTCGGTGTGGTCATTCGCTTCGACGGCCCGCGGCGCTTCATGACCCGCGACGGACTGGACCATCTGTAGGGTGGGCACTTCCCACCCAATATTGGTGCCATCACGATGTCACGACTTGGTGATCTTGAAAATGCCATCGTCGCCCGGCTGGAGGGCGCGACCATCTCCGGCCAGCCGGCCTTTGTCACGGTGCGCGGTTTCTCCGGCGGCTATCGTGCGTCCCTGTCCAGCGCGATCCGCCGCGAGCGATTGCCCGCGGCATATGTCCTGTTCGTCGAGGAAACCACTGCCCCCGAGACGCTGGACATGCGCCGCGGGCCCCGCTTCCACGTTATCATCGCAACAGAAATGCTGCGCACCGGCCAGAACGCCCGGCTGGGCGACGCCACGGCCACCGGCGCCTTTACCCTGATGGACGTCGTCCGCGCGCGGCTCGATTTCCACGAACCGGGCGGCGACGTGCTCCTGCTTCCATTGCAGGAGCGCTTTCTCGAGTCCGACGATCGCGTCGTGCTTTACGAACTGGCCTATCGCGCCTGGCCGATCTTCGTGCAGCTCGCCTCGCCGGATCCGCTGGTTGCCGGGCCGCGCATGATCGGCTCCGTCACCGATTACATCCGCTTCGACCCCGCACACGCGGCGTACACCTTCGCCGGCGCGGCCCGACCACTGCGAAGGATCGCCTTCCAGGGCGTGGTCTCCCTCGGGCAGTACAACGTCGGCACCATCACTGCGACGCAATTGGCCACCAACGCCGATGGAGCCGCCGCGCTGTACGCCGCGCAGGTCACCGGTTCCAACGACGGAGGATGGCGCTCACTGCCCGTGGTCATTGATGATTCGTGCGACGTCTCCGAACCGGTCGATGTCATCGTGCCTGTGCAGGCCGCCGCCGCGTCCTCCGGAGATCTGTCGTTGCGCGTCGACTGGGACATCGCTCGGAGCGGCGAGATCGGGATCATCGAGGGCAACGAGGGAAACGTCACTGCCGGGCCGACCAGTGCGCAGGAAATTGCGAACGTCGTTGCGGCCACGATTCCCGCAGATTCCTTTCAGCCGGGCGATCTCGTTTCGTTCACCATTCGTCGTATGGCCGCCAGCGATACGAGCGATACCTACACGCAGGATATTCTGCTCGCCCGCTTCGGCTGGTTGGACTTCCGCCGCGTACGATTGTGACTCCAGGACTCGCTCTTCCCCTTGATGCCGTAGCAGCGCAATCCTGCGCACTCCGAAGCTTGCAGGTATTGGCTACGGTTCGCGCGACACTCTACAATGCCATATCATGCCGCCGGCAACCGCAACACAATCCAACGCTCATCCGCACTCACGGACGGACATGCCCGTGCGGTTGATGCGGGAGATTCGCTTCTCCATCGACCGTGACTGGGTGCGCGGAGCCCATGGCGCCAGTGGATTCGAAGGCGCCCTGCCGGTCACCAACTCGTGGGGCGGCTGGCCGTCAGCGGTGGGCATCGCGCCCTACCTGGTGCTGCGGGTGACCGTCTCCGGCATGCCGGACCCGGTGACGGGCTACCTGGTAAACATCCAGGAACTCGACACGCTGCTGCGGCGACACGCGATTCCCGAGGCGGCGCAGCGGCTCAGCGAAGTCGGCGTGCGGTTGACCGGCGAGCGGCTTCTGGCCGGTGTCCGGGAGATGGTTGCTGCGCGAGTGCCATCGCATTGTCATCTTGAGCGCTTGCAGATGTGGGCGACCCCTTACCTGTCGTACGCCATTGAAGAAAAGAGGCCCGACATGATCGAGCTGACGCAATGCTTCGAGTTCTCCGCCTCGCATCGGCTGCATGTGCCGAGTCTGTCCGCGGATGAAAACCGCCGAGTCTTCGGCAAGTGCAACAACCCGAACGGCCACGGTCACAACTACCAGATTGAGATCACCGTCGCCGGACCGGTCGACCCGAAGACCGGCGCGGTCATGCCCCTGCCGGCCTTCGAATCACTCGTGAAGCGCGAGGTGGTGGACCGCTTCGACCACAAGCATCTGAACACGGACACGGCAGAGTTCGCGGCGCTCAATCCATCCGTCGAGAACATTGCCCGTGTCATCTGGGAACTTCTGGAACCGCAGGTCAGCCCGGCGAAGCTCCGTCGCGTCCGCGTCTGGGAAACGGCCAAGACGTACGCGGAGTATGCGTGCGCCTGAAATCATGACTTCAGATTTGAAATTTGAAATGTGAAATTGGAATGCGGATGACGGGTGACGCAACATGTAATGTGCGATAACCGGCTTATCTGCGAAACTTCCCCTGAAACTCCGCGGCGGGGTACTTCTTCGCGTTCTTGATCATCTTCTCGCGAAAGGCCGTCGTGATGTCGATGTCCAGGGCATTCGCGAAGGAAAGCGTGAACGCCAATATGTCCGCCAGCTCCTCCCGAACCTGTTGCAGATCGTCCGGCGAGAGGCGAACCTCACGCGACGGGCCAGTCTCCAGCCATTGAAAATGCTCCATCAACTCCGCCGCCTCGATGGCAATGGCCATCGACAAGTTCTTGGGATTGTGGAACTGCTCCCAGTCCCGCTCTTTCACGAAGGCGCCGATCTCTTCCCGCAACGCGGCGACGGATGTTTCCCGATCGTTCAAGGCCCACCTCCTGCTGTTGTACACGAGCACAATTCGGACCGCTCCAGCATCCCGCCCGACAAACCGGGAAGCCGGCGATCCCGATCCGATGATTATCACCCTGAGGGCGTCACCGGTCACGATACCGGACGCCAACGGCACGTCCAGCCGTACTGTTGCCGACCGGCGCGCGAAGGTAAGATTAAGTAATGTGCGTTCGCGGGCGATGCTGAGATGCCGGCCGTAGAACCAGAGACGGGGTCGCCTGTTCGTCCTCCACCGATTCCGACCAGGCAAACGGAGTGAATCAGATGCGTAGATTCCTATCCGCGCCGCTGTTTGTGCTGCTGACCGCGCTCGGAGGGTGCATTCCCTGGTTTTTGCTGCCGGAACAGTTCAATCCGTCCGCACAGAGCTGGATCCTCAAGTGGAATCACATCGCCGTCGACGCCAGCGGTCTGGATCACACGCCGCCCAAGCCGGGCGACCCGCGCGTCTTCGGGCACCAGCTGGGACCGACGCGCTCCAGCCGGGCGATGGCCATCGTGCACATCGCCATGTTCGAGGCGGTCAATGCGATCGCCGGTGGTTACGAGAGCTATCTGGGTATCGCGCCGGCGCCGGCGGATACCTCGATGCAGGCGGCCATCTGCCAGTCGGCGCATGACACCCTCGTGGCACTCTTTCCGTCACATTCGCCCACCTTCGACCAGAAACTCGCGGAAGACCTGAACTCGATTCCCGACGGTCCGGCCAAATCCAACGGCATTGCCCTCGGCCAGCAGACGGCTGCGGCCATTCTGGCACGGCGGGCCGGCGACGGTTCGGAGATACAGGAAGACTATGTCTACAGCGACCAACCGGGGCGATGGCGCGTCGATCCGCTGAATCCCGGTCAGGAAGCGCTGGGAAACACGTGGCACCTGGTCAAGCCGTTCGTCATGACGCGAGCGGAACAGTTTCGCGCGCCGCCGCCGCCCTCGATCAAGGGCGCGGAGTACGCCGCGGCCTACAACGAAGTGATGCAGTACGGCGGTGACGGCATCACGACGCCGACGATCCGCACACAGGAGCAGACCTTCATCGGCATTTACTGGGCCTACGACGGTACGCCGAGTCTGTGCGCCCCGCCTCGGCTCTACAACCAGATCGCCGTCAAGATCGGCACAGATCGAGGTCTGGGTATCGTGGACATGGCCCGGCTGCTGGCCCTGGTAAACGTCGCCATGGCCGACGCCGCGATCGCCATCTGGGAATCGAAGTATTACTACGACTACTGGCGACCGGTGACGGGAATCCGCGAATCGGACGCCGGCACGGGGCCGACCGGGCTGGGTGATGAGAATCCGTTGACGCCCGGCGACGTCAATTTCACGCCACTGGGGGCTCCGGCGAGCAACCTGGCGGGGCCGAACTTCACGCCGCCCTTTCCGGCGTATCCCTCGGGCCATGCCGGCTTCGGCGGGTCGCTCTTCCAGGTACTGCGGGAGTTCTTCGGCACGGATGACATCGCCTTCACCTTCGTCTCCGACGAATTGAACGGCTCCACGCTGGACAACGAAGGCAACACACGACCGCTCGTGCCGCGTTCGTTCCGGTCCCTCTCGCAGGCCGAGGAGGAAAACGGGCAGAGCCGTATCTACCTGGGCATTCACTGGTCGTTCGACAAGTCCGAGGGGATCGCGCAGGGCAACCGCGTCGGCAAATATGTGACCGCGCACATCTTCCGACCAACAAACTGATTCGGTGCGCAGGGGTAACGAGGGATCGTGCAGTTGGGTACGCTCAGGGCCTCCTGGCTCGCGAGGAGGCCCCGGGCGCGGGGTTACATCTTCTTTCGATTTCGCCGCGCGGGTGCGCTGACGTGGCGATTTTTCAGGGCCTCCATGCGGTTTCGCAGGACGGCTGCGTCTTCGTAGCGCTCTTCGGCGACGGCCTTCTGCAACTCGCCCTCGAGCTTCTGCATCGGGTCGGCAGGCAGGCGAGCGGCGATTTCATTTCGCAGGGCCGTCAGGATCGACACTTCGGTCAATTCATCGTAGAGATCGTCCTGCTCAGCGGCGATGAGCAGCTCGCGGATCTGCGCGAGGCCGGCGGTCACGCGGGCCATGGCGGTCTTGAAGGCACCGCGGCGCAGGGCAAGATGCACCTGTGCCCGGGTGTGCATCATGATCAGGTACGGTCGATACTGTTCGAGCACGTAGCGATCATTTTCCTCGCGGGCAAATTTGCGGCACAGATCGAGTACGCGGATGTTTCGTGCGGTGTCACGTTCGACGCCTTCGAAGTCTTCGAGGACGAACTCGGCCAGATAGCGATGGTAGTATTGCAGCGACTCCTCGCGCAGGGCCTGGCACTCGGCAGGCGAGAGTTCAAAACCCAGCTCGGTGCCGTTTTTCTCGGCGTGCTGCTCGATGCGCTTCTCGTGATAGGCCAGCAGCGATTCACATCCGTGGGGCGAAGCGCCGTCGGGCCGGCCGGAAACCTCCATCTGAAGAAGACCGAGGTCGAGACGCATCTGGATTTTGACCGTGCCGTCGTCGCCGGTGATCTTGCGGACGGTAATCTGGTTGGCCTCGTAGCTCCAACCCGCCAGAATTCTTCGGAGGTCCAGTGAAGCCATGACGGACTCCTTATTGACACCTTCGAGGCGAAGAACACCCGGGAGTCACTTAATTATACAGCCCCACGATCGGACAAAGCGCCGTTTTTCAGTACTGAGAATCGGAAAATCTTTTCAGCGCCACAGGTGCCGATAAACGGTGGAAACCCGGCGCCTCATCGGCCTAGAATACTTCATCCTCGCAGACAACTTCCTTGGCTCATTTTCCACGCGTGGCCGGCGCCGTGCGCGAAGCTATCGGTCCTGGCCCCCGGGGCGATGACAAATCTGCGCTTCAGTGACTCTTGAGCAGATAGCGGCTCAACCGTTCAGCGGCCAGTCGGTGGGCCAGCTCGTTGGGATGATGATCCGTCGGATGGACCCACAGGGTCGATGCCGCGGTTCCCCGGTACACGTCGAGCAGATCGAGCGACTCGCAGCCCGCGTCGCTGCATGCCTGGGCCACTTTCGCATGCAGGTCTTCAAAGGGATAGACCGCATCGAGGTCCCAGAGGATGGGAAAAATCACGACGACGAGGCGGATTTCCTGTCCGCGGCAGACGGCGGCCATGCGGCGGATGGATTCGCGGCAGGCATCCCAGCCGGCGGATTCAAACGAGCGTCGCGTGGCCTCTGAGTACTCACGCTGCAGCCGCGCGGCATGACGACGGCGTTCCACGATCTCCCAGATGCGGCTGACGCGACCGGGCCAGGAGAGGTCGTATTCCCGGGTAACGGCTTCGTTCTGGCGGATGGTTTCCTCCATGGCCATGGCATCGTTGAGAAAGAACTGAAGGATGACCACATCGGGATTGAGCGGCAGCCCACGAGCGAAGAACATCCGCTCCTGTTCGATGGTTCCGTGTGCCTGGACACCGGCGTTGATGACTTCGACGCGGCGCGTGGGCAGGGCGTCTGCCAGCAGGCCCTGAAGCCGCGCGGGAAAGGTGTGCTCCTCATGCACGCCTTCGCCGAAGGTGATCGAGTCACCGAGACAGAGGACGCGAAAGCCGTCTTCGGGCTTGTCGATCGCCACCGGCGGGCCTCGAAACCCGAGGGAGTTGATGCGATAGACGACCCGGCCGTCCGCTCCGAGATAACCTCGACGATCGCCTGAAGGGTCGTAGACGGAGGCGAAGACGGAATCGGGCTGATAGGCGAGCAGCGGCTTTCCGCCGACGTTGATCGCGGTGAAGGGGACGCCGCCGGCCGGTTCGAAGCGGCGCGGGGCGTAGACCGGCGGGCCGAGCTTGAGGAGGCGTGCTCCCGCCTCGGTGAGCAAGAATGCGATAAGGATGCAGACGAGCGGAAACCAGAAGCGCCGTCTGCGTTGCTGCGGTGTCGGTATTGGGTCGGGCTTTATGGTGTCCTGCTTCACGCAAGTATCATCGACGCTTCACGTACAAACATGCAACAGTACGCCCTCGCCACCAGCGATGGAAACGAGTCTCAGTCTGTCAGACTGACGGCGGTGGTGGTGATGGTCGCGGATTCGAAGCGATGTTCGATGGGGAGCAGGACGGTGAAGGTGGAACCCTTGCCGACTTCGCTGGCCACGCCGATCGAGCCGCCCAGGAGGGTGACGAGGTCTTTGCTGATGGCCAAACCCAGGCCGGTACCGGAGAACTCGCGGGTCATGGAGTCATCCAACTGGCGAAACTTTTCAAAGACGCCGGCCAGTTCCTCGGCGGGGATGCCGATGCCGGTGTCGCGAACGGCGACCTCGACGCGGGTATCGTCATGTCGCGCGAGGTTTAACTCGATCAACCCGCCGTCGGGGGTAAACTTGATCGCGTTGGAGAGCAGGTTGTAGAGGATCTGCTGGATGCGGCCTCCGTCGGAGTGGATCACGGGGACCTCGGCCGCGAGGTTGGCGACAAGCTGAAGACTCTTCTTGTCCGCGAGGGGCCGCATGAAGTCGATGAGGTTCCGGCACATTTCGACCATGTCGACCTGGCCGAGGTGAAGTTCCATCTTGCCGGCCTCGATCTTGGCCAGGTCGAGCAGGTCGTTGATGATGCCCAGGAGCATCCGGCCGCTGGACATGATGTTTTCCGAGTAGCGGAGCATGCGTCCGCCTTCGGCGCTGGCCGCTTCACGGAGCAATTCGGCGAAGCCGATGATCGAGGTCAGCGGGGTCCGCAGTTCGTGGCTGACATTCGCCAGAAACTGACTCTTGAGCTTGTTGGATTCGAACAGGGCGATGTTGCGTTCGGCGAGTTCGCCGAGACGGGTGTCGAGACTGCGATTGATGGTGCGCAGTTCGTTCTCCGACGCCTGGAGGTGGGCGAGCATCGCGTTGAAAGCGCGGGCCAGTTCCTCGAATTCGTCACCGGTGGCGATCTGGCTGCGGACGCCGTGTTCTCCCTGTGAGACGCTTTCGGCGACGCGCTTGAGCTCGCGCACCGGCGAGAGGATGAGCTTCTGGGTGATCAGGTAGAAGACCAGCACAGCGAGGATACCGGCCAGCGCGCCGGCCATGAGACTCAGGCCGAGGTTCACAAGCAGATTCAATCGGGCATCGGGCGAGGGGTACTCGACAGCGACCACGCCGAGCAACGTTCCATGCGGGTAGCGGCCGGCTGCGGCGCGCACCGGCAGCACGAGCCGGTAAACAACATCGGGGCCGATGGTCGCAGCCGTGGCGCGTGATTCTTCAAGTCCGGGGTTGCGGGCGAGTTCTTCGATGGACTGGGCGATGTAGTCATCGACCCAGGCGGGCGGGCGCGGCGACGCGGGATCGGCCAGTTCGATCAGTCGCGGGGCCGGCCCCTGTAGACCATGGCGCGCGGCCCCACCCATCCACCATGCATCGAGCGCCCGCTGTTTGGGCATCCAGTTTCCGGATTCGAGGTCGGTTCTGGCGAGGGCGAGACGACCGATCTGCCGCGCGACCTGGATGTTGGATTCGTGGACAAGGTCCTTCATGCGGACCCAGGGCACAAAGAGGGCGGAAGCGATAATGAGGAGTACCGCGAGGCCGAAGAGCAGCCGGCACTTGGCTGCGAGGGAGATGGAAAACATCGAGATTCGAGCCATTCGACGGGAACTCCGCCCCCGGGGGCATTCGTATAATACAAGGGAGGGCCCAACGTGCGTTGGGAAACCGCCTCCGGAGGGTGTGGGACATGTCTTCGCGCACAGCGGGCGTCTGCGATGCCTGCCGCCGTATATTTCGCCGCGGTTGTGGTTATTTGCCCGCTGCCACCGCTGATTTTGCGCGATCTCGGGCGATCGTTCAGTGTTTCGACAGGCCGGACTCTGTTGACCCCCCTTCTGACGGCCGATATCATAACATGCCCTTTTCCATGAAGTTGGGGTTTTGTGCGATGCGACCGGGACGGGTATTTCTGGCGGCGCTTCTGCTCGTGGCCTTCGCGGGCGAATCGGCCCAGGGTCAGAGCCGCCGCGGCCAGCAGACGCTGGGTCGCCAAGGCGTGGGGAAGGTCGAGACGCGCGGTTCGGTCTCCGGCGGTCGTGATCCGCTTTCGCTTCGGGACGCCAAACTCTCACGCTACCAAGGGGTGGTCACTCGGCGTGACCAGATCCAGCGGATTCTGACCAGCACCTCACCGAGTTACCAGCGCCGGCAGGCGATCGCCTCCCAGCGGAGGAATCCTTCAGTCTCTGAGATGATGCTCGAGCAGCGCAACCTGCTGAGCGTGCGATCGAAGTTCGGGAAGATGGTCAGCCGGACGGACCCGTATGCTGAACTGCCGGAACCGAGCGAGATCGAAGCGGAAAAGACCGTTCCGGCCGATCCGATGCTGGCGCCGGGGCCGATGAGCCACATGGAATACATCGATCATCTGTCCGATCGGCTCGCGCAGCAGGCAGACGAGTACTACGAGCTGGGGATGGCCCACTTTCGAAAGGGCGATTTTCTGAAGGCCAAGAATTACTTCGCGATGGATCGGGAAGTGAATCGGGAACATCCGCGGGGATTTCTGGCGGATGTCCTGACGGCGGGAGAGCGTCGCGACGTGAATCGGGCCTACGCCAGTCTGGTCCTGGGTCTTCGGCGTGCACAGTCCGTCGATGAGTTGAAGATTGACAAGGCGGCTTTTTTCCCGGATGAGCGGCGTTTTGAGCGGACGCTGAGCATCATGAACGTGGTAGCGAACCAGTCGCCGGATCAGCCGGCCGGGTACGCGCTGGTGGCGTACTATTCCTTCCTGCACGGCGACGTGGGCGCGACACGCGGAGCGCTGAACAAGGCGCGGGAGTTGACCAAAACGCCGAGCGGACAGGATCCGCTCGACCGATTCAAGGCGCTCATCGAGTCGGGCAAGGTCGAACCTTCGGCCTCCGCCGCGGAGATCGGCGGCCGATAACGACCGCGGACTCGCCCGGGCGGAAATTCCGGACTGGCCCGCCGACGTCCACGGACCGACAAGAGTAACGTCCGCAGCAACGGCAGCCGCGATCGGCCGTCAGCCGGTGGAATTACCAACAGAGGGGAGCTATCACCGCGGTCCTGCGTGTCCGCGGTTTTCGTATCATGCCGGACCGTGCCACGAGACCTGAAGCCCGACCCAGTCGGCACCTCCTGATTCCCCGGAGTGTGCTGTCGGTGGTGGCACACCTGCTGCTGTTTGCGTTTGCGTTCTTCTGCGCATTCGGGCTGCATTACAATTTCAAATCGTTCGGCGACTGGATCAAGCCGTTCTTCCTGCCGTTGCTGCCGATCGTCGTCGTCATCAAGCTGATCGTGTTTTCCCGGATGAAGCTCTACCGGGGCTCGTGGCGTTATGTGGGCATGCGCGACCTGCTGGCGGTGGTGAAGGCCACGCACATCAGCACGTTCGTCTTTGTCGTGATCTTCTACCTTCTTGAACAGGGGTTTTACCGTACCTACGGACGCGGGTTTCTGGAGACCTGGGCGGAGTTCGCCCTGCCTGATCGTCCGGTGGCCATCTTTCCGCAGTCGACCTTTCTCCTGGACTGGGGCATGACGATCGCAGTCGTCTGCGGGGCGAGGATTCTCTTTCGACTGTATCACGAAGAGCTGCGACCGGTTGCGGCAACCGGCAAGCGGAATTGTCTGATCATCGGCGCCGGCGACACGGGCGAGGCCCTGCTGCGTGAGATTCTGCGGATGCCGGTCGAGCGCTACCGGGTAATCGGCTTTCTCGACGACGACCAGAACAAGCACGGAGCGCAGATTCATGGCGTGCCGGTGCTGGGTCGGATCGCCGAGGCCCGCTCGATCTGTCAGCGGGAAGAGGTCGAGGAGCTGTTCTTTGCGATGCCCAGTGCGCCGCAGCGGAAGCTCCGGCAGATTGTCGAATCGCTGCAAGGATTGAACGTTCGATTTCGCACGATTCCCGCCATGGCGCAAGTCATCGAGGGGCGCGTCACATTCAACCAGGTGCGCGACGTGGACATCAAGGACCTGCTGGGGCGCGAGCAGGTCGATCTCGACGAGGCACGGATTCAGGAATATCTCGCCGGGCAGCGGGTGATGGTGACCGGTGCGGGCGGTTCGATCGGTTCGGAGATCTGCCGTCAGATTCTGCGATACAAGCCGGCGCGGCTTGTGCTGATCGAGCGATCGGAAAACAGTCTGTTCGAGGTGGATCGCGAGCTGGCGATGCTCGCGCCGGACGTGGATCGGGCGTGCTTCATCGCGGACATCTGCGATCGTGACCGGGTGGACGGTATTCTGGAGCGGGAGAAGCCGGACGTAATCTTTCACGCGGCGGCGCACAAGCACGTGCCGTTGATGGAATACAACGTCGGCGAGGCGATCAAGAATAATATTCTGGGCACGCGGAGCATCGCCGACGCGGCCAAGCGGCACGGCGTCCGCCGGTTCGTGATGATCTCGACGGACAAGGCGGTGAACCCAACAAGCGTGATGGGCTGCACGAAGCGCGTCGCGGAGATGTACATTCAGCAGTTGCGGCAGGGCGCGGCCACGCAGTTCATGACGGTCCGCTTCGGCAACGTGCTCGGCTCCTCCGGCAGCGTGGTGCCGATCTTTGCCAGGCAGATCGCCGCGGGCGGGCCGGTGACGGTGACCGATCCGGGCATGACGCGTTACTTCATGACGATTCCCGAGGCGAGCCAGCTTGTGTTGCAGGCGGGGGTGATGGGCAGCGACGGGGACATCTTCGTGCTGGACATGGGCGAGCCGGTGAAGATCGTTGATCTGGCGAGGGAGATGATCACGCTCTCGGGGCTTCGGCCGGGCGAGGACATCGAGATTGTCTTTACCGGCGTGCGTCCGGGCGAGAAGCTGTATGAAGAGCTGAGCGTCACCGGCGAGGACATGGGCAAGACGACGCACGAGAAGATTTACGTCTGGCGCAACCGCAAGGAAGACTGGCCGCGGGTGTGCGCCCTGATGGATCGCCTGGTGGCGGATGCCGATCGACTGCCACAGGATGAGCTGCGGCGGCGACTTGCGGAGATCGTGCCGGAATATCGTCCGGAGGCCGATCGGGAGAACGTGTCGGCGGCCAATCGCGGAACCGCGACCGCATCGGAAGATGCCCCGGCCTTCGGGGCTGGCGGCGCGGCGGGTTTCGGGGCGCGCGTCTCCCTCGGAGACGTGCCGGCCGGCTGAGCCGGGACGGGCCAACCTTCTGCGTGCCGCATTCGCGGCACTATGGCAACAGACAATCGAGAATCGCGAAGGTGAAGCGGAAGATCGCTTCGCGCACAGGCAGCGAGATCAGCTCGAAGATCGCCTGCACCGCGGCGATCGGTATGCCGTTGATATTCAGCACAATCAGGGTGATTGCAGCGGCAGGCGTCAGCGGTCCACCCTCGATCGGCAGCCCCAGGATCAGACGCAGGATGAGTCGGAGTCCGTCGCGGTCAATCATTTTGGCGGGCGGGGAATCGCCGCCCGTGGAATCGTTCGTCTGCTGAAGATTCGGATCGGTCGTATGGGCCGGGGAGCTGGTTGCGGTTTCGCACTCATCGGGAATGCCGTTAGCGTTCAGATCGGCGCTCGTACCCAGCGCGATGTCGCAACTGTCGGGCACGCCGTTGTGGTTACAGTCGGCCGCGATGCCGGCGGTGATCTCGCAGGCATCGAGCATGCCGTTCACGTTGCAGTCCAGCGATGGGTCATCGGCGAGTTCGCAGGTGTCGAGCCGGCCGTTGGAATTGCAGTCGAGCAGCGGGCTGGCGGCGATCTGCTCGTTGTCCGGAACCTTGTCGCCATCGCAATCTTCGGGCTTGAAGGCGGCACGGGTGATGACGATGCTCGGTGTGCCGGACTCGAGCACTTCGCCGGAGTTGCCCATAAGCGGATCGGCGTCGGCGAAACGGATCATGGGAATCGAGGCGTCCCAGTTCGCCCACTCGGACGCGCCGATTCCGGAAAAGAGCAGGATGTCGTTATCGACCGGCGGTGTGATCTCGAGGACGAACTCGAACATCTTGATTTCGCCGTCGATCTCATCGAAGAAGGAGAAGTCGGAGGCGCCGTAGATGATCGGTCCGGGGCCGGCGTTCAGTTCGTAGTAATGCGAGAAGCCCAGGTCGAGAATGAACGTCAGCTCGCTGACGGCGACGTTGTCGGCGTCCGGCGCGAGCAGGTCCACGGAATAAGCGAAAAAGGGTTCGTCGGGCGGGGCGAAGACCATGAAGCGGATCGTGACGGAGATCGGCTCGACCGTGTCTTCCACGAAGAGGATCAGCCGCTCGCCGGGGCCGCCCTGCTGCACGCTGAGGATGCCGGTGCCGGGACCGACCGGGCTGACGAGTTCGTACCAGGCGTCGATGTCCGCACGGGCCGAAGTGGCCATTGCGGCAAGCAGCGCGAGCATTGCGATGCAGCATGTTCGTGCGGCGGTAAAGCGCGTGCGACGGCACGGCGACACAGCGGCGTGGTCCGGGCGCGACATCGGCAATCCTTTCGGGGGGGGATGCCTGATTGTATGCCCGATGATCGGGGCGGGTCGAATCTGAATCACGTCAAAAGAGGGCTTGTGACCGAGAAGATGCAGCCGGGCGGCGTTGAATGTTTTGATATCGGTCGCGGCCGATATCGCGATTGGTTGAAACGGCACCGCCCGGCGGAGGCGTGCCGGGCGGTGCGGAGATCAGGAGTGAATAAAGATCGATCTTGCGCTGTCAGGCGGTACGTCGTCGCAGCAGGATGGTTGCAGCGCCGAGGGCGAGCAGGGCGAGGGAGCCGGGCTCGGGGACGGTCTGCGCGCAGTCGACGAACCAGCCGATCTGTTCTCCGGTGATCGCATGGTGGATGCGCCCCTGGGCATAGAACCAGTTGAAGAGGTCGACTTCTCCGACATCGCGTTCATAGTGTTCGCCGGAGTTGAGCAACAGTGAACTGAAGACCGGGGGATCGAAACCGCCGATCATTCCATAATTCAGCATGGACGTGGGAATCTCGGGCACGTTCACGAGAAACTGCAGATCACGCACCTCGAAACTCAGCATGGGGTCTTCGAGGTCATTGAACAGTTCGTAGATCGGATCGCCCCGCTGCCCGAAGCCGCTGATCGGCGCATCTCCGAGCGGACCGCCTGCGCTCCACCGCGACGATTGGACGTTTATCTTCTTATCGTCGTCGACGCCCCTGGTGGCGACGCCGAACTTACCGACTCCGCCGGGCATGATCCGCGTCGGGTTTTGCCCGGTACCCTGAAATCGAAGAAAGACGCCTCCGTGCAGGTTGCTGACTTCTATCAGCGGCAGCGTATTCATCAACATGTTTGTTTTTGCAATATCGATGTTTTCTTTCTTAAGTCCGTTGATGAACAAATTGTATGTCGTGGCCGGACGATCTCCCTGTTCCGCGTCGTACTTGATCTCGAAGGACTTGATCAGCTTGACAGTGGCCTCGGCATGCCGAGGCAGCGCGAGAAGCAGCAAGCCCGTCAGCATGATGAGTATGCTCCGACACGAACTGAAACTGATTTGAGTTACCATTTTTTTCACCTGTTGTGACAAAGGTACAGACGTTTGTATTCAAGTTTGCTACGGTTGTCTTCGCCGCCGCAGCAGGATGGTTGCGGCGCCGAAGGCGAGCAGGGTCAGGGAGCCGGGCTCGGGGACATGTCGAAGACATTCGTCGTTGGCCCAGTCGATGTATTCCGGAATGAGCGTTACGCCGGCATACTGATTGCCGAAATCGACGATGAACATGTCAAAATCCGGGTCGTTCGGTCTGAGCGGGTGTCGAATGGTATCTTCGCCAGCCGGTACTATGATGATATTGCCGTCGTCATCTTCGACCTGAATAAACCTCCTCACGAATCGAACAAAAACCGCTTCGATGTCCCTCGTGAAGCCGGGGACCAGCGTGTTGTTGCTCAGGAGATAGACCGCGGCATCGTCGTTGAGCATGGGGCCCCCGGAGTCTCCGCGCATACCGGCTCCCTCACCGATGACGCCACCGGCGCCGAATTGATAGACAGACATCACGTCTCTGTATTTCGGTGAACTGTGTACTTCATACCGCTCAATCACGTTATTGGAGAAGCGCTGCGTGCCGTAAGAGAAAAGGTCTTCGACGAAGGCAAAACGAGTCGGATTGTTGCCGTTGCCTGCGGTTGTGATAGTCGTGAGCGGCCCCGTGAGACCATAGCCGCGCAGGGTGGTCGAATATCGCTCGTTCAAATCGAGCGGGTGAACTGTCGGCTTGTTGTACTGATCGTAAACCCACCGATCGGGGTCGTAACTGGAGGGTGTGACGAGATTGAACGGTTCCAATCCCTGAAAGAATGGCGTGTCCGGCACGGGGACCACCATTACTGCAAGGTCGGGCTTATGAAAGTTTGGATCGCCTTCTACGTAAATGTACTTATACTGTCCGAGCGCAGAGTAGGACGCTGGATAAAAGGGTCCGCTGTTCGTGTTGTAAGCCGTGTTACCGAAGGCAATGGAACCGTTGTTTCCGCCCTTGAGAACATGGTCTGCGGTCAGCACGCACAGGTACCGCGTCTCGGTCCTTTCGTCGAAAACGTTGGCGAAGATGGAGCCGCTGCCACGCCCACCGCCGCCGTTCGCGAGCTGCGAGACTCGCACGATTTCGTTGATTCCGCTGAGCTGGATGTCCGCCACGCCGGCCGGGCAGGAATTGGGAACGGCGAGAGCAGAGATGAGCAAAGCGAGAGATGAAATGAACAATGCGAATCGGTACTTTTCCGTTAACATGACCGCTCCTTTCCGGGCGCAGAACCAGCCGCCATGCAGACGTGTGCATGTATACGCGGGCCCCTCGATTTGCTACACTGAATAGTGATGAACGGGGTCGGCCCGACGCCGATGCCCTCCGATCATTCTGGCGCAATCCGGACGAGCAATCCGTCAGGAAAACCGCGCTGATTGTTGGGATCCACCCGATGGATGCCAAGACGCACCAAGTCACGCAGCTTCTGGCCGAGGCCGGTCGCGGTCATCGCGAGGCCTGGGAACGACTTACGCCGCTGATCTACGATGAACTTCACGATCTGGCCGAGGCAGCCATGCGAAGAGAGCGAAGCTGTCACACGCTTCAGCCGACGGCACTCGTGCACGAGGCCTTCGTGCGGCTGGCCGGGCAGGATCAGGCGCGCTGGAACAACCGAACGCACTTTTACGGCGCCGCGGCCCAGACGATGCGGCGCATCCTGGTGGATCATGCCCGACGGCGGCGCGCGGAGAAGCGCGGGGGCGGCGCGACCTGTGAGCCGCTGGATGCCGCGGTCGTGTCCTTCGAGGATCGCTCGACCGATCTGTTGGACCTCGACGCGGCGCTGACGCGGCTGGCGGCGCTGGATGTGCTACAGGCCCGGATCGTCGAACTGCGGTTCTTCGGCGGATTGACGGTGGAGGAGACGGCCGATCTCTTGGGCACTTCAACATCCAGTGTGGAGCGCAACTGGCGGACGGCCCGGGCATATCTTTTACGCGAGGTCAGTGGCTAGCATGCCGCGCTGCGCGGCGCACGTCACGACGACGGCGGTAAGCGCGCGCCCTGGGGTAGCCGGTCATGACGCCGGAACGATGGCAGAAAGTCAGCGAGGTATTCGCGGCGGCGCTGGAGCGCCCGTCCCCGCAGCGGGCGGCGTATCTGCAATCCGTCTGCGGGAGTGACTGCACGCTTCGCGAGGAGGTGGAATCTCTCCTGAAGTATGACGCGGATCGGCCGGGGTTTCTCGTCGTGAGTGCGCAAGCTTCGCGTGCCGCGGGAGCCGCGGCGGAGACCGACGAGACCGGACTGCGGCTCGGGCCGTATGTGCTGGTCCGCCGGGTCGCATCGGGGGGGATGGGTGCGGTCTGGCTCGCGCACCGGGTTGATGAGCAGTTCCAGGGTTTTGCCGCCGTCAAGCTGATCAAACGCGGGATGGACACGGACGACATCCTGCGGCGCTTCCGACAGGAGCGGCAACTGCTGGCGAATCTGCGTCACCCGAACATCTGCCGGCTGCTGGATGGCGGCGCTGCGCCGGACGGTAGGCCGTATCTCATCATGGAATACGTCGCAGGGCTGCCGATCAACGAATACTGCGACCGCGATCGGCTGAGCGTGCACCAGCGGCTTCGACTTTTCTGCCGGGTGTGTGCCGCGGTGCAGTCGGCGCATCAGAACCTGGTGATTCACCGCGATCTGAAGCCGGGAAATATTCTGGTGACGCCATCGGGCGAGCCGGTTCTGCTGGATTTCGGCATTGCCAAGGTACTCGGACCGGGCGGTATGACTGACGTGAGTGAGCAGACCACGCCGGAGCGACGGATGCTGACGCCGCAATACGCGAGTCCGGAGCAGATTCGCGGTGAGCCGATCACAACGGCAAGCGATGTTTATTCTCTGGGGGTGATCCTCTACGAGCTTCTCACGGGTCACGGTCCGTATGTGAGCGAGCGCGGCACGCGCGGCGAACTGGAGCGCGAGGTGCTGGAGCGCGATCCGGAGCGACCGAGCACGATCGTGCTTCGCGATGCACCGGAAGACGCACCGGCGCGGACGAGCTTCGGCGGCGTGACATCGACGACGGGTAATGCGTCGCAGCGCACGGCCGAGGAACTTGCGGGACGGCGATCGACTGATCCGATCCGGCTGCGACGAACGCTTTCGGGCGATCTGGACACGATCGTACTCAAGGCGCTGCGCAAGGAGACGGCGCGGCGTTACACGTCGGTGGAGCAGCTTTCGGAAGACATCCGGCGCTATCTCGACGGGGCGGTGGTGACGGCTCGGCCGGACACCTTTCGCTATCGGGCGACGAAGTTCGTGCGACGCAACCGGTTGCCGGTGGCACTGGCCGTCGTGTTCGTGGCGATCCTGACGGGGCTGGCGGCGACGATGACGGTGCAGTCCTTCCGGCTTCGGGATGAGCGGAACAAGGCGAGAACGGCGGAGCGGCTCGCGGGGGAGACGGAGCGCTTCCTTCGTGAGATGCTGCGGTCGATCGAGCCGTCGGTGGCGAAGGGGCGAGACACGCAGCTTCTAAGGGAGATGCTCGATACGGCAGCGCTTCGAGTGTGGAGCGAATTCGAGGAACAGCCGCTCCTTGCGGCGCGGCTGCACCTGCTGGTCGGCGATCTGTATCACAAGCTGGGCTGGACACAGGAGGCGAATCCTCATCTCCGGGAAGGTCTCGCGCTTCGGGGGAAATGGTGTCCCGGGACGATCGAGGAGGCGCAGGCGATGGGGGCGCTGGCGCGCAACCTGGGCCGCACGGCAAAACTGGACGAAGCCGAGCAGCTCGTGCGCGCGGCGCTGGAGATCTGCCGAAAGCTGTACGGCAATGCGGATCATCCGGACACGTCTCGTGCGACGAGCAACCTGGCGAATATCCTCGCGCGGCGGGGGCATCTTGACGAATCCGAGAAGCTCTATGAACAGTCGCTGGCGATGCAGCAGCGGTTGCGTGGGCGTGCCGGTCGTCAGGACGCTGAGGCGGAAGCGGCGCTGGCTTCCGCCTGGAACGATCTGGGCTCGATCCGGATGAGTAACGGCGACCACATCGGCGCGAAGGCGTGTTTCCTGTCTGCGTTGGAGTACTGGCGCAACGCGGGCGAGAGTTCGCGGGAGTGGTACGGCATCTGCCTGACCAACCTGGCAATCTGCTTCAAGGTGGCGAGGGATTTCGACGCAGCGGAGGCCACTGCCCGAGAGAGTCTTGCGATCCTGCGGGAATTCACCGGCGGCACGGGAAGGTTCTGGACGCGCAATGTGCTGGGGACGATTTGCCTCGAACGAGGAGACTATGACGCGGCCGAGGAGATTTATTCGGCGGCGTATGCGGAGCGGAAGGCATCGGGCATGCCGCCGGATGCGATGCTGGCCGCGCTGGGTCACAACGTCGGCGCACTGCTGCTGGGGCAGGGCGATGCCGCGGGCGCGGAGCCGCACCTGAGTGAATCGCATCGCTTGCTGCAGGAGCTGATCGGGGATCAGGAGCAGGATGTGTCGGTGACGGCGCGCACGCTGGCACTGGCCCTCCTGGAGTTGAGACGCTTTGAAGAAGCCGAGGCGCTGCTGCTGAAGGCACTGAACATCGATGCCAGGCTGGTGAGTTTCTCCGACCCTGTGCACCCGGGGAATACCTTCGCGGCGCTGGCGACGTTTTATTCGCAGGCCCACGGGGCGACACAGGCCGCACGAGCGTTGTATGAGCAGTCGTTGTGTTACTTCCGGTCCGCCGCCAACGGACCCTATCCGGATATGGCGTCGCCACTTAGCGGGCTGTCGGAGCTTCTGCTAGCGGAGGGAGATACTGCCGGGGCGGCGGCACTGGTGAATGAATCTTATGCACTGCTTTGCGCGATGCTGGAGCCGGACCATCCCGACTGGTGTCCGACGCTGCACGCGCTGGGCGCGTTGCGGATGCAGGAGGGGCAATACGCGGATGCGGAGGTTTGTTTACGAGAGGCGCGACGGATCTGCGAGCTTCGTCTGCTGCCGCAACACCCCTGGAGGATTCGAACGCTCGAACGACTTGCGCAACTTCACACACTCGATTCGCGCGAGGAACTGGCGGAGGATTGCCGGCGGGAGATTGACGCGTTGCGGGCTTCGGCGACCGAGCGCTCGGTGACATGGACGCGGGCCGCGCTGGCGGAGCACTGACGGGCGGTACGCCGGCCACTACGGACGCGAGGCATGCGGATCCGCGAGACCGGCATCAACGCCGGAGGCCGGGTGATGGACGTCGGGGAGGATGGCGAGGAGGCGCTGGCCGGTGCGGAGCGGGGCATCGAGATTCGGCGGGCATTGCAGGGAGCCGTCGGGCTGTTCGACGCCGATGATCTGTGCGCCGTAGCGGCGGCGGAAATCCACCTGGCGGATGGACTGTCCGACGGCGTCGATGGGCACCAGCAGGCGCTGGATGATGTCCTTGCGCATCGGCGAGACGCCCATGACGAGCTGTTGCAGTTGACCTTCCTGTTCGATGGCGGTCAGGCCGGCGTGTTCGCGGAGGATGGAGCGCTGGGTTTCGGCCATGCGCATCCGGAGGGCTTCGAAGACGCCTTCGCGCGTCAGCATGCCCAGCCAGCGCCGCGACGGATCATCCGAGACGACCGGCAGGACGTCGTGACCGCTTCGCCGCAGGGCTTCGAGTGCTTCGTAGCCGTCCATCTCCGGAGAGACGGTCACCAGTTCCTCGGTCATCATGTCCATGGCGATGACGGCCTCGGCCATGCCGGGCTGATCGACGAAGCGATGCAGATCAGGCAACGAGATGACGCCGCGCAGGGCGCCATGCTCGGCGACTGCGAAGACCGGTCGTGTGCCGGGGGAGATTCGGGCGACGAGATCGGCGAGGGAGGTGGAGGGCGCGACGGTGTGGGGCCAGTGGCGCTGCATGATGTCGTGGACTTTCCAGGATTCGAGCAGGTGGAGGATGGCATCGGCGGCGTGTGCCGGTGAGTCGGCACTGCTGCGGACCTGTTCGGGATTCAGCCCCCAGGCGCGGCCGACGACGTAGGCACTCATGCAGACGACCATCAGCGGGACAATCAGACCGTAGCTGCCGGTCATTTCGCAGACCATCACGATGGCGGCCAGGGGGGTGCGCATGCCGGCGGCGAGGACGCCTCCCATACCGACGGGGATGAGGGCTTCGCGGAGCTGCGGGTTGTCCACGAGGATCTGCGGCCAGAGGACGTGCAGGAGCGCGCCGAGAAATGCGCCGCTGACGCCGCCGAGGAAGACGGCCGGCCCGAGGACGCCTCCGGACGCACCGCTTCCGACGGTGAAGGCGGTGGCGAAGCACTTGGCAACGATGATTGCGCCGAACAACCCAACCCACCACCAGGGTGAGACGGGCAGATCGCTGAAGCCGCGCATGGCATTGAGGACGAATTCGTAGCGGCCGTCCATGACCTGCGGGAGCATGCAGGCGATCGAACCGACGACGAGACCACCGACGGCGGGCGTGAGCCAGATGGGCAGCGGTGAACGGGGGCGCAGCTTCTGGTCGACGAATTTCAGGCAGAGGGTCAGCAGGATGCTCACCAGTCCGCAGAGCGGCCCGAGCAGGGCATAGGCGAGCAGCTCCATGGCGGAGTTGAACATGAGCGGACCGCCGGGATCGAGATAGACCATGTAGGGCTGTCGGCCGAAGAACTCGATGAAGACGGAGTAGGCGACGACGGATGCGACGAATGCCGGGACGATGGCATCGGCTTCGAATTCTTCCTCGCGGTAGAGCACGCTCGTGGCGAAGAGCGCGCCGCCCAGCGGGCAGCGGAAGATGGCCCCGACGCCGGCGCCGCAGCCGGCGACCAGCAGGATGCGCCGCTCCTGCGGAGAGAGATTGAAGAGTCGGCCGATGCTGGAACCGAGCGCGGCGCCGAGGGCGGCGATCGGTCCTTCGGGCCCGGCCGATCCACCGCAGGAGATAACGCCGACGGCGGCGGCGCCTTTGACGGCGGGCCCTTTGAGGGGCAGCGCGCCCATTTGTCGATGAAAGGCGCGGACGTACAGGTCGGTGCCGTGTCCGAAGGGTTGACGGAAGCAGACCTGCACGAAGAGCGCCGATGCGAGTCCGCCGATCGCGGGCAGGAGGAGGATTCGCCAGTCGCCCTCGGCGACCTTGGGGGCGCTTAGGTCCGGCGCGATGCGGCGGATGATTCGTTCGGAGCCGTGTTCGAGGCCCCATTCCATAACAACAGCGGCCAGACCACCGAGCACGCCGACGACGATTCCCAGGGCGACGAGTCGAGTCCAGCGAGCAGCAGGTCGCGGGAGTCGATTCAGGATGCTACGCAGCGTACGCATGTGTCGGCGAGGCATGATACCACGCCGGTGACTCGCTGCGCAGCGCTACGCGGTTCCGAAGAGTCGATCGCCGGCATCGCCGAGGCCGGGGACGATGTAGCCGCGGTCGTTGAGTTTTTCATCTACGGCGGCGGTGTAGACCATGACATCGGGATGACGCTCACTCAGAGCACGAATGCCTTCGGGGGCGGAGACGAGGCAGAGGACCTTGATGCTTGTCGCGCCGGTCTCCTTGAGCACGTCGATGCAGGCATTGAGCGAGCCGGCGGTCGCCAGCATCGGGTCGATGACGATGACATCGGTCGAGGCGATGTCGGGCGGCAGCTTGCAGTAGTAAGTGATCGGTTTGAGTGTCGATTCATCGCGGTAGATGCCAACGTGGCCGACGCGGGCCGACGGTACCAGCTCAAGGATGCCGTCCACCATGCCGAGACCGGCGCGGAGGATGGGGACAAGCGTCAGACCGCGGGCGAGGCGGCTGCCGTTGCACGGGCCCATGGGCGATTCGACGGCGCGCGGCTGGGTGGGGTAGTCGCGTGTGATTTCGAAGGCCATCAGCCGGGCGATCTGGCCGATGAGGCGGCGAAATTGTTCGACGCCGGTGTTTTTGTCGCGGGCAACGGTGAGCTGTTCCTGCACGACGGGGTGGCTGATGAGGGTGACGTTGGGCCACTGGGACTTGAACATGACGACCGGCTCCGCAGGCGGCGATGAATGGACGAGCCAACATGATAGCGGGACGGGCATGGGGAACAAAAGGCGGAGCAATAAACTCGTGGCAGGCCTGCCACGAGCTTGGGTCGCAGCGGTGCGGCATCTCGACTTACTGGCGTTCTGGCGTCTTCACATTCAGGCGATTCTACGCGACGGCGGCGGCTTCGCCTTCGTCGAAGCGGACGCTGACGCGCTTGGAGACGCCGGCTTCCTGCATCGTGACGCCGTAGAGGACGTCGGCGATGCTCATCGTGCGCTTCGAGTGCGTGATGACGATGAACTGCGACAACTCGGTGAACTCGCGGATGATGGTGTTGAAGCGCACGTTGTTCGCCTCGTCGAGGGCGGCATCGACTTCGTCAAGCAGGACGAAGGGCGACGGCCGGCTGCGGAAGACGGCCAGCACCAGGGCGATGGTGGTCATGGTGCGCTCACCGCCGGAGAGCTGGCTGATGCTCTTGGGCTCCTTGCCCGGCGGCTTGGCGGTGATCTCAATGCCGCACTCAAGCACATCGTTGGGATCCATCAGCACCAGTTCGGCCTTGCCGCCGCCGAAGAGTCGCTTGAAGAGACTCTGGAAATGCGGCACGACGGCGTTGAAGGTGTCGATGAAGCGCTGGCGGGATTCGTGGTTGAGCTTCTCGATCAGTTCGAGCAATTGCTTTTCGCTGTGCTTCAGGTCGTCGCACTGCGACGTGAGGAACATGAGCCGCTGTTCGACCTCGTCCTGTTCGGCGATGGCGTCGAGGTTCACATTGCCCAGCCGCTCGATCTTCTGTCGAAGCTCCTCAATCTCCGCTTCGACCGCGGGCCAATCCTCTTCCTGATCCGGCGTGTAGCCCTCGTACTGAACGGCCAGATCGACCGACAGTTCTTCCAGCACGCGGGCCGTGAGGTCTTCCAGCCGGACGCGGGCCTCCTGCAATCTCATCTGTCGCTCGTGCAGGCGGCCTTCGACCTCTTCGAGTTCGTGACGCTGCTGACGGGCCTCGGCGGCCAGTCGCTCCACCTCGGCGCGGAGATCATCACGCTGGGCACGGAGCGCGCGGGCAGTGGAAGTCAGTTGCTCCTGCTCAGCCGTCCTTTCGGCGAGCGTCTGCTTCGCGTCGGCCATCTGGGCGTGGGATTGATCGATCCGTTCCTGGGCAAGGGCCACATCGCGATCGGCCTTGTCGCGATCGGCCTGTAGCTGGATGCGTGCCGCCTGAAGCTCGGCGACGGACGCGGCGGACGACGAGCGCTGCTGCGATAATTCGCCGGTGCGCACGCGGGCGTTGGTGATCGACTCGGCCAGGGCGGCGCGCTGTGCGGCGAGCGATTCAATCCGGGCGGTCAGTTCGGCGACGGCCTGTTCGCCGGCGAGGTTTCGCTGTTCGAGCTGCGAGAGGTTCTCGCGGCTGGCGGCTTCGCGTTCGCGCATTTCGCCGAGGCGGCTGACCAGCACGGAGACTTCTGACGCGATGACTGGTCGCTCCTGGCTGAGGCGCTGGACGACGTCTTCAACGGCGGCGAGCTGGGCACCGACTTCGACGCGCTGGGCGTTGGCCTCGCCGATCGCCTCGCGCAGGCGGTGCTGCACCTCTTCGAGATGGCCGGCCTCGGAATCGCTCTGTTGCAGCCGGGTCGTCAGATCGTCGATCCGCACGGCGACTTCGGTCAGTTGCCGGTCGAGCTCGCGCAATTCGCTTCGGCGGCTGATCAGACCGCCGGCCGAGCCGAGCGGGCCCATGCCGACGCGGCCGTCGGAATCCCAGAGGATGCCGTCGAGCGTGACGAAGCGGGCGCCGCCATCGAGGGCCGCCATTCGCCGGGCATGTTCGATGGACTCGACCACGTACGTTCGGCCGAGGAGATAGCGTGCGAGCTGAGCGCACGCATCGGGATAGCGCACCCAGTCGAGCAGCCGGGCGATGAAACCCTCCTGCGTGGAGAGATCGGGCCCGCCGATGGCCGGAGCGACGGCATCGAGACAGAAGGCACGAACCGGTCCGGACAGGTCGGCCAGCAGGTCGCGGTCGGCCAGAAAAAGATCGCGCCGTGCAACGACGAGGTACTTTTCAAAGTTGCCGAGGACGGCTTCGACGATGCCGGCATGGGCGACGTCGGCATCGAACAGCTCACCGACGGCGCCGAGGACGTAGGAGAAGGGGCCGGAGGGAGTTTCGGATTGCGAATTCTCACCTGCGGATTCCGCAGCGCCGGCGTCGCGGCGTTCGAGAATCTCGCGGGCGCCGGCGAGCAGGCCCTCGTGACGGCGATCCATCTCGGAAAGCAGATCGCGACGACTTTCGAGGCCGCTGCGGTGCTCTTTGGCGGCGGCGATCTGATCGAGGAGGTTGGCACGATGGCTGGCGGCCTGGGCGAGACGGGCGCGGGTCTCCTCGAGCTTCTTCGTCTGATCCTCGATGAGGTCGAGGATTTCGATGCGCCGGGCATCGAGCTGCTGCTGACGGGCGAGCGACTCGGCCAGCTCCGTGGCGATGGCAGCATCGCGCTCGTCGAGCTTCTCCTTCTGCTTTGACAGCGAATCGTGCTGGAGGTTCAGCCCCTGGATTTCGTTGCTGAGCTGGCTGGTGCGGCGGAGCAGGTCGATGATGCCTGCCTTCTCATCGTCGAGCCGTCGCTGCTGATCGACAAGTTGGCCGGCGACTTCGCGGTCCTGCGTCTGGAGACGGGCGAGTTCGTCCTGGAGCGACTTGAGTTCTGCTTCGAGGGACTCGACACGGTCGCGCTGCAAGGCGAGCTTCTCATCGAGGGCGGTCATCTGTCCATCAAAGCCGGCCAGCCGATCGCGCGAGCGGGCCAGCAACTCGGTCTGATCGGCGATGCGCCGCTCGGCGGCGGCCATGCGCTCTTCCTGGGCGGTGATCTGCGACTGAACGGTCAGCAGGCGGCCTTCAACCTGCGAGGTCTCCTGCTCGAGTTCGACGATGCGGACGTTGGCCTGGCTGGACCGGGCGTCGTTGTTGGACAGATCGGTACGGATGCGTGTCGCTTCGTCGCTCAGGCCGTCGGCCTCGCGCGACAGGGCCGCCTCGCCGGAGCGCAGGCGGTGATACTCGGCGAGGGCATATCGGCTGCGCAGCTCGCGCAGGCGCTGGGTGTACTGCTGGTAGTTTCGCGCCTTGCCGGCGGCGAGCTTGACGCTGCGGAGGCGCTTTTCGAGTTCTTCGATGATGTCCTGCACACGGAGCAGGTTCTGGTTGACGCGCTCGAGCTTGCGCTGGGCCTCGCGCTTGCGGACTTTGTATTTGCTGATGCCTGCGGCTTCTTCGAAGATCTGCCGCCGCTCCATCGGGTTGGCCTGAAGAAGCAGGTCGACCTTGCCCTGTTCGATGACGCTGTAGGCATCGATGCCGATGCCGGTGTCGAGGAACAGCTCGCGGACATCCTTGAGGCGGCAGGGCTGCTTGTTGAGCAGGTATTCACTCTCGCCGCTGCGATACAGCCGGCGCGAGACGACGACCTCGGTCTGATCGACGGCCAGTACGCCGTCGGAGTTGTCGAAGGTCAGGTCGACCTGGGCCATGGCAGCGGCCTTGCGCGTGCCGGAGCCGTTGAAGATCACATCGAGCATCTGCTTGCCGCGCAGACTCTTGGCGGACTGCTCGCCGAGCACCCACTTGATGGCGTCGACGACGTTGGACTTGCCGCAGCCGTTGGGTCCGACGATGCCGGTGATGCCCCGGCCGAAGTCGAACTCGGTTTTGTCGGCGAAAGACTTAAAGCCCGTGGCTGTGAGTTTCTTCAGGAGCATGAGTGCCGGCGAACCTCCATGCAGTGCTGATTCCGGCGACATCCTCTTCGCCGGCCCCCCGAACACGAATCAACCAGCCGTCTATTGTAAATCGGCGGCCGGTCCGCGGAAAGCCCACGGATCGCTAAATCTCGGGCATGATTCGATTTGGGGCCGACGGCCCCCGCCGTGGTGATGCCTGAGCACCTCCGCTGGCGTGACCGGGGGCGATTGGAAGCAAACCCGAGCCGCGGCAGTGACGCGGCGATTAAGCCGGTGCGAGGGCTTGAATCTCGAGGACTACCCGCCGACCAGGGTTGTCACCGGCCCGGAGCGGACTCGTCCGCGCGGCCATGCGCTTCACTCCGATCTTACGTTACGCGGTACAATTCCTGACTTGGCGAAGCTTCGCAGGGTGGGCGATACCCAGTTTCGTAGGGTGGGCACCGCCCACCATGCATTACTCCGAGTCATTCCATCGCAAAGCCGACAATCCCGCTGAAATCCGGCGGCTTCGCATTCGTTTTGCATGAGCATCGCCAATCCATGTCGTATCGTCCTTCCTTGACATAGCGATGAAAGCTCGAATACGGCCACGCATGCGGGCACTTCGCTTGTCCGTGCTTGACGGGATTGTAGTGAATGTAATCAACATGCGCGATGAAATCCGCCTCATTGAGGATGGTGTGTTCCCAAAACCGCGGCTGCCACACGCCGCGGTCATGTCGCGCCTTGCGTTTTTCGGATATGCCCGACTCGCGCATGCCGGCGGCAAGCCATTCATGCGTAAATCGCTTCTTGATCCGGCCCCAGCGCGATGAAAAATCGTCATCCCTCGTGGGAAGCGTCCAGATCGCATGAAGATGATCCGGGAGGAGGACGATGGCGGTCAGTTCAAACGGACGGGATGCAATCTCGGTGTCGAGTGCTCGATGCAGGAACTTCCTTGCAAGCGATGTGCATAGGAATGGTTGGCGTCCGCCAGTGACAACCGTGAAGAAGAATGTGCCCCCCGGCTGAAATGCTCGGCGATATTCCGGCATGGAGCGGGATCATTTGGGATTCGCCAAGTGGAGTCAAGCGCCATTTAGGTTGGGTGTTGCTCGCCTTTCGTGCGTCCCGGGGAATATTATGGTGGGCAGTGCCCACCCTACGAAACTGCGTCCCGGGGAATATTATGGTGGGCAGTGCCCACCCTACGAAACTGCGTCCCGGGGAACACCATGATGGGCAGTGCCCACCCTACGAAACTGCGTCCCGGGGGACACCATGATGGGCAGTGCCCACCCTACGAAACTTGCGCGCGAGTTAACCCGAGTGCAGAGGGCAATCAAAAAATCTGCCCGGTATCGAAGCGGCCCAACGCCTGTTCCAGCGCCCCCATCATTTCGCCGACAGTGCAGTAGGCCTTCGCGCCTTCGATCAGGGCGGGCATGACATTCTTCTCTGCTTGCGCGTCGGCGGTGATGCGCTGCAGAGCGGCGGCGGCGGCCTTTGCGTTGCGGCGGGCCTTTAGTGCCTTCAGTCCGTCGATGACCTCGGTCTCCACGTCGTTGCCGATCTTGAGGATCTCAATCGACGGGCCGTCGTCGTCGGTGTAATCCGTGATGCCGACGAGCTTCTTGTCGCCGCGCTCGACGGCTTTGTTGTAGCGATAGGCGGCGTCGGCGATTTCGCGTCGGACGTAGCCATTTTCGATCGCCGCGATCATGCCGCCCATCTCGTCGATGTCCTCAATGTACTCGCGGGCTTCGGCCTCGAGCTGATTCGTGAGGGCCTCGACGTAGTAACTGCCGCCGAGGGGATCGACCACGCTGGCGACGTTTGTCTCGCAGGCGAGGACCTGCTGCGTGCGCAGGGCGAGGGTGACGGCGTGCTCCGTCGGCAGGCAGACGGTCTCATCCATGCTGTTGGTGTGCAGCGACTGGCAGCCGCCGAGGACTGCGGCCATGGCCTGATAGGCGACGCGCATGAGGTTCACGTGCGGCTGCTTGCTGTACAAGCTGCAACCGGCGGTCTGGGCATGGAAGCGCAGCCACATGGATCGCTCTTTTTGTGCGCCGAAACGCTCTTTCATGTAATGGGCCCACAGGCGGCGGGCGGCTCGGAACTTGGCGATTTCTTCGAAGAAGTCGTTATGGCTGTTGAAGAAAAAGGACAGCCGCGGGGCGAAGTCGTCGATGTCCATGCCGCGGTCGACGCAGGTCTGGGCATAGTGCAGGCCGTCGCCGAGGGTGAAGGCGAGTTCCTGACCGGCGGTGCTGCCGGCCTCGCGGATGTGGTAGCCGCTGATGGAGACGGGGTTGTACTGCGGCAGCTCCTGGGCGCAGAACTCGATGGTATCGGCGACGAGGCGGACGCTTTCGGCGGGCGGAAAGACGAACTCGTTCTGGGCGTGGAACTCCTTGAGGATGTCGTTCTGGCAGGTGCCGCGGAGGTTGGCGCGCGGCACGCCGGTCTTGTCGGCGGTGGCAATGTAGAAGGCGATGAGGATGGCGGCCGGGGCGTTGATGGTCATGGAGACGGATACGTCGCCGAGATTGATTCCGTCGAAGAGGGTTTCGTAGTCGGCCAGTGACGAGACGGCGACACCACAGCGGCCGACTTCACCCATGGAGAGGGGATCGTCGGCGTCGCGGCCCATGAGCGTCGGCAGATCGAAGGCGGTGGACAGGCCGGTCTGGCCCTTGGCCATGAGGAACTTGAAGCGTTCGTTGGTCTGTCTCGCGGAGCCGAAGCCGGCGAACTGGCGCATGGTCCAGAGCTTGGTGCGGTACATGTCCTTGTGTACGCCGCGGGTAAAGGGAAACTGGCCGGGGTCGCCGAGGTGGGTGTCGTAGTCGAGTTCGGCGATGTCCTCGGGGCGATAGACCAGTTCCAGCGGCCGGCCGGACATGGTGGTGTGCGGGCCGATTTCGCCGGGATGATGCGAGACTTTTTCTGCCATGCGGTGCTCCGTAGGTGGTACGCGGATACGAGCGATTTATTGTAGCGGAAGGACCGGATCGTGGGAAAGCGCGGGTACAGCGTCTATGAGCGGGAGCGAAGACTCCTGCAAAACAGAAATCGATTTCTAGATTGCAAGATCGGACTGGCAATCACCACGGACAGAAAGCACATGCTACTTATTCAGGCGGGGCGCCGCACACTTACGCCGTCGCCCAGCTTGGCGGGCGCTTCTCCAGAAAGGCGCGGAGGCCCTCGCGGGATTCTTCGCCCATGAAGGCCTTGCCGAAGAGTTCGGCTTCGCCGGCGAAGCCGCGCTCCAGCCAGGACGACTCGTGCGTGCAGAGCACCTGCTTGACGAGGCGCACGGCGGAGGGGCCGTTCGTGAGGATGTCGTTTGCCAGGCGATCCGTCGCGGCACTGAGACCATCGAGCGGGACGCACTCATTCGCAAGGCCGATCTCAAGGGCCGTGCGGCCGTTGAGCTTTTCGCCGGTGAGCAGCATGCGTCGGACGCGTGCGGGGCCGATGAGCGCGAAGGCCCGCTGCGTGCCGCCCCAGCCGGGGATGAGGCCCAGCTTGACCTCGGGGAAGCCGATGGTTGCGCTGTCAGCCATGATGCGCAGATCGCAGGCGATGGCCAGCTCGCAGCCGCCGCCGAGGGCCGGGCCGTTGATGGCGGCGATGGTGACGGCGTGATGAAAGTTTGCCAGGCGGTTCATGAACTGCTGGCCGCGTCGCGAGAAGGCGCGACCGGCCTCGCCGGGGGCGCTGGCCATCTCGTCGATATCTGCGCCGGCCATGAAGGTGCGGCCCTCGCCGGTGAGGATCAGGACGCGGACCTCGGGATGCTGACCCTCGATCTCCGCCAGGCGGGCTTCAATCGCCGCCATGACGGGAACGGAGAGGAGGTTGATGCCGTTCGGGCTGTTGAAGCGGATGCGCCCAATCTGCCCCTGTTGTTCGTAAACGACTTGCGTGCTCATCGTGTCAGGCCCCGTTTAACTCGTACATACCCGATTGGGTGAAGATCGCCCAGAACGGACGGGGTCCATTATAGGGAAATCGGGGCGGCGGGAAAAGGGGAAAGCGAGATATTGGATTTTGGATTGAGGATTACTGATCGCAAGAAAGAAAACGGGGCGATTGCTACCCCTCGGATTCCTCGATTCAGAATCCGGTTTACCGCGGCTTCCTGAATGCCTGGCGTTTGATCAGTATTGATGGAAACCGCGGCCGGATTTGCGGCCAAGCCAACCGGCGTCGACCATCTTTCGCAGCAGCGGGCAAGGGCGGAACTTGGGATCGCCCAGGTCCTTGTGCAGCACTTCCAGAATATTCAGGCAGACATCGACGCCGATGAAATCCGCCAAGGTCAGCGGGCCCATCGGGAAGTTGCACCCCTGCTTCATGATCTCGTCGATCGTCGGCGCGTCGGCCACGCCTTCCATCAAGGCGAAGGCCGCCTCGTTGATCATGGGCATCAGGACGCGGTTCGACACGAAGCCGGGCATGTCGTGGCATCGCAGCGGGTTCTTGCCCATCTGTTTTGCGAGGGCTTCGACGGCGGACACGGTCGCGTCGTCCGTCTGTAAGCCGCGGATGACTTCGACGAGCGTCATGAGCGGCACGGGGTTGAAGAAGTGCATGCCGATGAACTGCGCCGGGCGGTTCGTCGCCGCGGCAAGCTTGGTGATGCTGATGCTGCTGGTGTTGCTGGCGAGGATCGCGCCGGCGGGGAGCTTGTCATGCACCTGCTTGTAGAGTGACACCTTGGCGTCGAAGTTTTCGTAGATGGCCTCGATGACGATGCCCACTTTCGGCCAGTTGATTTCGTCGAGCGAGCCGACGGTCTTCAGGTTCGCCTTGGCGCTCGCGGCGGTGTCGGCGGGGAGCTTGCCCTTTTCGACGAGCTTGCCGAGACTTTTTTCGATCTCGGCGAGGGCCTTTTTGACCTGTTCGGCATTGACGTCGTGGACGTAGGTGACGAGACCGGCGGTGGCTGCGACCTGCGCGATGCCGCGACCCATGGTTCCGGAGCCGATGATGAGGGCGGATTCGATTTTCATGGCAGATGTCCTCGAGATTGCGGGTTCAAGGTTGCTGGACGCAATTCTATCCATCTGCGTGCATTGCGAAAAGCGAACCTGACATGTGACCCAGCGCATCGAATGTGCGTCATGCAGATCGCGATGGTCCCGCGGTTGTTGACGCCTTTCGGGCCGCGGGCTAAGATTTTTCGTACGTATCGCAAGGGATGGAGATACGAGGGTCGTGCCATGATCGAGCAGCTTGTCATTACATCCACCGAGGGCCGAGGCGTCGGTTACGGGACGCGCCGGCAGAGCCACCCCCCCTGCCACAAGACCTCCATCGGCTGCGATCCGTTCATGTCCAAAGTCTTTAACGAGTGACGGTCCGCGTCGCTGCTTACCTGTTTCCCGACTTTCGCCGATAAGAAGTGCGCGCCCGTTCTCGGCGGTCGGTCGGGGTTGCTTCCGGTATGCATGGGCGCAGCTGAGCTTTTGCGATCTTTTCCGGCGACGGACCTGTCCTTCTACAAGACGGATACGAACATGCAAACGACCATCGAACTCATGGATGCCCGCAGGGTCATCGGTGAACTCAAGAAACACATTCTGGTGGACGGTTTCGAGATCGTCGTGGACCTGGAACGAAGCGAGGGCTGCCGGCTTTACGATGCCCACGGCGAGCGGAGTCTGATTGATCTGTACAGTTTCTACGCCTCGATGCCGATCGGCTTCAATCATCCTTACTTCAATCAGCCGGAGGTGCGCGAAGACCTGCTCGAAGGAGCGCTGGTCAAGGTGGCGAACTCCGACGTTTACACCCGGCGCTATGCCCGATTCGTGCAGACGTTCACGCGGGTAGTCGGCACGCCGGAGCTGGACCGGTATTTCTTCATCGAGGGCGGGGCGCTGGCGGTGGAGAACGCCCTCAAGGCGGCGATGGACTGGAAGGTTCGCAAGAATCTTGCGGCCGGCCGCGGCGAAATCGGCACCGACGTGCTGCACTTCCGTCACGCTTTTCATGGCCGCAGCGGCTACACGATGTCGCTGACCAATACCGATCCGAACAAGGTTCGCTATTTCGCCAAGTTTGACTGGCCGCGGGTATCGAGTCCGCGGCTGGATTTCGCGCTGCCGGAGGCAGAACGGCAGACGCGTGCCGGTATCGATGAGAAGGCGGCGGAGCTGGAGATACTTGCGGCGATCGAGGCGCGGCCGCATCGCATCTGCGCGATCATCATCGAGCCGATCCAGTGCGAGGGGGGTGACAACCATTTCCGCGCGGATTGGTATCGGACGCTTCGGCGCATCTGCGACGAGCATGACCTGCTGCTGATCTTCGACGAAGTGCAGACCGGCATGTGCATGAGTGGTCGGAACTGGTGCTGCCAGCATTTCGGCGTGCTGCCGGATATTCTCGTCTTCGGGAAAAAGGCGCAGGTCTGCGGGATCATGGTCGGCCGCCGGCTGGACGAGGTGCCGGAGAATGTGTTCCGCGTCTCCAGCCGTATCAACAGCACCTGGGGCGGCAACTTCACCGACATGGTGCGCTCAACGCACTACCTGAACATCATCGAGCAGGAGCGGCTGGTGGATAACGCCCGGGAGATGGGCGAGCGCTTCCTCATTCAACTTCGGGGGCTGGAGGCGGAGACGTCGAAGATTTCGGCGGTGCGCGGCCGCGGTCTGCTGCTGGCCTTCGACCTGCCGGACACCGAAACGCGCAATGCGTTCTGGAAGGGCTGCTTCGCGCTCGGACTGCTCACGCTGCGGAGCGGTGAGCGGTCGATCCGACTGCGGCCGGTGCTGGATGTCCGTCCGGAGATCATCGACGAATCGATCGCCATCATGCGCGATCAACTGCGGCGGCTTTGATCGGAACTGGCGGATGTGCCGGTAAAGGAATTCGCTCGAGTTGTCGCAGACTTTTCGAGCCGTCGGCCCGACGTTAAGCTCCCTGCCGGCATGAGTGGAAGACTCCTGCGAACTGCCGGCGCGATTCTGTTTTTCATCACTGCGGGTGACGTGCGCGCCGACGACGACCGGCTCTTTGTCAGCCGGCCGGGACAGGTGCGCGTCCTCCACGATCTCAACGGCGACGGCGACTTCTTCGAGTTCAACGAGGTACGGCTCTACGCCGACGGGCTTCCTGTCGGTGTCACGGCGATGGCAGCGATCGGCGACGATCTGTTCGTGCTCGATCCCGGCAATCTGCGGGTGATTCGGCTGCGCGATCTGAACGGCGACGGGGATGCGCTGGATTTCGGCGAAGTGAGCATCTTTGCCGAGTTGCCGCCCGGCCCGCCGACACGTGATTATCAGGGCCTGACCGCCGGTGTCGGCGGCGGACTGTTCGTCGCAGATGCGGCATCCGGCCGATTGCTGGTTGTTGCCGATCTGAACGACGACGACGACGCCCTCGATCTCGGTGAAGTGCGGTTCATCGCGGAAGGATTGACGGCCCCTCGGTCGATCGCCATTCGGCAGGACGGCCGTTTGCTCGTGGCGCAGAACCTCACGGCCGTGCCGGTTCGCATCCTGCGCGATCGCGACGGCGACGGCGACTATTTCAGCTTCGCGGAGAATATCAGCTATGCCGAGAATTTTTCGCCGGGCACGCATCTGCATTCCCACGATAACCTGCTTTCATATCTCCTGCGGCCGACCGGCGGGGAGATTCTGCGGTTGCACGATCTGACGGGCGACGACGACGTGCTCGATTTCGGCGAGGTGACGATCTACGCCGGCGGGCTCGCTTTGGCGGCGGTGATGACGCCCGGCCCCGCGGGTGTGCTGTACGTCGCGGCCGATGATGCAGCGGGGACGGTCTATCTGGTGCGCGACTTGAACGGCGACGGTGATGCGATGGAGTTCGGCGAAGTCCTGCCGGTCGCGTCGGGCATCACGCAGCCGCGGGGGATGGTACTTATCGGGAGCGCGGTCTTGCCCGAGTGCAGGCGCGGTGACACCGACGGCAACGGCGCGGTGAACCCTGCGGACATCGGGCCATTCGTCAGTGCGCTGCTGGAGCTGTTGACGCCGGATGAGCTTTGCCGCTTCGATGTGAACGACGACGGCGTGCTGGACGGTCGGGACGTGGGGGCGTTTGTGGATTTGTTGTTACCGTGACGTCTGTGGTGAACGTCGGCATTGAGCATCTAGTTGGAGCATTGCTGTGAACAGATGAATGGGCATTACGCAAGTGGAGTCCATGTGCCCTTGGCGGGCGTCTGCAAGGCGGATGCAACGGAAAAGAAACCAACGGAGAAGAAGAGGTAAGATGACTATCCGGCTGCGATCAGTGGCAACTTCTCCCAGCCCGAAGGGCTGGCAGTGCGTAGGCAGGGGCAACGCCCCTGTGCGTGGAATCGCCCCCCTACCCCGCGACCCCAACGGAGTCGTCTTGACGACCGACCGACCGTCCTTCACCATCGCGGCGCATGGCTCAAACCCTGACGCGTTTGCTGATTCACGCGATTTTCTCCACCGAAAATCGTGCGAATCTGATCAAGCCGGACATCGAACCGCAACTTTACGCCTACATGGGCGGCATCTGTCGCAACGACGATTGCCCTTTACATCTTCTGAACATGCAGCTCGTCGAGGATTTCCTGCACGGTGATGAGCTTAATGATCCGCCCGGACTTTTTGTGGAACGCGGCGCACTCGCGCTCGGCATCCGCAGAAGGCGTCGAGAATGATGTCGTTCGGATTGCTGTAGCCTCTCGACTCGATCAACCAGCGCACGCTTCAAACGACGTTCGCACAAACGGCAGTCCCTCTTCGAGTTGGGAGTGACTGTTGATGGCAAGTTCCAAGTCCCCTATCCCCCAATGACCGATGCCCGACATGTCGCGCGCAAAAGCCGGCGGACTGTCCAAGCGATTGTATTTCAGCTTCAACCACACACGAAGGCCACCGCGCAGGATGTGGAGTGAGCAGAATGTTTCCTTGCCGATCACATAGCTGATGTACTTCGCGAGATACCGCCTTTCGACAGCACCCGGCCGCAAGGAGAGGCAGAATTGGTCGATTGCCCGGTAGAGCTCGACCGCCTCTCTTGGCTTGTCAGAAGTGTGATGGGACTCGGCGTAAACGGAAGCGGATTTCCCACGTCTTCGCGAAGCCTTTGAGGTGCGAGACGGACTTTCTGCTTGCACCGCCACTCGTTTCTCACGAGTGCTGGTACGAGGGTTTGCACTCGTTGACGACGGCCCTTTTACCCATATGCGGGCAATACTCTCTTTGATTTGCTGCGGAGTAAGGACACCGTCGCCCGCGGCGCTACGAAGTATTTTCAGGAAAGGCCTCGGTGGGTCAGCCATGACAGCATCGAGCGCCTTGCGCACTTTGCCGTCCGTGAATATTTGTTCCCCCAAAGCGTCGAGAGTGCCCTTTGCCATCTCGTCCCTAGAGAGTCGCCATAGTAGCCGCGCCGACTCCTCGATGGACGATCCTGGATCATCTCGTGGATCAAGCGAGACCTCGTACATCAGCTTCTCGGGGGCTGCGCACTTCTCGACGCTGCGATAGACCTTCCACTTGAAGCCGTTTGTCAGGACGCACCAGACAATCCCATCGTTCGCCGCGTAGCCGACGACTTGGGTGATGCCCTTCACATCGTCAAGCGGATCATCGAGGGGTTTAGCTTCCACAAGCAAGACGGGCTTTGTGTTGATCTTGAGCGCGTAGTCGACGGACTTCCCATCGACTGTGGGGTACTCAAGTTCAACCTCATCAGGATCGCGCACGTCCCAGCCGAGCGCTCCGAGGAGCGGGTCCACCACGATCGTTCGTGTTGGCGTCTCCTTCAGACCTCGTTTGCGCAGGCCGTCGTACTTCGCCCGAAAAGTTTGGATGTCGTGGAGGAGTTTGTCCATTTCGGAGATTCTACAGGATGGGGCAAAGAATATCTGCCATTAGTGTACCATCGCCTGCCAGTCGCAGTGGCAGTAGAACGAGCCGGTTTTCTTCAACACGCGGGCCAGCTCCACGCAGCGCCGCCGTGTGTAGTCGATGTACGCCTGCGTGCTGGCAGGCTGGGCAGCGTCGTCACGACGCTGGCTTGTCCGCCAAATGCTTCGTGAAAAACTCCACCACGCGTTCGGCGAAGGTGATGCGGTTCGGCTCTTTGGCGAAACCGTGGCCTTCGTCGGGGAAGACGAGCATTTCGACTTTTTTGTCGAGTTTCTTCATCTTGTCGTAGAGCTGTTCGGCCTCGAAGAGCGGCACGCGCGGGTCGTTCGCCCCGTGGGCGATCAGCAGCGGGCACTTGATGCGATCGACCTTGTAGATCGGCGAGACGGACCGGAGAAACTCGGTATCCTCCAGCGGGCCGTACTCCGCCTCGCGCAGCTTGCGGCGGTAATCCTTGGTGCGCTCGAGGAAGGTCTGCATGTTACAGATGCCGACGATGTTGCACGCGGCGCCGAAGGCGTCCGGCGCTTCGGTGATGCAGGCCATGACCATGAAGCCGCCGTAGCTGCCGCCGTAGGCCGCGATCTGTGACGGCGTGCTGTAGCCCTCCTTGACGAGCCAGCGGGCGGCCTCGACGCCGTCTTTCACGCTGTCCATGCGCTTCTTGTAGTTGTCCATCTCCAGGAACTTCTTACCGTAGCCGGAAGAGCCGCGAACATTCGGAGCGAGCACGCCGAAGCCGCGGGAGACGAAGTAGGAGATCATGTAGCTGAAATTCGGGCGGAACTGGGCCTCGGGACCGCCGTGATAAGAAACGATGAAGGGAATCTTCTGCCCCTTGCGGTAGTCGGCAGGCAGATAGAGGAAGGCAGGCACTTCGAGGCCGTCGAATGATTTGTAGCGTATCAGCTCCGGCAGCGGGTACTTCGAGAGGTCGATGCCCTGATCTTCCACCTCGGTCATGGCCATCGGCTCGGCATCCGGCCTGGCCGGCGACCAGCGATAGATGACGCCGGGCGTGTTGGCGTTGTCGACGGAATACAGCATTGCGTCGCCGGTGAAATTGACATTTCGCACGATGCCCTGCGGCATGTCCGGCAGCTTCATCTCTTTCTTCTCGGGCATGCGGTAGAGGTGGAGATTGCCGTAGCCGTCTTCGTTCAGACAGAGGGCGAGGATATCTCGCTTCTCGTTGAAAGTGCCGTAATCGACTTCGTATTTATCCCACTGGGGAAATGATCGCGTGATCTTGCCAGTGGCGAGTTCGATGGCGACGACGTTGCTCAGGTCTCCGCGATAATCACTGGCGGCGAGGAAGGTCTTGTCGTCGGCGGTGTAACCGATGGGGTCGAAGGCCCACTCTTCATCGGCGGGCGTGATCAGACGCGACTTGCCGTCGGCGAGATTGACTTCATGAAGCTCGGAGTGCGTCGACGAGAAATAGCGACGACACATGAGCCGCGAACCGTCGGAATTGAAATCGACCGGCGAGGTATCGCCCGGCTGGGTGAGGACCTGTCGCGTGGTGTTGGCATCAAGGCCGTAAAGATAGACGTAGAAATCGGAGCGGGATTGATCATTGGCCTTGAAGGCGAAGGCCTTCGAGTCGCGCCGCCAGACGATCGAGCCGTAGACGACGTCGGGATGGGCGAAGAGGGCTCGCATGCGGCCGCTCGCTGCATCGAGCAGATAGATGTCGGTCTGTTCGTTTCCACCGATGGCCGCAGTGATGACGATCCAGGCGCCGTCGTCGGAGAGACTGTAGGAGGAGATGCCGTCGGGAAAGTCGGTCAGCTTCTTCGGCTCCGCCGCGCCGGGCTTACGAGCGTAGAGCTGGTTAAGGCCGTCGGGGTTGTGGATGTAGTAGAAGGTGCCATCGGGCGCGAGTCGCCCGGCGCGCGGCCATTTGATCTGCACGAACTGGCGAATCGTGGGGGCTTCTCCGCCGAGTGCGGAGGCCGGTGCGTTGGCAAGAACCGTGGCCAGGATCGCGGACAGAGTTGCAAGTTGGAATAATTGAAGGATGCTCGGACGCTTCATTGCTTGCCTCCGGGGCTGGAACCGTGTGAGAAATCGAAGAGTTCCAAGTGTACATCCGGTCGGCGCGCGGCGAAACCCTTGTAGCGAGGCCGGTGGATATCCTGCGAGGAATTGAGCGGGCGGGTTGGAGCGAATGATGTCTGCCCGATAGAGCAGGCCGTCAGCGCCGAAGTCTCCAGGCGGTCGTGGAGACTCAGGCCGTGCAGCGATCGAGGTAGCCCTGAATCTGCCGGACCTGTCCTTCGACGCGTTCCAGTTCGCGCAGAAGGGCGGACTCGAGATCGTCGAGTGCCGCGTTCTGGGAGTGCGGCTTGATGGCCGCGAGGTCGGAGAGTTCGCGTTTGAGCTCATCCCGTCGTTCGTTGAGATTGGCTAGTTTGTCGTTTGCACTCATGCGTACACCTTACGATACGGCAAGTGATCGATAATTGACGACCCCCTCACTTTGCCGCAGTGAAACGTTGTACCTTTGATATCTGGCCCGGTTCCGGCTTTTAAGGATCATAGACCGTCCGGGAAGTATTGCCAGTAAAATCGAGCTAAGGGCAGCAGGGGAATGCTGCCAGAGCAACCCGAACTACTCTTTTTTCGGACTCATCGGTTGCCGAACTCGTGATAATTGTGCGCTAAAGAGGCAATAAAGACAAATTGTGTCTCTTGTTTGTATCCATAAAATATTACTAAAAAAGTGGTTACGATTTCTTGCGCTCGGAAATGGGATGGATCGAATCCAGCCATTCTTTCAGTCTTGATAGCCCCTCGCGGATGGTTACGGTTGGCTCATAGCCGAAATCGCTTCTGGCGGCGGAAATATCGAACCAGTGTGCCGTGGACAACTCGCGGACAAGGAATCGGGTAAGCCGTGGCTCGGATGAAAGCCGCAGGGATGCATAGATCGCTTCGAGGGTTGCCGCCGCTGCCACGGCGAACCATCCGGGCACGCAGCGCCGAACGGGCGGGAGCCTGGCTGCGGCGAGGATTCCGCTGACCAAGTCCCAGATCGGCCAGGGCTCGCCGTTGCTGATGAAGTAGGCCCGGCCGGCGACGGGGGTTCCGACTTCCAGTCGGTCAGCGGCGAGAAGATGGGCCAGCGCGGCGTTGTCGATATAGGTCGAATCGACGAGCTTGTTTTCGCGGCCGATTCGTCGAAGTGCGGCGGCTCGGGCGATGATTCGCGGGACGAGGTGATTGTCGCGCGGCCCCCAGATCAGATGGGGCCGCAGGGCCACGGTTGCCAGATGGTTGTCGTTTGCGGCGAGGACGGCCTGCTCGGCGAGGGCCTTGGTCCGCGGGTAGTGTGCTTCATAGTGCCTCGGGTACGGCACCGACTCGTCGACACCTTCCATGTCGGTTCCGTCGAAGACCACGCTCGGCGAGCTGGTGAAGACGAGGCGAGGCACGCCGGCGGCGCGGCAGGCGTCGATGACGTTCTGCGTGCCGATGACGTTGGGTCGATGGTAGTCTTCGTATCGGCCCCAGATACCCGGCCGCGCGGCGACGTGAAAGACGACTTCGCATCCATCGCAGGCGCGCCGGAGGGCCGGTGCGTCCGTGAGGTCACCGCGATGGCACTCAACGCCCATGGACGCCAGCTCGGGGTACGCTCCACGCGAATAGCTGCGCACCGGATCGCCGCGCTCGCGAAGCATTTCGACGATCCGCCGACCGAGGAAGCCGCCGCCGCCGGTGACAAGGGCCCGCCGGCCGCCGGGGCGGTCGCGTTGCACAGGCGCGTCATGCGTCATGGAAGAAGGACTCCGCGAGAACCGCGCTTCGCGGGTTGTTGCGCCGATCGCCGCGCAGCCGCCGTGTCTTGGCCGCCGCCGCGGATGGCCGTAAGATCGTAGCGGCGCGAGGGCGGATCATGAAGCGGACTTTTCAACTCGTTACCATGCTATCGATGTGTGCCCTCACCGGTGCGGCGCGCGGCGAATCGCCTGCCATCGATGCGCTGCGAGACGATCGGCCAGACCCGAAGGCGGACGCCAGAGCCGTCGTCGTCGCGGGATCGGCGCGGTTCACCGTGCTCTCGGATCGTCTCGTGCGGCTGGAGTGGTCGCCGGACGGGACGTTCGAGGATCGGGCCTCGCAGGTGGTGATCAACCGGCGACTGCCGGTGCCGTCGTACACGAAGTCCGAGGATACAGACCTGCGCGTAGCCGGCACAGCACCCAGCGAAAAGTCGGCGAATGGAAAGCCCGTCGTGGTCATCCGCGCGGATCGCGTGGAAATCCGGTACCGACCGGACGGCAAGCCGTTCAGCGAGGACAACCTCGTCGTCCGGTGTCGCGTCGGAGGAGGCGGGGCTGAAGAATGGTGGGAAGGCACGCCGCCCTTTTCTCAATGCTCGAATCTCGGCGGGACGGTGCGGACGCTGGACGGGGTGTCCGGCGCATGTCCCTTGCCGGACGGACTGCTCAACCGCTACGGCTGGACCTATCTCGACGACTCCAAGACGCTGCTCTTCGACGAGAGCGACCGGCCGTGGGCGACGCCGCGCCGTCAGCCGGATGCAATCGACGCGTACATATTTGTCTACGGCAGTGACTACCCGGCGGCGCTCGCGGAGTTCACAAAGATCGCCGGTCGGATACCGCTTCCGCCGCGATATGTCTTCGGCACGTGGTGGTCGCGTTACTGGGCGTACTCGGATGCGCAGCTTCGGCAACTGGTGCTCGAGTTTCGTCAGCACGAGGTGCCGCTGGATGTCCTGGTGATCGACATGGACTGGCACCTGGACGGCTGGACGGGCTACACCTGGAACCCGAAGTACTTTCCCGATCCGGAGGGATTCCTCAAGTGGGTACAATCGCAGGGACTGAAGGCGACTCTGAATCTTCACCCCGCCGACGGCGTGGGCAAGCATGAGGCCGCCTTTGGTGACATGTGCAAGGCACTCGGCCTTAATCCGGAAGAGATCGACCGGATTCCTTTCGACTGCACCGATCGGAAGTTCGTCGACGCGTATTTCAAACATTTGCACCATCCGCTGGAGAAGATGGGCGTCGACTTCTGGTGGATGGACTGGCAGCAGGGAACGGAAACAAAGATACCCGGGCTCGATCCGCTCTGGTGGCTGAACTATCTGCACTGGACGGACATGGAACGACGGGCGAGCCAGACCGGTCGCCGACCGCTGATCTTTTCGCGCTGGGGCGGTCTGGGGAATCATCGCTACCAGGTCGGCTTCTCGGGGGATACGTTCTGCGACTGGCCGTCGTTGGCGTTTCAGCCCTATTTCACGGCGACGGCGGGCAACGTCGGTTATGGCTACTGGAGCCACGATATCGGCGGTCATCAGCCGGGGCCGGTCGAGCCGGAGCTTTATACGCGGTGGATACAGTGGGGGGCGCTGTCGCCGATCCTTCGCACACACACAACGAAGAACCCCGACGCCGAGCGGCGCATCTGGAGGTTTCCGGAGGCGTATTTCCATGCAGCGCGCAAGGCGTTTGTCCTGCGCTACGAGCTGATTCCCTATCTCTACACGACAGCGCGGACGTGTTACGACACCGCGCTGCCACTTTGCCGCCCATTGTATTACCACTGGCCGGAACACGAAGAAGCGTACACCCGAAAGGGGCAGTATCTTCTCGGCGACGATCTTCTGGTCGCGCCGGTCGTCGAGCCGGGGAATGTCAACAGCGGCTGCGCGATGACGGAAGTGTGGATTCCGCCAGGGCATTGGATTCACTGGTACACCGGTCGCCTGTACGAGGGTCCGCGCGTTGTCTCGCAGGTGACGCCGCTGGATGAGATTCCACTTTTTGCGCGGGCCGGGGCAATTGTTCCGATGGCCAAGGATCGCGTGCCGGGAAGCCGAGGGGATGATGGGAGGCGTTTCCCGCCGGCGGAACGTCCGTTGGAGACGCTCGTGCTGAACATTTTTCCCGCGGATCGCAGCGAGGGCCGACTTTATGAAGACGATGGCGTCAGCGACGGCTACCGGAGAGGCGAGCATGCCTGGACACGGATCACGCAGGAATGGGCCGACGGCAGGCGGGTAATCACCATCGAGCCACCGGAGGGTTCGTATCAGGGCATGCCGGAGCAGCGCGGTTACGTCCTGCGGGTGTTCGACCGGTCACCGTCCATTTATGAGGTCGAGGTCAACGGCCGGCTGCTCAATGCCACGGCGGGCGAGGATGATTCCGGTCGATCGTACTGGTGGTACGACGCACGGATCATGGGGCCGAGCGTGCACATCGCACCGATGCCGATCGGTGAGCGGATCCGCGTCGTGATCGGCGAGACAGCGGCGATGCGAGAAGGGGCGGCGGGGCTGGACGGTTTTCGCGGGATGATGTCCGCCCTGTGCCATGCGAACGGCATCGCCCGGAATGTGTTGCTGGGCGGCGCGTACGACTGCGACCGACAGGAATGGGTCTTCTCGCTGCACCCGACCGGCGCTTCGCAGGCCGTCGAGCTGTGGAAGGACGCCTGGGGCATGAACATGGCCGGGATTCGGGCGATGGAGCTCTCCGCGGAAGACGAGCAGCGGGCCCTGATGCGAATGCTGGGGCTCTATTGCAAGCTCTCCGTTGAGCCGATCGACGAGGGGCTGAGTGAGACCGCGTACGTGCCGCAACTGCGAGCGCGACTGAAGCTGTCGACCGTGCTGCCGCTGCCGCTGCTCAAGAACGTGCTGTTTGACGTCTCGCTGCGCTGCGACGGCAACTGGAGCGTCCGAACGGAACAGGACACGGGCAGCACCGAGCCGCAGCAGGCGTGGCGGGTGCACGGCATCACGGAAGACAAGCCCTTCGTCGCCGGATGGCGACTGGCGCCGAAAGATGAGCCGGGCACGGTCGTCCTGCAGGGCGAGATCGTGCTGCACGACGATGAGCGTCCGCTGCGCATACCGCTGCAGACGGTGGTGCTGCCATCGATCAATGCGTGGTGGGTGCTTGGTCCATTTGATGCACCGTTCAACGAGGCGCTCGACCGGGTCTTACCACCGGAGGAAAAGATCGACCTGCGTGGGCGTTACAAGGGCAAGGGCGATCTCTCGATCGAATGGAAGCAGGTGATGCGCCGCATCCGGCCCGGCGATGATCTGACGGATGAGTTCTTCATGAACTTCACCGATGTCTTCGGCGGCCGCGTCTATGAGGCGGTTGTGTATGCCTACACGCTTCTGGACAGCCCCGAGGAGATGGATGCAACGCTGGCGATCGGGAGCGATGACGGGGTCGCGGTCTGGCTGAACGGCGAGAAGGTGCATCATCGAAGTGTCGGCCGGCCGTACGCGTCGAAACAGGATCGGGTGCCGGTGCGGCTGAAGCAGGGCGAGAACGCGCTGCTGATCAAGGTGAACCAGGGCGGGGGCGACTGGGGACTGGGCGTTCACGTGGAGACGACGGACGGCAGACCGCTGACGCAGGTGAAGGCGCGGCTGCCGGAGGAGTAGTGTCGCGTGGCTTGCACTTCGACGTTGGGCAGAGGACGGTGCACTACTTCCGGCAAACGAATGAGACAATGAGACAAGGATCAAAGCAATCCAGATGAAACACGCGACGAATCAGGGACAGAATCGGGTACTCCGGCCGCTGTGGTGGAATGCTGCGGCCGGCAGGGATGGCGCGCTGGAGATGATCGACCAGACAAGGTTGCCGAGTGAGCTGGTCACGATCACCTGTACGACGGCGGCGCAGGTCTGGGAGGCGATCAAGCAGCTCCGGGTGCGCGGGGCACCGGCCATCGGCGTGGCCGCGGCCTATGGCATCGTGGTCGGATTGGATGAGGCCGCGCCAACGGATGCTAACTGGCGCGTGGAGATGGATAAGGTTTGCGACTTTCTCGCGACGAGCCGGCCGACGGCGGTCAACCTCTTCTGGGCGATTGAGCGGATGCGCAGGAAAGGTGCGTCGCTGACAGTTAAGTCGTGGGCCGATGCGCGAGCGGCGCTGCTTACCGAGGCGCATGCCATCCGCGATGAAGACGCGGCGATGTGCCGGGCGATCGGCGGATTCGGACAGCATCTGATCCCTGACGGCGGCGGTGTGCTGACGCACTGCAATGCCGGGGCACTGGCGACGAGCGAGTATGGCACGGCCCTGGCGCTGATGTATGCGGCGCACGAGAAGGGACGGCGCTTCAAGGTCTTCGTCGATGAGACGCGACCGCTCCTTCAGGGCGCGCGGCTGACGGCGTGGGAGTTGCAGCGCGCCGGCATCGACGCGACGCTGATCTGCGACAACATGGCCGCGGTGGTGATGCGCGAGAAGAAGGTGAACGCCGTCGTGACCGGGGCGGATCGAATCGCGGCCAACGGCGACACGGCGAACAAGATCGGCACCTACGGCGTGGCGGTGCTGGCCAGCGCGCACGGCATCCCGTTTTACGTTGCCGCGCCGAGTTCGACGTTTGACCTTTCGATTCCCGACGGGTCGGCGATTCCGATCGAGTACCGCGATCCGGCCGAGGTGCGACGAATCGGCGAGCGGACGGTGGCGCCGGAGGATATCGCCTGCTATACGCCGGCGTTCGACGTGACGCCGGCTACGCTGATCGCCGGGATCGTCACGGAGAAGGGTTTGATCTCTCCGGTCAGCGAGTCGGCCATTCGCCGGATGCTTGCCGGTGCGGCGCAGCCAAGCCCGTGAATCAACGATCGGCAGCATCCGGCTTCCGCGGATGCTTCGCGTCGTCCGGCTCGGCCGGCTTCACGCCGCCGGTCTGATCCTTCTCGAGGTCTTCGCTGATCGTCTCCCACGCCTGCCAGGACTTGCCGTCCCATGTATTGGTCAGCAGATGAATCTTTCCGGCAGGCGTAACGCCGGAGAGCATCAGGACGATCTCATCTGATCCGCCGCGGGCCCTGAGACCGAGGTAACCGACGCGAAGTCCGGCCGGAACGGGCAGCGCAGCGCGTCGCCGTGCCTGATTTCCATCGAAGGTAATACATCGCAGCGCTTGTGCGCCGGCATCGAAGCAGACGGCGAGCGCAGTTCCGGATTTTCGTCCGTACTCCACGTCGAATCCGCGACCGAGCAGTCGGCCCGCATCGGTGCAGATTTCGATCGGATCGCCGGGCCCACCGCTGGTGGTCATGTTCATGGTGACCTGTCCATCTTCCCAGAGCGCCATCGAGATCGTCTCATCGCGGACGGGACAGCTCTTGCGCGTCATCACGATCGGCAGTCGCGTCAGCGGGACGGCGAGCGCGACGCCGGTCGCGGGATCGGACTGCGTCCGAAAATTTGTCGAGGCGTCGTGTTTCGTGGAGGCGGAGCCCGTGGCCGCCGCGAACCAACCCGCCCAGAGAATCTTCATGAGCATTGTGCGCCCCCCATGTTGCCGATCATCGCGGACTATCACGACAGCCGACGGATGATGCCTGCGGCGGATGCAACCGGCAGGCCATGCGAATTGCGTCGATGGTGGGCCGGTAAAGTACGCGACCGTTGGACCGCCGCGGTGATGCGTGTCCGCCTGGCAACGGGGGGTAAACTGGATGATCTGTGCGGCGACGTTGACGTCGCGCGACCCGGAAGTGTCGGCACGTACAATGTTTGTGAGGACTTGAAACCGTGCTGTGGCAGGTGTACCATAAGTAGGTCGTCGGGTGAGGTGCAAGCCGCATCCGCCCGGCCCCCCGCCCTCGTTTGTCCTACCTGGGGTTCTTAAGAGAGCTGAAATGATGAAACGCAGACTTCGACTCTGGAAAATTGCTACCTGTATCAGCGTGGGTGCCTACATGCTGCAGCTTGGGACTTGCTTGTCGAGTGGCGCCAACACACTGCTGTCTTCCATCCCGTTCGGTACGATTTTGACGGACGCTGGGCTTCCGGGGGTATGCGGCACACCGAACTTTGTCGTTGTGGATGCGAACGGTATTCCCGGCGATGTTCAGTTCGCTGAGGATGATCTGGTTTATTTCTGCCCGGTCACGGTGATCTACGAACAGAACGGCGGGAATGGGAACTGATGCCTGCGTGACTGGTCGCTCGGCTCAGGCCGGCGCGGCAGTGCGAGCGGAAGCGGTGGAGCAGATCGGACTTGGTGACCTGTGGAGCAGGTCGATTCATGGTCAGAATGGGTGGTAATGAAGATGCGAACACATAAGAAGACGCGAAAAGTGATCCTCGGATTGAGCATGATCCTCGCCGGCGGAACGGCCTTCAACAACGGCTGTTTCAATACGCTGGCGTCGATCAACGTCTGCGGAACGGTCCTGACCTTCTGCACGCCAGCGGATCAGATCAACGCCTTGTTCCCGTATCTGCAGGTGCCGGACTATCGCACCGATCCTTCCTGCACGATCCCGCTGGGCTGCGGGCCGGGCGACGTGTACACGAACATCCCGCCGGGCTTCCCGGGCGGCGACGCTCCGAATCAGCCGACCGACGCGCAGGGCGGAGGTCTCGGCGGTGGTGGCGGTGGTGGCGGCGGCAACTGATGCCGCGGCGCAGCATCGAACACCGGTAAGCCAACCTGCGAAAAATTCAGGCCCACGGAGCCGATCTCCGTGGGCCTTTCTTATTGCGCCGTGCGCGCGACGTAACCTGCAAGCGAATGATCGGTCGTCTTTCCGAGGCGAGTGAACCCGGGCTATACCTTGAAGCTCCAGAGCTTGCGGCTGTCTTTCGACCGATCGAGCGACCACATCTGCCCGAGGAGCTGGTCCTGAAGCTTGCGGGAGATGACGCCGTCGGCCAGGGTGCGGAACTTGGTTTCCACTTCCTGGTCGCTCATTGGATTTCCGGCATGGCCGCGGGGGTACTTGACCGTCTTCTCGTAGACTTTGCCGTCCTTCATGCGAAGGCGCAGGCGGTTGGGGATGCCATCGGGATAGCCGCGGTTCAGATCGGCGGCTTCGACAATGGTCGTGTTGTCGAGCAGGTCGAGGTACTTTCGGCTGGTGAACTTTTTCGGGGAGAAGGTATCTCGTGTCACGTCGCCGTCGATCAGCGCCGCCACGGTCATGTAGCCCATGCTGTGGTCGGCTGTTTCACGGCTGGTGGGTCGCCACTTTTCCGGCTCGCTGCCGATGATGGAGACCGCCGCCTCGAAGGACTCCATGTCGAGCTTTTTGATGTCCTTCCAGGAGTAGCCGTCCTTGAGAAACTGACGCCGGATCTGGAGCGCGGCGTCGATCGAGCTTTGGGCGTGGTACTCCGCCGGCCAGTACTTGATGTAAGTCTTGTTGATCATGTAGCCGGCGGACTTGCTGCCGAGCTTCACATCGAAGCGGCACTGCGTGAGCATCTTGAAGACGCCCTTGGGGCCTTCGAAGATCTCATGCGGGCCGGTGAAGCCCTGGCGGGCAAGATTGGCGGCGAAGACGGCGTTTCGCGCGGCATTGGAGAACGCACACGCCTTCCACATCGAAATCTGTCCCGTTCGCGTCTGGCGCGTGGCGATGTTGCACACGCCGGCGAGGCCCTGCGCGTGGACCATCTGCTCCGGCGTGAGACCCCAGAGCTTGGCGGCACCGAGCGTGGAGCTGAAGGCGCCGTAGGTGACGTGATCCCAGCCGTGGGCGCGGAGCGAGGCGGCGTCACAAAGGCGGCACTGAATCTCGTAGGCGATGACCGTGGCGAGGATGAGGTCCCGGCCGGAGCGATTCGCGGCCTGGGCGACGGCCAGGGTGGCGGCGATGTTGTCGGACGGGTGGGCGGGCTCCTTCGAGAGATAGGTGTCGTTGTAGTCGAGGTAGCGGATTGCCGCGCCGTTTGCAAAGGCGGCGAGGTCCGGCGTCGTGCGCGAGAGCGTGCCGACAATCGCCGATCCATTTCGGGGAAAAGGAACGGTCTCGGCCGTCGCCCGGGCGATCGTGGCCGGCTTTGAACGGTATGCCCCGAGGGCGGTGCCGAGCGAGTCAATAAAGCGTCGTTTGGTTTCGTGAATGGCGTCCTTTGTCAGGTCGGAATACTTGAGTTTGTGCGTCCAACGTGCGAGTTTCTCAGCGAGCAGCATGGTGGGTTTCCTTCGTTGATGGCTCTCGTCATGACCGGCGGCTTATTCGGCGCCGCGCCGAATCCGTTTGTGAAGCGGGGATTATACAGATTCGCGTTGGCAGCGCAAGCACCCGGTGGGCAGCCAAAGCGTAAATGGTCATCGCGCACGGCATCGAATAAACTTCGCTGCATGGAAGCCGCCGCACGACTGGGCCCGATCGCGAGCCCGCCGAAATTCCAGCTCGGCGATCTAACTGTACGCGTCCTCGACGGCGGCTCGCTCTGGCTCGATGGCGGTGCGATGTTCGGCATTATCCCCAAGCCGATCTGGTCGCAGCGGGTCGAGGTGGACGCGCAGAATCGCATCCCGCTGGCGACGACCTGCCTGTTTGTCGAAACGGCCGGAAAGCGAATTCTGATCGAGACCGGCTGTGGGGAGAGATTGAAGTACAGCGAGAAGGAACACGGGTTCTTCAGCTTTGGTCACAACTGGCTGCTGCCGTCTCTCGAAGCCGCGGGGATCGATCGGCAGACCATCGACCTGGTGATCCTGACGCACCTGCACTTTGACCATGCGGGTGGGGCGACGATGTCGGACGGCCGCGGCGGATTCATGCCGACATTTCCTCGGGCGAAGTACGTCGTGCAGCGCGGCGAATGGCAGGATGCGATCGACGGCCACGCCGTGATGACCGGGACGTATCGCCGGGAGAATCTTGAACCGCTGGAGCGTGCCGGGGTGCTGGCCCTGGCGGATGGCGACGCAGAGATTGCGCCGGGCATCCGCGTCCGGGTGCTCGCAGGGCATACGCGACATCAGCAGGGCGTGGTGCTTTGCGGCGGGGGGGAGACGATCGTGCAGCCGGCGGATCTGATGCCCACCTCCGCCCACGTCGGCCTGCGATTCAATATGTCCTACGATCTGTTGCCATTCGAAAATATGGTCAACAAAGGGAATCTGCTCAAAGAGGCCGAAGCAGGTCGTTGGAAGCTGCTCCTCGGTCAGGACCCCCGGCACGCATTGTGGCGCATCGAGACCGATTCCGGCGGCCGACATGTGCTGCGCGCCTCGGTTGATTAGTCGGTCAGCGCCTCGATCATGCCTGCCACGTCCCGGGCATCAATCTCGCCGTCGCCGTTCAGGTCGCTCCGGCTGATGTGCTCCGGATCGGTATTGGTTCCCAGCAGAACACCGACGAACAGATCGCGATCCAGGAGGTTGACCGTGCAGTCACCGTTAATGTCGCCGAGCAGTTCCGGCAGCGGGACCAACTCAATCGGCCCGATGGAGACCGTGGCGCCGACGAAACCGTTGTAGACGGTGATCGTCATGTGATCGACGTCAGCGTAGTTCACGCCGCCGCCGGAAGTCACGGAGATTGAGGAGAACGGCAGAATGAAGTCCTGACCGGCCGGCGTCGTCACCGTGAGCTGCGGCGTCGAACTGGTGCCGCCGCCGCTCGTTCGCAGGGAGACGATCAGGCGCAGGCGCTCGGCGGTGTTTTCGCGGATGTGAAAGCGAAACGCCGAGTAGCAACTGAAATCTGCGTTCATGACGGTGTTGAGTCCGGCCTGCAAACCGGAGCCACCCGGGGAAAGTCGCCAACCGTAGCCGATGCTCGATTGAGCAAGGCCATCGGAGGCAATTCGGAAGAATCCTTCGTCCTCATCCAGCGTGAGTGTGGCAAAGGTTCCGTACGTATTGTGGAAGTAGAACGCCCGCCAGCCGCCCAGCGCTGTCGAAGGTCCCTCCGACCCGATCAGATTTCCCGGCGTGGTATTGAGCACCACACCGCCATCGGAGAAGTCGTCCACGACGTCAGCCGTGGCGGATACAGCAACATGCACACCGATCATGAAAGCAGTGAAAACAATGCGTGAAGTAATGCGTCCGGACATGTTCTTTCCTCCCTCAAATACGGTCGAACTTCCGCTATTTTATGAAATGATTGCCACCGTTTCCATTTCCCGAGCGGCCGACTCCACAGGCCCGATTGCGTGCCTCAGCCGCTCCGGAACCGTTTGACCCACCATCGCGAATACCTGATAATATCAGTTGTCCGACGCATTGGTCCCGGTTTTCCGCCGTCGGGCAAATCAGACAACGAGACTCGCGATGAACTACACACTTTCAGAGGAACTGATCGCCATCCGCGACCTGACGCGGGACTTTGCCGCCAAGAAGATCGCGCCGCACGCGCGGAAATGGGACGCCGAAAAGTGGCTGCCGACCGAGTTGATCAAGGAGATGGGTCAGGTCGGCATCCTGGGCGTGGCCATTCCCGAGGAATACGGCGGCGCCGGCCAGGGCCTGCTCGGGATGACAGTGGTCGTCGAGGAAATCGCCCGCTGGTGCGGGGGCACGGCCCTGATGATGGCAGCTCACAGCGGGCTGTGCGCGACGCATCTGCGAATCGCCGGCAACGACGCACAGAAGCAGAAGTGGCTTCCGAAGCTGGTTTCGGCCGAGGCGATCGGGGCCTGGTGCCTGAGCGAGCCGGAGTGCGGCACGGATGCTGAGGCGATGACGACGCGGGCCGAGAAGACTTCAAACGGCTGGAAGCTCAACGGCCGCAAGTTCTGGATTACGAACGGCAAGCGGGCAGACGTGTTCATCGTCACGGCGCGGACCAAACCCGAGCGCGGGGCGCGGACGATCTCCGCCTTCATCGTTGAGAAGGGCACGCCGGGCCTGATCATCGGCGAGCCCGAGGACAAGATGGGCATGCGGGCGAGCGACACGGTACCGGTGAACTTTGAAAACTGCGAGATTCCGGCGGAAAACCTGTGCGGCGAGCTGCACAACGGCTACGTGGACGCGCTTCGGGTGCTGGATCGCGGCCGGGTGACGATCGGTTCGCTGTCGGTGGGCCTGGCCCGGGGTTGCCTGGAGGAGGCCGTTCGCTATTCGTCGGAGCGCAAGAGCTTCGGCGTGTCGCTGCATCAGCATCAGGCGATAGCATTCAAACTGGCGGACATGGAGACGCAGGTCGAGGCGGCACGGCTGCTGGTTCGACAGGCGGCGTGCACGCACGATGCCGGCCGGCCGGACAAGCAGCTGTGCTCGATGGCGAAGCTGTTTGCCTCGGAGATGGCCAGCCGCGTGGGCTGGGACGCGATCCAGATTTTCGGCGGTGCGGGCTACACGAAGGACGTCTGCGTCGAACGGCTGACGCGCGATAACAAACTCTGCGAGATCGGAGAGGGAAGCAGCGAAGTCCAGCGCATGCTGATTGCCCGGGCGGAGGTCAAGCGTGCGGCGGGCGAGGCGGCCTGAGAAGGAAGCTGGCGGGGAAGGAATAAGTGTTGAACCGCCCGATTGAATCTGAAATGGATCATGAATCGAACCATGTGCATACGTTGACAGAAGCACAGTTGATCTCCGTCCTGACGAAGACGATCGTCCGGTTGTTCAACCCGATTCGAGTGATTTTGTTTGGCTCACGTGCGCGAGCGGATGCGCGGCCCGACAGCGATATCGATTTGCTGGTCGTCCTTCCATCGGTGGACGACAAACGCCGCGCGGCAGTCGAGATGAGAAAGGTTCTGAAAGACCTGCCGGTCGGCAAGGACATTCTGGTAACGACTCCCGACGAAGTTTCGCGACGAGGAAAGCTGGTCGGCACGGTGTTGTGGTCCGCACTACGTGAAGGGAGAGTAGTGTTTGAGCGTTCCTGAGCACCAAGCTGAAGCTCGCCGCTGGCTGCAATATGCCCGTGAAGACCTTCTTGGCGCAAGGGAGATTTTCGGATCAACCGCCATCGCTCGGCACGCATGCTGGCTTGCCCAGCAAGCCGCCGAGAAGGCGCTCAAGGCGTTGCTTATTTCCGAGCAGGTCGAGCATCCTCGCAGCCACGATCTCGATCTGTTGTGGAATCTTCTGCCGAGGTCGATCCGAAGTCACTCTGAAAATCTGGAACTATCTGAACTGACTGAATGGGCGGTTGAAGCAAGGTATCCCGGCGATTGGCCGGAGGCGTCATCAGTCGATGCCGACCGCGCCATTCAAAACGCGGAGAAGGTGTTAAATTTCGTCGTCAACGAACTTGGAATGTAAGTGAGGAATTATGGCGGAATCGTTAGCGCACGATTGCATCCCTTTCGGTTACGAGCTCGATGAGGACCATCAGCTTTTGCGCGACAGCATCCGCGAGTTCGCGCGGGGCGTCGTTGCACCCGGAGCCATGGAGCGCGACATCAAGGGCGAGTTTCCTGCGGAGGTGATCCGCCAGCTCGGCGAGATGGGTTACCAGGGCATCTGCGTCCCGGAGGAATTCGGCGGTGCGGGGCTGGACGCCCTGGCCTCTGCCATTGTCGTTGAGGAACTGTCCTACGCCGATGCCTCCGTCGGCGTCATCAACAGCGTGCAGAACTCGCTGGTCATCGACCCGATTCTCAAGTTCGGAACGACTGAGCAGAAGCGAAAGTGGCTGCCGAAGATGGCCAGCGGCGAGTGGCTCAACTGCTTCTCGCTCTCCGAGGCCGGCAGCGGCTCGGATGCCGGCGCCATGAAATGCCGCGCCGAACTCAAAGGCGATCACTGGGTTATCAACGGTACGAAGCTCTGGGTCACCAACGGCGCCGAAGCCGACGTCGTGCTGCTTTTTGTTCGCACGGAAGACACCGATCGTCGCAACGCCAGCTGTCTGCTTGTCCCGAAGAACACGCCCGGTCTGACCGTCGGCAAGCACGAGGACAAGCTGGGCATTCGCGGCAGCAGCACGACGGAACTGATCTTCGAAAATTGCAAGGTTCCGGCCGAGAATCTGCTCGGCGAGCGCGGACAAGGGCTGCGAATCGCGCTGACGGCCATCGACGGCGGCCGGTTGGGCATTGCTGCGCAGGCCTTAGGCATTGCTCAAGCGGCACTCGATCGTTCGACAAAGTACGCCATCGAGCGCAAGCAGTTCGGCAAGTCGCTTTCCGATTTTCAGGCGATCCAATGGAAGATCGCCGACATGGCCACGCGGATCGCCGCCAGCCGCGCCCTGCTCTACAAGGGCTGCTGGATCAAGGCGCAGGCCGGTCACTCGCTGCACATACCCGCCATGGCCAAGGTTTACGCCGCCGAGACGGCGACCTTCTGCGCCAATCAGGCCATTCAGATCTTCGGCGGCATGGGCTACTGCCGCGAGGGCGAGGTCGAACGTTACCTGCGCGACGCCAAGATCACCGAGATCTACGAAGGCACCAGCGAGATGCAGCGCATGACCATCGCCGAAACGCTGGTCGCCCATCCCGAGCGCCTCACGGACATCTGAAAGCAAACCGCAACGGAACGCGGTCTATCCGCCGACACAAACCTCTGCGGAGCGAACCAACTCGCATCTGCACCGGTAGCCCGCTCCGCCGTGGACCGGCCGTGAGCACGAAAGTCCGATAGATCACGGGAGGAACGCTTCACCGCGGCGAGGGGCGAACGGGATCGGCGGCGCGACGGGGGGCTGTTGTGCGAACGCACAAAAGTCCTTTATAATTCCCCTATGAATGCGAATCGGGCGGGGCAGGCCTCGCGGATCGCAAACAACGTGGAGAATACATCATGACGCGATCGGTGATTGTCGGTTCCAAGCGTAGCCCGATGGGCAAGTTTCTCGGTTCACTCAGTTCGCTTTCCGCGCCGGAGATCGGCGCGCAGGTGGCGAAGTCTCTCCTGAATGAAGTCGGCTGCCCATTCGACATCGTCGATTGGGCGCTCATCGGCCAGGTTCTCCAGGCAGGGGTCGGGCAGAATCCCGCGCGACAGGTGGCGCTGAAGGCCGGTCTTCCGCCGACGATCACGGCAGTGACCGTCAATCAGGTCTGCGGATCGGGCCTTCGCGCGGCGATGAACGCTGACAACAACATCCGGCTTGATCAGGCGAAGATCATTCTGACCGGCGGCATGGAGAGCATGTCCAATGCGCCGTATTACGTGCGCGGCACGCGGACCGGCGCGACCAAGTTCGGCCACATCACCATGGAAGACGGCATGCTGGCCGACGGCCTGACATGCCCGTTCGAGGGCTGGGGCATGGGCAGCGCCGCCGAATACACCGCAAAGAAGTACAACATATCCCGCGAAGATCAGGATGCCTTCGCGCTGGAAAGTCATCATCGCGCTGCCGCGGCTCAGAAGTCCGGCGCTTTCAGGAAGACGATCGCCCCGATCGAAGTGCCGGGCAAGAAAGGACCGACGATCTTCTCCGAAGACGAGTCGATCCGCCCCGAGGTGACCCTCGCGGACCTGCAGAAACTCAAGCCGGCCTTCGAGAAGGACGGAACCGTGACGGCGGGCAATTCATCGCAGTTGACGGATGGCGCGGCGATGGCCCTGCTGTCCAGTGAGGACGAAGCGAAGAAGCGCGGCTGGCCGATCCGGGCGAGAATCATCGCACACACGACCTTCGGCGTGCCGCCGAAGGAACTCTTCATCGCCCCGGTCGGAGCGGTACGACAACTCTGTGACAAGACCGGGCACAAGGTCAAAGACATCGACCTGTTCGAGATCAACGAGGCCTTTGCCGCGCAGATGCTGGCCTGCATGCGTCAACTTGAGATCTCGCACGACCGGGTCAATGTGCTCGGTGGTGCGATCGCCCTGGGGCACCCGATCGGCTGCAGCGGCACCCGGGTCCTGACCACGCTGATCGACGCGATGGAAACCCGCGGCGTCAGGCGCGGCATCGCCACGCTGTGCCTGGGCGGCGGCAACGCCGTGGCCATGATGATTGAGCGTCCGTAGTCCGAAGCTACGTCGTCACACAATCAGGAGGCCGACGACGCCTCGCGAGAATCGGTATCGTCGCTGGTCGGCGGAATGCCGCGGCCGGTTCGTTTGCGCACGGCTTCGCGCAGGATGTACTCGATCTGACCGTTGACGCTGCGCAGCTCGTCTCCGGCCCAGCGGGACAGCTGCTCCCACAGCTCGGGCGAGATGCGCAGCAGGATGGATTTCTTCGACGGCATCGGCCTCATCCGCACTTCTGACTGATCACAGCCGTATGACCGATCACGAATAGAGCGATCCGGCATTGACCACCGGTTGGGCGGCCTGTTCGCCGCAGAGGACGACCAGCAGGTTGCTGATCATGGCGGCGCGGCGTTCGGTGTCGAGCTCAACGATCTTTTCCTTGTCGAGGTGTTCGAGGGCCATCTGCACCATGCCGACGGCGCCGTCGACGATGCGTCGGCGTGCCGCGACGATGGCCTCTGCCTGTTGTCGGCGGAGCATGGCGCCGGCGATTTCCGCGGCGTAAGCCAGATGGCTGAGCCGCGCTTCTTCGACCACGACGCCGGCCTTGGCGAGTCGCTCCTGTAGTTCCTCGGTCAACGCGTGCGAGATTTCATCGAGACTGCCGCGCAGGGACAGCTCATGCTCTTCCAGCGTGTCGTAGGGATACCGGCTGGCCAGGTGTCGCACGGCCGATTCACTCTGGATGTGGACGTAGTTCGAGTAGTCGTCTACATCGAAGACCGCACGGGCCGTGTCCTGCACGCGCCACACGACGATGGCGGCGATGTCCACGGGGTTTCCGCGGGCGTCGTTGACCTTGAGCTTCTCGCTGTTGAAGTTGCGCACGCGGAGCGACACTTTGATCTTCTGGTAAAAGGGGTTGGCATAGTGAAAGCCCGCCTTGCGCACGGTGCCCTTGTACTCACCGAAGAGCAGCAGGACCGCGGCGGTATTGGGTTGCAGCATGAAGAAGCCGCACCAGAAGGTAATGACGGTCAGAATGCCCAGTACCCAGAGGATGATGTGCATCGCGGGCCACAGGCGCGACACCTCCTCGGGCAGGCCGCGGTACTCGGTCGCCAGAGAGATGGACCAGACCAGTCCGGCGATGACGCCGATGCTGGCAAGGATCTGCAGCGGCAAGACAGCCCAGCCGCTTTTGGGCACACGATCGAATTCACTGGCCATATGAGTAACCTCCATGTTCGGCACGATGACCGAAACGCTTACATCTAAATGATATCATATAAATATCAAAATGCAAGATCATCATTTGAAAAATTCGTAAGCTGTTATTTTATAATTACTTAAGTAATATGAGCTGATAGGAATGAGGCGAGATGATCCCTACCGAAAAGAAGAGGCCCGAAACAGAAAGTTTCGGGCCTTCGGAGTTACCATGCGATTTCTTAATCGGTCGATCAGGCCTCGATCGCAACGGGTCGGGCAGTCGCCGGTGCGACGATGACTTTGTGGGCCCGCTTGATCGCTGCGCGAGTGCGTGGCTTTGTAACGGAGATTTTCGCAGCCGCCGCTCCTTCGACCGTGAAGAAAGAGCCGAGCTCCCGCAGGCGCTTGTAGCGTCTCTTAAGCAGGGTCTCGGGCTTGACGCGTTTGAGGTCTCGGAGCGACTCGACGATGTACTTTTCCAGACTCGCTGCGGCAGCGGCGGGGTCTCGATGTGCGCCGCCCAGGGGCTCCTTGATGACATCGTCGATGAGGTTGAGCTTTCGCAGTTCTTTCGAGGTGAACTTCAGGGCTTTGGCAGCCGTCTGTGCGTGTTCGGCAGATTTCCAGAGGATGGCCGCGCAGCCCTCTGGCGAAATGACTGAGTAGTAAGCGTGCTCGAACATCGCCACGCGGTCGCCCACACCGATGCCCAGCGCGCCTCCGGAACCGCCCTCGCCGATCACGACGCAGACGACCGGCACTTTCAATCGGGCCATTTCCATGAGGTTGACGGCGATCGCGTAGGCGATGCCGCGCTCCTCGGCGCCGATGCCTGGATAGGCGCCGGCCGTATCTATCAGGCAGACGACGGGAACGCCGAACTTCTCGGCGAGTTTCATCTTGGCAAGGGCCTTGCGATAGCCCTCGGGGTGGGCCATGCCAAAGCAGTTCTCCAATCGCTCCTTGGTGTCCTTGCCCTTGTTGTGACCGATGAACATGCATTTGTGGGGACCAATGCGGCCGAAGCCGGTGATGATCGCCCGATCGTCGCGGAAGTTGCGATCGCCGTGGAGTTCGCAGAAGTCGCGAACCATCAAGCCGAGATAGTCCGGCGTGAGCGGCCGGCGTGGATGCCGTGCCACCTGCACCGTCTCCCATGCGTTGAGGTCCGCGTAGAGCTTGCGCTTGGCCGCGAGCAGCTCGGACCGGACCGTGCGGATCATCTCCGACAGGTCGCGACCGGTGACCGCCTGGGTCGATTCAAGCTCTTCTATCTGCTTTTCTATTTTGGCCAATGGGCGTTCGAATTCGAGATATCCGCCGCCGTTTGTGCCATTCGAGCCGTTGGTAATCGTACTCATGCACTTCCTCAATATGCCCGGCATCCGGTCGGATGGGACGATGTCTGGGTCTTCAATCGCGAGGAACGTGTCCTGAAACCGGAAGCCGATAGTCCGATCGGGCATTGGGGCGGTCTCCATCTGTCCGCCTTGACGCTGCTTCCCGCGCAGAAGCAGAGCGAGCCCGACTTTCGGATCGGCCATCCCGGGACCGCTCAGCCGATGGCTGATCGGCAACTCCGGCAGGCCTGACCCAAGGTAAAAGGTTAGCCGTCAGACTACTCATCGACAAGAGGGAATTGACGACTGGACAACCCCGCGATAAGCTCGGACCTGAACTCGCCGATTGGCTTGCACGTAAGTCAATTATTTACATGATATTAACGCTGCCTTAGGTGATATCGGACCTACAAGGATTCCTCTCTTGGGACTCTGGCGTTTTCAGATAGATTCGACTTTGGAGCACTCCGACCCCCTTGGCTGTCAGGTGGCGCAATCCCTGCGCGATTTCGGCATTCGAGGCGTTCAAGCGGTCCGGACGGCCCGACTGTACCTGATTGAGCTGCCGGATGATGCTGATCCGCAAGCCCCCCGACGGATTGCGGCGGAATTGCTTTGTGACCCGGTGGCTGAGCGGTGCACGATCCACGGGCTCGGCGAATCCATACCCGATCCGCCGGAGGCGCTTCCGGTGGAGGTCCATTTCAAGCCCGGCGTGATGGACAACGTGGCAAATTCAACCTTGCTGGCTCTGGCTGACATGGGGATACAGGCGAGGAGTGTGCGCACGGCACTGCGCTACGAACTGTTGCCGATACCGAGCGACGAAGAACTTCGCCGTATTCCGCGGCTACTGGGGAATGACTGCATACAGGAAGTTGTCATAGGCACGAGGCCGCTCGCGCCGCCGCCGGCACCGCCAAGATACGAGTTCAAGCTTCGCAAGGTGGCAATCCGTGCGTTGGATGCGGAGGGCCTGAGTCGATTAAGCCGCGAGGGACATCTGTTTCTCTCCGCGGATGAGATGCGGGCGATTCAGGACCACTACGCTTCGCTCGGGCGTGATCCGACTGATCTGGAGCTTGAGACACTGGCTCAGACGTGGTCGGAGCATTGCGTGCACAAGACGCTCAAGAGTGCCATTGTCTACCGTGGCGCGCCGATGCCGAAAATCGGGGCCAGGGAAAACGCCGAAAAATCGAAACGTCGAAACGTCGAAACGTCGAAAGGCGCGCTATCCGCAATCCGCTATCCGCAATCTGTCGTTGGGACCGATTCCGAGTTCGAATCTGAGATTTCAAATGCCGCATCCGTCGAGCTTCGCTATGCCAACCTGTTGAAGGACACGATTGCACGGGCGACGGCGGAGCTGATGGCGGAGGGTCGTGGGCCGCAGTGTCTATCGGTCTTCAAGGACAACGCAGGCATCATCGCCTTCGACGACGTTGACGCGATCGCCTTCAAGGTCGAGACCCACAATCATCCGTCGGCGATCGAGCCCTACGGCGGCGCGGCTACCGGTGTCGGCGGCGTGATTCGTGACGTGCTCGGCTGCGGCCTGGGCGCCAAGCCGGTGGCAAACACCGACGTCTTCTGCCTGGCGCCGCCGAATTGGCCGATCGACGCCGTACCGCGCGGGGTGATTCATCCGCGTACGGTCTTCAAGGGGGTGGTCGCCGGTGTGCGGGACTACGGCAACTGCATGGGGATCCCGACGGTCAATGGCGCGGTGCATTTCGATCCGCGTTACCTGGGCAATCCGCTGGTCTTCTGCGGTTGCGTGGGACGCATCCCGCGCTCGCGGATCGAGAAGCGGGTGCGGCCGGGCGACGTCATTGTCGTGATGGGCGGGCGGACCGGGCGCGACGGCATCCACGGTGCGACGTTTTCCAGCGCTGAGCTGACTGACACGCACGAGGACGAATTCGCCCATGCCGTGCAGATCGGCAGCCCGATCGAGGAAAAGAAGGTGCTCGATGTCGTCCTTCGGGCACGCGATTATCCGACCGAGGGGGGCGGCACGAGTTGCCTGTTCTCCGCGATCACCGACTGCGGTGCCGGCGGATTGTCATCGGCCGTCGGCGAGATGGCCGCGGAGACGGGGGGCGAAGTCGACCTGGAGAATGTTTCCCTGAAGTATGAAGGTCTCCGGTATGACGAGATCTGGATCAGCGAATCGCAGGAGCGGATGGTACTGGCCGTGCCGCCGGAGAATCTGGAGCGACTGCTGGCCCTCGCAAAATCGGAAGATGTGGAGGCCACGCCGATCGGTCGCTTTACGGATTCGGGCCGGCTGGTGGTGCGCTATAAAGGGCAGACCGTCGGCGATCTTGATCTGCACTTTCTGCATGAAGGCATTCCGCAGAAGGAACTCGTCGCCGAATGGTCGACGGCAAATGCATCGACCCAGACCCGTCAGCAGGAATCCAAAATCGATCTTGCCGCGGAGCTTCTCTCCCGACTTTCCAGTCCGACGGTCGCATCCAAACACTGGCTCGTACATCAGTATGATCATGAAGTGCAGTCCGGCAGCGTGGTCAAGCCGCTGGTGGGATGGCACGAAGGCCCGTCGGATGCGGCGGTCGTGCGGCCGAAGCTCATCAGCGATCGCGGCATCGCCATCGGTTGCGGTTTGTGCCCGGAACGTGGTGACGTCGACCCGTACTGGATGGCGGTCTGTGCCATCGATGAGGCACTTCGCAACGTTGTCTGCGTCGGCGGTGACCCGACGCAGACGGCGATCCTCGATAATTTCTGCTGGCCGCGGGTGGATCGCAGCGACTGTCTCGGCGCCCTCGTCCGCACCTGTCAGGCCTGTTACGACACCGCAAAGGCGTACGGTCTGCCGTTTATCAGCGGGAAGGATTCACTCAACAACGAATTCGCACTCGACCCGGCCGATGTGGAGAAGGTCGTTGCGGCGGCAAGTAAAGTTGGCTGCGATCTTTCCGCACACAGGGTGAGTAGTGCACACCCTGCGGTGCTGCCCCGCGACAACGGCCGGCCTGCTGGGCGCGGCTTGTTCAACGGCCCATCCATGGTGCGTGACGGCCGAATCGCCATTCCGTATACACTGCTGATTTCCGCTGTTTCGCTCATCGACGACATTCGCCGCTGCGTGACGATGGACCTGAAGCAACCCGGCGCGCAGCTCTACCTGATCGGGCAACCGACGCGCCTGGGCGACTGCGGGCCGAGGGGTCGCCCACCGTTCGATCTGCGCGTCGCGCTGCAGACGCACCTGACGGTCGCGCGGATGATCCGCGAGGGACTGGTGAGCGCCGTACACGATGTGAGCGACGGCGGCCTGCTCGTGGCGATTGCCGAGATGTGCCTCGCCGCCGGGCGCAGTTGCAGCGTTCACGGCCTGGGGGACTGGTTCGAGGAACAGGACGAGGTGAGCCGCTCGCCGCTGCTGCGCGGCGGGGGCGGGGCCGACGAATCGCCGGCGGATTTTTATTTCGATCCGTTTCCTGCTGCGTATGTCGTTGAGCCGGTAAACGAGCGGTTGGGCGAGTTCAGGCGGTTCGCGGCAGAGGTGCCATCGCTGCTGCTTGCGACGACGGATGTAACACCACCCAATGGCGAGCCGGTGCTGGAGTTCGAAACGTGGGATGAACCGGCGACGGTCCGGCTTTCGCTCACGGAGATCGAACGGGCATGGAAGCAGCCGCTGGACTGGTGATCTTTTTCTTCCTCGGCTCGCGGGGCGTGCAAGCTCCCGGCAGCGTGAAATCCAATCGCGTCAAAACGAATTCACTGACGAATCAACACGGGTATTCTGCGGTTGCCCATGGATGAGTTGGTTGAAGTCGAGCATGCCGCAGGTCCGAGAAGCGGCGTCTGATTTGGCGACCACCCTGCTCTCGGTTAAACTCAGATAGATGGGAGAATCCGTCATGAGCCAAGCCAATACGCTCTTTGGAAAGCGCCGTCGCGCCGGAGTCCGCGTGGTCGTTACCGGCCAGGTCGGTGTGGACAAGAAGGCCTTTCTGGAGGAGGTCGTCCGCAAGGCCGAGCAGCGCGGCAAGCAGGTGACGCTCTGCAACGTGGGCGACATGATGTACAAGGAGGCGCCGGACGTGGTGCCGGGACGCATCCTCGACCTGCCGCGTTCACGGCTCAACACACTTCGCCGCGCCGTCTTCAAGGACATTCTTAACATCGCGGACCGGGTGGACAACGTCATCGTCAACACCCACGCCACCTTTCGCTGGAAGCACGGGCTCTTCGAGGCGTTCGACTTCGACCATATGACGGCATTTGACGCGGACCTCTATGTGACGCTGGTCGACAACGTCGATGCTGTTCATGAGCGCCTCGCCCGCGAGCATGACATCGCCCACACGCTCAAGGACATCATGGTCTGGCGGGAGGAGGAGATTCTGGCGACGGAGATTCTCTCGCACGCGATCGGCGGATACGGGCGGTATTACGTGCTGGCCCGCGGGGTGCAGTCGTCGACGGCGGAATCGCTGGCCCGGCTGATGTTTGAGCCGCAGCGCAAGAAGATTTATCCGAGTTTCCCCATGTCGCACGTGATGGACATGCCGGACGTGCTGGCGGAGATCGACGCTTTCCGCGAGGCGCTGGCGGAGCACTTTATCTGTTTTGACCCCGGCGATCTGGACGAGAAGCGCATGCTCTTCGAGGCGGCCGAGGCGACGAAGCGCAGTGAGAGCAAGATCACGCTGGAGGTCAATGGCCGCCACGTCGATTTCAACGTTCTGGATGTCATTGCCGTGGCGCCGGACATCGACAGTCAGATTTATGCCCGTGACTTCAAGCTCATCGACCAGTCGGACATGATCGTGAGCTACGTGCCGGAGCTTGCGGGTGGGATTCCGGGACTGTCGAGCGGCGTCGAGCGCGAGCTTCAGCACGCCTTCGAGGGAACGAAGGAGGTCTATGTGATCTGGCGGCCGAAGAAGGAGCCCTCGCCGTTCATTACCGAGACGGCGACGAAGGTCTTTGGGTCGGTGGATGAACTCTTTCAGCATTTTCAGACGAAGGGCTATATTGGTGATTATCAGCTCAACCTTCTCCGGGCCAGCGCCCCGCGGGAACGCGGGCGGTTCGGGTAGCAGGCGCTTACGCTGGTTCCACTCTGCCAAGCGGCATTCATGTTCCTCGTACCCTCGCGCTTACGCCGGCTGGGCGGCATGGGCTAGCGTGAGCGTGCCCGTGCGTGAGCAGATTCGGAATCTCACCATCCGTGAATGTGGCTGACAGCGACGCATGGGCCTGTTCGACGATTTGACTTTCCCGTATGTTTGGTATATGTTAGGTTGTGGTCCGGGTGAATTTCTGATCCGGCTCTTGTTGTTATGAGGTACAGCATGCCACAGGCGACCATCCCGCTCGGGGCGCTGAGCGCGGCGCAGCGCGGTCTTGTGGAGCAGCATCTGCCGCTGGTGCGGCTGGCGATGCGGCGCGTGCGCCGGCGGGTCTGGCGCTGCCGCTCGCTACGGGACGAGCGCGATCTTTTTCAGGAAGGCGCGCTGGTACTCTCTGCGGCCCTGCGAAGCCACGATCCGGCGCGGCACGGCGGCTTTGAGCCGTATGCCCTTTCTCGCATCGAGTTTGCCCTGAGCCGATACGTGCAGGAGCATGGACCGGCCATTCGCGTACCGATGATCACGCAGCGTCGCCAGCGCTTGCGACAGCGAGCTCTCGCATCTGCAGATCGGCACGATCCGGGCGCAGTGCCGCGCGTTGTGCGCTATTCTGAAACGGCAACAGTATCCGAGCGATCCGCATCCGGGCGAACGAATACGAAAAGCGATGGCGAGAATGCAGGTGCTTGCGGCGGAGACGAGGAGCTGGGCGAGCGGCTGGGCCGGGTGATGAATGACGTTCTGGAGGAGATGAAGCGCTCGCCCTTCGGACGCCGGGGATATGATCGCGTGGTGGAGGTCTGCGCGCGGCAGCGGTGGATGATTCCCGAGCCAACGGCGCAGACGTCGCTGCGTGTACTGGCGCGGGAGCTGGGGTGTTCCGTGGGCCGACTGACGCGCTGCGAGCGGCGATTCCGAGCGCAGGTGGCCCGGCGGCTAAAAGGCGGTGATGATCGAGCCGTCGAGGTGGAACACATGGATTAACGACGGCCTGATGTGTGCATGTCGCCTACGACGGCTGGCGGAGTAGGGTTTGCAGATAGCGGCCGGTCTGGCTTCGTTCGTTGGCCGCGATGTCTTCCGGGGCGCCTTCGGCGATGATTCTTCCACCGGCGTCACCGCCTTCGGGGCCGAGGTCGATGATCCAGTCGGCCTGTTTGACCACGTCGAGGTTGTGTTCAATGACGAGGACGCTGTGGCCGAGGTTGACGAGTCGGTTGAGCACGTCCACAAGTTTGTGGATGTCGGCGAAGTGCAGGCCGGTGGTCGGTTCGTCGAGGACGTAGAGGGTGTGGCCTGCGGCGGAGCGGCCGAGCTCGGCGGCGAGCTTGACGCGCTGGGCCTCGCCGCCGCTCATGGTCGTCGAGGACTGGCCGAGCTGGATGTAGCCCAGCCCCACGTCGCACAGGGCGGTGAGCATCTGGCGGATGTTGCTGAAGCTCTCGAAGAAGTCGACGGCCTCTTCGACCCGGAGGGCGAGCACGTCGGCGATGGTCTTCCCGCGGTATCGGATATCCAGCGTTTCGCGACTGTAGCGTGTGCCCCGGCATTCGGCGCACTCGACGAAGAGGTCCGGCAGGAAGTGCATTTCGATCCGCCGGGTGCCTTGTCCCTGACACGCTTCGCAGCGGCCGCCTTTAACATTGAAGGAGAACCGGGCCGCGTTGTAGCCGCGCAGCTTCGCCTCGCGCGTCTTCGCGTAGAGGTCGCGGATCTGATCGAAGACCCCGGTGTAGGTTGCCGGGTTCGACCGCGGGCTCTTGCCGATGGGTGACTGGTCGATCTCGATGACCTTGTCGATCTGGCTGATGCCGAGGATTTTGTCGTGTGCGCCGGGTCGTTCGTGCGAGCCGGACAGCCGTCGGCGCAGGGCAGGGAGGAGGATCTGATTGACCAGGGTGGACTTTCCGGAGCCGGAGACGCCGGTGACGCAGCAGAAGACGCCGAGCGGGAAGCGCACGTCGATTTTCTTCAGATTGTTTTCCGCCGCCGCTTTGATCTCCAGGCAGCGCTTCATGGACACGCTTCGGCGCTTCGCGGGCATCTCGATGCGCAGCTCGCCGCGGAGGTACTTCGCGGTGATGGATTCGCTCGATGCCAGCAGCGCGGCACGCGGTCCGTTGACCAGGACGCGGCCTCCGTGGGCGCCGGCTTCGGGACCGATGTCCACGATCCAGTCGGCGGCGTGAATCGTGTCCACATCATGCTCGACGACGAGCACGCTGTTGCCCAGGTCGACCAGGTGTCGCAGGGTGGCGATCAGCCGGGCGTTGTCGCGCTGGTGGAGACCGATGGTCGGCTCATCGAGGACGTAGCAGACGCCGACGAGGCCGCTACCGACCTGCGTGGCCAGACGGATGCGCTGCGCCTCACCGCCGGAGAGCGAGGCGCTGGACCGTGAGAGCGTGAGGTAGCCGATGCCCACGTCGATCATGAACTGCAGCTTGCGGTGGATCTCGCGGAGAATCGGCGCGGCGATCGTCTCGGCCTCGCCGGAGAATCGGAGCGACGAGACCAGCCCCGCCGCGGCATCAATGCTCATGCCTGTCAGATCGTCGATGTTCTTGTCGGCAATCCGGACGGCGAGGGCCTCCGGACGCAGGCGGGCGCCGCCGCAGGCCGAGCATTTGTGTTCGGACATGTACGCGTGGAGCCGGGCCTTGACCTTTTCGCTGTCTGCTTCGTTCCAGCGGCGCTTGAGGTTTGGGATGACGCCTTCAAAAGTCGCGCCGTGCTTCTTGTCATCGGCCGTGCTGGTGCCCTCGAGCAGCAGCTCGCGCTTCGCGGCCGGGAGGGACTTGAACGGCGTCGCCGGCGAGACCTGAAAGGCCTCGCAGAACTGTCGGAGCAGCTTTGCCCAGGTCGCGCCGGGACCGCCGCGCCACGGTGCGATCGCTCCGCGTTCGAGCGGCAGGTCGGGATCGGGCACGACCAGTTCAGGATCGAACTCGAGAACAGTGCCAAGACCATCGCACTGCGGGCAGGCGCCGTGCGGCGCATTGAAGGAAAACAGGCGCGGCTCGAGCGGCGGCAAGCGCACGTCACACTGCGCACAGGCGTAGCGCTCGCTGAAGATCTCGTCTCGCCAGATGTCTCTGGTAACTGGTCCAGTGTCCGGCGACTGGTGCGACACGACCGCCACGCCGTCGCCGACTTTCAGGGCGGTTTCGATGGATTCCGTCACGCGGGTGCGCAGGTCGGGCCGGATGATCAGCCGGTCGACGACTACCTCGATGTCGTGCTTCCCGGATTTTTCGAGTTTGGGAGGTGATTTGACCTCGTACACATCGCCGTCGATGCGCACACGCACAAAGCCCTCGCGGAGGACGCGCGTGAGGACCTCCTGCGGGTTGAGGGCGTTTGCCCGCGGGCTGCGATCCGTTGAAGCGGCGTGCGATCCGATCGCAGCGGCTTCCGGTCGTCGACCGGACGCAGCGCCGGAGGCGACGCCCTTGCGAACCAGCGGTGCAAGCACCATGAGCTTCGTCTCTTCGGGAAGTGACAGAACCCGATCGACCATTTGCGGCACGGTCTGCGCCGCCACGGTGCGACCGCACTTCGGGCAGGTCGGTGTGCCTACCCGGGCGTAGAGCAGTCGCAGGTAGTCGTAGATTTCCGTGGCCGTGGCGACGGTGCTTCGCGGATTTGCCCGGACGCTCTGCTGGGCGATGGCGATCGTCGGCGGCAGGCCGGCGATGTGATCGACGTCGGGTTTGACCATCTGGCCGAGGAACTGGCGGGCGTATGCGGAGAGGGATTCGACGTATTTCCGCTGCCCTTCGGCGTAGATGGTGTCGAAGGCCAGACTGCTCTTGCCTGAGCCGGATAAGCCGGTGATGACGACAAGCCGATCGCGCGGGATGTCAAGGTCGATGTTGCGGAGGTTGTGCGTCCTCGCACCGCGGATGGTGATGCATCTGTCGTCGCCCTGCATGGTTATCGCCGCCGGTTGGTACATTCCGCGCGACCGCCGGAACCTGAAAATCACGCCGTGCGGAATCGGACGATGCTACCGCGCGGGACGGGGCACGGCCACTGTGAGAAACGGTGGTGAAGCAGTTGCGTCAGATCGGTTGATAGGAAAATGATTATCCTGGTCAGCATCGTAGACGGGATGCCTTTCGATGAAGTTTGCCCATGCCACCCTTTCCAGGCAGGATTGCTGCATCTCCGCAAGATACTCTCTGGAGTATTGCCGACTCGTATGCGTCCTTCGCCGATATAACACATGGCCGGTCGAATATTCCTGCGGCCTGAGGCAAGTATCCTCTAGATGCTTGAATGGTCATGAAGAAGCGCTATCCCTGGTTCGTCAAAGGTGATCTCGACGGGTTCTTCGGCCTGGCCGTTGATAACCTTGTGCAGGTCCTCGTCATCGTCGCCCTGTGCAAGCAGCTCTGCGGCTTTACTGATGCGCTGCTCTTTACCCGCGTGCTGCCGGGCATTGCGGTGAGTCTCTTCATCGGCAATGTCTATTACGCCCTGCACGCCCGGCGGGTCGCCCGGCGCGACGGCAACCTCACCTGCACCGCCCTGCCCTACGGCATCAACACGCCGACCGTCTTCGCCTTCATCCTTTTCATCCTCGCGCCGGTGTATCAGCGTTACTCTGCGATGCCCGAATACGGACCGGATAAGGCCGCCCAGATCGCGTGGCAGATCGGCCTGCTGGCGTGCATCGGCAGCGGGCTGATTGAGTTCGCCGGGGCGTTTATCGGCGGATGGGTACGACGGGTGACGCCGCGGGCGGCGCTGCTCTCGGCCCTCGCGGCCATCGGCATCATCTTCATCGCCAGCCCGTTCGCGTTTCAGATTTTCGAGCGACCGCTGGTGGCAATCTTGCCGCTGTTCATCGTGCTGATCGGATACTTCGCGAAGGTGCGTTTCCCGCTCGGGGTGCCCAGCGGACTGGCGGCGGTCATCGCGGGAACGGTGCTGGCATGGACGGTGCCGCTGATCCCGGGCATGGGGCCGGAGATCATGAGCGCGAGTGCCGTCGGTGCGGCATTCGGCGAGGTGCGTCAGTCGCTCGGAGCCCTGATCGAATCGCCGGCGTGGGACAAGCTGTACCTGCCGATCTTCAGCGGCTCGGACGCGTGGGCTTTGCTTGCAAATGACCGGGCCCTGCTGTGGTCGTTTCTCGGCGTGATCGTGCCAATGGGTCTGATCAACGCCGTCGGTTCGCTGCAGAACATCGAATCGGCCGAGGCGGCGGGCGATCGGTTTTCCACCGGCCCGTGCATGGCGGTCAACGGCATCGGCTCGATCGCCGCGGGGCTCTTCGGAAGCTGTTTCCCGACGACGATCTACATCGGCCACCCCGGCTGGAAGGCCCTCGGTGCACGGTGCGGCTACTCGATCATCAACGCCGTCTTCTTCACGCTGATTTTTCTCTTCGGCCTCGGGACGCTGTTTGTCAGCGTGATCCCGATCGAGGCGGGGATGGCAATTGTGTTGTGGATCGGTGTCATTATCGCGGCACAGGCGTACGAAGCCGTGCCGACGCGGCATTATCCGGCCGTGGCCCTGGGGTTCTTCCCGGCGGTGGCGATGATGGCGGTGTTTCTGTTACCCCATGTGCTTCCTGCCGTGGGCGCGACGGAAGGCATCCTGCCGATGATCACGCAGCACGGCGAGGCGCTGGAGACCGTGCGCACGGATGCGTGGTGGCCGATCGGCGTGCTCGCCCTGGCCGGTGCGAACAGCGGCTTCGTGCTCACCGGGATGATCATCACCGCGATCACGGCGTTTCTCATTGATCGCAGCTTTCGCACGGCGGGCGTCTGGTGCCTGCTCTCCGCGGCGATCACGCTGCTGGGGTTTCATCACGCCTATCGTGTTGAACCGGGGAGATATGAATACACCGCACGCGAACTGCTCGTCTGGCAGCGCACGGAAGATGCGGCGAAGGGCACGGCGCTCGAATTGGAACTTCCGCCTGGGACGTTTCTGCACCGTGGCTATCGCATCGCCGCTGGTTACGCCGCCGCCGGCGCGATGATGTTCTTCATTCACACAATGCGCAGACGCCGCCGCGGATTTGAGGATATCGCGGTGGACCTGCACGGCGATGGCATCGATCCAACCGAGTCGAAATCACCAGCGCCCGGCATCGTGCCGCCCGCAGAATAAACCTTCGACTTGCTCATCAGCCCGTGGCATGCGCTCCGGGCACGGGTTCGCGGTGCTACGGGTTGTAACACCGACACTCCACCATATCCGTGTACTGCAGATCAGTCGTACTGATCGTATTCGCAGCCGTCGGCACACCATTCACGAAGATCACACATGCGGCACCTGGCGGACAACCCTGTCGGCAAGTCATGTGACTTACCCCCGTATGCTCGGTCACCACGTCGATTGGCCCGCAGACGTTCTCGCCCGGCACAAAACAGTTGCATTCCAACGCGAAGAGTGGCGGGTAGAAAACCAAGATCTTCGATTCGCAAATCTTGCCCGGCGTGGGCGGCGAACACCCCTCACGGGACGGCCAATAGTAGAAACACATTTGGCCGGAAAGCGTTTGACTCGGACAATACGGGTCCAACTCGCAGTTACAACACACCATCTGCGTGCCATCGCCGAGATGAACATTTCTCTGCACACAGATATACCCTGGAGGACACGTGCCAGTGCAGTAAGGTAGGATCGGCATCGCCGGGTCCCAGGCGACGCGACAGGTGTCTGGACCCTGACACGAGCAGTCCATGACCTCCAGGATCGCGCCACTTACACTGTCCATGCGCACACACTTCGGCATGCACTGCTCATTCGCAGGGCTCGGGCACTGCGTCGGCAGGCAGCTCAGGGGATCGTGCGGATTCGGTCCGCACAGATTGCCAGGGCCTTCGCAGGCGTCGTCTGTACCATTGTTGTTGAGGTCACCGAGGCAGATCGTCCCCGGTCCCTGCGGCGTACCACCGTATCGCTCGATGCAGCAGGCCGGATTCGCGTCGATGCACAACGTGACCCCTTGCTGCTCGTAGCAGCACGCCTCCGGCGCTGTCTGGCAGTCCGCCGCGACGCTGAGGATCGCCCCGTGTGCCATCTGACAGCACCGCGGATCCGTGTAGATACACGAACCGTCCGCCAGACAGCACGGCACCGTCGCCTCGCAAGGCCCCAGGATCAGGGTCCCACCGATCGGGCAGCGGTCATCGCCCGGCTTCAGGTCGATGCAGCTGCCATCGGGCATGCAGCAGGAGTACTGAAACGGTACCCGATCGTCACAGCAGAGTCCGTCGTCGGCGGTGATGGAGCCGGCCACATTCAGACCGGTAACCACGCCGTGCGAGTTGGTGACGACGATCTCAACGCAGTTTTCGCACGGGCGGAAGAGGGCCTGGTTGGTGACGACCACACTGGTGGGGTTGGGCGTGTTGAAGGAGTAGCTGGTCGGGGTCGCTCCTACCTGCACGCCGTTGAGCCAGACGGTTGCGTAGTCGTCGGCTCGCAGCTGCAATGACAGCGCCGCATTCTTGAAGCGCGGATCGAGACAGAAACAGTACTGATAGACGTAGTCTCCATTCGGCCCCGTCTGCGCCGCACTGATCCACCGCGTGCCTGGTATGGTCAACCATGCCGGGTGCGGCGTGATCACGGTCGCCGGGCGCGGCACGCTGCCGCCGCTGGCGTCGACCGTGACCGTCCAGGTGTCGTCGTCCTGCCCGAACGGGATCAGGTTGCCGAGCGGGTCGTCGACGCCCGAGGCGATTTGCTTATCGAGGTCCTTCGGCGGGCAGCAGCACTTGCCGTCCCGTGCGGTGACGGTGCCGGCGAGGTTGATGCCGGTCGGAGGTCCGCCGATGTTCTGCACTTCGACGCGCAGACAATTCTCGCCCGGCAGGAAGAACGCCGGATTGCTTGTGGTAATCAGCGCCGGCGTGGCCGCGTTAAACGTCGCGCCGAAGCCGAGGAAGTTGCCGTTGAGATAAACGGCGCAGGCGTCGTCCCCGCGGACCTGCACGGTGAGCGTCGGGAACTTGAAGCGGTCGTCCAGGCAGAAGCAGAACTCGTAGGCGTAGTCGCCGTTGGGGCCGTAATAGTCGGAACTGATCCACTGCGTCCCCGGAATCGTCTGCCAGAACGGATGCGGCGTAACGATCTCCGCCGGACGCGGAACGGTGCCGCCGCCGGCATCGAGCGTGACGACCCAGTTATCGTCATCCTGCCCCGCAGGAATCAGATTTCCATCACCGTCAACGCCTGTTGCAAGGTCGAGCACCAGATCCTCCCGCGGGCAGCACTCGGTATCGTTGCAGACGGGCTTCTCAAACAGAAGCTGAATGAAGAACTGGATGTCCAGCAAGTTGTAAAGGCCGTCGCCGTTCAGATCTGCACAGGTACAGTTGTCTCCCGGCAGCGGATTACCCAGCAGGCAGCGCACGAAGCCGGCAATATCGAGGCCGTCCACCTTATGGTCGCCGTTCACGTCGCCGGGGCATTCGCATTCCGGCGCGACGCAGTCGCAGCAGATTTCGACGGAGCCGTCCGAGTACTCCACGATGTTACGCGCACAGAACATTCCCGGGGGGCAGAAGCCCTCGCACGACGGCGCGGCGCCGCCGATCTGCACGACGTGACATTCCTCGATGTTGCGACAGACGCAGTCGAGGACCTCCGTAAAGCCCGGGAGGCCTCCGCCCGGCGCGCGATAGCGCACGCACCGCGGCCGACAGGTTTCCTCCGGGTTCGGGCAGATAAACGGCTTGCAGTTCTGGCGATCTTCGGTCGGTTCGCAGCGCGGCGGATCAGGCACACACTCGCAGCAGATCAGCGTGCCTTCCGGCGTGGTGAAAATCTGCTGTTCGCAGATCGTGTTCGGCGGACAGCCGCCGACGCACGACGGGTCGGCGCCGGGAGCAAACAGGACATGACACTCGTTCGGCGAGCGGCAGTCGCAATCGTTGATGGTCACCGTGCCGTCGAAAGCAACGAGCACGCACTTGGGCAGACAGAGCTGACTTGTCGGATCGGGACATTCGACCGGCTTGCAGGAAAGGCGGTCCTCCTCCGGTTCGCAGACCGGCGGCTCCTGGCAGCAGTCATAGGTGATCGTACCATCGCCATTCTTCGTGACGACCATCTCGCACGGTTCGCCGGTCTCGGCGCAGACCTTACCCACGCAGCCGATGAACTGGTAGGGCGGGACGTCGTTGCGGCGGAGCCAGCAATCGCAACCGCACCGCTCGACCACGATGTCGCCGGTGAGCGGGTTTTCGGTGATTTTTGATGCGCGGCACGGTATCGGCGAACCGACCGGACAGGGCCCCACGCAGTCGGTGCCTTCCGGTGTAATCGTGCAGATTTCCGGGACTTCGGGCACACAGACACAACAGATTCGCGTGCCGCCGGTCGGCGTGGTCGTGACCTGTTGCTCGCAGACCATGCCGGGCGGACATCCACCCACGCACGAAGGCGGCGTACCCGGCGTCCAGGAAACGTGGCACTCATCCGGAGACTGGCAGTCGCATTCGTCGATGGTGATCACACCCTGATTGATGACGATGCACTTCGTCACGCACTGCTCGGTGGGGTCCTCGCAGGTGACGGTTCTGCACGAAAGACCGTTGGACTCCGGCCCGCACTCGTTCGTCGGCTGACAATCGCAGCAGATGGTCAGATCGCCGGTCACGGGATCGAGGAACTCGGTTCGTACGCAGACCTCGCCGGGCGGACAGAACGTGTTACAGAAGGGGAGTGTGCCGGCTGCCCAGAGGACGTAGCACTCGTCACCGGTACGGCAGTCACACTCGACGATCTCGATCTCGCCCGTAGCAAGCTGCTTGACGCATCGCGGTCGGCATTTCGAAACGCCGTCGGGACAATCAATGATGCCGCAGCTCAGGCCGCCGGGCGCCGGCTGGCAGAGCGTACCTCGTGGAGAACCCGTTCCGGTAAGGTCAGTCGTCGGAGCGGCCTCAATCAGTGTGGCGGGCGGCTGTGCCCCGGTGATGGCCACCACCAAGCCGAGAGCAAGCAGAACGAGGGCGTAAACAGGGTGACGTTTCATGGAACTCTCTCCTGAGGACGCCGCTGCAATCAAACAACAGTTATCAGACGCAGCGGCGGCGTATCACAGTCCCGAACCATGCCTGCAAGTATCGCCATAGAAAGCCGGCTGTCTTGATGGGAGATGATGACATCGCAGGGTTAGACCCAAGATCGGTCGGTGACCTGGTCTCCATCCGAAAGCCATCAACAAGCAGACGCTTGACCATTCAGGATACCCGTTTGGGCCTGATAATTCAAGATATGCGGCCTCAAACATGGGGGCAGCCGTCGCGCTGGAACGGCCTCTGTGAAGCTGTAAAGGGGGTGATAGACGAGCGACAGTGTACTTTTCCTTCGTGAGGACTATGTGCAGCGTTCGTGTAAGGGCTTGTGGTTCTTGTGTTCCGTCTCTGGTGTGTCTGCGGTCGGCTTGGTACGGGCAATTTGTCCGTGGGAGGCGGACGGCGAGGGCATGGTGCAAAACACACGGATGACCAGCACCAGATTGCCGGACCATGGGAGAGCGGTGCGACGCTGGGCCGACAGGGCGCAGCCGAACGGGAAGACGAACGAAAGCCGATCTCGTGCTATACTGACGCGACCGGGGCGTAGCTCAGTCTGGTTAGAGCGCCTGGTTTGGGACCAGGAGGTCGCTAGTTCGAATCTAGTCGCCCCGA